>LFCJ01000137.1_pt1 | contig 39692 bp, 37 predicted proteins | sample 643141 | NCBI WGS metagenome assembly LFCJ01 (sample SAMN03766243, study PRJNA286221) | soda lake metagenome | biome: soda lake; feature: Kulunda steppe; material: water; isolation source: sample B1-Br-g2 brine of Lake Bitter-1 | place: Russia: Kulunda steppe | collected 2010-07
CCGGCTCGCGAGCCACGAGCTCGATACCGGGACCGAGCATTTCGACCCCTCCACCCTCGCCATCAGCTCCATCGACACGGGCAATCCGGTCAGCAACGTGATCCCGGCGCGCACCGCGGCGGTGGTCAATATCCGCTTCAACGACCGCCACGATGCCGCGAGCCTGACCGGCTGGCTGACCGCGCAGGCGCAGGACGTCGCCGACGCCACCGGCGTGCGCATCACCGTCGAGCCGCGCCCGGGCAGCGAGAGCTTCATCACGCCGCCGGGGCCGCTTTCCGACACCGTCGCGCAGGCGGTCTCGGCGGAGACGGGCGTGGAGCCGGCACTCTCCACCTCGGGCGGCACCTCGGATGCGCGGATGATCAAGGATCACTGCCCGGTGGTGGAGTTCGGCCTCGTGGGCGAGACCATGCACCAGGTCGATGAACGGGTGGACCCGGAGCAGATCGCGACGCTGCGCCGTGTGTATCTGCGCGTGCTGCGCGACTATTTCGGAACAAGCAGCGGCGCGTGAGTGCGCGCCGGGCACGGCGCGCCGGGCGATTCGGGCGATGACGCGGCCGCGGCCGCGTGATAGGGGCGCGCCATGACCAAGATGCCCTCCAAGGACGAGCTGCGCGACTGGATCGCCGACAACCCGGCGCAGGCCTCGAAACGCGACATCGCCCGGGCCTTCGGGATCAAGGGGTCGGGCCGGGTCGAGCTCAAGCGGCTGCTGCACGAGCTCGAATCCGAGGGCCTCATCGAGCGTCGGCGCAAGACCTATCGGGACCCGGAGCGGCTGCCGCCGGTGACAGTGCTGACCGTTTCGGCGCCGGACGCGGATGGCGATCTGTTCGCCAAACCCATGGAATGGCAGGGCGACGGGCCGCCGCCGCGGGTGCTCCTGGTGGCGCGGCGCAGTGACCCGGCGCTCGGCGCGGGGGACCGCATCCTCGCCCGGCTGACCGAGACGCGCGGCGCCGATCACGCCTATGAGGCGCGGCTGATCCGCAAGATCGGCACCAATCCGCGCCGCATCCTCGGCGTGTTCCGCCGCGAGGCCGAGGGCGGGCGGATCATGCCCGTGGACAAGGGCGCCGACCGCGAGTGGCGCGTGGCCGCCGGGGCCGATCACGGCGCGCGCGACGGTGAGCTGGTCGAGGCCGAATCCGCCGGCCCGCGCAGCCGCATGGGCGCGCCGCGCGCGCGCGTCGTCGAGCGGCTCGGCGACCCCTCCGCGCCGAGGGCCGTGTCGCTCATCGCGATCCATCAACACGGCATCCCCGACGCCTTCCCCGACGCCGTCATCGCCGAGGCCGATGCGGTGGCGCCCGCGCGCGCCGAGGGGCGCGAGGACCTCTCCGAGCTGCCGCTCATCACGATCGACCCGTCCGACGCGCGCGACCATGACGATGCCGTGCACGCCCATGCCGACACCGACCCCGCCAATCCGGGCGGGCATGTCGTCTGGGTCGCGATCGCGGATGTCGCGCATTACGTCCGGCCGGGTTCCGAGCTGGACCGCGAGGCGTATCGGCGCGGCAACTCGACCTATTTCCCCGACCGCGTCGTGCCGATGCTGCCCGACCGGCTGTCCGCGGATCTGTGCTCGCTGCATGAGGGGGTCGAGCGGCCCTGCATCGCCGTGCGCATGACGCTCGATGCGCAGGGCGAGAAGATCGCGCATCGCTTCACCCGCGGCTGGATGCGCTCGCGCGCGTCGCTGACCTACACGCAGGTCCAGGCGGCCGAGGACGGCACCCCCACCGAGCCCGCCGCGGCGCTGGCCGAGCCGGTGATCGCCCCGCTGTATGCCGCCTGGCGCGCCGCCCATGCGGCGCGCATGCGCCGCGGGCCGCTCGACATCGATCTGCCGGAGCGCCGGATCGTGCTCGGCGATGATGGCCGCGTCGAGTCCGTCGCCATCAAGGAGCGGCGCGACGCGCACCGGCTCATCGAGGAGTTCATGGTGCTCGCCAATGTGGCCGCGGCGGAGGAGCTCAACCGCCTGCGCCGGCCGCTCCTGTTTCGGGTCCATGAGGAACCGAGCCCCGAGAAGCTCGAGGCGCTGCGCGAGGTGGCGCAGGCATCGGGCTTCACGCTGGCCAAGGGGCAGGTCCTCCAGACCCGGCATCTCAACCAGCTTCTCGCGCAATCGGAGGGCACCGCTCATGACGAGCTGATCAACATGTCGACCCTGCGCTCGATGACGCAGGCCTATTACACGCCGGAGAATTACGGCCATTTCGGCCTCGCGCTGCGCAACTACGCGCATTTCACCTCGCCGATCCGGCGCTACGCGGACCTGATCGTGCATCGCGCGCTGGTGACGGCGCATGGCTGGGGCGAGGACGGGCTCAGCACCGACGACATGGACCGGCTGCGCGAGACCGCGCAGCACATCTCCGAGACCGAGCGCCGCTCGATGACGGCCGAGCGCGACACCGCCGACCGCTATCTGGCCGCTTTCCTGTCGGATCGGGTGGGCAACGAATTCGCCGGGCGGGTGTCGGGTGTCACGCGCTTCGGTGTCTTCGTACGCCTCGAGGAGACGGGGGCCGACGGGCTGATCCCGATCCGCACGCTGGGCCGCGAGTATTTTCATTTCAACGCCGAAGAGCAGACCCTGATGGGCGCGGAGAGCGGGCTGACCATCGCGGTCGGGAGTGCGGTTCTCGTCCGGCTCGCCGAGACCGTTCCGGTCACCGGGGGATTGACGCTCGAGCTGCTCCAAATGGATGGCGAGGCGATTCGGAGCGTCGGCCGCGCGAAGCCGCGCAAGGCCGGCGGGCGCCCCGGCTCCGGCGCCAAGGCCCGCCGCGCGAAGCTGCGCCGGGCCGGCGACCGCGACCGAAACCGCTGAGCCAAGGTCGCGGCACCGCCAGAGCGCGTCGCATGCCCAAAGAGCGCAAAACCGGTCCCCACTTTTGCGCAGCATGCTCGAGATGCGCCATCGGGCCGGTCAGCGGCGCCCGGCGATCAGCTCCGCGGCCTTTTCCGCGATCATCAGCGTGGGCGCATTGGTGTTGCCGCTGGTGATCGTCGGCATCACCGAGGCATCCGCCACCCGCAGCCCGGCGACGCCGCGCACGCGCAGCTGCGGATCGACGACCGAGCCGGGGTCGGCGTCCATGCGCGCGGTGCCGACCGGGTGAAAGATGGTGGTGCCGATGCGCCCGGCCGCCGCGGCGAGGTCGTCATCGGTCTCGACATCGGGGCCGGGGCGGAACTCCTCGGGGCTGTACGGCGCCATCGGTTCTGCGGCCATGATTCGCCGGGTCAGCCGGATCGCGCGCGCCGCGACGCGCCGGTCGCCCTCGGTGGACAGGTAGTTGGGCGCGATCTCGGGGTGGTCGGCCGGGTCGGGGCTGGTGATACGCACATGGCCGCGGCTTTCGGGGCGCAGCGGGCACACGCTCGCGGTGATGGCGTCGAAATCGTGCAGCGGCTCGCCGAAGGCATCGAGGCTGAGCGGCTGGACGTGGTATTCGAGATCGGCGGTGGCCACGTCCGGCGAGGAGCGCGCGAAGGCGCCGAGCTGCGACGGCGCCATCGACATCGGCCCCGACCGCTTGAGCACGTATTCGAGCCCGATCCGCGCCTTGCCCAGAAGCGAATTCGCCATCGTGTTCAGCGTCTTGGTCCCCTGCACCTTGTAGGCGCAGCGGATCTGGAGGTGATCCTGAAGATTGTCGCCCACCGGCGCCTCGCGCTGCACCGGGATTTCCATCTGCTGCAGGAGCGCACCGGGCCCGATCCCCGAAAGCTGCAGGAGCTGCGGCGTGCCGATCGCGCCGGCGCACAGGATCACCTCGGCGCGCGCGCGCGCTTCGTGCAGCGCGCCGTCCTTGCGGTAGCGCACCCCGACGGCGCGGCCTTCGTCGATGATGACGCTCTCGCTCTGCGCGCCGGTGAGCACGCGCAGCGTGTCGCGCCCGCGCACCGGGCGCAGGAACCCCTTGGACGCGTTCCAGCGCCAGCCGCCGCGCTGATTGACCTTGAAGTAGCTCACCCCCTCATTGTCGCCGGTGTTGAAATCCTCGACCTGCGGGATGCCCTCGGCCTCGGCGGCGCGGGCGAAATCGTCGAGCACCGGCCAGCTCAGCCGCTGCTTCTCCACCCGCCACTCGCCGCCGGCGCCATGCGCCGCATCGGCGCCGCCGAAGTAATCCTCATGGCGCTTGAACAGCGGCAGCACATCGTCCCAGCCCCAGCCGGTGCAGCCCATCTGCGCCCAGCCGTCGTAATCGGCCGCCTGCCCGCGCATGTAGATCATGCCGTTGATCGAAGAGCACCCGCCGAGCACCCGCCCGCGCGGATAGCCGAGGCTGCGCCCGCCCAGCCCCGGCTCCGCGCGGGTGCGAAAGCCCCAGTCGGTACGCGGATTGCCGATGCAGTAGAGATACCCCATCGGGATATGCACCCAGATATAGTCGTCCTTGCCGCCCGCTTCGAGCAGCAGGACCCGCGCATCCGCGCTGAGCCGGTTGGCCAGCAGGCAGCCTGCCGTGCCCGCCCCGACGATGATGTAGTCGAACTGATCCATGCGCCTCCCCGTCGGGACACCCTAGGACGCCCCGGCGCAGGCGCGCAACGTCTGCGGCCGGGCAATTGCAAAGACGGCGAAAAATCGGATAGGGTGCCGTCGGAACCGAGTGCGATCCGCGAGGGTTTACAGGTTTCAAGAATTGACTCCGCGCGTTGTTCGGGTCCAGTCCGGGCGTGACCGTTGGGGTGACATGATGGCACGGGAGCGTATCGTCGCGCGCCGGGTTGAAGCTCAAGATGCAAGGGAGAACTTCGCAATGAAAAAGACCATAATCCTGTCCTGCGCCGCGGTGCTCGGTCTCGCGGCCTGCAACACGCCGCCGGGCGCGACCGGTGACCGCTTCACCACCTCCGAGGCCGGCCAGGCGATGACCGTGAGCGACAATTGCCAGGTCACCAGCGCGCGCTGGGTCGAACTCGTCGATGACAGCGCGGCGGCCGATCGCCGCGCCACCACCGGCCAGGTCGCCGGCGGCGCCACCGGCGCCATCCTCGGCGGCGCGCTCGGCAGCCAGGTCGGCGGCGGTTCGGGCCAGCGGATCGCGACGGCGCTCGGCGCGATCGGCGGCGGGCTGACCGGCGCGGCGGCGGCGGACCGCATCGACGACTCGCAGCGCACGAGCCTCGGCGTTGAATACACCGCGACAGTCGATGGCGAGCGCACCGTGATCGTGCAGGCCACCGACCCGGATGCCGAGCCGGTCCAGCCCGGCCAGAGCTGCCGGGTGATCCAGCGCGGAAACGAGGTGCGCCTGCAGCGCGCCTGATCCGGGCGGGATCCGGGAAACCGGCGCCGCGGCCGCAAGGCCGCGGCGCTTCTCATTCCGCCATCGGGCTCGACAGGGCCGCCGATCGGCGCGATCAATGAACGCGGGCCACCGCGAGGGAGACACTGCATGAATCGAATCATCTGGATCGTGGGGCTCGTCGTGATCGTGCTGTTCGTGCTGAGCCTGCTCGGGCTGCGCTGAACGCCCCCGTGAGCGGCTGCGGCGATGGACTCGGCGGCAGGCTTGGCCTATCCCTCCGGTGATGGCTGGCCAACCCGACAACAAGAACTACCGCGTGATCGCCGAGAACCGCCGCGCGCGCTTCGATTATCACATCGAAGAGGATATCGAGTGCGGCATCATGCTCGTGGGGTCGGAGGTCAAGTCGCTGCGCGAGGGGCAGGCGAACATCGCCGAAAGCTACGCCTCGGTCGAAAACGGCGAGCTGTGGCTCATCAACGGCTACATCGCCCCCTACAAGCAGGCCAAGACCTTCGGCCATGAACCCCGCCGTCACCGCAAGCTGCTCGCCAACAAGCGCGAGATTGCCCGGATGTGGGCGGCGACCTCCAGGAAGGGCATGACGCTGGTGCCGCTGGTGCTCTATTTCAACCATCGCGGCATCGCCAAGATCAAGATCGCCATCGCCAAGGGCAAGCGGGTCGCCGACAAGCGCGCCACCGAGGCCAAGCGCGACTGGAACCGCCAGAAACAGCGCCTGCTCAAGGAACATGGCTGAGCGGCGGGCTTGCCAGCGCCGCGTCGGGGCGATAATTCCGGAAGGGACCGACAGGAGGCGCAACCGTGGCACAGGATGACCCCGCAACGCTCGTCTCGACCGAATGGCTCGCGGCGCATCTCGACGACCCCGATTTGCGGGTGCTCGACGCCTCCTGGTATCTTCCAGCGATGAACCGCGATGCGCGTGCCGAATACGAGGCCGGGCACATCCCCGGCGCGCGATTCTTCGATATCGACGACATCTCCGATCACCGCTCCGAGCTGCCGCACATGGCGCCGCCGCCGGAGAAATTCATCAGCCGCATGCGCGCCATGGGCGTGGGCGACGGGCATCAGATCGTCGTCTATGACGGGATGGGGATATTTTCGGCGGCACGGGTCTGGTGGCTGTTCAGGCTGATGGGCAAGACCGGCGTCGCGGTGCTCGACGGCGGCTTTCCCAAATGGCAGGCGGAGGGGCGCGAGGTCGAGGATCTCGCACCCATGATGCGTGACCGTCACATCACCGTTCAGCGTCAGGCCCACATGATCAAGGATGTCACCCAGGTCGCCGCGGCGACCAAGCTCGGCGACTGGCAGATCGTCGATGCCCGGTCGCCGGAACGCTTCGCCGGCGCGACGCCCGAGCCGCGCGAGGGGCTGCGCGCCGGGCACATTCCGGGATCGGTCAACCTGCCCTTCACCGAGCTGCTCGCCGAGGACCGTACCATGAAGCCGCCCGAGGCGTTGCGCGCGGCCTTCGAAGGCGCCGGCGTGGCGCTCGACAAGCCGGTGATCACGAGTTGCGGCTCGGGCGTGACCGCGGCGGTGCTCAACCTCGCGCTGGAGCGGCTCGGCCATCCCCGGCACGCGCTCTATGACGGCTCCTGGGCGGAGTGGGGCATGTATGGCGATCTCAAGGCGGGGTCGTGATGACGCCGGCGCAACCGGCCGGCAGCACCGTCACCTACCGCGTCACGCGCCTCGCGATGACGTCGCGGCCCGGCTATGGCTATCCGCCGCACCCGACCGGGGCGCCGGCCACCCTGCTGCGCGCCGAGGCGCCGCCGCTGTGGTATTTCCTTTCGCTCTACGACACCGTCGGGCGCGATTATGCCTGGGATGAAATGCACGCTGTCGAGCTCGCCACCACCCGGGCCTGGCTCGATGATGCCGCGGTCGAGATGTGGACGTTGTTGCGCCATGGCTGGCCGCATGGCTTCTTCGTGCTCGATGCGCGCGCCTCGCGCGAGACAGAACTGTCCTATTTCGGGCTGGTGCCGCAGGCGATCGGCCAGGGACTCGGGAATTTCCTGATGCGCACCGCGATCCTGACGGCGTGGGACCGGCCGGGGCTGGAGCGGCTCGCGGTGCAGACCTGCTCGCTCGATCATCCGCGGGCGCTGGCCGCTTATCAAAAGAACGGCTTCGAGGTCGAGGACCAGTTCACCCGCAGCCGCACCCTCCTGCGCGATCACGACCCCGCACAGGCCCCCGACTAGGACCGCCGCCATGCTGCACGCGCTCGGTTCGGCGACGCCGGACCCCATCATCCGGCTCATGCATGCCTTCGCCGCCGATCCGCGCCCCGACAGGATCGATCTCGGCGTCGGGATGTATCGCGACGAGGCCGGGGGCACGCCCGTGATGGCGGCGGTGCACGCGGCCGAACTGCGGGTGCTGGCCGCGCAGGAGACGAAGGGGTATCTCGGGCTCGCGGGCGATCCGGCGTTCCATGCCGCGATGCGCGATCTGCTGCTGGGCGAGGCCGCATCAGTTGAGCGGGTCGCGGCGGCGGGGACGCCGGGCGGGACCGGGGCTCTGCGCCAGGCGCTCGAGCTGGTGCGCCGCGCCAATCCCGGTGCGCGGGTGTGGATGAGCGCGCCGACATGGCCCAATCATCCCGCCTTGGTGCGCGCTGCCGGGCTCGAAGCGGTGCAGTACCGCTACTATGACGCGGAGTCGGGCGGCATCGACCGCGCCGGAATGCGCGCCGATCTCGAGGGCGCGGCGCCGGGCGACGTGGTGCTCCTGCATGGCTGCTGTCACAACCCGACCGGGGCGGATCTCACCCAAGGGGACTGGTCCGATCTGGCCGTTCTGCTGGACCGGCGCGGCGCGGTGCCGCTTATCGACATGGCGTATCTGGGCTTTGCCGAGGGGCCGCAGGCGGATGCGGCGGGGTTGCGGCTGCTCGCGGCGGCCCTGCCCGAGGTGCTGATCGCGGCGAGCGGATCGAAGAGCTTCGGGCTTTACCGCGAGCGGGTGGGCTGCGTGCTTGCGGTCTGCGCGGATGCGGGAATCCGCGAGCGCGCCGCGGCGATGCTCGCGACGATCAACCGCGAGAGCTATGCCTTCCCGCCCGATCACGGCGCGCGGGTGGTCACGACGGTCCTCGCGGATGCCGATCTGCACGCGCAATGGGCGGCGGAACTCGAGGCGATGCGGCTGCGGCTCGCGCGGCTGCGTGCCGCGCTCGCCGATGCGCTGCGCGACGCGTCCGGGTCGGACCGGTTCGGCTGCCTCAAGGCGCAGCGCGGGATGTTCTCGCTCATCGGGGCGGACCCGGCGCAGGTGGAGCGGCTGAGAGCCGAGCACGGCGTCTACCTGATCGGCGACGGGCGGATCAATGTCGCCGGGCTCGGCGAGGCGGCGATCCCGGGGGTCGCCCGCGCCATCGCCGCCGAGCTGGCCTGAGCGCATGTTGCGCAAGAGTGGGGACCGACTTTGCGCTCTTTGAGCATGCGATTCAAGAGGTTAAAGGGGTGCGCGTGAGTGCGAATGAACGCGACGCGCTCGAGCGCATGAAAAGGCCGGGCCCCGAAGGGCCCGGCCCGTTTGCGACCTGCCGCGATCAGGCCCTGGTGAAGTCCGGATAGGCCTCCATGCCGAGCTCGCTCGTGTCGAGGCCGGCGATCTCCGCCTCCTCGTCGACCCGGATGCCCACCGTGAACTTCAGGATCATCCAGACGATCGCCGAGGCACCGGCCATGAAGGCGCCGATCGCGAGGATGCCGATGAGCTGGCTGACGATGTTCGCGTCCGAATTCGACAGCACCACCGCGAGCGTGCCCCAAATCCCCGCAAAGAGGTGGACCGGAATCGCGCCGACCACGTCGTCGATCTTGAGCTTGTCGAGCATCGGCACGGTGAAGACCACGATCACGCCGCCCACGGCGCCAATGATCGTCGCAAGGCCCAGCCCCGGCTCGAGCGGCTCCGCCGTGATCGAGACCAGCCCCGCGAGCGCGCCGTTGAGTACCATGGTCAGGTCCGCCTTGCCGAACATGAAATGGCTCATGACCAGCGCCGCGACGGCCCCGCCGGCAGCGGCGGTGTTGGTGTTGGCGAAGATGCGGCTGACATTGGCAACAGCGTCCACGGTGCCCAGCGCGAGCTCGGAGCCGCCGTTGAAGCCGAACCAGCCCAGCCAAAGGATGAACACGCCGAGCGTCGAGAGCGCGAGGTTGGAGCCCGGGATCGGATTGACCTTGCCGTCCTTGTACTTGCCGGCCCGCGCGCCGAGGATGATCACCCCGGTGAGCGCCGCCCAGCCGCCGGCCGAATGCACGATCGACGAGCCCGCGAAATCGGAAAAGCCGATCCCGTCGAGCCAGCCCTCGCCCCAGGACCACGACGCCTGGATCGGATAGATCAGGCCGGTCAGGACCACGACGAAGGCCAGGAACGGCCACAGCTTGATGCGCTCGGCCACCGCCCCCGACACGATCGAGGCCGTCGCCGCGCAGAACATCAGCTGAAAGAAGAAGTCCGAGCCCACCGAGGCATACTCGATATCTTCGATCGCGTCGAAGCTCACCCCGACGGGTTCGAGCACGGTCAGCAGCGGCATCCCGAGCCAGCCATCGATGATCCAGCCGTCGCCCGGATACATGATCATGAAGCCGACGACGAAATAGGCGATCGCGGCGAGCGAGAACAGCGCGATGTTCTTGGTCAGCTGCATCGTGGTGTTCTTGGCGCGGACCATGCCCGCCTCGAGCATGCAGAAACCTGCCGCCATGAAGAACACGAGAAAGCCGCCGATCAGGAACAGCAGCGTGTTGAAGATGAACACCATCTCGGTGCTCAGCGTCTCGACGGATTCGGCGAGGCCGTTCTCGTCCTGCCCCAGGGCGAGCGACGGCATGAGCGCCGCGGCAACCGCCACGGATAGGAGTCCGGTGCGTTTCATCTGATACCTCTCGTTACGGATCACGCGGCGCGTCAAAGCGCGTCGTCGTCGGTTTCGCCGGTGCGCACGCGCAACGCATGCGCGAGCTCGAGCACGAAGATCTTGCCGTCGCCGATCTTGTCGGTCCGGGCGGCCTTGCTGATCGCGTCGACGACCTGGTCGGCCATGGCGTCGCTGACGCCGATCTCGAGCCGGACCTTGGGCACGAAATTCACGGCGTATTCGGCTCCGCGATAGATTTCGGTATGACCCGACTGGGATCCGAAGCCCTTTATCTCGGTGACCATCATGCCGCGCACGCCGACGGCGGTGAGCGCCTCGCGCACCTCCTCGAGCTTGAACGGCTTGATTGCTGCGATGATGAGTTTCACGTCACTGACCTCTTGCTGGGCGGGGACGGCTGCGCCCCTGATCGCCCCTCCACCAAGCCGCAGCGCCAGACCCGCGCACAACGATCACGATCCCTCGATGCGGCAGCGCGGCAAGAAATCCGCACAATATTTGCACAGAATCGGATAGCTGCCCGATTCGCAGGCGGTTCGAAAAATCGCCTCGCGCCGTCCCGGCGGGGTCAACATCGGCGCGCAGACGCGCTATGATGGCCCAAACAAACGTCATAATGAACGATCAGACCAACGAGCAGACAGGTTCATGAAGCAAAAAAGCGGCAAGACCACGCCCCAGCTGCGCGGGCGATCAGGCGCGCAGCGCAAGGCGCCGGCGCGCAAGCCGGCGCGCCGCATGCGCGGCCGGGCCGGCGCGGGGCTGATGTCGCGCGTCCTGCGCGGGGTGATGCGGCTTGTCTGGGGGGTGAGCTGGCGGATCGTGGCGGTGATCGCGCTGCTGGTGGCGGGCACGACGATCTATCATTACGCCTCTCTGCCGCCCAAGGGTGAGTTGCTCGATGCGCGCGCGCGGGGGTCGGTGACGCTCCTAGATGCCGCCGACTCGGTCTATGCTTGGCGCGGAGAGACCTTCGGCGGCCAGATCAACGCTGCCGACGTCTCGCCCCATCTTCGCAACGCCATCATCGCCGTGGAGGATCGACGCTTCTACAGCCATTTCGGCATCAGCCCGCGCGGCATCGCCAGCGCGGTGAGCATCAATCTCTCGCAGGGGCGTGGGCCGTTCTCCGGCCATGGCGGCTCGACGATCACGCAACAGCTCGCCAAGCTGCTCTGTCTCGGCCGCAGCTACGACTCCCGCGAATGGGACAGCGAGGCGGCCTATGAGCGCGACTGCCGCCGCACGACGCTGTGGCGCAAGATCCAGGAGGTGCCCTACGCCTTCGCGCTGGAGGCGAAATACCCCAAGGACGACCTGCTGACGATCTATCTCAACCGCGCCTATCTGGGCGCCGGGGCGCGCGGCTTCGAGGGCGCCGCGCAGCGTTACTTCGGCAAGAGCGCCAATGTCGTGCGTCCCGCCGAGGCGGCGATGCTGGCCGGGCTGCTCGTCGCACCGTCGCATTACGCCCCGACCCGCAACCTCGCCGGGGCCCAGGCGCGGGCGCGGATCATCATAGACCTGATGGAGGAGCAGGGCTATCTGAGCGGTGCCGAGGCTCAGGAGGCGCGCGACAACCCCGCGCAGCTGTCGCAGGCCGCCGAGGCGCGCGCCGGCGGTCATTTCGCCGACTGGGTGATGTCGGAGGCGCCGTCCTTTCTGTCCCGCACCACGACCGAGGACGTGATCCTTCACACCACCCTCGATCAGCGCATCCAGAGCGCCGCGGAGGAGGCGCTCGACAGCGTCTTCGCCGAGCGCGTGCGCGAAGGGTCCCTGGCGCAGGCGGCGGTCGTCGTGATGTCGGCCGATGGCGCGGTCCGCGCCATGGTCGGCGGGCGCGATCAGCGCGACGGCGGTGCCTTCAACCGCGCCGCCCAGGCCCGGCGCCAGACCGGCTCGGCCTTCAAGCCCTTCGTCTTCGCGACGGCCTTCGAGCTTGGCCACGAGCCGCATCACACCGTCGAGGACGCGCCCTACACGCTGCACATCCCCGGCTCGGGCGACTGGTCGCCGCGCAATTACTCGGGCCGTCACGAGGGGCTGGTCACCCTGACGGAGGCGTTCGCGCAATCGCTCAACGTGCCGGCCGTGAAGGTGTCCGAGGCGATGGGGCGCGATCTGGTGCGACAGGTCGCGAACGGGTTCGGGCTGAGCGGCGAGCTCGCCGAGGGGCCGGCGCTCGCGCTCGGGGCGTCGGAGGCGTCGCTGCTCGAGATGACGGGGGCCTATGCGGGGATTCTCAACGGCGGAAGCTCCGTGCGGCCCTTCGGCCTGCGCGAGTTGCGGCTCGCCGGCGACGACGAGTCGCTCATGGGGCTGGCGGGCGGGATCGGCGAGCGTGTGCTCATGCCCGAATCGGCGCACAAGCTGACCTACATGATGCATCAGGTCATCGAGAGCGGCACCGGCGGACGGGCGCGCCTGCCCGGACGCGAGGCCGCCGGCAAGACCGGCACCACCCAGGCCGCGCGCGATGCGTGGTTCATCGGCTTTACCGCGGACTACGTCGCCGGGGTCTGGATGGGCTATGACGACAACACGCCGCTGACCGGCGTGACCGGCGGGGGGTTGCCGGCCGATATCTGGCGCGAGGTGATGGTCCGTGTCCACCGCGACCTGCCGGCGCGCGAGCTGCCGATGACCCGGCCGGAGGAGCGCCGCCCCCTCGCCGAAGCGCCGAGGCCGGAAGCCCCGGGGCCCGAAGCGACGCAGTCCAGCCCGCCGCGGCCCGATGCCCGGGCGAGCGAGTCGCGCTCGACCGGCGTGCGCTCGGCCGCCGAGGAGGTGTTGCGCGACGTCCTCGGGATCTTCAGGAGTTCGAACTAGGCGCACCTCCCGTTCATCCGCAGTCGCGCACCACCCGCGATTGACAAGCCACGGCGATGCACCAGCGGGGGGAAGATCGGCACAGGGCAGACGCCCTGACCGCTTCGGCACGTTGGTTCGAGAATACTGGTGCGGTCGAGAAGACTCGAACTTCCACGGGGAGTTAACCCCACAGCGACCTCAACGCTGCGCGTCTACCAATTCCGCCACGACCGCACGTGACGCCGCCGATCTAGCGAGTCGCGGCGCCGATGTGAAGGGGGGATCGCGACTTTTCGCGCGGGTGACCGGGCGCGGGCGCTCTGGTCAGGGTACTCGCGCGGCGATAGATGTGGCGGTATGGATCGGGGGCGGCGCATGGAACCGGTGGAGTGGCACATCATCGAGGGGCTCGCGCCCTATCGCGCGACGGTGGCGGCGATGGAAGCGCGCGCGGCCGCGATCGCGGCGGGCGAGGCGCCCGAGGCGATCTGGCTGCTCGAGCATCCACCGCTCTACACGGCGGGGACAAGCGCGCGCCCGGGCGATCTGCGCGATCCGGGCCGCTTCGAGGTCCACAGCGTCGGCCGCGGCGGGCAATACACCTATCACGGCCCCGGCCAGCGCGTCGTCTATGCGATGCTGCATCTCGACCGGCATGGCCGCGATCTGCGCCGCTTCGTGGCCCGGCTCGAGGATTGGGTCATCGCGACCCTGGGCCGGTTCAACGTCACCGGCGAGCGGCGCACGGACCGGGTCGGGGTGTGGGTGACGCGCCCGGAGAAACCGCCGCTTGCGGGCGGCGCGCCTCGCGAGGACAAGATCGCCGCGATCGGTATCCGCCTGCGCCGCCGGGTCAGCTTTCACGGCCTCGCGATCAATGTCGAGCCAGACCTGTCGCATTATGACGGCATCGTGCCCTGCGGCATCGCCGGTCACGGGGTGACGAGCCTCGTGGATCTGGGGCTGCCGGTGACCATGCCCGATCTCGACACCGCGCTGCGCGCGGAATTCGAGGCCGGATTCGCGCCCACACGCAGCAGCGCGGCGGTCGCGTCCTTCTGACGCACGCGCCGCACGGCGCGATTTTTCCGCCCCTGCGGCACTGTCGTACATTGCCCGCGGCGCGATCACCTTCTAGAAAGCCGTGGACGCCGGGCGCGATCCGGCCACGTGAAAGACTTGCAACGGGAGCAGCGCATGGCCGACGCAGCCGCACACGGGCACGAAGACACGCGGAGTTTCTTCACCCGCTGGTTCATGTCGACGAACCACAAGGACATCGGCATCCTGTATCTGTTTACTGCCGGCATCGTCGGGTTCATCGCTGTGGCCTTCACGGTCTACATGCGTCTGGAGCTGATGACCCCGGGCGTGGAGTACATGTGCACCGAAGGGGCGCGGCTGACGCCCGCGCCGGAGGGCGAATGCTCGCCCAACGGGCATCTGTGGAACGTTCTCATCACCGCGCATGGCGTGCTGATGATGTTCTTCGTGCTGATCCCGGCGCTGTTCGGGGGCTTTGGCAACTACTTCATGCCGCTGCATATCGGCGCGCCGGACATGGCGTTTCCGCGGCTCAACAACCTGTCCTACTGGCTGTTCGTGGCCGGCTCGTCGCTCGCGGTCGTGTCGCTCTTCGCCCCCGGGGGCTCGGGACAGACGGGCACGGGCGTGGGCTGGGTGCTCTATCCGCCGCTCTCGACGACGGAGAGCGGCTTCGCGATCGATCTGGCCATCTTCGCGGTGCATGTCTCGGGCGCGTCGTCGATTCTCGGCGCGATCAACATCATCACGACCTTCCTGAACATGCGCGCGCCAGGCATGACGCTGCACAAGGTGCCGCTCTTCGCCTGGTCGATCTTCATCACCGCCTGGATGATCCTGCTGGCGCTGCCGGTGCTCGCCGGCGCCATCACCATGCTGCTGACCGACCGCAATTTCGGCACCACCTTCTTCGATGCCTCCGGCGGCGGCGACCCGGTGCTGTACCAGCACCTCCTGTGGTTCTTCGGCCATCCGGAGGTCTACATCATCATCCTGCCCGGCTTCGGCATCATCAGCCACGTCATCGCGACCTTCTCGCGCAAGCCGGTCTTCGGCTACCTGCCCATGGTCTATGCAATGGTGGCGATCGGGGTGCTCGGCTTCGTCGTCTGGGCGCACCACATGTACACGGTCGGCATGAGCGTGACCCAGCAGACCTATTTCATGCTGGCCACGATGGTGATCGCGGTGCCCACCGGCATCAAGATCTTCAGCTGGATCGCGACGATGTGGGGTGGCTCGATCGAGTTCCGCACGCCGATGCTGTGGGCGATGGGCTTTCTGTTCGTGTTCACCGTGGGCGGCGTGACGGGCGTTGTGCTCGCCCAGGCGCCGGTGGACCGGCTCTATCACGACACCTACTATGTGGTCGCGCATTTCCACTACGTGATGTCGCTGGGCGCCGTCTTCGCGCTGTTTGCCGGGATCTATTACTGGATCGGCAAGATGTCGGGGCGCCAGTACCCCGAATGGGCCGGCAAGGTGCATTTCTGGACCATGTTCATCGGCTCCAACATCACCTTCTTCCCGCAGCACTTCCTCGGCCGACAGGGCATGCCGCGGCGCTACGTGGACTATCCCGAAGCCTATGCGCTGTGGAACTATGTCAGCTCGATCGGCGCCTTCATCTCGTTCGCGTCGTTCCTGTTCTTCCTCGGGATCGTCTACTACACCCTGCGCCACGGCGCCCGTATCGACGAGAAGAACTACTGGAACGAGCACGCCGACACGCTGGAGTGGACCCTGCCCTCCCCGCCGCCGGAGCACACCTTCGAAACGCTCCCCAAGCGCGAGGACTGGGACAAGGGCCACGCCCACTGAGGCAACGCCATGCCCGTGCAATGGCTGCGACGACTGGACAAGGCCCCGGAGACGCCCGGGGCCTTGTCACGTCAGGAGGGCCGGCCGCCGGCGGCGGAGCTGCACCTCTGGCCGCATCGCTCGCTGCCCAATCGCGGCTTCGTGACCTTCTTCGCGCTGAGCGCCGGGCTCGTGGCGGTCCCGCTTCTGGCGGTGCTCGGCACCCCGGTATTGTGGGGGCTCCTGCCTTTCGTGGTGATCGTCTTTGCCGCGATCTGGTATGCCCTGCGCCGCAGCACGCGCGACGGGCGCATCCTCGAGGAGCTGCGCATCTGGTCCGATGCGGTCGAGCTGGTGCGCCGCGAGCCCGGCGGGCGGGTGCTCGACTGGGAGGCCAATCCCTACTGGCTGCGGCTGACGCTGCGGGCCGAGGACGGCCCCGTCGAGGATTATCTCGTGCTGGAGGGTGGCGGTCGGGACGTGGAACTCGGCGCCTTCCTGACCCCGGCGGAGCGGCGCGAGCTGCACGCAGAACTCGAGCGCGTGCTGGCCCGGCTTCGCTGAGACCAGCGCCCTGGGCGCAGCTGCCGGTCCCGGCGGCCGTCAGCTCCCGCCGAGACGCGCCTTCACGCGCGATCCGACGCGGGTGAAATCCATCTGGCCGGTGTGGCGCTCCTTCAGCCGGCCCATCACCCGACCCATGTCACGGATCGAGCCGGCGCCGAGCTCGGCGATGGCCGCGTCGATGGCCGCGTCGATCTCGTCGTCGGGAAGCTGGCGCGGCAGGAACTCCTCGATCACGTCGATCTCCGCGCGCTCGCTCTCGGCCAGCTCCAGCCGCCCGCCCTCCTCGTAAGCGCGCGCGCTCTCGCGGCGCTGCTTGATCATGCGGCTCAGAATCGCGCGGACTTCGTCGTCGCTCACGCGCCCGTCCCCGTCGGCGCCGCGGCTGGCGATATCGCGATCCTTGATCGCGGCATTGATGAGCCGCAGCGTCGCCAACCGGCCCTTGTCCTTCGCGCGCATGCCCTCCTTGAGGGCCGCATTGATCCTCTCGCGCAGGTCCATGTCCGCATCCTCTTGCCCCGGGCGAGCATACCGCCCCCGCCGCGCCGCCGCAATACCGCCGCATGCAATTCAAGTATCTGTTTTCACTTCGTTTAATCCCACCGCCGCTTTCGCTTGACCCGCCCTGCAGCGCCCCATACCTTGCGCGCCGATCACACAGGAGTCGCTCATGTCCGCCGCCGCGCCCACCGCCTGTCTCGCCCTCGCCGACGGCACGGTGTTCCGTGGCCGCGGTTTCGGCGCCACCGGCGCCGCCGAGGCCGAGCTCGTCTTCAACACGGCGATGACGGGTTATCAGGAGATCATGACCGACCCCTCCTATGCCGGGCAGGTCGTCACCTTCACCTTCCCGCATATCGGCAATACCGGCACCAACCCCGAGGATGACGAGACCGCCGCGCCCGTGGCCGACGGCATGGTGGTTCGCTGGGACCCGACCGCGCCGTCGAACTGGCGCGCTGCGGAGGATCTCGGCGGCTGGCTCGCGCGGCACGGGCGCGTGGGCATCGGGGGCGTGGATACGCGCCGGCTGACGCGCGCGATCCGGCGGCAGGGCGCGCCGCATGTGGCGCTCGCGCATGAGCCCTCGGGGCACTTCGACATCGCGGCGCTGGTGGCGCGTGCGCGCGGCTTTGCGGGGCTCGAGGGGCGCGACCTGGCCCGCGACGTGACCTGTGCGCAGACCTATCGCTGGGACGAGCTGCGCTGGCAGTGGCCCGCGGGGCACACCCGGCGCACCGGGCCGGGTCACCGCGTCGTCGCGATCGATTACGGCGCCAAGCGCAACATCCTGCGCTGTCTCGCCTCGGCGGGCTGCGAGGTGACGGTCCTGCCGGCGACGGCCACCGCCGAGGATGTGCTCGCCCACGAGCCGGAGGGCGTGTTCCTGTCCAACGGCCCCGGTGACCCGGCGGCAACGGGCGCATACGCCGTGCCGATGATCCGCGGGGTTCTGGAGCGGGGCGTGCCGCTTTTCGGCATCTGTCTGGGGCATCAGATGCTCGGCCTCGCGCTCGGCGCGCGGACCGTGAAGATGAATCACGGCCATCACGGCGCCAACCACCCGGTCAAGGACCTGGAGACCGGCAAGGTCGAGATTACCTCGATGAATCACGGCTTCGCGGTCGACAGCCAGACACTGCCCGATGGCGTGATCGAGACCCATCGCAGCCTGTTCGACGGCTCCAATTGCGGACTGCGGATGGCCGATGCGCCGGTTTTCTCGGTGCAGTATCACCCCGAGGCGAGCCCGGGACCGCAGGACAGCACCTATCTGTTCGATCGCTTCGTCGGCCACATGCGCGCTGGCGGCGCGTCTGCCGCCTGATCGCGTGTGATGCTCCTGACGCGGAGATTAACCGGAAATTAACCACTAAAATGCAAGGCTTCGCGCACCCTGTCCGAAGCGGCGGCCCGGTCGATGCGCTCCGACGATCACACAGCCTCGGCGCCCGCGGGGCGGCACAGCCCGCAACCGCGCGCCATCGACCCGCTCGACGGCGCCGTGCTGCAGCGAGCTTCGCTGACGCCCGCCCAACTGACGCAGGTGCGCGCGGAACAGATCCGTCACGAGACCCCGCTGCGCCATATCCTGCTGCGGCAGGGGCTGATCGGCGAGGTCGAGTATACCGAGGCAATCGCCGCCCATTTCGGCAGCACGCCTGTCGATCTCGCCGCGCTGGCCCCCGACCCGGCCCTGATCGACCGGCTCGGGCCGGAACGCTGCCTGCAGGACGGGTTGCTGCCGCTGCGCCGCATGGGCGGTGTGACGATGATCGCCACGACGCATCCGGGGCGTTTCGAGAGTGACCGCGCGCGCCTCGCGGCGCTCTTCGGCCCCGTCGCCATGGCCGTGATCGCCCCGTCAGCGCTCGAGGCCGGGGTGCTTCGGGCCCGTGGGCGCGCGCTGGCGCATCATGCCGAAACCCGGCTGCCGGCCGCCGCCAGCTGCCGGCGCTGGAACGCCCGCGCCGCCGGCTGGATCGCGGCGGGGGTGGCGGGGGTCGGTGCGATGCTGATCGCCGTCACGCCGACCACGCTGATGCTGATGCTGGTCGCGTGGACGGCGCTGACGCTGCTCTTGCTCGTGGGGCTCCGCGCTGCGGCCGCGATCGCCTGGCTGACGAGCCCGCGCGACACGGGCGCAACACCCGATGTCACCGTCGCGCGGCTGCCCACTGTCTCGATACTGGTGCCGATGTGCCGCGAGCCCGACATCGCGCCTCGGCTCGTCGAGCGCCTGGGCCGCCTGCGCTACCCGCGCGCCCTGCTCGACGTGATCCTCGTCATCGAGGCCGATGACCACGCCACCCGCGACGCGCTCGAGAACGCCGATCTTCCCGGCTGGATGCGGGTCGTTTCGGTGCCCGAGGGTTCGATCCGCACCAAGCCGCGCGCGCTCAATCACGCGATGCTGTTCGCCCGCGGCAGCATCGTCGGCATCTACGACGCCGAGGACGCCCCCGATCCCGACCAGATCCACATCGTCGTGCGCCATTTCCATGCCCGCGGCCCCGAGCTCGGCTGCGTGCAGGGCATCCTCGATTTCTACAACCCCGCGACGAACTGGATCGCGCGCTGCTTCACCATCGAATATGCGGCATGGTTTCGCATCCTGCTGCGCGGGATTCAGCGGCTGGGACTCGCGCTGCCGCTCGGCGGCACGACATTGTTCCTGCGCCGCGAGGTGATCGAGGAGGTCGGCGGCTGGGACGCGCACAACGTCACCGAGGATGCCGATCTCGGCATCCGGCTGGCGCGCTTCGGTTACCGTACCGAGGTTATCTCGACCACCACCGAGGAGGAGCCCAATTGCCGCCCCGTCGCCTGGATCAAGCAGCGCTCGCGCTGGCTCAAGGGCTTCATGATCACCTATGTCGTTCATATGCGCACGCCGCGCGCCACGCTGCGCGCCCTGGGGGCGTGGCGGGTTCTCGGGCTGCAGGTGGTCTTTCTCGCGACGGTGTCACAATACCTGCTCGCGCCGCTGTTGTGGTCCTTCTGGCTCGTTGCGCTGGGGCTGTGGCACCCGCTCGGCGATGTCGTCTCGACCGAGCTCATGCTCGGCTTGGCGACGCTTTTCGTCGTCTCGGAGTTGGTCAACATGACCATCGCGTTTCTCGGCGTGTCGGGCGAGAAGCATCGCTTCCTGCGCAAATGGGTGCCGATGCTCCACCTGTATTTTCCGCTCGGCGCGATCGCCGCCTACAAGGCGCTGTGGGAGCTGCTCACGAAGCCATTCTACTGGGACAAGACAGCGCACGGGCTGCACGATTTCGGCCGCTGATCGCGTCAGAGGCGCCCCGCCTCGCCGGCGTCCTGGCGCAGCCGGGTTTCGAAGGCGCGCGAGATGTGCTGCTTGAGCGCGGCGTATGCGCCCTCGGCATCGCCGTCGCGGATCGCCTCGACGATCGCGGTGTGCTCGGCCAGCGCCGTCGCGCCGCGCCCTTCGGCGGCGAGCGACGTCGTCGCCAGGAGCGCCATCGAGCGATAGACTAGGTCGAGCTGCTGGACGAGATACCGATTGTGCGACGCGAGATGGATCTGCTTGTGAAACCGCCGGTTGGCGCGGCTCATCGCGACCGGATCCGCGAGCAGCGCGCGATCATCCTCGACCATCGCCGCGAGCACCCGGATCTCCTCGTCGGTCGCGTGGCGCGCCGCGAGCCGCGCGGCCAGCCCCTCGAGCTCGGAGCGCACGACATAGAGCTCGGCGAGCTGGTTGTGATCGAGCGAGGCGACGATCAGGCTGCGCCCGTCCCGCGCCAGCAGCGACTGCGTCTCGAGCCGCTGCAGCGCCTCGCGGATCGGCGTGCGCGACATCCCGAACCGTTCGGCGAGTTCGGACTCCACGAGCCGGTCGCCGGGCTTGTAGGCGCCGGTGTCGATCGCCTCGAGAATGAGGTGATAGGCGTCGCTGTGAGGGGGTCTTGGATCGGGCATCGGGCACTCCGCCGGGTAGGCGAAGCCTAGGCCCGCCACGGGGCCCGTTGCAAGACCACTGAGCCCGCGCTTGCCCCGCGGCCGCGCCGCCGCTATCAGCGATCCATGCCGCAACAGCATTTCTCCGCGATCACGGACTGGGTCTTCGACCTCGACCAGACGCTCTACCCGCCCGAAATCCGGCTCTTCGAGCAGGTCGCGGCGCGCATGACGGATTTCATCGTCGAGGCGCTCGGTGTGACCGAGGCCGAGGCGCAGCGCCTGCGCCGCGTCTACTGGGCCGATTACGGCACCACGCTGGCGGGGCTCATGGCCGAGCACGGCATTGCGCCGGATCCCTATCTCGAGCAGGTCCACGACATCGATTTCAGCGTCCTCGTCCCCGATCCCGACCTCGCCGCGCACATCGCCGCGCTGCCCGGGCGGCGCATCGTCTACACCAATGGCAGCGCGCCCTATGCCGCGCGTGTCATCGCCGCGCGCGGGCTCGACGGGCTGTTCGACGCGGTCTACGGCGTCGAGCATGCGGGCTACAGGCCCAAGCCCGAGCCCGCCGCCTTCGACACCGTCTTCGCCGCGGATGGCCTCACCCCGGCGCGTGCGGCGATGTTCGAGGACGATCCGCGCAATCTGCGCGCGCCGCACGCGCTCGGCATGCGCACCGTGCATGTCGCGCCCGAGCCTGCGCCGGGCCCGCATATCGATCACCACACCGACAACCTCAGCGCCTTTCTTGCGCGGCTGACCGCGTGATGCCGCACTGCGGCAATGCGCGCTGTTGCGCCGCTGGCGCTGCGGACCTAGCTGACGCGTGTCGAGTCGAGCGGCAAGGATGGAGGAGCAGCATGGCGCAATACACCAGACTGCAACGCGCTTTCTTCGCGATCCCGGTGATCGGCTGGATCGCGCGCGATCTGATGGAGGGGGATTCGGACAATGTCTGGTATCTGCTCGTCGCGATCGTGAGCCTGGCGATAATGGCGGCAATGACCTGGGGCCTGCCCGCACTGACGATCGGGGCGGTCATTGCAACGGCGCTCGTGTTTGTCACGATCGTCGTGATGACCACGGGATGAGCACGCTGGACAGCAGCGCGCGGCCGGCTAAGGTGGGCCGTGATGCAGCGTGAACAGACCGACATCCTGATCTCTGGCGGCGGCGTCGCCGGGTTGGTCGCGGCGGCGGCATTTGGGGCGGAGGGGTTCCGGGTCGTCTGCGTCGATCCGGCGCCGCCGGTGACGGATGCGGATGACGACGGCGCCGATCTTCGCAGCACCGCCTTCCTGCAGCCGGCCGTGGCGCTGCTGCGCGCCGCGGGGGTCTGGGACAGGCTCGCCCCGGAGGCCACGGCGCTGCAGGTGATGCGCCTGATCGACGCGGACGGGGATCCGCCCGCGCCGCGTGCGACGCATGATTTCGACGCCGCGGAAATCTCCGATCAGCCCTTTGGATGGAACCTGCCCAACTGGCTCCTGCGGCGCGAGCTCGTGGCCCGGCTGCGCGATCTACCGACGGTCGATTTTCGCCCCGGGACCGGTTTCGCCGGGGTAACGACCCGCGAGGCGACGGCGCTGGTGCGGCTGTCGGATGGCGCGCGCATCGAAGCGCGGCTGCTGATCGGCGCCGATGGCCGTGGATCGCCGGTGCGCGAGGCGGCCGGGATCGGCGTGCGCACGGCGCGCTACGGGCAGAAGGCGCTGGCCTTCGCGGTGACGCATCCGCTGGCGCATGACAATGTCTCGACCGAGATCCACCTGTCGGGCGGCCCCTTCACGCTCGTGCCACTGCCCGATCAGAACGGGGTGCCTGCCTCGGCGGTGGTGTGGATGGAGCGCGGCCCGGAGATCCGGCGGCTGCGCGCGCTCTGCGACGCAGATTTCGCCGAGGCGATGACGGCGCGCTCCTGCGGGGTGCTCGGACCGCTCACCCGCGCCTCGCAGCTCACGGTCTGGCCGATCATCTCGCAGATCGCGCGCCGCTTTACCGCGCAGCGCACCGCGCTGATGGCAGAGGCCGCGCATGTCGTCCCCCCCATCGGCGCGCAGGGGCTGAACATGAGCCTCGCCGATCTCGCGATCCTGCTCGAACTTGCGCGCGCGAGGCCCGAGACACTCGGGGACGCCGCGATGCTCGACACTTATGAGCGCCGTCGCGCGATCGAGGTGCCGGTGCGCGTGGGCGGCGTGGACATGCTCAACCGGGCGGCGATCCTGTCGCCGCGCCCACTTCGCGATGCGCGTGCCGCCGCGCTCGGGGTGATGCACGGGATGCCGCCGCTGCGGCGGGCGATGATGCGGCTCGGGCTCGGGCTGCGCTGAACTCAGAAGGCGTCGGGCTTGGCGTCATGCGCCATGTGGTCGAGAACGGCGTTGACGAGCTGCGCTTCGCGGCCCTCGGGAAAGAACGCCTTGGCGATCTCCACGAATTCGTTGATCACCACGCGCGGCGGCGTGGATTGGTGCATCAGCTCGGCCCCGGCGGCGCGAAACAGCGCGCGCAGCGTCGGGTCGATGCGCGCCAGCGGCCACGCCCGCATCAGCGCATGATCGGTGAGCTTGTCGATGCTTGCCTGCCAGTTGACGGCGTCATCGATGAGCCGGCGGAACAGGGGGATGTCGGCCTCGACCATCTCCTCGCCATCCACGATCGCGCCGATGCGCCAATCCTCGAACTCGCGGCGCACTGACTCCACGGTCTGACCCCCGGCTTCCATCTGAAACAGCGCCTGCACCGCATAGAACCGCGCGGCGGAGCGCTCGGAATGGGCCGTGCGCGCGGGCGTCATCGGCCGGACTCTTCGGGGGTGCGAAAGCCGATACCGCGGGTGCGATTCGCCCAGCCCCGCGACAGCGCGATCAGGTGCAGCGCCGCCGCCGCCGCGCCGCCGCCCTTATCGCCGCGCGCGGGATCGGCGCGCAGCACGGCCTGCTCGCGGGTTTCCACCGTGAGGATCGCGTTGCCGATGCAGGCCCCATCGAGCCCGAGCAGCATGAGCCCGCGCGCGCTGTCATTGCATACTGTCTCGTAATGCGTCGTCTCGCCCCGGATCACGCAGCCCAGCGCGGCGTAGCCGTCGAAATCGGCCTGCCGATGCGCAAGGCGGACCGCCGTCGGGATCTCCAGCGCCCCCGGCACCTCGACCACCTCCCAGCGGGCCCCGGCGCGCTCGGCCGTCGCCGCGGCACCGGCGATCAGATCGTCGGCGATGTCCTTGTAATAGGGCGCCACCACGAAAAGCAGCGAGACCGGCTTGTCGAACTGCGGCAGCGTCAGCGTGTGACGGGTGTCCTGTTCGGCCATGGATTACTCCTTGGGAATGGGGCGGGTGCCCGCGATCGACAGGCCGTAAGCGTCGAGGCCGATCACCTTGGGCGGCGGCGAATTGGTGACGAGTTCGAGCCGGTGCAACCCGAGCGCGGCGAGGATCTGCGCACCCAGCCCGTACTGGCGCAGCTTGCCCGGCGAGGCCGTCTCGCCACCCTCATCGAGCTCCATCTGCATCGTGTCCCGCAAGAGCACGACCACGCCGCGCCCCTCCGCGGCGATGAGCCGCATCGCGGCGGGCAGTTCCGGGCCGTGCGCGCCGAGCCCGAGCACATCCTCGAGCGGGTTGAGCGCGTGCATGCGCACCAGCACCGGCGTATCGCCCGACAGCGCGCCCTTGGTCAGCGCGATGTGCTCGGCGCCATGCGTCTCGTCGCGAAACACCCGCATCAGCCAGTCGCCGCCATAGAGCGATTGAACCGGGCGCACCGCGGTTTCCTTGACGAGGTTGTCATGCCGTCGGCGATAGGCGATGAGGTCCGAGATCGTGCCGATCCTGAGCCCGTGCAACTGCGCGAAGGCGACGAGGTCGGGCAGACGCGCCATGGTGCCGTCTTCCTTCATGATCTCGCAGATCACGCCGGACGGGTTGAGCCCGGCCAGCCGCGCCACATCGACCGCGGCCTCGGTGTGCCCCGCGCGCACCAGCACGCCGCCTTCGCGCGCGCGCAGCGGAAAGACATGGCCGGGCGTCGCGATGTCGGCGCGCCCCTTCGCAGGATCGATCGCGGTGGCCACGGTCAGCGCGCGATCATGCGCGGAGATGCCCGTCGTGACCCCCTCGCGCGCCTCGATGGAGACCGTGAAGGCGGTCTCGTGGCGCGAGGAATTCTTCGTGGACATCAGTTCGAGGCCGAGCGCGTCGATGCGCTCGCGCGGCAGTGCAAGGCAGATCAGCCCGCGCCCATGCGTCGCCATGAAGTTGATCGCGTCGGGCGTGGCCATCTGCGCCGGAATCACGAGGTCGCCCTCGTTCTCGCGATCCTCGTGATCGACGAGGATGAACATCCGACCGTTGCGCGCGTCCTCGATGACATCCTCGACGGGTGATATCGCATCCGCGAAACTCTGCTCCGCCGGCCCCGGCGTCTCGTAGGTCATGGTCAAGAACCCCTGTCTGTGGGGCGGCAGATAGCCCATGCGCACGGCCATGACCAGAGCCGCGCGCTGCCGGCGCGCGGCGACGTGACGGGCACGGACCGCCCTATGCGACCTGTGCCTGCAAGATCGTGATCCAGGTGTCGCCGTAGCGTCGCCGCTCGCGCTCGATGAAACCGGCGGGCGCCGGCTGCGGTGCATTTTCCTCCCACAGGATCAGCGCGTCCGCCGCGATCCAGCCGTTCAGCCGCCCGGCCTCGAGGGCCCGTGCGCCGAGCGTGCGCCCATAGGGCGGATCGAGGAAGACGAGGCGCGCCGGCGGCGCGGCATTCGGCCCGAGCTTGAGCGCATCACCGAATAGCAGATCCGCCCGGTCATTGGCGCCGAAGCGGTCGAGGTTCTGCCTGATCAGTGAGCGCGCGCGGCGCCCGTTATCGACGAAGGTGCAGAATGCCGCGCCGCGCGAGAGCGCCTCGAGGCCGAGCGCCCCGGTCCCGGCGAAGAGATCGAGCACGCGCATTCCGGATACTGGATCGCCGTAGCGACCGCCCATCAGCACGTTGAACAGGTTCTCGCGCACCCGGTCCGATGTCGGGCGCAACCGGTCCGGCCCGGCTTCGGCACCGGGCGCCGCCAGCCCCCGGCCGCGCCAGTCTCCACCCACGATCCGCATGCGCCGGCTCCTATCCGAGCAGGGTTTTCAACTTGGTCGCCGGGTCGCGCAGCGCGGCCTCGTCAGGGCTGCGCCCGGCCTCCAGCAGCCGCTTGCCGACCATGTAGGCGCGCGGCGCGTTCATCGCATCGACCGCGAGAAGCTCGTCGCCCGCGAAATACCAGTGTGATGCGGCGCCATCCCCATCGCGCCGCGAAACGATCCTGTCGAAGCCCGTCCCGATCCCGGCGATCTGCAGTTTCGTCGCGAATTGATCGGACCAGAACCACGGCACCGGCGCGTAATCGTATCCCGAACCGACCATGTCGGCGGCGGCACACTCCGCCTGGTCGATCGCGTTCTGCACACTCTCGAGGCGCAGCCGCCCGCCGCGATACGGAAACGAGGCGCAATCTCCGGCGGCCCAGATCCCGGGCACCGAGCTGCGCGCGCGGGCATCGACCGTCACGCCATCCGCGATATCGAGCCCGGCCTCCTGCGCAAGCCGCGTCTGCGGCGCGACGCCGATCCCGACGATCACGAAATCGGCGTCGATGCGACTGCCATCGCCGAGCTCGACGCCGTCGACACGCCGCCCGCCCGTCAACCGCGTCACCTCGACACCCTCGCGGATATCGACCCCGTTTTCGCGGTGCAGCGCGCGGAACCAATCCGCCGTTTCGCTGCAAGCCACCCGCTGCAGGATGCGGTCGGCCGCCTCCACGATCGTCACCGCGAGGCCGCGCGTCGCCGCCACCGACGCGGCCTCGAGCCCGATATATCCGCCGCCCACGATCACGACGCGGCGCCCGGGCCGGATCTCGGGCATGAGCGCATCCGCGTCCGCCAGGCTGCGCATGAGATACACGTCCTCGAGATCGCCGCCGATTGCCGCCGGGAGCGCGCGCGCGCGCGCTCCGGTCGTCAGCGCGAGCCTGTCATAGGGGATCGCCTCGCCGTCGAGCACGACGCGGCGCGCCTCGGGATCGATCGCCCGCACCTGTGCGCCGGTGACGAGCCGGATATCGTTGTCGGCGTAAAACGTCGCAGGACGCAGATAGAGGCGCTCGGCGGGCATCTCCCCGACGAGATACGCCTTCGACAGCGGCGGGCGCTGATAGGGCGGCACGGGCTCGTCACCGATCAGCGTGATCGGCCCCGAATGCCCGAGCGCGCGCAGTTTCGCGACCAGCGTCGCACCCGCCTGGCCCGCGCCCACCACAACAATAGACGTCATCGCGCCCCTCCGATCTGGTCAGCTCTTCGCAGGGAGATATCTGTGGCGCTCATGCAAAAACAAGGAGGCACGCAACATCATGTCCATCTCAGTCGGTGACCGCCTTCCGGAGGCGACATTCCTGCGCGTCGGGCCCGAGGGGCCCGAGCAGGTCTCGTTGTCCGAACGCACCAGCGGGCGCAAGGTGATCATCTTCGCGGTTCCGGCCGCGTTCAGCGCCACCTGCAGCGCGCAGCACGTTCCAAGCTATGTCCGCACGAAGGAGGCGCTTTCGGAAAAGGGGGTCGACGAGGTCATCTGCGTATCGGTGAACGATCCCTTCGTGATGAAGGCATGGGCCGAAGCCAGCGGCGCCGAGGCCGCCGGGCTCACGCTTCTCGCCGACGCCGACGGGGCGTTCACGGCCGCGATGGGGCGCAATTTCGATGCGCCGCCGGTCGGATTCTACGGCCGCTCCGAACGCTATGCGATGATCGTGGAGGATGGGGTCGTGCGTGCGCTCGAAATCGAGGAAAACCCCGGCATGGCGGAGGTCTCTTCCGGCGAGGCGATGCTCGAGAAAGTCTGAGCCCGTCGCGGCGCCCGCAGGGGCGCCGCGCGCTCATTTCGCCAGCGCGTCCATCTTGCGCGCAAGCCGCAGATCGAGCTCGGTCAGCCCGCCAGCGTCATGCGTCGACAGGGTGACCTCCACCGTCTTGAAGACATTGAACCATTCCGGGTGGTGGTCGAGCTTCTCGGCATTCAGCGCGACCCGGCTCATCCAGCCGAACGCCTCGACGAAATTCTTGAACTCGAACCGCTTGGTGATCGCGTCGCGGCCCTCGACCTCGCGCCAGCCCGTCGCGCGCAGGGCCTCGATCGCCTCGCTTCGCGCGCTTTCGCTGAGTTTCTCGCTCATTGCTCCTCCTTGCCGTTGCGACGAAACGGGCCGTAAGCGGTCAACACTTCGATTTCCTCGTCGATCGCGGCCCTTTCAGCCTCCAGATAGCGATCGACCGCGTCACGAAAACCCGCATCGGCGAACCAGTGCAACGAATGGACCTGATGCGGCAGATATCCGCGTGACAGCTTGTGCTCGCCCTGCGCCCCGGCCTCGACCCGCGCGAGTCCCCGTTCGATCGCGTAATCGATGGCCTGATGGTAACACAGCTCGAAATGCAGACAGGGGTGATCCTCGACGCAGCCCCAGTAGCGCCCGAACAGCGCGTCGCGCCCGATGAAGTTGAGCGCGCCGGCAACCCAGTGCCCCGCGCGTTCGGCCATGACGAGCAGAACATCGTCGCGCAAGGTCTGGTGGGCGCGGTCGAAGAAGTCACGCGACAGGTAGGGAATGCCCCATTTCCGCGCGCCCGTGTCGCGATAGAAGCGCCACATCGCATCCCAGTGCTCCGGGCGGATGTCGTCGCTCGTGAGCCGGTGAATGCGCCCGCCGAAATCCTGGGCGGTGGCGCGTTCCTTGCGCAGGTTCTTGCGCTTGCGCGACGAGAGCGCGGAGAGGAATTCCTCGTAATCTCCGTAGCCGCGATTGACCCAGTGATATTGCTGCGTCACCCGCGCCAGGAAGCCCGCCTCGCGCCCGGCCTCCATCTCCTCGCCGGTGCAGAAGGTCACATGGGCCGAGGACAGGCGGTTGGTTTCGGCGATCCGCGCCAGCCCCTCGAGCAGCGCCGCTCGTCCCGCCTGCGTTTCGCCTTGGCGGGTGAGCAGACGCCGCCCGGTGACCGGCGTGAAGGGCACAGCCGCCTGCAGTTTCGGATAGTAGCGCCCGCCGGCGTTCTCATAGGCGTTGGCAAACGCGAAATCGAAGATGTATTCGCCCTGGCTGTGGCTCTTGGCATAGAGCGGCATGACCGCGATCACGGCGCCGCCGCGCCGGACCACGAGATGCTGCGGCTGCCAGCCGGTGCCAGGCCCGACCGAGCCGGACTCCTCGAGAGCAGCGAGGAAACGATGCGTGGTGAAGGGGTCCGCGGGGTGGTTGGCGTCGGGGGCACCGGGATCGGCGCACGCGTCCCAGTCGTCGGCGTCGATCCGCGACAAGTCGCCCAGGATCTCGATTTCCAGAGAGGTTTCGGCCATGCGCCCCGGTCGCCGTTCGCACCGACTCACGGCGATGTGGTGCCGTCGCGACCCCGGTCAAGGGCCGGCAGATAGCTTTCGAAGGTGATATTGTCCGCATGCCGGCGTGCGGCCATTTCGTCAGCGGCGGACGTCACGGTCCAGCACAGCACGGGCCAGCCCTCGGCGCGCAGCTGCGCGACGCGCCGCCGGTCGAGATCGCGCGCGTCATGGGAGATGAAGCTCGCCCCGACGGCATCGAACGCGGCAATGTCGCGCAGGGCATGGCGTTCCTGCGCCGACAGCCCGGGCGCCTGCGCCGCGTCGAAGGCGCATGTCACGAGACCGCGCGAGATGTCTGGCGCAGCCTGCGCGAATTCCGCGACCGCGCCGGGTGCGAAGGACATCACTGCAACGGGCCCCGGATAATCCGCCAGCGCGCGGGCGGTGGCGGCTTCCAGAGGGCCGGGCCCATCGGCATACGCCTGATCCTTGAGCTCGATGAGCAGCGGCACGCGCCCGTCGATCAACTCGAGGATGCGCGCGAGCCGAGGTATCGTGTCGCGCCCACCGCGCAGCGCGATCCGTTCGAGCTCGGCCGCCGGGCGCGCCCGCACCGCGCCGGTCTCGCGGGTCATGCGATCGAGCGTGCGATCGTGAAAGACCATCGCCTCCCCATCCGCCGAGGGTTGCAGGTCGATCTCGATTACGTAACCGGCCGCGATCGCGGCCGCGACCGCGCGGGGACTGTTCTCGGCGCGCCCCTGCGCCGCGTCATGCAGGGCGCGATGCGCGATCGGAGTGCGCAGAAACGCTGCGGGCAGCGGCGGCCGCATCATCGGATGCGAAAGATCCCCTCGATCTCGACGGCGACCCCCATCGGCAGCGCCGCGACCCCGACCGCGGAGCGCGAATGCTGCCCGGCGTCGCCCAGCGCCTCGCCGAGGAAATCGGACGCGCCGTTGATGACCTTGGGCTGGTCGATGAAATCCGGGCTCGAATTGACGAAGCCGGTGAGTTTCACGACCCGGTCCAGACGGTCCAGGTCACCGTCACAGGCGGCGCGCAGCTGCGCGAGCAGGCTGATCGCGCAGCATTTGGCCGCGCGTGCACCCTCCTCGAGTCCCAGCTGATCGCCCAGTCGCCCCTTGATAAGCCCGCTTTCGTCCTGGCTGATCTGCCCCGACACGAAGACGAGATCACCGCTGATCACGAAAGGGACATAGTTTGCCGCAGGCATCGGCGCCTCGGGCAGGGTCACGCCGAGCTCGGCGAGTCGCGTTTCGATCTTTCCGCTCATGTTGGTCTCCTCGCAATGCTGCTCAAACCCTAGTCGGACCCGGCACCGGTTGAAACCGAAGATTCATCCCGCGCGCAATGCCCGCGAGAAATAGACGGTAACGGGGTCAAGCAAATAGCCGAGCGGCGTGCGTGTGCGGGTGCGGATGCGCGCCTCGGCGCGCATTCCGGGCTTGAGTTCGCGCGCCCCGAGCTTTTCGAGCTCCTCCTTCGAGATCGCGATTTCGGCCGCGAAATAGCGCTCCGCGCCATCGCGATCGCTGTCGGCGTCGGGCGAGATCGTGGTGACGGTGCCCTCGAGCGGCGGGGCGTCGCGCATTCCGAAGGCCGGGAAATGCAGCGCCGCGGTCTGACCGGCGTGAAGCTGGTCGATGTCGTCCGGCGCGATGCGGGCGCGCACGATGAGCGGGCGGTCCAGCGGAACGATGCTTGCCACCGCGTCGCCGGGTCCGATCACGGCGTTCGGCGACGTCGCCGCGATGTCGTGGACGATGCCGTCCGCGGGCGCGCGCAGGGTCTTTCGGTCGATGCGGCGGCGCAGCTCGTCGCGTTGCGCGTCGACCTCGACGAGGCGCGGTCGCAGCTCCCGCAGGGCGGTCTGCGCCTCCTCGGCACGTCGGTGTTGCAACAGCGCACTCTCGATCCGCAATTCGCTGATCCGGGCCGCGCTGGCGGTGCGTTCAGCCTCGAGCTTTCCGATCTCGCCCGAAATCCGTGCCTGTTCGCGCTCGAGTGCAAGGACCTGCGCCTCGTTGGTCAGCCCCTTCTCGCGCAGGGTACGCTGGGTGGCGAGCTCGGTGGTGATGAGCCGGTGCTGCAGTTCCAGCGCGGAATGCTCGGACCGGGCCCCCTCGATCCGGTGTGTCATCTGCGTGCGGCGCAGCTCGAGGCTACGCTGTTCCTGCTCCAGAACGTCGCGCCGCTTGGCGTGCAGCTCGCGCTGCCCTTCGATCGCGTCGGCGGCCGCCGCGCCCGAGCTCGCCGCATCAACCAGGGCCGGATCGAAGCTCAGCTCTGCGGCGTCGTCACGCTCCGCCTCGAGACGTGCGACGCGTGCCATGATCTCTTCGCTCTCGGAGACGAGCAGCGCCTTGCGTGCGCGCAACGCGGTTGCATCGAGGCGCAGGATGGGCGCGCCCTCCGCGACGCGGTCGCCGCGCGAGACATGCCGCTTGGCCAGAACCCCGCCTTCCTGATGCTGGATGACATGGTGATCTTCCGGAACGGCGACCGTTCCGGCCGAGATCACGGCCCCGGCGATCCGCGTCGTCGTGGCCCACCCTCCGACACCGGCGACAAGTAGCGCGAGCGCCGCGATGCCCGCGACGACCGGACCGCGTGCGCTCCAGGGCGCGCTCATGAGGCGCTCCCGATCCCGGCGGCGGGCGCTTCCGCGGGACCGTGACCGAGGTCGCGCAGCACCCGCTCACGCGGGCCGTGATTCTTCCGAACGCCATTCTCGAGCAAGAGCAGATACTCGCACTCGGCGATCGCAGCGGGCCTGTGACTGAGCACCAGTGCGCAGCCGCCGCCGGCCTTGTGCGCGCGCAGGGCCGCGTTGAGCGCGGCGCAGCCGTCGCCGTCCTGCATTGCGGACGGGTCATCGAGAACGAGAACCGGCGGGTCGCCGAAAAGCGCCCGCGCAAGCGCGATGCGCTGGAGCTGTCCGCCCGAGAGCGTCGGCGCGCGCATATCGAGCTGCGTGTCATAACCATCCGGGAGCTGCAGGATCATGTCATGCGCCCCGGCGCGCATCGCCGCGCGCATCACAGCGGCGTCGTCGCGCTCGGGGCGCATGCGGGCGATGTTCTCGGCCACCGTGCCGGTGAACAGCGTATGCGCCTGCGGAAGGTAGCCTATCTGCCCGCAGAAACCGTCGGCGCCGTATTGCGTCCGCTCGGCACCATCGAGGCGCACGCTGCCCCCCGCCAGCGGCCATGCCCCCGTGAGGGCGCGCGCGAGCGTCGTCTTGCCGGCCCCGGTCCCGCCGATCACGCCCATCGCCGTGCCCGGCTCGAGGTGCAGAGAGACCATCCGCAATGTCGGCCGCCGCGCGTTCGGCGGAATTACGGTCAGCTCCCGCGCATCGAGCGTGCCGCTCGGTGCGGCGAGCGCCGTGCGCGCGGCCTCGGGCGGGGCGGCTTCGAGCGTCCGGGCGAGCCGGCCCCAGCCGGCGCGCGCGCGGCGAAACATGCCCCATTGCAGGATCGCCGTATCGATCGGCGCGAGAGCCCGGCCCATCAGGATCGAGGCGGCGATCATCGCACCCGGAGAAAGCGATTGCCGCAGGACCAGCCAGGCGCCGACGGCCAGGATCGCCGATTGCAGGAAGAGCCGCAGCGTGCGCGACGTCGCGAAGGTCGCCGCGTTGCGCTCTGCCGTCGCGACCTCGTGACGCAGCATGGGATCGCGCACAGCCAGCCATCGGGTCGTGATGGCGCCGCGCATCCCGAGCGCGCCGAGATCCTCGGCATGCGCGGCCGCCTCGTTACCGAGCCGATCGGCGCTGCGCGCCTGCGCGAGGGCGGCGTCCATGTCCGGCGCACACCGGGCCTGTCCGATGATCGTCGCGAGCGCCAGAAGGAGCGCCGCACCGACGGCAAAGGCCCCGAGCAGCGGGTGAAACAGAAAGATTGCCCCGAGAAGCAACGGTGTCCAGGGCGCATCGAGCAGGCAGGGAAACCCGGGCGTCGCCGTGAAGCGGCGGATCGCATCGAGGTCCCGCCATGGCGGCTCCCGCCGCAAGCGGGACGGCTGCCTCAGCGCGGCGTCGAAGACGCGGCGTTCGAGCAGCGCCTGCACGCGTCCGCCCGCGCGCGCGGCGATCCGTGCGCGAGCCTGATCGAGGATGGCCATGATCACATAGAGAAACGCCACGAGCGCGAGGAGAACCACGAGCGTTTCCTCCGAGCGGCTCGCGATCACGCGCTCATAGAGCTGCAGCATGAAGATCGGCCCGGTGAGCATCAGCAGGTTGACCACCATGCTGAACATGAGGACCGGCGCCACCAGCCCGCGCAGGGATCGGCGGGCGTCGCGCAACGCGTCGCCGGGTTTACCTTGATCTGTCGCGGCGTCGTCGGTCATCGGATCGCAATCGCGCTCGAGTTGCTGCCTTGGCCTTGCACTTTCGGCCGATCTTTCCGCGGGTCGGGCGCACCCGCGGCCCCGCGGTTCACGCAAACTGCAGCCTCGAAGGTTAATTTCGCGTGTCACCGGTTCGCGTTTCGTGCAGGCTTGGGGTGCGCTGCACCGCGATGAAGGCGCTTGCGGCGCGCCCGACGAGGCGGCGATCACGACCCTGGCGAGGATCGCGACCGCGACCCGCAAGAGGCGAATCACGCAGGCCGCGCGTTTCTCGACCGACCCCGGCGCGGAGCGTCACCGCGACATCACGCGGGCGATGCAGAGCTGCCCGGTGCTTGATCCGACCCGGCGCGCGGTATATCGCTCCGAGGGCGCGATGGGCGCGGCCGGGACCGATCGACCGCGCGCGGCCTCGCCACCGCGCGCATGCGCGCGGCGTCAGCACGACGCTGCCTTGGCCGGGCCGCGTGTCGTCGGCATCCCGGGACGGCCAATTCCGACCGGATCAGCCACGCCGACGCGCTGATCCGAGCCGAGGATCGCGATGGGGCGGTCCGCGGACTGCGAATTCTCAAGGGAGCCTGACAGGTCATGCTCGCACTTCCGGCAGGCGCAGCGATCTGGTTTCTGCCGGTGACACTTCCGGCGTTGCTGTGGGCGGCATGGAGTGACCTGCGCGCGATGCGGATACCGAATGGCTGCGTGGTGACGCTCGTCCTGGTCTACGCGGCGGTCGGACCGCTCGTCCTGCCGCTTGCCGATTGGGGCTGGGGCTGGGTGCAACTCGTCGTGGTCCTCGTGGTGGGATTCGCCCTCAACATGGCAGGGACCCTCGGGGCCGGGGACGCGAAACTCGGGGCCGCGATGGCAGCCTTCATCGCACCCCCTGACATTGCCTTTTTCCTGCTTTTCCTGGCGCTCGTCATGCTCGCCGCGCTGCTGACCCACCGGACGGTGCGCGCCGTGCCGATCCTGCGGGGTCTGGCCCCGGACTGGGTCTCCTGGCAGCGACGCGATTTTCCGCTCGGCTTCGCCCTCGGCCCCGCGCTGGCCCTCTATTTCGCCATCACCGTGTTGCAGGGGATGCGCTGATCGCGCGTGCCCGCATTCTGCAAGACTGCCCCGTCGCGCGATCACCGGCGGCGGTCCGGACGCGCGAGCGCCTGACTGCGCGGCCGGGCACCGTTTACAACTCGCCGAAGACGCGGATCACGCGGATCGCCACCGGGCCCAGAGTGATGAGCAGGAGAACCGGAAGCATGAGCCCGGCGATCACGCCCGACATCTGAACGGGCAGCCTGTTGGCCTTCTCCTGCGCGCGCAGTTCGCGCTCGATGCGCATCTCCTCGGAATACGTCATCAGCGCCTCCGACACGCTCGATCCGTATTGCTGTGACTGAACGATCACGTTCGCGACCGCCATCGCGTCATCGATCCCGAGACGCTGCGCCATCGCGAACAACGCACTCTCGCGATCGCGGCCGGCCATGATCTCGCTTTGCAGGGTGAGGAGCTCTTCGGAAATCTCGGGGGCGACCGGCGCCATCTCGCGCGCGACGCGGTCGATCGCCGGATCCAGCCCCATCCCCGCCTCCAGCGAAATCTGAAGCAGGTCCAGCGTATTGGGAAAATTTTCCTCGATCCGCCGCTGACGTGCGGCCATCCGGTGCCGAAGCCAGAGCTGCGGGCCGTAGAACCCGGCCGCAAGAAGGATCACCGCGGCGAAAAGCGCCTGGTTGCGGCTGATGCCCATCACGACCTCGGAAAGCGGGGCCGGAAGATCGAGCACGCCGCGAGAGAAGAAGACGACCAACAGCGCGGCCGGCAGCGCGACCCCGACAAGAAAGCGCAGCAGAAAGAAGTTCCGAACGACGTTCGGACCCCGAAAGCCCGCGCGTTCGAGCTGGCGGCGGATCGCGCTGCGCTCCGTTTCGTCCTCGGGCACGAAGACCTTGTCGAGCCCCGATGGATCGGCCGCCGCCGGGCGCAGGATTGCCGGCCCGCGCGCCAGCGCGGATGCCGGGCGCCGGCCAATGGCGCGCATGCGATTGCTGACAGGATCCGGCGCGAGCGCCGCGGTGAGCGACACGATCGCGATGAAGACGCCGGCGCCGATCGCCGCGAGCAGCAGCGCATCGGGTGGCAGATCGAGCCCCACGATCGCGTCCATGATCGTTTCCAGCATCGATTCCCCCTATACCCTGAAATTCACGAGCCGGCGCAGGATCAGGTAATTCGCTGTGATCAGGGTCACCATCAGCCCCCCGATCCACGGAAACAGCGGATCATCGCTGACATCGCCATAGAAGGAGGGCGAGGTCAGCATCACGACCCCGATCAGCACGAATGGCAGGACGGACAGGATCTGCATCGAAAGCCGGCCTTCCGACGAGATCGCCCTGATCTTCTTGTTGAGAGTGAAGCGGCCCCGGATCACCTTGGAGAGAGTCCGCAGGATACGGCCGAGATTGCCGCCGCTGCCCGCCTGGATACTGACCGCCGCGGCGAGGAAGCGGAAATCCTCCTGATCGACGCGCGCGCCGAGATCGCCGAAGGCGTCGGTCAGTTCGTCGCCGTAAGCGATCTGATCGGCCAGTGTGCGGAATTCGCCCGCGATCGGTTCGGGCATCTTGCGCGCGGCATCGGAGACAGTGGCGCCGATCGGATGGCCGACGCGAAGCCCGCGCGCCATGAGTTCGAGTGCATCGGGCAGCTGTTCGACGAGCTTGTTGATGCGCCGGGCCCGGGCATGGTTGAGACCGATCCCCAGCGCGGCCGTTATCGGCACAACCGCCGCCGCGAAGCCGAGCGCCGGGCCCAGAAACGCGCTCAGGAAGATGAAGACGAGCAGAACCAGCGCAAGATACGCCGCGACAAGCGTCCAGGGGCTCATCGTCATCCCCGCCTGTTTCATCGTCTCGGGAAGGCGGCCGAAAAGCGGGATGCGCTCGATGAGGCCGCGTCTGCCGGAATTGCGCAACAGCCGGATCACCTCGTCGGGCGAGCCGGCCGCGCGGATCTGTTGCAGCCGCCGGCTGCGCACGCGTGCTGCCGCGTCCTCGCCACCGATCATCCGCGCGAGGCCGGTGAGCGCGATGACGACGCCCACGAATACCGCCGCATAGGTCAGTGTCTGCGGGGTGAAGACCACGAAATCCATCATTCCGCGACACCGTTGCGGGTGAAGACTTCCGAGCCCAGATCAATCCCCGCAGCAAGCAGATGCGGCGCACAATGCGGGCGCACCCCGGTGGGGCCGAAGTCGCCGAGGACGGCGCCGGAGGTGGATTTTCCCCGCTTGTGGAACAGGAAGATGTCCTGCATCGAGATGACGTCGCCCTCCATGCCGGTGATTTCCGCGATGCTCGTGACCCGGCGCTTGCCATCGCTCAACCGGTTGAGCTGGATGATGATGTGGATGCCGGACGCGATCTGCTTGCGGATCGCACTCAGCGGCAGATTGGCCCCGACCATCGTGACCATCTGCTCGAGGCGCGAGACCGCATCGCGCGCCGTATTCGCGTGGATCGTCGTCATGGATCCCTCATGGCCCGTGTTCATGGCCTGAAGCATGTCGAAGGCTTCGGCCCCGCGGACCTCGCCGACGATGATGCGGTCGGGGCGCATGCGCAGGGCGTTGCGCACGAGATCGCGCTGCAGGATCGCCCCTTCCCCCTCGGCGTTGGGCGGGCGGGTTTCAAGGCGGATCACGTGGTCCTGCTGAAGCTGCAGTTCCGCCGCGTCCTCGATGGTCACGAGACGCTGGCGCGGGTCGATATAGGCCGACATCGCGTTGAGCATCGTCGTCTTGCCCGACCCGGTCCCCCCCGAAATGATGACGTTCAGCCGCGCATCGACGAAGGCCCGAAGGATCCGCGCCGCCTGCTCGCTGAGGCCGCCAAGCTCGACGAGGCGGTGCATCGTCAGGGCCTCCTTCGAGAACTTGCGGATCGACAGGGACGGCCCGTCGATCGCACAGGGCCGGATGATCGCGTTCACGCGGCTGCCATCCTCGAGCCGCGCATCCACCCAGGGCTGCGATTCGTCGACCCGGCGGCCGATGCGCGAGACGATCTTGTCGATGATCCGCATCAGGTGGCGCTCGTCGCGAAAGCGCACCGCGGTCTTCTCGAGCAGCCCGTGGCGCTCGACATAGATATTGTCGAAGGAGTTCACGAGGATGTCGTTGATGGTCGGATCGGCGAGCAGCGGCTCGAGCGGCCCGAGACCGAGGAGTTCGTCCATCACCTCGTCGACAAGCCTGTCGAGATCGGTCGTACTCATCGGCACGCCCTTGTCCTGAAGGACACCGGTGACCAGAACGGCCACCTCGCGGCGCAGCTCGGCGGGCTTGACCTTGTCGATCACCGAAAGGTTCATCTGCTCGAGCAACGTCTGATGCAGCTCCTGCTTGAGCTCGAGCCGTGTCGCGAGCTCCGCATCCGCTTGCGGACGGCGCGGCATCACGGCGACGTTGGGCGCCGGGGCATTCGGCATGCGGGTGACCGTGTCGCCCGGTGTCGGCGTCGCGCTGCGGTGGGTCGGTCCGTTGAAATTCTTGAACATGCCTCGTTCCTTATTCTGGTTGGCGTCTTGTTGCCGACAGCGACTTCGCCGCGCCGGTCGCCAGCTTGGCAAAGGCCCGCGCGACATCGCCCCGCGGCGCTGCGCGCATCACCGGTTCGCCACGATCAACGGCGCGCCGCATCATCCGGTCATTGCGCGGAACCCAGTGCTTGAGCTGGTTGCCGAGAGCGTTCTGCGCTTCCTTGTGCGGCCCCGACATCAGCAGCGGACGCTTCTCGCCATTCACGACGATCTCGATGGGCAGCATCGGCGCATCCTCGGTGTAGACGTCGATCAACCGCTTGCACTGACGGATCGAGGGCACCGATGTGTCGGTCACGAGCAGCATCAGCCCGGCACGCTTGAGGATCGGCTCGAGCCAGAGCACGAGCGCATGGGGCATGTCGACGACGACGTAGTCGTACTGCGCCGCAAGCCCGTCGAGGATCGCGGCGACATGATCGGCCGACATCGCGTCGAGCGGGACCGGCTCGTTCGGCGCGCCCAGCAGGTGCAGACCCGAGGCGTGGCACTGCATCGCCGAGGCGAGATAGCTCTCGTCGGGTGGCGTGTCGCTGCGCAGGATCTGCGCCATCGTGCCGCGATCCTCGAGATCGAGCAGGGTGCCGAGATCCCCGAACTGCAGGTCCAGATCGACAAGCGCCACCTTGCGCGCCGGCTTGCGCGAGAACAGCCCGGCCCGGCCGAGAAGCTCGTGCGCCAGATTGAGCGCGACGGACGTGGCGCCGCAGCCCCCCCGTGCCGACGCGACGGCGATCACCGCGCCCCTGTGGACGGGCGCGGCAGGGGCGGGGGGCGGCGCGGGGGCCGGGGTCTGCGCCGGGGCGAGCGTTTCACGCATCACCTCGCGCAACTCGTCGGCGCTGACGGAGACGGGCAGGATCTCGCGCACCCCGAGCCGGGTGAGCCCGCGCGCCGCCGATAGCGGCAGGTCGTGATGCGTCATCGCGATGATCGCGGTGCCGTCCGGGACCGCCGCGACCAGATCGCGCAGGCCCTGCATGTCATCCGCGTTCTCGGGCGCGATGTCGGCGATCACGAGCGCATGGCCGTTCGTGATGCCCGCCTCCAGGCTGCCGACCTCGGAAATTGCGCTTTCGCACAGCTCCACCGAGACCTTCGCCAGCAGCACCGCCGCCGCCTCGACGAGCTCGGCGATCTCGGGGGCCGTGCTCAGAACGAGGACCGAGGTTTGCGTTTCGCTCATTCGCGCACCTGCTTGCATCTTGCCGATTTCGGCTGAGGTCGGTTGCGTCGTCATCAATCCACTCCGTTTGTCAGATCTTCGGCCGGCATCGCCACATGCATCGCTGCAAAGCTGAACGGCCCGCCAAGATCGTTGTCGCCGTTCCCGCCCGAGGCGAGGTTTCCGATGGCCGAAAGCGGGGTGACGAAGGCGAAGTCGAGATCGACGATCTCGGCGCGCACCATCGGGCGATACGGCCCCCCGAGAAAGCCGAG
>LFCJ01000138.1_pt1 | contig 39623 bp, 54 predicted proteins | sample 643141 | NCBI WGS metagenome assembly LFCJ01 (sample SAMN03766243, study PRJNA286221) | soda lake metagenome | biome: soda lake; feature: Kulunda steppe; material: water; isolation source: sample B1-Br-g2 brine of Lake Bitter-1 | place: Russia: Kulunda steppe | collected 2010-07
TGGGCCATCGTTTCGGAACCCTTATTTTCCTCTTCGGAATACGATTGAGTGAGCGCCGGAGTAGCTCAGCTGGCAGAGCGATTCCTTCGTAAGGAATAGGTCGAGGGTTCAAATCCCTCCTCCGGCTTCAGGAACAAAGGTTCAAATCCGTTTTTGGAATCTATCGAGACAAGAGATCCGTTCCTTGTAGGCTCTGTAGCCTCGGGGGTCACGGTAATCTTAGTTATAGACTCAACCATCTTATTCTCTCACGTATTAGATATGAGTTACCCCGCCTACAGAGGCTACAATCTTCTGTGACTACCTGACGTGGAACATTAGGTCTAGGTCTTCACCCACGGTGGGTTCTTCACTTCCAACTTGGCTAAGCGGAAGGTAGAACCGCCAATCTTCTTCAGGTACTCTACTGTCTCCTACCGTCCCCGCGTGAGTTATCCACCCGGAATCATAAGCGACCGCTTGTATCTCGATTCCCGTTTCATCTCCCTGATCGTGACTCACGATTCCCGTGATAGCTGATCGCTGCTGATCAATTTCCACAGATCGGGTCTCAAGTTCTTCATACGAGTAGTGAGTTTCGTACTCTACGTATGCGTCGTATGCAGCGACTTCAAACGGAACAGTTGTTTCGACTTGAATAAACCAACTTGCTCCACTACGGAGAGTCGGAATCGACACCTGATCGTTACCGATGTAATTCCCTTCGTCGTCGTACCATCTTGTGACCAAATTAACCGATCCACTCTCTCCCTCTCCGTTGTTGCCAAGTAGGTATTCAACTGATTCACCTTCTTCTAGCCATTCGTCGCTTTGTATCCTGATATCGGCTTCTGGTCCCATTTGTTCCGTTTCAGTATCGTTCTGATCCGCTACGGAATCCTGTGGGGTATCATTTTCCGTCGGTTCTTGAATGTCGTTACAACCGGCTAGAAGACCAGTCCCTGACGTAGCCAAAAACACTCTCCGTTTCATACCGATAATTCATACTGATCGATATTACTTCTTGTTGCTCCTTTGCGGTTTAACCAACAATCGGGATCGCGTAGGTCTATGTTGGTTAAGACTGCTGTTCGTAGTGCATCAGTTCGTAGACCGTACACAGCGGCGAATTTGTAGAGATCTGATTACCTAGCACATATCCCTTTGGTGGAGTTGAGTCAGGGATTTTCTCATCAATCAAATTTCCACGGTCGTCGGTCATTTTCTCTCTGATTGTGATAACTTCCGTGGTCACGTTTACCGTGGACTTACCTTGTAGGTCTTCAAGTTCGCTCTTGAGATCGTCTTTTGTAATGTCGTCAGTCATTCACTAATCACTATCCGGTCTTCCGGGCTATTGACCCACGGATTCACACACCAGTCAGACACTTCCACGAAGTCTCTGTGTTGGTGTAGTTCTCTGTCAATCTCTACCGACTGAACCACGTTCCACCCTTCGTCTCGGGCTTTCGCACGTTCTACGATGAACGGAGCCATAGACCAAGAGTGGAGTATCACGATACCACTAGGGTCGTCGATCTTCTGCTTGAACCGATTGAATAGCTCTCCACTATCAGGGTGTTCGTAGTACGAAACTTCTCCATCCGTAGTTTCGTGTTCTTTGAGATCGTTTAGCTCTGCTTTCAGATCTGACTTAGTTGGGTTACTCATTCTTGTTCCCTCTTTAGAGCCTCAATTTCAGCAGCCATTTCAGACAGTTCGATATAGTCCGTAGCCCATTCGTCGTATTCCATGGCTGTTTTTGCTGCTTTGCGAAAGTCACCGTCGTCTAAGAGACCACGGATCGCACGGTTCGTCACAGCACGAACCATTAGAGCACGCTGGTTACGGTCTAAAACCCTACCGTGGACATACTCACCAAGCCGTCGGATGTCCTTACTAACCTGCTGCTGACTCACCCCGAAGCGATCTGCCATTTCTGTCTGGTTTATCGAGTCAGGGTGACCGTGCTCTGTGATCAGTTGTAACAACCGCGCGCGTCGTTCCCGGTAATTGTATTCTTCCGGCGGCTTAGATGGTATATCGACTGATAGGTAATCTGGTCCGTCCGGTTCGTTACAACCGTCGGTTATGTCTACTTGGTTCGTACTCATAGTGGAACTTTGGTGTCTGTCTTCACGTCAATCTTGAAGCGATACTCTTTGCTACAACTACGACACCGGATCACGTTCCGGGTGTGGCTAATACTGAAACCCGCGTGACCCTTCGGACATCGATACCGCCACGGATCTCTCATTTATACTCACCTAAGCCACTATTCCGACCATCAGCGTCGTCGTCGCTCGATGAGTCGTCAGATTCCACGCTTTCGAGACTTGGCGTATCGTCGGTGAACCCAAGTCTCGTATAGCCATTTGTCGGGTTCTTTTTGTCCGTCACTCTCACCGACTGCTTATATCCGAAGTCGTCGCTGGTGTCTTTGATCTTCTTCGTAACCGTTCCACGGTTTGGTTCAGCGTGTTTCCCTTCCCGACGACACCATTCGGTGTAAATGTCGTTCACCGCGCTTGTAGAGATATTGTCAGCGTCAGGGTCGTGCTCTAGACATTCGACAATAAACTCATCTACACTCTCGCCCCAACTTTGCCACAGTCGGCGTATCTCACCCGCTTGGGTCTCGATATTGGTGAAGTGGCCCTGATCCATGAGTCGGGCGTAGCCTTGTATAGCCCAAAGCAACACTCCAGAGAGAGCCTCGTCCGAAGTCAATCGGTCTTCAAGTGTTGGGTCACGCTGGTCAGGTGGGAAGTAGTGCGGAAATTCTACGATGATCCACCGTCGCCAAAATGCGGCGTCGTCGTCGGTGACGAAAGAAGACACATCAGGCACCTTGTTACACGCATACAGGTGCTTAGCGTCCGGCTTGAACGTGAAAGGGTCTTTCTGCTTCCGCTCTGCAGTCACGGTGTCGTCACCGACTAATCGCTTGAACATAGCCACACCATTCTTTGAGAGTGACCCTTCCGACAGATCGGCGTCAATATTAGCGATCTTCCCTTGAAGGTCAGCTGTAGCCCATCGACCACCGAATTTGTGAAGTGGTTTACTCTCCGTGTTTTCTGGTCCAAGCAGTTCACGAACCGTGTTTAGGAACGTGCTCTTTCCATTTGCTCCACTACCGACTAGCAACAACGCCCGATTGAATGGCATAGCTCCACGGTGGAGACAGTATCCCACATATTCCTGAACAGCTTTCTGCTTGGCGGGTTCAATCACGTCACCCACGAAGTCTTCCCAAAGGTCTCTATGCGCATCAGGATCGTATTCCACAGTCAGCCTTGAGGTGGCAAAGTCTTCAGGCTCAAGCGGTCTCACGGCGTCACTACGAGCGTCAGCAGCCTTTGATAGATCGACAAGTCCGTTCTTCACCGCTATGCGGCCAGATTCGACACCAAGTGTGTCGGCGTCGATCTCTACGTATGGATCAGCCCGAACTTGTGTCTCTAATTCACGAAGGACATTTGCTCCGTAGTGCTCTGCAGTCAGCCCTTTCCGACAAGCGAACCGTAGCGTTCTCTCACCGTCAGGCTTCCATATCCCGGCGTCGGTATCATAGCCCCATACCGTTCCGTCGTCACGACTGTGTCGGACGTGATACCGTTCCGACTGTTTGATGAGTCTCCACACCGCCGCTGCTTTCTGCTTGTCGTTCAGATCCGCTATGGATTTATCTTCACCAAGTCCGGCTTCCGCTTTGAGGTTTTGCGGTGTGACTACTCTTGAGTCGGTCCGATCCGCGAATCCATTAACCGGAACACCGTTTTCGTCGGTCAAACCCTTAGAGTTGGATAGTGAATACCCGTCCGTAGATGGGTCATATACGTTACTCACGTACGAAACAGCATTACTGATTGTCCGTTCCGCATAGTCGTCACGTTCCCACTTGTCACGCATTAGGCCCGACTGACGGAATAGCGAATCCATCCGTTGTTCATCTTTGCCGGTCCAAAAGGCTAAGAGATTACAGAGAGCTTCGTCGGCTTCACTATGGCTTGTGTATCCTGACGTGACACCGGACCACAGTCCTCGGAACTTGTCACCGTTTTCAGCGTTCTTGGCCTTGGTGATTAGTTCCTGATCGTCTATGTCTACGGGTGACGACGGGTCGCTTTCGTCCTCGGTTGTGGTCTCTTGAGACTCACCCGTGACGTATTCACGGTGGATCTCTCGTAACTGGTCATTTCGCTGTTTCACTTCTTCGGGTGTGGTTTCGACATGATCACCCGTGACGGTGAAAAACCGATTTTGGTCATACAGTTCCACGTCACCCGACCGGTTCCCACCGTCAGGCAACACACCAAGCAGATACAGGTGATATCCTGTCTTTGATGGGCTTCGTTCGGTCCACGTATCGAGTCGGTCAATAACGTCATCCGACCAATCGGCTTCAACACAGTCGTCTAGGTCGATCCCGACAACCAGATCGTCGCTGCTGAAAGCGAATCCCACACCGTCGGTGTTACGGCGTTCGTATGCCTCTTGGATCTCATCGAACGACACCCACGTATCGGAACTTGTGGGGTCACTCTTGTGACCACGCTTCGGATGGATCGGAACCTTATCCCACTTCTCACCGTTCCATTCGTATTCCCACAGTAGCCATCGACCTCTGTTTGTCAGCGTTTCGGGAATAGACTCAAAGTTCACGCTGGTCGTGGGTTTCGCAGGTCGATCAGATCCGCTACTCACGTCACTACTCATTAGCAGCCTCCAATAGCGCGCGGGCCAAGTCCGAACACGGTAGATCACTCTCTGCTAACGCTTCCAAGTCGGATTGTTCCGCTTTGGAGAGACCGACACCAGAGACCCTACTCATGGTCAGCCCCAGCTTCCGCGTGATTAGCAGCCACTACGTCACGCTGTGAGTAGTGTTCGTGAGTGAATCCATCTGTACGGTCCAAGTGATCAATCGAAAGCGTTCGATTTTGTGAGTCACTTTTTTGACCGCTTGAACCGTAGCCATTCACAGACAACCGCCCGGTTGTCACGCTGTCTTTGGGTGTTTCCCCGACACCCACGCTGTCTTCACTCATTAGAGTGAATCCTCCAGAGGCTTCACATCGATTAGCACGTAATCACCTTCTTCGATACCAAGTGACCGCCGTGTTTCCGCCGGTAACGTGACCTGTCCACGTCGACGTACCGGGACTGGGATTGCTTTGCTCACATATATCCGATGGGGTAGGAAATACCTGAATTATTTGAACCCCCAATTCGTAGAGTCTTACGAGAATTGGATTCTACCATGTCCATATTCACAGAGAAGGAACGAAAGCTGATCGACGTATACGCTGATAGAACACTAACCGAAGCAGAGCGGGAAGCCCGCCTATCGGAACTAGATATCAGCGAAAAAGACGTGAAAAGTCGGCTTCGTACGAGCAAAACGGAACCGTTGAGAGTTGTTCGTATTATCCGCGAATTAGCTGACGATATTGAGCGCGTAGAACACTATTTTAATTATGTTGAGGGAGACCGGTCTAACCTTCACCGGATTCGTACAGAATTAGAGATCCAAGATGTCTACTACACATTAGAACACTATACTGATTATTGGCAGCGTAGCCTTGAGAACACACCACCAGAAGACGTACATAGCTCACTCTCACCGCTACATGAGGATCTAGAATCCATCGACCGGATGGATCGAGTGAGTGAATGGAACCAGCGTAGCCACGCGGTGTTTTGGTTACTTGAAGAAAGTGATTACACGTCGGAAGTTGTGGAGTTACTACAGTTCATACGAGACAATTCGTGGCGACAGCAGCAAAACAGCGATTTTTATGAAGACAATCGGATCGGTGGTCAGAAGATATCAGGGTACGGGTCACGCTGGTTAGGTGGAGAACATAATTTACTCACAGAAGATGAAAGAAGTGGCAGCAAAAAGGCCTATCAACTAACGGATCGGGGAGAAGCAGTTTTAGCCACGGTAGAAGAGTTACTCCAATCTGATACCGTTCGCTCCAGAGCTGATCGGAAGCAAAAACCACGGTCACAAGTCGCGGCGTCGATCCTGTCTGAACACTTCTAGCGCCGCTTAGTCGTTACTTACTCTCTCAAGCAGAGCCTCTTTCATCTCCGGGTCTTCAAGCAATTCATCAAGCGTGTCGATCTTGTCGGTCAACTCATCATCCGGGTCACTCTCTTTGTATGATGCTTTCACTTTTTCACCGACTTCAGCCTCCAATTCACCGGCGGTCTCTTGGTCAATCGCAAAGCCACACCGCATACAGAATGCTGCAGTCGGTTCATTCAATTCCTGACACCGTGGACATTCAATCACATCCGGTGTGTCTTCGTCGTCGTCAGGCTCGTAGAGACCGTGCATCTCATCGTACGCATTATCGATGTCACGACCAGAAAGGTGAACATAGCGCGCGGGGACATCCGACCCTTGAACCCACCCAAACCATTCACACAGTTGGGCTTCTTTCAGTTCATTAGCCAAGTACGAGGCTCTAGAGTGACGGTAATGGTGTGGGTTTGACGGCTTATCGATATCAGCACGGTCCATGTTCTTCTTGAGTATCTTTTCACGGACGTAGCGGTATCCTAGCTGGTCGTCAGGATTTCCCTGTTGGATCTTACACCAAAGCGGATTTTCTTTTTCCGGGTTCGGATGTTTGGCTAACCAGTTGTTGATATGCGGTACTGACTCCACAAGCGGTAATCGACGTGGTCCGGTTTTTCCATCGATTACAATCTTCTTCCCGTGCTTTCGGTCTTCAATATCACCCACAGTCAGATCAATAATCTCACCGATCCGCGCGCCGGTCTCGTAGAGAATTGAAATTAGAGCCTTATCACGCGGGTTCTTGGCGGCTTCAATTTGCTTTTGAATATCCTCTTTTGTGAGTAGGTCTTTCGGAAGTTTTCGCTTCCCACCCGGATTAGTTAGTTCGATCCAATCGGTCTCTGGTGGAGCGTCACCATTACTAGCGTCCTTGAGCCACCGCCAAAACGCCCGGATCACGTTCTTGTAGGTATCAATCGTTTCGTCGGTATAGTCACGTGAGTGAACCCACGCTACGATCTCTTTCACGTCAGCCTTGTCCATTTCATCGAAAGGCTGATCGACGTGTTCGGCTATGATTTTCATCCGGGTCACGTTCTTCAAAAGACTAGCTTCCGCGAGACCGTTCAGCACTTGGTCACGCTTGTAGTCACGGATGAGAGTCTTATTCCGGTCGTGGATCTGGTCGGACGCTTGGATATTCTCAAGCGTGCTCTCAAGTCGCTTTGTGAAGTCGTCGGTCGGCATGGTTGTTACTCACACTACAGAACAAAGAAGGTTTTGAACCCTTATTCTGTAATCCCTCCTCCGGCTTCAACCAATTCGTTTACAATCCCACGGCTAAACCGGGATTGTGATACTTCTCGCGGTTACGTTGAACCAAAGATAGAGCAGCATACGGTTTATCAGCCGTCGGCCTCTCGAACGGGGGTGACGGCCTGATGGCGGTCTCTTCAGGGCCGTACTGTAGCGCTCTCGGCTGTGGTGACGACGCCAAGGTTGTCGTCCGCCTCGATGACGCTCGCGAGCGTGTCGTCTGCGACGATCACGCCGATGACGGCGAGGTGGTCGGCGATGTCTGAGGACGTCTCCGCCCGTGACGCCCTCGCGATCGCACAGCGCTCGCTCGCCCGTGTCAATGAGTTCGAGGGTCGCATCGACGAGCTCGAGGCGCAGCGTGGTGAGTTCCAGGAAGATCTCACCGCGGTGAAGCTCCGCCTCTCCGAGATCGACGAGGAGAGGCCGTACGAGTCGTTGTCGATAAACGAGAAGGTCGGTATGGTCCGCGAGCACGCGTTCCGGAAGGCGACCGACCGGAACGGCCGTGCGAAGCTGGACTACGACGACGTGATGTACGAGGTGTTCGACGGGAAGCCCGGCTCGAAGCACTGCTACAAACTCATCCGGCTCGCTGCTGGCCTCGAGGCAGACGAGAAGACCGGTGGGACGATCCCCGGCTTCACCGCTCGCAACCCGTCGGGCGGCAACTACCATCTCGCCGTCGACGCTGCCGAGGCCAAGCGTGGCGAGGTCTTTTTCCCGAGAACAAAGACCGACTCGGGAGGGGTGGTCTAAGCATGCCCTCGTTCTCCCGTGGAATTCCACCTCCGTTTCACTGAGTGAAGATCCCGTTGCAGTACCGTGTGTAAGCAACTGTCCGCTAGCCGAGAGGCCGTCGTTTTGGCCGACGTTTGGCCGACGTCGACGGTCGCGGACAACGCCGCGGTGGCGTTTGTTCTCGGGAAAAAGACCGCAAGATGTCCACCACCCACGACCGACGAAAGGAGAACGAGACGATAACCGAGACGCTGACCCGGTTCCTCCGGGAGCGATACCGCGATGCAGTCGGGACGCTCGCCCAGCACTACCCGAACGAGCAACGCTCGCTCGTGATAGACTACGACGAGCTGTACGAGTTTGATCACGACCTCGCCGAGGACGTGCTCGCGAAGCCGGATGAGATGCGTGAGTACCTGGAGGAAGCGCTCCGGCAGTTCGACCTCCCCGCTGACGTGGCTCTCGATCGGGCTCACGTGCGCGTGGCGAACCTACCGGGCGAGTACACGCACTACCCTGGTCACTTCAGCCCGACGAAGGTCCACAACGACCAGCCGTACATCGGCGTCGAGGGCGAGATCGTCGCGGGGAGTGATGTCCACCCGAAGATCACTGACGCCGCGTTCGAGTGCCAGCGCTGCGGAACGATGACGTACATCCCCGAGGGCGACCGCGGCTTCCAGGAACCACACGAGTGCCAAGGTTGTGAGCGACAGGGGCCGTTCCGCGTCAACTTCGAGCAGTCCGAGTTCATCGACGCCCAGAAGATCCGACTGTCGGAGCCACCAGAAGTCGCCGGCGGCGAGGGACAGACGATCGATATCTACGTCGAGGACGACCTTGCCGGCGAGGTGACCACGGGCGACCGCGTCACGATCACCGGTCGGCTTCATCTCGAACAGCGGACGAGCGGCAACGAAAAGAAGTCGACATTCGAGCCGTACCTGGTCGGCCACGCTATCGAGGTCCAAGAGTCGGACCAGACCTCGGTCGAAGTCTCACACGACGAGCGCGAGGAGATCGGTGCGATCGTCGACGGTGAGCTAGGTGAGCCACTCGAGGTCGCCGCCGAGTCGATCGCACCGGGCGTGTTCGGCGAGCAGTACGGCCACATGAAGCGGGCGATCGTCCTTTCCGTAGTCGGTGGCGACTGGGTCGAGGGGAAGGATGGCAGTGTCGAGCGGGGGTCCATCAGCATGCTACTGGTGGGCGACCCGTCCACAGGGAAGTCCGCGCTGATCAACCAGGCCGAGTCGAACGCGCCACGGTCGGTCGGCGTCTCCGGAAAAGGTGCTCGCGAAGCCGGCATCACCGCCTCGGCCGTTCGCGACGACTTCTCTGATGGGGAGTGGACGCTCAAAGCAGGCGCGTTCGTGAAGGCGAACGGCGGGATCGTCCGGATAGACGAGCTCGACGACATGCCGCCGGACGTCCGGGCGGCGATGCTGGAGCCGATGGCCAATGGGAAGATCAACGTCTCGAAGGCCGGCATCAACGCGACACTGCAGACGCGCGTCGGCGTCATCGCTGCGGCGAACCCGAAGTACGGCCGGTTCGACCCGTACGAGCCCGTCGTCGAGCAGGTCGAGCTTGGTTCAACGCTCATCTCGCGGTTCGACCTCGGGTTCACCGTCACCGAGACCGACGAGGTCGACACCGTCAAACAGGTCGCTCGGGACATCGTCGGCCGTCGCGAACACAAGAAGCGCCTCGACGTCGCCCCTGACACGATCGAGCCGGGCGAGACGGACAAGTACGACCCGCCGGTCCGGAGCGACCTCCTCCGGAAGTGGCTGGCGCTTGCCGGCGACCAGCCGTCGCCCGTCATCGCGAGCGAAGAGCTCGAACAGCGGATCGCCGACGAGTTCTCCGACTTCAAGACGAAGCACATGGGCGAGGACGCGCCAGTCCCGGCGACGTGGCGTGACCTGGAGGCGCAACTGCGGCTCGCCGAGGCCGCCGCGAAACTGGAGTTCTCAGAGACGATCGAGGAGCGGCACTTCAAGACGGCGCTCTCGCTGACGATGCGCTCGATGCGCGACTTCGGGATGAATGAGGACGGTGAGTTCGACGCCGACGTCCGCGAGTCAGGTACGTCGAAGACGCAGCGCGACCGTATCACGGTGCTAGAAGACATCGTTGAACAGCAGTGCTCTGAGGGGGACAGCAACGGTGCCGCTGTCGAAGACGTTCTTGACGAGGCCGAGGCCGAGGGCGTCGACCGGAAGCGCGCGGAGAAGACGCTCCGGAAGATCAAGGAGGAAATTGGATCGCTGTACGAGCCGATGGATGGCACGCTCAAGTGGCTCGGGAGGGCGTAACCATGCCTGCCACGAGCCAACACAACGAGCAGGCCGGAGCCATCCCAAACCCCTCGCCGGAGAACGCTGCGGAGTACAGCGAGAACCCGGCACGATTCCTCGTCGAGGAGATTACCGTCGACAACGGCGACGGGACCACAGGCGAGTTGATGCTCGCACGCATCCGCGGGCTGGAGACGATCGCCCTGTGTCGCTTCTGGCTCGGCGTCGAGCGCTACCTCGCCGCTCAGGAGGATCGCGAGCCACGCGATCGCGTCGTCGACGCGCTCGAAGACCGCGAGGAAACGCTCCGGAATCGAGGTGAGGGGCTCGCACAGGCTGACCTCTCACGAGAGGAGCGTCGCGAACGCGCCGCCGAACTCAACAGCGAGTCTGTGGCGGTGCTCCTCGACGAGGATGGCGAGGAAGTCCCGTGGAGTCGACAGCGCGGTGCAACCGTGGAGGCGAGCCGATGACGGGTGTCGACACCTGGGACGATTACGCTGTTCGTCGGCTCCGGTGCTACGAGCTCGCGTACATCGTCCCTTGGACCGAGATTATCGAAGACATGGGGGCGAGCCGATGAGCATCTTCGAAGATCTCTACGAAGTCTACTACCAGGCAGGAACGTACCGCGACCACGTCACTGGGCCGTGCGAGGCCAGCACGGTCGTCGAGGCGCTCCGGGCCGTCGACGCGACGACCGGACCCGACGTGGACATCACCAACGGCGACGCCGTCGTCATCCTCGACAGGCAGTCGGCCCAGACGATCTCGGAGCGGCTCGGAGACGACGTCCACGTCGCATTCGAGGATCCACTCGTCTCTCGCGAGCACGTGTATCTCACTCCGAGTCGGATCGAGCAGGCACTTCCAGGGAAGACGCAGGTCCACACGGTCGGCGTCCCGTCGCGCTGGGGGCTCGTGATGGTTCCGAGCTGCGTCAGCTACGACAACGACGTTATCGACCCGGCTGGCGTCGTCGGAATCTCATGGGTGGTCGAGTCGTGAGCGAGCGCTATCCCGATGACGTCGCCCAGGCGATCGCAAGGAAGTGGCGCATCCCTGCGTCAGAAGCCCGACGACTGCTCGCAACGAGCGACATGGAGGTCGGCCGATGACTATGGACTGCCCCAAATGCAAGACAGACGTGCTCGTCGGGAAGAGTCCGGGCCGACGGTACCGGTGGATCTGCTATGGGTGTGACGAAGAGTTTGGCACGATCTCGTGGAAGCCGGTCGCCTACGACGACGTCGACGTGTGGTACGCGACATGGTCGAACAGCGGGGCACGCCTCCACGCGAATCGCGACTGCATCAATCGTGAGACAGCGGTGGTCACGTACGGCCCCGCCGAAGCCCGGCAGCACCGTCACGACCGGTGTCTCGCCTGCGGGCACGAGGTGATCGAGTCGTGACCGAGACCGTCGACGTCGCCGACCTGCCGCGCTCGACGCGTGATCGACTCGCTGAGCTCCCACCGACGGCCACGCTCGTCTTCCTGCACCTCCGCAACGAGGGTGGTCCGCGGACACTCCGACAGATCGCCTACGAGACGGCGCGTCCACGGAAGTCTGTCCACCGTGCGCTCCGGACACTCCACGACGAAGATCTCGTCTCGTGTTCTCCGCGCCACACCGAGCCACCAGCCTCAGAGTGGAAAATAACCGGGATGTCATAATGACACAATACGGTCGTTATAAGCGTTTGCCCAAGCAAGCATTCGGTGACGACAGCCCGGCGACGGGCGCGGCTGGGTGCCAGCACCAGAGGCGATCGGGCTGATGACGGCACCACACTCACCGCGATACGACAGGGCCGGAGAGACGGCCGGTCGTGAGTTTTTTGCAACTATGACTGAGCAACCCGCCTACCACGAGCACCTGCTCGACGCATCGGACGTGTGCAACTCCTGTCACAGAGTCATCCGCGTCGAACGGCAGGATCCGACGCGTGGCGGGCTCACGCGGGAGTACGAGACGCACCAGGAGCGCCACCATGATCACACCGTCGTCGACTACGGACCCGCCGATACCGTCGGTGAGCAGCAGGGGACGTTCTGCTCGCGCTGTGGCACCGAGTCGCCGTGGGATCGGTACTGGGACGACCATCGGACCGACACTCATGAGTTCGCGACAGCGCTCGGGTGGCTTGACGACGTCGACGAGCCTGCAGTGACGGCGTGCCAAGAGCGCGAGGTCTCGATGCCAAAGTTCCGCGAGCTGCTCAAGGCGACCATCCGCACGCTCGAGTCCAAGGGCGTCACCATCGACCGGACGACACTCGCTCGAGAAGCACTACGGCGCCGTCGCGACGGCGAGCACGTCGACGACTGCCTCGGAGAGGCGACCGAGGCTGCCATCCGGCGCGCCATCTCCACGAAGGATGCCGGCCGAGCGGACGCTCGGCGAGAAGTCCCCGCATGAGCCTCTCGCAGTACGATCAGGTACAGTTCGCCTTCGGTGACCGACACCTCGTCGGTGACGCCGTCGACTTCATCCCTGCCGGCGATGTCAACGGGCCGGACGGGCTCATCGTTGTGGACGTCGACGGCCTCGAGTACCGTGTGGCGGAGTCCGATGCGGAGCGGCTGGATCGATAGCTCAGTTGGTGGAGCACTCGGTTGTTACCCGAGAGGCCCCAGGTTCGAGACCTGGTCGATCCGTCTCCCGACGGCGTGGTTCTCGCGGCTTTTCTCTGCGAGGCCAGGTCAACCGCCCGAGGGAGTGTTGAGACACACGAGCGGACGGCACCCCACGTCGTGACATGCTACGTGTTCGGACCGTGAGCGGCTGAGCGATCTGACTGCTGTCCACTACCGTTCAAATCTCACAAGTCCGTCCGCCTTGCTACGCCCGTGGTCGGGTGACGAGAGCGCCTATTGGGAGCGGCGAGACCCAAGCCCTCTACGGCGCCACCTCGCCGGCGGTTCGAAACCGCCCGTAGCCCTTCGAGACGCACTGACAATCCCCTCCGTTTCCACTCCAGATGACTGACTCAGACACACCCGAGTTCACAGACAAGCAGCGCGACCTCCTTGCGATGCTCCCGGCGACGACGTCGGAGATCGCCGAGGAGTTCGACGTTGCACCGACGACGGTCGAGTCGCACCGTAACGCGCTAAAGAACAAGGGTGTGCCGCTGGCGTACGACCGTGACTCACACCAGTGGTACGTCGACGGGTCGCCAGGGTGGATGGCGATGGCCTCCGACGGCGCCGACCAGGAAGACACCGCCGACGACACCTCGTTTCCGGACCTATCGGACACGCCTGTCGCCGACGTCGAGCCCGATCCGTCAGACCTCAACGACGACGAGCGTGTCATCGCTCGGGAGCTGCAGACGGGCGTCGACGACATCGACAGCCTCGCGGACCAGCTCGACGAGCGCCCCGGCGTCATCACGCAGCGGCTCCGCGATCTCCGCGAACGCGGCTGGCAGGTCTACGTCGACGAGTCTGCGGACCACGTCGCGATCGAGGGGGACTCGACGCTCCGGAGTTCGGAGCACATCGGCACCCGAACGCGGAAGGCCAACCGCTGGTGGGAGCAGCGACACAACGAGCTCGTCCGCGAGTACAAAGGCCTCGACGACGTCCCGTCGACGACGACGTACGACACGCACCCGGACAACGAGGACTGGGTGCTGCACCTGACGGACATCCACGCCGGTGACTTCGTCCGCCAGGACGACGGGACGGTCGTCTACGAGCCTGACATCATCCCGGACGTCATCGACTACGCGACCCGCCGATCGCTGCACCTCGCCGACGTCCACGACGCCACGTACGATACGGCGCACGTCCTGCTCGGTGGCGACCTCGTCACCGGCGAGGGCATCTACGAAGGTCAGCTCGCCAACGGCGACGTCCAGGCGTACATGGACGAGCAGATCGACCTGCTCCACGACCCGCTGCTCCGCCTGGTGGATGCGTACGCCGAGCGCTTCGAGAGCGTCGAGATCATCTGCCAGATCGGCAACCACGGCGACATCCGAGCCGACGGCACGTCGAAACAGGCGAACGCCGACCTGATCACGTACAAGAACCTCCGGAACACCATCGCGGCACTCCGGCGCCGACACGACGAGTTCCAGAACGTCGCGATGAAGATCGGCGAGGCACGGGCCTACCGGAACTTCGAGCTCCGCGGTGGGAAACTCAGCGGCCACCTTCGACACGGGCAGGACCGCGACCCGCAGGCAAAGACGAGCGCTCGCCTCAAAGAGTGGCTGTCCACGCTGATGGACCACGAGTTCGACCTCGCGTACATCGGCCATCACCACGTCTCCGGGATGATCCCGTGGGACGGCCCGCCGATCGTGACGACCGGTAGCCCGAAGCCGAGCGGCGAGTTCGTCGAGCGCCTCGGTGTCGGCGTCCCGTCACGGTTCCAGTCGATCGCATCATGTCACGGTGTGAGCGACGCCGGGATGACCGGTTTCTACCCGATCGACGACCGCGCCTTCCAGTCCACATGATGCACCAGAACCCCACCGCCAGCCACCAGTTCGACACGGACACCGTCTCCGTCGTCACGACTGAGGGCGAGGCGAGCCCGCTCGCGTTCTACGATCCCTCGAGCAGCAAAGCGTGGCTCTCGATGCAGGATCCGCTCGACCTCCACGACTACCGCTGATTATGATGGCCCAGACAGACACCCACGACCGAGCCGGACGGTGCCCGGAGTGTGGCGCGAGCTTCGCTTCGGCGAGACCCTGCGACTGCGCCCCCTTGATGGATGTCTCATGAGCGCACCGCAATCCACTCGGCCGTGGTACTGCCGGGACGGCGTCGTCGACGAGTACAAATTGACACTGACAGACGATGGTGAGCTCCTACCGATGCTGAAGACGCTCAAGATCATCCGCTCGATCATCGTCAACGCCGGGATCTTCGGCGTCGGTGCATACGCTATGTTTCTCGGGGCCGATCCGACACTACTCTCTATCGCCACGCTGACCGTCGCTGGCGCGTACAACGGACTCGAGATCGCTGACTACCTCGCACTTATCCAGGCGTACCAGGAGATCCAGGTCGAATCTGAGAGAGAGGACTGATGGCGACCTGCGACCGGTGCGGGGATCCGGTCGAGAACAAGGACAACCGGGGCTGGTACCGAGACTACTGCTGGGGCTGTATCGAGACGATCGCCGATGAAGAGACGTCGCACCGTGAGACGTGCGACGACCCTGACTGCCTGACCTGCAACACACCATGACTGAGGACCTCACCGAGATCGACGGCGTCGGCAGTGCGATAGCGGAGCAGCTGCACGAGGCTGGCTTCGACACCGTCGACGACGTCCAGGGCGCCAGCGGCGACGAGCTCGCCGACGTCCACCTGATCGGAGAGTCGTCCGCGAAGGCGATCCTCAATGGTGACGACGAGGCTCACGGTGGACGTCCGTCGAAGTTCGAGCGCGTCAAAGACGACCTCCTGGAGGCGGCAGACGGGTACATCAACCTGAAGCAGGTTGCCAACAAAGGCGGCGTCTCTCGCTCAACGCTGTACAAGTACCTCGATGAGCACGACGAGTTTTCGGACAGCTTCAAACGCGCGCGGGGTTCGGCCGCCGACCGACTCGTCCAGCGGGCGCTCGACCCCGGCGACGAGATCGAAATCACGTTCGCCCGCTTCCTCCTGGAGCGCTCGTTCAAGTTCATCAAGACCGAGCGCCAGGAAGTCAACCTCGAAGCCGACGTCGACACGAGCTACGACGTGACGGCCGACTTCGTCACATTCGACACGGAGGACAATGGCGACACGTAACCCGACTGGCGGTGGCGGGACGCAGCTCGTCCCGAACCCGCAGTACTCGGTCCACGAGAAGCAGCGCCAGGTGCTCGAGTCGGACGCGCGCTACCGCGTCTGCCGGTGGGGTCGCCGAGCGGGCAAGAACGTCACCGGCTCGATCGACGTCATCGAGTACGCCCGCCGGCCGTGGGACTCCCAGTGGGGTCCGGACGATCCGGAAGAGGTTCTCATCTGGTGGGTCGGTCCGACGTACGACCAGGCCAACAAGCACGGCTACGAGAAGATCAAGGCGGCCATCCCCGACGCGTGGATAGCGGACTACGGCGAGTCAAAGCCGCGCTTCATCGAGTTCATCAACGGCGTCCGCGTCGAGTTCCGTACGTTCGACCGGCCGAAGAGCCTCCAGGGCGAGGGCGTCGACCGGATCGTCCTCGACGAGGCCGACCAGATGCGCGAAGGAATCTGGTACGGCGACCTCGAACCGATGCTGCTCGACACGCGTGGCTGCGCGCTGTTCATCTCGAAGCCGTACCGGCCGCGATCGTGGTTCCACCGCTTCTTCGACTTCGGCCAGTCGGCGGACTACCCCGAGTATGCCTCGTGGCACGCGACGAGCGCGGACAACCCGTTCCTCGCCGAGAACCCAGAGGACAAGCGCGGGACGGTCCCGCCGCATCTCTTCGAGCGGGAGTACCTCGCAAAGCTCCCGGACGACGGCGGGCAGGTGTTCCGCGACCTCGACGAGAAGCTGTACACCGGTGCGTACAACGTCCACGTCAAACAGGAGTACGACCCGAGCGGCGAGTTCATCGGCGAGGTGCGCCGGTCGCCGAAGGGCGTCATGCACCCGGTCGCGATCGGCGCCGACTTCGCCCGGTCACGAGACTATCGCGTGACGATCGGCGTCGACGCCGCCGGCGAGCTCGCGTACTTCCACCGCGCCCGGAACGAGTCGTGGGACGGAATCGAGGATCACCTCCGTGGCGTCCACGGACTCTACGACGGGCTGCTCGTCCCGGACGCCTCGCGGGACAACAAGATCGTCTCCGACCTCGCCGGCGCTGGCGTACCAGTGGAGCCAGTGTCGTTCTCGCCGAAGACTAAGAAGCAGCTGATCGAGACGCTGTCGCTCCTCGTCGAGACGGAGGCGCTGACCGTTCCGGACGTCGACGCACTTGACCAGCTCCACCTCGAGCTCCGCCAGCTCCAGGAGGACGTGTCGAACTCGGGGTACACGAAGTACCACGCACCGGACAACGGACACGACGACTGCGTCGACGCCTACGCGCTGGCGGTGTCACAACTCGACCGTCTGGAGTCGATCGCACGCCAGCAGGAGCGCGAGGCAGACACCGGGACTGGCCGCAAGGGGAGCAACCTCATCACGTAATCATGCCACGAGACAAGCACGCGATCGTCGGAGGCACGGAGTTCGTCGAGAATGTCCGCGCCGCCGTCGACGACGATGACGACGAGGAGGACAGCGACGATGACTGATGAGCCGCCGAAAATCTGGATCGACCAGTACGACCTCAACGTCGGTGTTCAGGGCGGCCCACAGGACACAATCGACGATGTCCGCGAGCACTTCGATGACGTGCTCGCCGACGCCGTCGAACGCGATCCAAAGCTCGGCGAAGAGACTGACGACGGCCGAGGTGTTCAGTAGATGAGTAACGCGAACGTCTCCGATGCGGTCGGCTCCACGCTCGTGAAGATGCAGAAGGCAGCCGACTCTGCCGGCGACACTGATCAACTCGACCATCGGACGGTCGGGATCACGGTCGGCGATGGCATCCAGCCACCGTACGACCCGTCGATACTCGCGGGCTTCCAGGAGCTCAACGGCACGCACGCGATCGCTATCGAGAAGAAAGCGCAACGCGAGGTCGGCTTCGGCTTCGAGCTCGTCCCGCACCCACGTGCTGGCGACGACCCGAGCGAAGAAGAGCGCGACATCGTCGAGGAGTTCTGGTACGGCCGCACGACCAAATGGAAGACTGGGCCGAAGGGGACGCCAGCGGCGACGCCGACCGAAGTCCTCGAGAAGGGGCGCAAGGACTTCCACGGAATCGGGTGGAAAGCCCTCGAGATCATGTACGCCGGCTACGATGACGACCCGGCGGGGATGGCGTATCTCCCGGCGAAGACCACTCGCGTGAAGCGGTCAAAACAGGTTCAGGACAACGAGCGCGTCGCTGGTCACGGCTACGTACAGAAGCGGAACGGCGAGACAGTCTACTTCGCTGAGGCTGGCGACCGGCAAGCCGAAGATCTCGACGGCAACCCCGATCCGACGTACGTCGACAAAGCTAGCGGGGACGTCTACGACTCTCGGGAGGCGCTGGAGAACGCCGGCGGAGCGCCTGCCAACGAGTTGCTGTTCGTCCCGAATCTTCACGCGCAGACGCTGTACTACGGCCTGCCGGCGTGGATCGCCGAGATCCAGACGATGATCGCCGACCAGGAGGCGCGCCGGTTCAACCGAAAGCGTGTCGAGAACGACCTGATGCTCGATTACGTCGTCATCGTCGAGGGTGGCGAGCTGACCGAAGATGCTCGCGGTGACGTCCGCGAGCACATCGAGGGACTCCGGAACAGCGACGAGCCGGGCGCGTGGATCCTCGATGCTGAGGAGCTCACCGACTCGCCAAACGAGATGCTGAGCGAGGGGAACGCGTCGAACGTGAAGATCCGCGTTGAGCCGATGGCGCAGTTCGGCGAGGAGGACATGTCGTTTGAGCGCTTCCGTGAGATGAACGAGAAGGATATCGCGAAGGTTCACGAGGTTCCGCTCCAGCTGCTTGGACAGCACAACGCCACGAACTCGAACAGCGAGGAGGCGATCCGCGAGTTCACACAGGAGGTCATCAAGCCGGCTCAGGAGCGGTTCGCCGAGCGCTTGTATCGCGTCATCCATCAACAGATCCTCGGTGTGAGCGACTGGACTATCTCCTTCACGACGATTGGGGGTGAAAACCGAGAAAAAGAAACCAAAATTGCCGCCCAAACTATTGATGCAGTCGGTGACGCAATGACGGTCAACCAGGCACTCGACCTGTTCGGCGTGGAGCCGCGTGACGACACGATCGGCGAGATGCTGCTCTCCGAGGTCGGCGGTGGTGGCGGGATGGGCGAGGTCATCCAGCAGGAGATCAGCGACCGCGTCGACGATGCCGTCGCCGACGTCGAGGCGGCAGCCCGCATTCAGCGCGGAGCGACTGCCGACGACTAGACTCATGTGTACGACCTGCTCCTCACCGGCTGACGTTCGCTCACTCCGAAAGCGGCGCGTCCTGTGCAAACAGGAGTTCGGCCCCGAAGAGGAGCGCGCGTTCCAGTGGTTCCTCGACGAGTACCGTAACGCGCTCGGGCCGGTCGAAGACGACATCGAGGCGTGGCTTTCGCGGGCGAGCGGAGACGACCTGGAGTCACTGGAGAGGATCCGCTCGGAAGTATCGTCGCGGGTCGGCAACTACACGAGCGACTTCGAGGCGGTGTTTCGCGAGGGTGGCGAGCGGGGCGCCGGCGCCGGTCGGGCGATCGCCGGGCGGCGCTTCGAGCTCGACGTCAGCTTCGACATCGTTCCTGACCGCACGCTTGAGATCATCGACGACTGGGCCGAGACGGCAGCTGAATCTACGCTGGAGACGATCACCGAGGACTCGGCCAGCTGGCTCCGTGGGGCGCACGAAGACGGACTCAGTATCGACGACATCGCCGAACAGCTCAACGACGAGCTGTTCGAGGGACGGCTTGAGGATCACGTCGCGACGAGAGCAGCGAGAACAGGCACGATCTCGACGTCGAACGCGGGTAGTCACTCCGTGTTTGAGGATGCGGACAGCGTCGTCGGCGAGGAGTGGCTCACTGAGATCGACGGTCGGCAGCGCGAGAGTCACGAGGAAGCGAACGGCCAGGTCGTCCCGGTCGGAAAGACGTTCGATGTAGGCGGCGTGTTCATGCAGCACCCAGGCGACCCGACCGCGCCGATCGGCGAGATCGCGAACTGTCGCTGTACGATTCTGCCTCGGTTCGCTGATGAGTTTTCCGAGGACGAGCTCGAGGCGCTCGAATCTGGCGAGCGGTTGAAGGCTGCCACACCAGATGGCAATCTTCAGAAGGTCGCTCCCAACGGGTTGGAGCCGATAGCAGCGTAACGCAGCCACCGATGACCTCATGCCCCGCCGGGGCCGCTGAGCGAGGCACCTTCCCGGCACTCAACACATGACAGAACACGACGAGCCGCGCCGCTTCTCAAAGACGGTCGCGATCAAGGCGACCGACGACGACGAGATGACGGCGACCGGCGTTGTCCTCACGCCGAACGAGCTCGACAAACAGCTCGACTGGCTCGACGCTGACGGCGTCGAGGCGATGTACAACCCGGCCACTACGGACGGAGTGATGCACGCCGCCTTCCCAGATGGCCACGCCGAGCTCGAACGGAGCGAGGTGCTCGAGGAATCGGAGACGATCGACGGCGTCGAGTTCGATGCTGGCGAGTGGGTCATCCGCCGCCGCTACCTCGATGACCAGCGGTGGGAACTGGTCAAGCGTGGCGTACTCAGTGCGTTCTCGATTGGCGGGGACGTGACCGCTGTCGAGGAGTTCGACTCGGTCGATGAGATCCCCGACGAGGTCGACACCTCGAAGGTTGATCCCGACACCGTTCCTGACGACTACTGGCCGCCGACGAAGATCGTGAACGGCGCCGTCGACGAGATCTCCGACGTGGATATCGGCGCGGTCCCGAGCGCGGACATGGCGGTCGTGAAGTCGGTCGGGGCGGCGACAGCCAAGAGCATCCTCGATGAGACGAGCGGTCGCGACGAGTTCGTCTCGGTCATCCAGCAGCGGGGTGCCGATGAGGACGGTGCCGAACAACTCTACGACTACCTGACGGACGAGACTGACAACCAGAAGATGAGCAAGACAACCGCGCCGAGTGACGACAACACTGATCTCGGTGCAGACGACATCACCGACGTCGACGACGCGACGCTGGGGAAGCGCCTGCGGCGGTTCTTCCTCGGCAAGAGCGTCGATGCGGAGCCCGATGACGGGACAGACGCAACACACGTCCCAGAGGTCCCCGCTGACGCGGCGAAGGCGCTCTCGACGGTCGTGACGAAAGAGGGGCGGCCCCTCAACGCCACGAACCGCGAGGCGCTGATGGCAGCCCACGACGCGATCGAGGCTGCGCTTGAGACCGACGTCGACTTCGAGACGAACCGATTCACAGACAACGATTCCATCGAGTTTGATATCGCGCAGTACGATGACAAGCCCGATGACAAGGGCGGTCACGACGACGAGAAGACAGCGCCTGGCGACGTCGAGAAGCTGACCGACGAACAGGGCGACCTCGTCGTGACTGCGATCCAGCGCTTCGTCGACGCCCAGGGCGAGGCTCCGCTCGCGGAGTTCCGCGACTGGCTGTGGGCGACCGACGCCCTTGACGAGGATACGATGTTCGCGGCCGACGAGGCCTACTGGCAGTTCACGGAAGCGCGACGTGAGGAGATGGAGGAGACGCCCGTTACCGAGGGGCTCGCGGAGTGGGTTACCTCGGAGACCGACGCTGACACTGAGATCACCATGAGTGACGACACGAATCCGGATGACCCGGACACCAACAAGACGGACGACCCGTTCGCCGACGCCCCGCCGTGGGCGAAGGCGCTGAACGAACAGACTGAGAAGAACGCAGAGCGCCTCGACGAGCTCGACGACGACTCGACGGGGAAGGCCGCAGACGGCGACAGCGACGATCCGTTTGCCGATGCCCCACCGTGGGCCGAGAAGCTCCACGAACAGACGGAAAAGAACGCCGACCGGATCGACGCTGTTGCCTCTGGGACGGCTGAGACGCAGCAGCTCGCCGGCGAGGCTGAAAAGAGCGATGACGAGCAGTCCGAGACTGAGAAGTTCAAGGCTGGCCTCACTGGAGGGAACTGAACATGAGTGCACGCAACCAGAATCAGCGCGCGATGAAGCGGACGACGAAGAACACGACCGACAACCTGGGTGGCGGGGTCATGCCGCGAGAGCTCTTCGAGGAGTTCTATCAGCAGCTGCAGGAGGAGGCGATGCTCCTGCAGATGATCCGCACGGTCGAACTCGGGCGCCAGCAGACAGCCATCCCGAAGATCGGCGTCGGCGAGCGACTCATGCGCGAGCAGCCCGAGGGCCAGTCCGCCGGTGATGCCGAGGAGGCCAACACCGGCGCAGTCGAGCTCGAACCGGTGAAGACCACGCTCCCGTGGGAGCTGACCACGGAGTCCGTCGAGGACACCGTTGACGACGTCGCCGAGATTCTCCTCGGAAAGTACCAGACGCAGTTCGCGGTCGACGCGGAGGATCTCGCGTGGAACGGTGACGAAGCCGTTGAGGGTACGGAGCCCGATTCCGAGTTCATCGGGATCAACAACGGCTACTTCGAGATCGCTCGTGGCAACCACAACGACGACCGGCTCGGCGCGACCGAGATGCCGAGCTACGACCACGAGGGTGGTGGCGTTGAGACCAACCTCTTCAACGAGTCGTCGCTGACGATCGAGCAGAAGTACCTCCGGACTGATCCGGTCTTCTTCACCAGCCGGCGCAACGTCCAGCGCTACTACAACAACCTGGTCGACCGCAACGACGGCCTCGGCGTCGCCGTCCTGCGCGGCGATGAGGACGTGACGCCGTTCGGCTACGACATCGTCGGGCTCACCACGATGCCGGACGACACCGCGCTGTTCACCAACCCGCAGAATCTTATCTGGGGGCTGCGCCGCGACGTCGAGATCGACGTCCTCGAGGAGTCCGACGACATCCAGGATCGTGACCTGTTCGCGAAGTACATGCTTCGCGCTCGTCACGACTACCAGATCGAAGACCTTCAGGCTGGGGTCATCATCGAGAACGTGCTCTGATCATGCCGGTCTACCGCATGACAGACTCTGGGCCGGGGCGCTACCGCTCTCGAACAATCGACGGGACGCTTACACCCGGCGATACGGTCACTGTCGACGGCGACGCCGCAGCAGGACTCGAAGCGCGAGATTACTTCGAGCGCGTCGACGACGCTACGGACGAGTCTGCGGATACGTCTGAAGACGACTCCGCGAGCGATGAGTCATCCGCCGACGGGTCCGAGTCGGATGAGGCGTTCGACGAGGACGAATGGCTCGACGACGACTACACCGACCGTGCTGAACAGGTCCGCGCCGGCGAGGTCGACGCGCACCTGGAGGCGATCGACGAGATCGAGACGTCGGGCAACGTCCGCGACGCCATCGGCGAGCGTCGCGCCGAGCTCGAGGAGTAACCCACCATGCTCACGCCCAGCGACGTCCGTGACGAGCTCGCGTTCGGGCCCAAAGCGCTCGGGATGGCCGACGCGGAGTTCGACGCGATGCTCGAACAGCTGATCGAGCGGGAGACCGACCGCGTCATCGACGAGATCGGCGTCGCCCTGGGCACCGAGACGGCCTCGACGTCGCTCGCCCGGCCGACGCACGTCGACGAGTACGACCTGCCGCTCCCGAACCGGCCGATCCAGTCGGTCGAGTCGGTCTCGATCGACACCGAACGCGTGTCGGGTGACGACGTCGACCTCGAGACGGACATGATCGTCGAGGAGACGCACCTGGAGCTCACGCCCGAGGCTGATCGGCGACGCTGGCCAACGAATCGACGGTCGGTCACCGTCGAGTGGACGCACGGCTACCCCGAGGGCGAGATTCCCGGGGCGATCCGCGGGGCGATCGTCGGGCTCGTCCGGCACGCGCTCCAGGAGGTCGAGTCGGACGGCATCGAGAGTGAGTCGATCGGCGAAAACTCCGTGAGCTACGAGCTCGGAGACGACGTCGTCGCCCGGCACCTCCGACGCGCGAAGCAGTTCGACGCGCCGAGCTACTACGGCGGCAGCGGGGTGGTGTAGATGCGCCAACGCCTCGAAGCGAACCGGACGCACGAGATCGTGATCCGCCGGCGCGTTGAGGTCGACGGTGGCGACCCTGACGACCCCTTCGATGACGGCGACACGGCCGAAGAGTTTCGCTACCTCGCGCTCGTCGACGGCACCGTCCAACCAGTGACTGACGAGGCGGACGCGACGCCGATCCCGGTCGTCCTCAAGACGGGCGGCTCGTCGTACGTCCGCGGCGACACCGGCGAGCGCGTCGAGAAGACGGACAGCGTCCGGTGGCCGACCGGCTACGTCATGCCTGAGGAGAACGACCGGCTCGTCTTCGAGACAGGCGAGCGGATCGTCGAGGGCATCGCGCCGAAGCATGGTCGCCACGGGATCGCGCACTACGAGGTGGAGCTCGGTGGCACATGAGCAACTGGGAGTGGAAGCACAACCGCGACATGCGCGACGCCGCCGAGCGGCTGCAAGAACTCGGCGAGCAGGCCGACGAGAACCTCGAAGAGGCGGCCGAGGAGATCGCGCTACGGATTATGGCCGACGCCCGCCGAAACGTCAACGTCGACACCGGGCGGCTTCGCGCCAGTATCGACACCGAGGTCGAGCGCGTCACCGAGCACACTGTCCGGGCTGTGATCGGCTCGAACGTCGAGTACTCACCCTATCTAGAGGTGACACATCCGTACCTGCGCCCGGCGATCCAGGACAACGCCGACTGGATACGCCAACGGATCGAGGAGGCGCTCGACGCGGCGGCCGAGGAGGTGAGCTGACGTGACTCGACCACACGACATTCCCGAGGACGCCCGTCGCTTCTGGCTACTGCTCGCGATCAAAGAGCAGCTGGAGGCGAGTGACGTCGTCGACGAACTTCCGAACGGCGCCGACGACATCGCGCCGGGGCTCGATCCGGATGCAGCGTGGGACGAGGGCGATGACGTCGTTCTCGTCTTCCGCGCGATCGGCGGCGACACCCAGCAAGTCCACGGCGGTACGAAACCCGAAGTCCAGATACAGGTGATCCTCGAGTGGAGCTACGAGTACCACGATGAGGCGGTGACCTTCTGGCACCAGCGCGTGTTCGACGCGCTTGACGATGCACTCGATTCGTTCGCGCCCGGCCAGTACGTCGCTCTTGGGGGTAACGGCGGCGCTGAGGCCGAGCCCGACGACGGGCGGAATCGCTACCTGGCGGATCGAACCTTCAGGTACAGAACGACACTCGCAGACTGACACAACACACTACACACACTCATGCAACTCAAAGGCAAGCACACTGAGGTCGCCGTGGTCACGGACTACGGTGCTACTGAGGAGGCGGTCGAGCTCTTCGCACTGTTGAGCGACACCGTCGAGGTCGATACAGACGAACAGGTTGACGAACAGGACTACTTCGGTGAGGAACTGACTCAGACGACGATCTACGGCGGCAACCCGTCCGTCTCGTTGACTGCGGCTGCAGACGACCAGTTCGCGAACGTCGAGAATGCGCAGATCATCGACGAGACTGGGGAGTACAACTTCTCCAACCGCTCGATCGAAGCGATTCGCGTTCTCAACTATTCGGACGACGACGCCGAGGACCCCTTGGCAGCTGTCGATGCTGTCGGTTGCGAGGCGCAGTTCGACGGCCTCGACTTCAACGAAGACGGCGATGTCGTTGGCGAGCTCGTCTTTCACGTCAACGATCGCATGGTCCTCAACCCTGACGATGTCGTCGGAGGTGACTGATGTCGGCGACCGCGAGTGACGCACCTGCTGCCGGCCCCGAGAAGTACGACAACGCTGACGCCGCTGCAGAGGCGTTCGAGCAGCGCGAGCAGGCGCGTGAAGAGCGCGAGTCTGAGTGGCGAGAGGCGACGTCGAAGCAGCGCTCGATCGAGCAGTCGCTCCGCGTCGACACGGTCGAACTACCGGTCGGCGGCGAACCGATCGAGTTCTCACCGTTCCGGTCGCGGAAGTCCTCGCAGTGGGCGGCGACCGTCCGCGAGGAACTCCGCGGCATTGAGCGCGAGGAGCTGCACACGGAGTTCCCGGCCGAAGTCGATCGCATCTACCACGAGCTCGGCGAGCGTGCCGGGCCCGAGTGGATGGATCAGACATGGTTCGAGGGGCACGTGTCGATCAAGATGGCGCTCGACTACATCGAGCTCATCAACATGGACACGGACCTGTCCGTGGAGGAGTTCCGCGCCTTTCGCGGCAAGTGACCGAGGCCAACACCTCGCGCAACTGCTGATGGCGCACGGCTGGTCGCTCGACGACTGGGTCGCATTGTCGGCGGAGGCGCGTGCGTTCCACGAGACAGCCTACTACGAGCGAGTGAAAAAGAGGTAACGCAGCGAACTACTCGCCGATGAGCGGGGTTGGCACCGGACTAAAGAGGGCTGGGTGACTAAACGAGACTGAATGGCGCCCCCGGCAGATCCGAACTGTCCACACATCAAGGATCTGTCGTCGATCGAGCCAGAAAATTTCAAATTTCGGAACACAGAATTCCTCAAAAACAACGGCCACCATTACGATAACCCGCACGACAAGGCGTTTATCGAGCAGCGAAAAGACATCTGGCGTGTCCGGAACGGTGACATTCGAACACTCCTCGAAGAGTTCCCTACCGACCGTCCGCTTCCCGAGCAATGCGCGCTCTGGATGCATGCTGTGGTCGGGAAGCACTTCTTCGACGATGCGAACCACCGAACCGCAATTGCACTGCTTCGGAAGTTACTCCGTGACAACAGAATCGATCCCGGCGATTGGCCGACTGAACGTGTTGAACTTGCTCGTGATGAGTCTCACCATGTACGACGGGAGATCCCACCGGTGCGTCTCGACACGCTATACGAGAAAGACGAACTCTACTGTACCTGGTATCGTTTCTTTACAGACGTTCTGCCCGAAGAATACTGCTAAATCACTCGGACGATTCTTCGTCGCCGTCCGCGAGCGCCTTGTATAATTCGGCGTTTTCCTCGACGTCTTTCGCCATGTCTCGCTCGCTATCCCAGTTCATCACGTAACACTATACGTGACATACGAGTCAAAAACCTTGCTAATAGTATCGCGTTCTTGACCGATTGGCCTCCTCTGGCGGCTGAAAACACGGCCGTACGCTCGCACTACGTGTTAGAACCAGCATCAGCGCACCCTCTGAGAGAAGTTGCTATGACACTCACACCAGACACCAGTAGTTTCCGGCGACGAATAGTCCACGATCAACGTGCTCGAAGAAAATCGATGGCGTAAGCGATGACATTCGATTTTCTTGAGTCGGGGATATCGCTCCGGGCGGACGATTACGTCTCCGGCGCCGACGAGGCGATTGCCGCGAGCGAAGACCTCGCCGACAGCACTGACGACGCGGCCGGCTCACTCGACGGCCTCGGCGGCGTAGCGCGGGGCATCGGGATCGCTGCGGTCGGGGGTGGGATCCAATCTGTCACTGATAGCACTCGCGACCTCCGCGAAAGTCTTGGTCGAACATCCGTGTCGATGGGACTGACTCAAGACGAAACTGAGGGGCTCGCGCGGAGTTTATCCGACGCCAGCTTCCCCCTCGACGACGTCACCGGGACGATGGACGAACTCGCGCAGATCGGCGTCGATACCGAAGCGGAGATGCGCGACGTCGCGATGTCCGTCGATCTCTTGGCGGACGCGACGGGCACGTCAGCCCAGGTCGTCGCGAGCGACCTCGCACCAGCGATCCGCGCGATGGACGGCGACCTCTCCGCGCTGGAAGACGACGCCGACGCGTTCACGTTAGCGGTTCGAGAGACTGGCCTCGAGATGTCGGATCTCTCGTCAACGATCGAGCAGCTTGACTTCGACGAGATCGAGGAGCTCGGTCTCGATGCTGCGTCGACCGCTCAGATCATCGGCGAATTTGGTGAGCAGAGTGGGTTCACCGGCCGGCAACTCCGATCTAACTTCAGGCAGGCCGTCGAAGCGGCGGATGGCGACGTCCAAGAACTTGGTGACGAGCTCGGCATCAGCGCCGAGCAGATGGCAGAGTTGGCTGACGAGACGAGTGCGGGCTCTGAGCAGACAACCGAGTTCGCTGACGCAGCCAACGACTCACTCGGAACGATGGATCGCGTTCGGGCTGGCTTCGATGACGCAAAACTCGCGGTCGGTGGGATGATGGGGCCGCTTGAGGCTGCCGGGCCGATGCTGATGGCCACTGGCGGTCTCTCATCAACGCTCGCTGCGATCAACAGCGGTATGTTGGCTCCTTCGTTCGCAGCTGTCTCCGCGGCGTCACTCCCGGTCTCTGCGCCACTCCTCGCGATTGGAGCTGGACTCGGTGTGATCGGCGGGGCGGTCGCGGCGATCGCGTGGCGTTCGGATGCGATCGACCCGATGGAGGCTGCCGGCTGGGCAGCCGAGCGCGCCGGCGACGGCATCGACTGGCTTCGAGGTCGGATCCTCGATGGCGCTGACGCTGTGCGGCGCTTCTACCCGCCGGTGGTTCTGGCTCGCGAGGTGTATGAGCGGAACCTCTTCGGGATTGCTTCGATCGTCGATGGCGTGTTCGGCTTTATCGGCGACTCGATCGACTGGCTCGTCGACAAGATCGACACAATCCCCGGCGTCAACATCGGTGGTGACGACGTCGATGTCAACGAGGACGCGATCGAAGACGAAGCGGAGGCAGGCGGAGACGCCGCCGTTCGAGGACTTGAAAGCCCGGACTACGGCAGCGCAGGCGAGCAGGCCGGCACGTCGTTCGGCGACGGTCTCGAAGCCGGGATCGCTGATTCGTTCACGCTCCGCGACGCCGAGTCGCTCGTCGACGAACGCCTCCCCGAACTCCAGTCGAAGATGGAAGAAGAAGGGGAGTTGTGGGGTGAAGAGGCGGCAGAGTTCGCGGCGCTCCAAGACGCCCAGGACGCGATCGACGACGGCGGCGACATCAGCGACCTCGACGCCGATATCGTCGCCGATCTTGTCGAGATGCAGGCTGAGAACGAGCGCGCTGAAGAGGCGTTCCGTGACGACGTGCTTGAACACCTCGCGCCGCAATCGACGAGTGCACCGGAAACGCCACCGAACGCCACCGCGAGCACGAGCCAACCAGAGACGGCACCGGCTCCGTCCGGATCGAGCAGCACCGGCGCCTCGAAGGTTGAGCTCACCCGCGAGACGATCCGTGACCTCACCGAGCGCCAGCGAGAACTCGTTGAGGGACTTCTCCTCACGCTCGACCTCGAAATCGACGATCGCGAACTCGACCGGCTCATCGAGGACCGTGTCGACGCGGCAATCACTAACTGAGGGCCTAATCGATGGACATCTACACACTCACAGTCGAAGACGCATCGCTCGGCGACATCCGCGTCGGTATCAACACAAGCGATACGGAGCCCCTCGACGCGAGTGCGACCACGACAGAACTCTCCGAGGCAGTACCTACGTGGGCCGTAGATGCGACCTACTCAGGCGCGTACGCAGCGCGGCGTGCGCTCGCACTGACTGAGCTTGCTGGATCGGTGACGATGCAGCCGCTCTCTGTCCCGCCCGTGGAGGCTGGCGCTGGCGGCTACTTCGTCGCGACCGATGCTGATCGGCGACCGAGCCGGAAGCAAACAGACCGGCAGCGAGGCGAGGAGACAGTCTCACCTGACCTCGCGCGAAAGGGCACGCGAAAGACGCACCTGCTCGCCGTTCGGACTGCACCGAGTCAGCCCGAGCCCGGTCACGAGTTCGGCAACGACCTCTCGGGGCTCGTCGGGATCCCCGCGGATGCCCGGCGCGTCCGGATCGTCGACTCGACGAGTTCGCCGACACAGCGCGAGCGGCCCGAGGCTGTGGAGACGGTCGAGGCCGAACACGGCGCCGTCGATCTCTACGACGCGACGAGCGAGGCGATCGACGAGCCGCTGTACCTCTACGACCTGCCGTACGGCGCGCAGGGTGACGTCGACCCCGGCGTGTGGGATACGTACGGGCAGGCGGACCGACTCGACGAGGACGGCGTCGTCGCGTGGGGGCGCGTGTTCGACACGGGTCACGACTTCACCGGCAGCGTGGTGATCGAGAACGGTCTGCTCCGATTGACTATCGACGAGCCGACGAACGCCGACGCCACGGCGAGCCTCGAGGTCGAGGAGTACGATCCGGGCACGGACAGCTGGGCGACGGTCGCGCTCCCGGCGTACCCCGAGACGCTCGACACGGACTGGCAGCCCGCCGACGTCGACCTCACGCACATCGGGCAGGTAGGCGTCGCTGCACAGGTCGAGGTCGAGGCCGTCGCCGGCGTCGACGAGGGCGACGTTTATTCGGTGGACGTCGAGTTGGAGCGCGGGCGCTCAGACGTGGGGGTGTGGATCCCCGAGAGCGTGGATGAACAACTACCGACGGACCTCAGAACAATGTTAGAGCCGATCGCGGCGATGAGCGTGGTGGATAGTGGCGTTGAACAGCGGCTTGTGGCGCGGAGCGAGGTGAGGTTGTAGATGGCTATACAACAGACCCACGACTCGCCGGGGCAGTACAGTCTGGACGTTTCAGATATTAATGAGATCGAGGTGTATATGGAGGGTGGCGGCGGTGGTGTTGGGGGCGCAAACGAGGTCACCACTGAACCAGACCGGGGTCCGGGAGGGCACGGCGCATCCGCAACCGGATCGATAAACACCGAGGACATTGATACGCTGGAAATGCAAGTCGGTGGGGGCGGCGGTGGTGGCGGGAGCGGATTCAGCGTCGTGGCCGATGGTGGTGATGGTGGATTCCCCAACGGCGGCAGAGGCGGGGACGCAACGGCTGGAAGCGACGGACGGTCCGACTCCGGGGCTGGCGGGGGCGGCGGCGGCTCGACCGAACTAAAGGCCGGGGACGGGACCGTTCTTGTTATCACGGACGGAGGCGGCGGTGGAGGGGGTCAGGAACAGAACGACTCCGGGGGCGGTGGCGGCGGCGGCGGACGTGGCGGTTCGGGAAGAAACGGCGGGGAGGACGGCGACGGAGACGGGAACGGAGGAGATGGTGCACAAGCAGACGCCAACGGTAGGGCGGACCCGGGTGGGGGAGAAACGCACGAAACGCTGTTTGACGGGTCCGTCGAAACCGGCGGAGCCAACAACGGCGACGACGACTACGACGAACCTCCCGGAGTGATCGAACTCGAATACACACCCGTCCCATCCGCGCCGAGTGGGCTTGAAGCGACCAGTGGTGACACGAGTGTCACGCTATCGTGGGTGGATAACGACGACGAGCAACCGGCTCGGGTGTTCCGCGATCGAGAACCGGGCGTGACTCCCGAGAGCACGCTCATTGAGGAGGTTCCGAACGGAAGTGAAACATACGAAGATACGTCTGCGAAACAGGGCATTCAGTACTACTACGCGGTATTCGCCTACGATCCCGAAAACGACGTTTACTCGTCGGCGTCGAACGAGACGGAGCCGTTCATTACACTCCCTGCGCCGACGGATCTTACTGTGACGAACGTCGGTGACGAAACCGTTGACCTTTCGTGGATCGATAACGCGGAAGACGAGGAGGGCTATCGTATTGAGGCAGACAAAGATGACGAGGGCGAGTGGGAGATCGTCGAAGACGGTCTGGCTCCCGGAACCGAGTCGGCTACGGCTACAGGGCTTCTTAATGGGCAACTGTACGGACTGCGGGTCATCGTGTTTACCGAAGACACAGAAGAGGTGGACGTGTAGATGCCAGTCCTCGCAACCACGACACTCCCGGACGAGCAGCAACCAGGACTCGACAACGGCGTCAAAGACGAGATCACTGTCGAGCGCGTCGGACAGCCGACGAATAACGGCCTCGCACGGTTCCAGATCCGCGAGACTGGTGAGACCACGTGGGATTCGGCGGCCGCAGGCTTCGACGAGACGGCGGTCGCGTTCAACGCCACCACCGCCCTGTTCAGCGGCCTCCTCGACGGCGAGGCGTATGAGGCCAGGGCCCGGTCGGAGACGGATTACCGTACGGGCGAGTGGACACAGCCAGTCGAGATTGTCACGAAGTTCCCCGGCGCGATCAATCTGACTGCGACCGCCACCTCTCCGACAGAGGTCGAGCTCGTGTGGACGGAGAACGCCGACAACGAGGACGGTCAGCTGATCGTCCGCGAGCAGCTCCGCGACGGCGAAAGTCTCGGCGAGCGCATCGTCGACGACGCCGGGCCGGACACGGAGTCGTACACAGACACCACGCCAGCGCCGGACACGACGTACCGCTATCGGATCCGTGCGTACACGCCGTTCGCCGAGGCGGATTCGAACGGTCAGGCCGTGACGACTGATGATATCGGCATCTCTCGTCGGCGCGTCCCGGCTTCAGGCTGGCGCGTCGAGATCGACCATCCCGATCGTGTCGCGCCACTGACGCCGACGGTCCTCGAAGACTCAACACCGAAAGCCTCGCTAAACGACGTCCAGCGCGTCGAAGTCCACGTCGCCAAAGATGACCGCTGGGAAGACGAGCAGCTTCGCCGCGCGCCGATGCGCGTTTGGAAGGATGGCGAACGCCTCCCGATCGAACGGTTCGAACGTGCGGTTCGAACGCCCGAAAACGTCGTCCTCCACGGGCGCGGCGGGATTGAACTCGATCGCGATATCGAGTTCGACATCGGCGAGCTCACTGACGTCGACGATGTCGTGCGCGATCTCATCGTGGACGAGACGCCGTACACCGAGCACGTCGACGAGCCAGAGCCGGCGCTCACCGACGACGTCGACATCATCAGCGCCGACTCGACGTTCCCGCTGCTCAACGCGTTCGCCGCCCTCGACGAACTCGTCGGCAACGACGTGCCGGCGCGGTTCTTCCTCGACCCGACTGAACTCGTCCCAACGCCCGTGCGCTGGCTGCAGTCCTCACGGCTCGCGGAGACGACGCAACTGGCTCGCCTCGATGAGTTCGACACGTATTGGGACGGCCGTGCTCATCGGCTCCAGGACAACGGCGACATCATCGAGTGGGAGATCCAACTCGAACACCGCGTGCCGACAGACGAGCTGTCGATCCGCGTCCGTCGCGAGGACCCGATTGAGGGTGCGAGTCCAGAGGTGACAGCGACGTTTGATGGTGAGTTCATCGAGACGTTCCCAGCGGACCAGCCCGGTGCCGGTGGCGACAACGCGCCGCAGTGGACGTTTATCGGTTCGGGCTCCCAACTCAGTGCCGACACACTCGACACGGGGACGTACACGGTGCGGCTAGAGGTGACTGGCACGTCGAGTGACTCCGACGCGGAGTGGGCTGTTGATGGGCTCGGCGTCCAAGACGACCGCTACGCTGAGTCGTTCGACTCTGACGGCGCTGCGGGTATCGTCGACGGCGTCCTGCAGTCCCCCGGCCCGCTCCCGGAGGCAGTCGAGCTTGAGACCGAGGAATCAGGGACGATCCAGCAGGTCGTCGCCGGCGAGGCGGCCGTTGAGATCGACGATACGAGCGGCCAGCAGGCGGTCGCGATCAGCAACGACGGCGGCGCGACGTGGATTGAGGCGAGCAACGCGACCAGCGTCAGCAGTGAGTTCGCGGAGAGCTCGACGCAGATCAAGGCACGACTCACCCTCTCGCGGTACGACACTGGGGATACGTCTGGGCTTTCGAGCGTCGCGATCGGTGACGGCCGACAGCGGGCGACGGCGTTCGACCTGTCGGTGACGCTCGATGACACGCCGTTCGCCGAGGGTGCTGGGTATGACGGCTCGCTCTTGGACGTGCTCCAGCAGCTGGCTGACAACCACAACTTCATCTTTGAGTTGCGCTGGGATGATGAGACCGACTCGATCGCTGTGGAGTGGACGCAACCAGGTCAGCGGTCGGCGTCGACGTCGGCGGCTGTCCTCGACTACGAGACCGAAACGGACAGCGAGACGCTCGTCGAGGAGACGATCGTCTACGGTCGGTCGCGACGCGTTCGCGATGTCGAAGCCCAACTCCCCACAAGCGGCTACGCGGACGTCGGTGATGACTACATCCAGCCCGGGACCGAGCGGGTTCGAGATCCCGACACCGGTGAGGTATACCAGATCAACGATGACTACGAGATCCTGTTCAACGAGGGCGTGATCAAGGCGGTCGAAGGTGGCGCGATCAGCGACGGTGACACGGTGCTACTCGACTTCGAGACGCGCATCGCCGAACGGTACGAGCTCCCAACGGCCGACGGCACGCGAGATACGATCCGGCGGACCGTCGAGGCGGCGTCGACGCGACAACTCGCCGAGCAAGCGGCGATCGCCATCACGAAAGAACTCTCCGAGCCGCAGTGCGGTGCGAGGGTGACGCTCGACCGGAGCACGTTCGGACTCGTCGGTGCGCTCGACATTGAGGGCGCACCGATCGAACCGGAGGTCGTCAGGGAGATCGACGCCGGCGAGCGTACCGTGGATATCCGTCTGGGTAATCGTGGAGGCGCTAGCGAGACGTTCGACCGGATTGAGCGACGTGTGGAGAGCGTGGCGCGGCGGTTGTGAGTCCTAATTGAACATGTATGGTAGCTCAGTCGTGCTCATTAGCCCGGCTTTTTGTATATGTGAAAACCATCAAAAATATCATGAATATGATTAGGATAATATAAAAATACTCGGTCAATTCCAACCGCTGCTCAGATATTTCAACAGAAAAACGCAGACTGAGCATTGCACCGATCCCAGTTCCGCAAATTGTAATCCCGGCATCGCTTATCGCAGATGTTTTTGACCAGTGCGGATCATAATAATGAAACGCATGATCCACTCTCTTGTATAGCTCTTCGAACAAATACCAGTTCTGAATGCGTTCCTTCACATCGGGGTAGACCGTTGCCTCCTTGATTTCTGGGACAATCCATAGAATAATCGGGGGTTCAGGAAAGTCTTCATCTTCATATTTGCTGTCTCTTTCATTCACGGATCCAACGATCTTTTCATTTGGCTTAAAATTAGTGTCTGGCCGATGACCGCCCGGCGAGCGCGGCGGGCGTGAGGCACTGACACCGCGCTCACACCATTATGCACGCACTGACCGACCTTGTGAGACGCATCGCTACCGACCCGATCGCCACGGCCGACGTCTGGGGGCCCGTGGTCGCCCCGCTGCTCGCCCTCCTCTTCTTGCTCGCGTTCCGACAGTGGCTCGGCCACTGGCCAGACCTCTGGCGAGCTCGGCGCATCGTCCTCCCGCGACTCGGCCGGTTCGCCGAGGGCGACTACGCGGTCGTCGACGAGCTGGACGATCGCGTTGAGCGCGTCGACGTCGAGGCGATCGACTCGGGGCTCGGGCAGCACCTTTCGGCGAGCCCGCTGATCGCGACGGCCGACGGGCGGACGGAGGTGTTCGAGCGGTGATGGGCGTTCACGAGCAGACTGACGTGGCGATTCGCGACGATGCGGGGCGTATCGAGACGATGGTCACGATCACCGCGATCGACGGCGATGAGGAGCAAGCCGAGGCGATCGCCGAGCTCGTCCGCGAGCACTACCAGACGACTGCCGACGTGATGGACGTGGACGAGCAGGAGACCGACGATGTCTAGTGCCGTTCGGGAGCTCCACGAAATGAAAGCTGAGATCGCCCGGCGAGTCGGGACGAACCCAGGGCGATACGGACAGGGGTGTGCACACAAGCGCCTCCTCTGCAACGAAGTGAAACTCGTGTCCGAACGGCTAGGGATGAACCTCTCTGAGGAGCCGTGCCAACACGTCCGCGATGCACTGATGATTCGCGTCGGGCGCGACCACCGGACCGGGATCAGCTTCTACGACTCAACCGACGTGGAAGCTATCCTTGACGCGCTGGAGGGGGAGCGATGAGCGTCGTTGAGCGCGCCGGTGTCGTCGAGCCCGGGCAGACGTGGCGGTGTGACGAGTCGCGCGCCGATCCCGACGACGTTCCCGAGCCGCACGACGTGCCGCTGTGGGAGCCGCACCCGCGGTTCTCCGTGGTCGTGGATCGCGTCGAAGACGACTACGTCGAGCTGACGGCCGCGACAGGTAACTCCCACCCGCGGACGCCAGAGTTCGGCGCCGATGTCGTGAGTACGGTCGAGACGCTCACGAGTGACGCACGCTGGAGGCTCGACGATGAGTGAGCAATCCGAAGACGACCTCGAGCACACCACGCGCGACGATCTCCCGACGATCGAGTACACCACGCAAGCTGGCGAGCGTCGGCGTGTGCGCTACACCAGAACGCCGGAAAAGCCGTGGCGGACAGAGCGGCACGTCGACCGGCCGGCGCCAGAGGAGGCCGACCGCAAGTGGGAGCCCTGCGGTAGCGAGCAGCTGACCAAGCTCGTCATCGAGGGTGAGCACCGTGCGGCTGTCACGATCACGGAGGGGCCATGAGCGACGAGTTCGCGATCGACGCTGCCGAACTGCGGCGGGTCAATCCCCGAGACGACAGCCAGGAGCGCTGTCCGCTCTGTGGAGTCATTCTGACGCGCGGTTCCTGTCCAGGGTGTTCAGGCTCGGCGGCGGCCGCACGAAGCATCCAGCAACTGCGTGAGGAGCTTCGCGCCAACGATGGTGGTGTGGCGTGAGCACGGATAACGTCGAGGCGTTCCGCCGCGTCATCGACCCTGATACCGTGTGGGTGCTCGTCCCGAGCGGGTCGCCGCCGAGCGTCGATGGCTACGCCGCGACCGAGCAGAAGTACATGCGCTGTGAGTTCTGCGGCGCACAGACGATCATCGACGGTCCCGACGGACACCACACGCGGATCGACCAACTCGTCCACAAGTCGGACTGCCCGCAACGGAGTGCATCGACGCGCCGTCCGGTTGACCCCGGTGACGCGTTTGACACGCCCGAACCTACCATCGAGGACTGACCCGCTCTCGTAGTTTCTGCTGGTTCAGTCGAATTTAGAGCACATACCTCTGTTAAAATTCTCTTTTCAGGCACAAATAACTCAGAAACAACCGACCCATGAGCGTAATTAATTGAACAAGCTCGATTCTCTTAACAGTCATTCAATAGATATTTAGGTGATAGGATTTAGACATAGATGAATGTCGCATTCGGACAAGGAATTGAAAAAACATCTTGTAAAAGCGTTGGAGTCGGAGGATTCACATGAGAAAAATTACCACATCAGGCAAGCGCTTCAGGTATCTAATGTGACTGATCTTCCGGAGGATCTTGACATAGACTCGGGAATACCGGATTAAAGAACAACAAATGATACTCTTCACTGATCAAATTGGGGGCCAGCATCACAGGTTCTAAGACTTCAACAGAGCCGTTCCAAACTATACGCTAGGGGCAAGTTACCACGGGATTCAACACATCTACTTTCAGTTCCACCTCAGAAGTTCAGCTTGCATTTTCATGCTCACTACACATCAGGTGTCAGCAGTATGACTGTCCGTCGGCAGGTCTTCGATGACGAGGCCCCTCCCCTATATCTTCGACATCGAGAGGCGCAGATCCAGCAGCTGATTCGGCTTCTTTACCGAGCACGCGAGCAGCTGGAGACGATCACTGACCAGGTTGCAGGTGTCGCTCACGATGGCAACCAGACGCTGCAAGCCGCTGCCGAGATCGTCGACGAGCGCGAGTACGAAACTGTCCGGAATAAAATAAAAAGGTCATCGGCTACCGCGGCCGACGAGTGATTCGAGACGAGCGCGTCGGTGTGCTCGTGTTACGGTTCGTTCCGACGAGTTGCGATCAGCGCAGCAGCGAGTAGCGCGATGAGCGCGGCGACAGCGCCGAATCCAGGCGTGTCGTCTTCTGTATCGTCGACAGTATCGTCTGACACATCGGTCGTGTCATCAGTGTCGTCGACATCGTCGACGGCGTCGTCCGTGTCGTCAACGTCGTCGGTCTCATCAGTGTCGTCGACCATGTCGTCAGCATCCTCAACTTGGTCGCCAGTGGTGATGATGAACGTCGAGAAGCCAGGCGTCTCTGCCGTGACAGTCACGTCACCGTTGGCATCGACTTCCGTATCAAGCATTTCATACTCTTCGGCGCCATCGCCCGCGTGGACGACGACAACATCATCAGCGTCGATATCGGCGTTATCGAGATCGTCTTCCGCAACGACGAACTCGAGTGTTGCCGACTGACTGACCTGGTCGTCTGGGACGTCAATCTGGTAGCCAGCAATGAACGGCTGGTCATCATCAAGGCTCGGAGCGTCCGATGGCGTCTCATCGAACACCGAGACGTCCACAGAGCCGCTCGCATCCTCGTCGGAGAACGTGATCGACTCTACGCCCGAGTAGCTAACCGAGACCGTCGTTCCGGGGTCATCCGGGCTGCCGTCCGTGATCGAGTCGCTCACGCTTTCAACGGGCGAGACCTCACCGATAATCGTTGCACCACCACTACTAGTGCTGGTAGTAGTTTCCTCTTCAGTTTCTTCCTCGGTTTCCTCTTCAGTCTCCTCCTCGGTTTCCTCTTCTTCCTCAATATCCGCAACGGAGAGCGTCTCCGTCGCCGTGAGTTCGTTACCAGCCTCGTCGGTGACCGTCAGATCAACGTCGAATGTCTCGTCGGGCTGGAGGTCATCAACGGTGACGGCTGCTCCATCTCTCGTAACCTCAGTGTTCGTCCGATCCTCGTCGACGTCATCAACGTCGATCGCAGTTTCGGACACGTCAATGTCGGAGATGACGGGCGAGTAATCGAACGTCACCGAGACTGCGCCGTCATCGGCTTCAAGCTCGGTTTCAGCATCGATCTCATTACCACCGGTCTCAATGGTCGTGTCGTCGAGCGACGGTGGCTGGTCGTCCACACCACCGGGTGCGAGCTGACTGAAGCTGTTAACCTCAGCTTGGAGGAACTCGTTCCCTTCGTCATCTTCGATGAGTTCCGTATCGATCTCGGTGTACTCATCTTCACCCTCTTCGGAGTAGAGGATCGTGAGCTCGTCGTTGTCGAAGCCGTCGATGTCGAACTCATCGACCGAGATGTTGACCGTTGCGTCATCGAGATCTTCGTCGTCAACACCGATGTCCGACACATCGATGAACTCGTCGGTGATCTGGTCTGGCGTAGTTGAGGTCCCAGACGGCGCGGAACCAGTCTGGCCAACAGTTGCTGTACCATCACCCTCGTCGAGATTCGTTCGCAGCTCGAACTCAGAATCGACTGAGTTCGGGTCAACTTCTGCCGTGCCGTCCTCGTCGATATCGTAGCCAGACACCGAGGCCGTCAGCGTGTAGCTATCCTCGTTGCCAGATTCGTCTTCAGCGTCGATTTCAACGGTGAACGTCGTGTCTTCACCGCTGACTTGGTCACCGTCGAACGTGAATTCGAAGTCGTCACCGAAGTCAGTTGGTGAGTCAAACCCGTCAACGTCCCGATCGAGATCGTCGTCCTCGCTCTCGTCGCTCTCTGCATCAACCGTGATGTCCGTTATGCTCACGTCCTCAGCAGACTCGATCTCTAGCGTTGCATCCTCTCCCTCAACGCCGAGGTTGGTAACGCGCGGCTGGATCTCTGGTGCAGACGTGTCGATTGTGACGACTTGCTCATCGTTCTCGACTTCTTGGACATTGTTTGCGGCGTCAGTTGCGACAACGTACGCGTTGAAGTCGCCGTCAGCGATGACGTCTTCGGCGTCAATTGTCGCTTCAATCGTACCTTCCGTCTCACCA
>LFCJ01000139.1_pt1 | contig 39550 bp, 52 predicted proteins | sample 643141 | NCBI WGS metagenome assembly LFCJ01 (sample SAMN03766243, study PRJNA286221) | soda lake metagenome | biome: soda lake; feature: Kulunda steppe; material: water; isolation source: sample B1-Br-g2 brine of Lake Bitter-1 | place: Russia: Kulunda steppe | collected 2010-07
AAGAGTATGATGGCGGCCATTTCTCGGTCGAAAATGTGATGGTCAGATACCCTAATACGGAGGAAGACGGGTTAGAACGTCTTAGAAAAATAACGGATATCTTGGAGGACGAAGGCTTCAACGTTGAGATGAAAGGCTGTAATGGTGTTGAAGGAGACCCTGAAGACTGGGAAGAAGATCTATTCTAGCAAGTCTAATTCGCTCTATTCTCACATGACATGTCCTTAGTGTAAGAATATATGAAACCAAATTCGAATCGTAGGAGTCATTAGATGTAATGATCTTATTTCGGTCTAGTTTTCTTATGTTTGTCTAGCTTTCTCCTAATTAAATATGTGGTTGAAGTCTAAATCAATTCTCTTTTGACTCTAGCAAGATATATATTGAAGGTAATAAGATTATAAAGACTGCAAAGCTAACTATTCCTTTAAAAAGGCTGAAAAAGTATGCTATTGTTGAAGCTAACGTCAAAGACACAGCGTTAACGGTTACAATAGCTCTTACCAGTTTTTTTTCAGGATTTTCTACCATAGAAAACTACTTAACAAGCTATCTTTTTCTAGATACGGTTCTCGGTATACTCGATAACTCCGTCCTATTCTTTTTATGAGTTGTAATAGAAACTAGTTTATATGTCAACACTATACTTTTTGACAGGTTTTCTAAGCGGTATATTCTTAGGTGTAGGACTTTCTATCTTCTATCTTAGATGGAAGGTTAAAACACAGTTAACGGGTATGCAGGATCAGATGGAAGAGATGATGGATATAACAGAGGATTTGAACCGAGAAGAAGAGTAAGAAGAAAAGGTTATTGTCGGGCATAAAGCTCGTAACCAAAGTAGACCTGGTAAAGACCTGCAAGACCTACAAGAAGGTATAGAGCTGCTTCAGCTTCAGGGACTCCTAAGGCCTGATCGAACAGTAGGTTGAAAAGATTCAAGTTTTCTCCTGTGAAATGGCCTAGTCCTTCAAGACCCCAGTTAATCGCACCTGCTATAATAATCACAAGTGAAGCCCAGTCTAGATAGTTAACTTCGCTCATTAATTCGTATCCCTGTGTTCAGATTTGTCGTGTCTCCTATTTAAAAACAGGCTTAGTTACTTTTGCTGCTCCAGTCTTTCCGCTGTCTTCTCCATCTCATCGGAGATACTTCGAAGCTGATCTATGAATGCCTCTGTACGTGCGTTGTACTCTTCCTCAACCTCTATATCTCTTAGTGCTACTCTCACATGTGATTCTTTAACCTTTGCTAGCATCTCGGCTTGATCCATCGTCTCATCGATAATCTCGTCAAGCAGTGTTGAAAGAACAGTGTTAACTACGTGAGGAACATCTCCGTCAAGAGTCTGATCTTCATCCATGTTCTCTCTGAAAAGTCTTGCTATACGTCCTTCAGAAAGAGCGAGGTCGGAGTTTTCGAGCTGTCCATAATCCTTTGGTATAAGTTTCTCCAAGTTCATTAAGGGTGTTTTAGAACTAAAAATTCAAAAATCAAACCAAGACTAATCTGTGATAGAAACGTTTCTGCAAGTTAAAAATTAAAGAAGGAGCTATCTGACCGGTTTCTCGTGTAGTATATCTGCGACCTTCTGACTTGGCAGATCAAATCTTGAAACTATATGCTTGGCTTGTTCTAGATCTCTGTCTTCAATCCTTCTCTCGAACTCCTGAAGCCCGTCCTCGATATAGGCGTCTTTTTTACGAGGCATAAAACCTTTTTCAGGGTATGTCTCCGCTACCGTGTCCTTACTAAACGAGTTTTTAGGTCTTTCCTTCCGTGGAGCAATATACATCTGGAAGAAAGCTTTAGATGAGCCATCAAGATCTGAAAGTATATCCGTCGCAATCTGATCTATAACTAGATCCGGTCCGTTCTCATCGAGGTAATCTGTTCTGTAGAGCTGGTGAAACTCGTCTACAGTTCTTCCATAGTTGAACGAGTCTAGCATGGTGAAGGCTTCCTTGAGATCTTCCTCATCCCTATCCTCTGACTCTAAAAGGTTGTAAAGTTTCTCATCTACTTTTTGATCAACGTTGAGATCTGCCTTATCGGCATACAAGCTAGCTACCTGGTAGATCCCTCTGTCAAAGAATCTGTCGAAGAACCATTCTCTCTTCTTTGGACGAGGTTTAACGCCTCTCCGACCTTTCAGCATCAGACTGGCTCTGTCCAAGAATCCTTCATCTAGGGTAGAGTACGCTTTCTCAGGTCTCTCGCTCCACCATTTGTAGTCTGTTAGGATATTACCAATCAGTTTCTCAGCAGCCTTGTCTTCTCTTTCCTCTTTCTCCTCTAACTTGGAGTCGAACATGTAAAGTCTTGCTGTTTTTTCGGGTTGTTCGCGCCAGTCTTCATAGTCTCTATAGTGATGGGGGAAGTAAGCCATTTCTGTTAAACCACCTATACTCTCAACCTGTGTCTCAGATATTAAACCTCTAGATGTATTCGAGAACACTGTTTCAAGACCTATCTTTTAATGTTTCTTTAGGTATAACGGAAATGTGAAAGGAGTATATGCAGTCCTCTTCAGGCTTAAGGAGAGCAAAAGTATAAAGATCGGAGCGCTTGGAGAGATAACTTTTGATCGAGGACTATATCTATATACAGGTTCAGGAAGATCTAATGTCGTTAAAAGAATAGAAAGACATTTCAGTGAATCAAAAAATAATCACTGGCATATAGACTACTTCTCACAGCATGCTGACCCTGAAGACTACTTTATTCTTCCTGAAAAGTCTAGTTTTGAGTGTGTGCTAGCAGATATAACTGGAGCTATCGGTGAACCTGTTAAAGACTTCGGTGCCAGTGACTGCGGCTGCGAATCTCACTTTTTCAAACTCTAGATGCTTGGTCTAGGCTCAAGCTCGTCCATAAGCTCTGTAAAGATCTCAGCCAACCTTGCACCTCTATCTGTTAGAGTAACAATCTTTTTCCTACCTCTTTCTTCAAACTCCACAAGGTCGTGTTCAGCCAGCCTTTGAAGTATCTTAACTGTATGACTGTATGTTGCGTCAATCTCGGTGGATAACGCTGAGGCATAGTACTCCTTAGGGCTTTGAAGTTTTACAAGGATTTTTACCGGTTTCTCGTGTATGAACATGTATTTGAGTTCTTCTTCCATACATATTACCTATCAGTTTTTTTCGACCTCCTAATTAACTAAAACTGTTACACTCGAACACAGTAGACATTGTTTGGGGTATAGGAACTAAAGAGTAGTTTTACAGGTTTCAAAAAACATCTTATATTGTCTTAGACTGCAAGGGTTGTTTTAATTCTATCTAGCATTAATCAGAGTTTTCTAAGATACTTTGGCTCTGTGAATCTGTTAGTTACTAAGCAAAAACAGAAGGTCAATAGAAAACTCTGTGATTCAATTAATCCTCTAAATACCTGTCAATCTTATTCATAACATCCTCTAGCTCCCTAGCTATAGTCTGTTCCTCCTTTGAAAACTCTGAAGGACTGATACGTCCATTTTCTCCGTTAATTCGGTAGCCAAAAACAGGTTCATCCGTATAACGTTCTCCCAAATAACCTAGGGCCACAGGATAATCAAGACCAACATCTATATGTGCGGCAACCTCAATATCTGTCGTTGACATATCTTCCCAGCTCTTGTAAGGTGATGTATGGGCACGTGTCTCTGCGAAATGTGAACACCCCATATATCTTGATTTGTTGCTCTCTAGGAGGTCATTGTCAAGAATTTCATTATCGTCCGCCAAGTCTTCTACATAGCTTATTCGTTGCAAACATTCTTCTTTGTTCTGTATCTCGGTTCTCACGGGCTCCCCCTTCGTCTTAGAACCGTCTTCAGGGTTCTGGCCTCTAACCTCGAACAGAAGCGATCCTTTCTCTATCTCGTTTATGGCTGCTGAAACATCTTTAGCGAGATAGTTGGTTGATTCAGCGCCATTCCGCCTTAAGAGGTTTTTAATCTTCTCTAACTGGCCTTTACTTCGTTCCTTTTCAGAGACTTGGAACGGCGTGCCGTTATGTTCGTACGTGTTCAGCGACTTCGGAGGCCCTCCGTTGATCTGGAGTGCAAACCTTTGTCCCTGATGATCGTACTCTGTTAGATCCAGAGGTATCTCGGTCGGTGCACGGGGATATCCGTCAAGATCCAAGTTTACGGAGTGTTTTACCGCCTCTCTTAGAAGTCCTTCTTCTGTTCCGTATAGATCGATTCTAACTGGCTCAACCATGTCTTAACTATCACTATAAAATGAAATCAGATCGGTAGCTTTTAACTAAAATTATAGTAAATATCTGTATATATCCTATAAGGGTTTAGTACCTTAACAGGGAATTTATGCTATCTTAGAATAACTGTTAAACTATATTTAACTGTTCTTCAATCTGGTATACAGTTTTTCTTGCATGTTCCTTAACCGCATTCTCCTGTCGTAGCACACGTGTAAAACCGGACTTCCTGTCATGTGTCTTTCCATATGTGCTGCGGCTGACCGTTAGAAACGGCTCCTCATCTTTGTAAAATCTGTAGACTAGTTCGTAGTAGAACAGTTCTGTGACCGCAGTCACTATGTAACGTGAACCGTACTCTAAAGGTCTCTGTTTGCAAATACTTATTTCAACTATCTCTGTCATGGTGGTAGTACCTTTATTCAGATTAAACTAGAATTATGTTGATTTATAATATTTAATTGAGAACAATATACTCGAAAAAGTGTCTTCAACCGATTAATAAGACTCGAGATGGGTTTTTAGATCTCATTATCGCAGCATTTAGTATTTAAGATTTTCTATCCCATGAAAAGGGTATGTCCGAGGTAGAGAATGGAACTGTAATAGGCGAGGAAACAATACCGGTTAAACGCAACTATACCTCGGGAGAAAACGAGAGAAAATGTCCAAGCTGCGGTTCAGAAGACATTGGACATGACAGTGCAAAAGGAGAACTTTTCTGCAGAAAATGCGGGACAGTTATAGATGAAGAACGAATAGATACGTCTCGGGAATGGAGAGCATTCAGCTCTGAAGAGAAAAGCACGAAATCTCGTGCAGGGAGTCCAATAACATTCACAAAAGCAGACAAAGGGATGAGCACGCAGATAGGTTACAGCGGTGAACTAAGCAAGGTTTCAGGGCCGCGTAGAGGAAAATATTTCCGTATGAGAAAGTGGGATAGAAGAGCTGCAAGCTCTCAGAGCAGAGGCCTACAAAACGCTTTATCCGAACTTGAAAGAATCATATCCGATCTAAAACTCCCTAAATCCGTATACGAGGAGGCAGCAAGATTGACGGAAAAAGCACGGGAAAAGGGCATAATTAAAGGAAGAGGTATAGAGCCTACAGTAGCTTCACTAGCATATCTTGTAGCACGCAAACAAGGTATACCAAGAACATTGGAAGAGGTCTCAGATGCTGCTTCGGTATCAGAAAGAAAATTAGGTAAAACGTACCGGTATACGGCCAGGGAACTAGATATGGATATCAAGCCGGCAAGACCGGAAGACTTCATACCAAGGTATGCCGGAGAACTAAACCTTTCAGGATCTGCTCAGGCTAAAGCTAAAAAGTATATCAAAGAGGCTCGTAAAAGAAAAGTACTTGCCGGTAGAAGTCCAAAAGCTATTGTAGCCGCAGTACTTTACTTGGCAGCAATAGTTGAAGGAGAGCAGCTTACGCAGAAAAGAGTAGCTGACACAGTAGGGGTTACTTCTGTCACTATTAGAAAGAACTACCGTGAGATAGCGGAAGCCTTAGAGATCTACGAGGAGGTAGAAAAGTCCCGTTAAGTTGGTTCGATATCTCTCGAACATATACATCCGTCTATAAAAACTATGAGATGTGTCATCTTTGTATGAGAAAAGTAACTATTTTAGCTTTAGTAGTGCTTCTCGCAGGTTTGACTCTTGCGGTAGTAGATCAGCCAGAGCCGGATGACGGAGAAGTAGCCATAACAGATATTGAACAGCAGTTCGACCACAGCTTTAATGTTACAGAAGACCAGTACAACGAGACAGAAACCGGTTTAATAAACTATGAGGTCCAGAACGGAACAGTAACCTTTGAAGGTGTTCTACAGACACCTACGCCTCCACCATGTAACACTCTACAGGAAGAAGTTAATGAAACCGACGACAGCTACCGGTTTGAAATAGATGTACAGGCTTCCGATGATGAAGGACAGATCTGTCCGCAGGTAATCACATACCAAAAGTATAACGCAACCTTTGATGCCGAAGAGCCATACAGTCTTGAAATAGTTCATGAAGATGAGGTTGTTGAATCAATAGAGGTTGGAGAGACAGGAGAAGACCTAGATGAAACAGAAGATGATAGAAACAGTAACAGAACTGTCTTTGACTCCATAAGAGAGTGGTTTTCTAACCTCTTCTAAAACTGTTCTTTTTTACTGGTTTGAAGAGATTATCTCTATAACGTCTCGGTGCTCCAGTTCATGGTCTGAACCTATCTGTCTACTATTCCTACAGTCTATTGCGTGTAGGAAGCCTTCACCAATATCGGAGTGGATATGGTATGCAAACTCCTCTGCAGTAGTCTTTGGAGGCATGAGAAAACAGTCTGGTAGAATATTGCCGTGTTCATCTCCCAGACCATCTGCTCCTCCTGGAAAAATTGCTATAACACCTAGTTCATTAAAAAGCGCTGTTTCAAGTGCTTTTTGGACGCCTGTTCCTCCGTACTCGTTCATGAACTCTCTAATCTTTTCAAGTCCTTCCTTTTTCTCTTCAGGCAGATCTTTTTCTATATTAAAGTCGTCTTGACCAGGATAGTAGTCTAAAACTCCTTGTTCTGCCGCGTTTTTCAGTGCTTTCTCTGCATGGGCACTACAAGGAACAATTTCTAAATGGCTGTACTCCGGGTCTTTGGTGATCTCCTCAAAGTTTTTACGTGCCGCCTCATCGTCCATCTTGTTTGCGGCGATAACCATAGGTTTAGTATCTTTTCTTATAGCTCGTGCCAGCTCTTTCTCATCTTCTTCGGTCCAGGACGCGGGATCAAGTTCAAGGTTCTGTGAAAGTATCAGCTGCTTGATCTGGTTTTTGTTTGTCTTAAATGCAGACATCTGTTCTGCTAGTTCTTCCTCTATCTTGACATCTTGTTGTCTTGTCTTTCCTTCAAAACGTTCTATTCCCTTTCTAAGAATATCTAGATACCACATATCTAGCTCTTTTTCTAGGAAATCAATGTCTTTCCGAGGGTTATGTCCTTCAGTAGGTTCTCCTTCAATATCTGTTTTACCGGAAAAGTCTACTATGTGTATCAGGACATCTGCTTCGTTTAAATCTGTCAGGAACTGGTTTCCAAGTCCTTTACCTTCGTGAGCTCCTGGTATAAGTCCTGCTACGTCCACAAGTTTTACAGGAACATATCTTATTCCTTCTTCGACAAAACCTACTCGTGGATCGCTGGTCTCGTCGAAGTCTGGTGCTGCATCCTCTACTCTAACATAGGCCTCTCCAACGCTAGGATCTATGGTTGTGAAAGGGTAATCTCCCTCGGCTATATCGTTCATTGTTGCGGCGTTGAAAAAGGTTGATTTTCCGACCGATGGCTTCCCGACAAGCCCGATTTTGTATGGCATAAATTTACTGGCCTCAGAATTTTTTTATTAGGTTAGCTGTAGAAACTTTCCTCGTATCTGAACCCTGCTTCTAGATGCCTGGTTTTAGGGCATCCCTTCTCTGCTATAGCAAGATATTTCTTTTTTCCGGGTCTATAGCTGTCAACTTCTTTGGTATAGTAAACGTCTTTAAGCTTTTGCCGTAGTCCTTCTTCCTCACATAAATGGCAGTAGAACTTCTGTTCCATTAACTCTCTAATATCTACGTCGAAGATGTTGTCTCTTGACGCCACAGGAGTTTCTTCTCTGTCAATTGTTAAACCTGTTTTCTCTCCGGATCTTAACTTATTTGAACTGTAGTGCAGATTTGTTTAAATTAGAGAAGTCATGGAGAGATAGTATGGCAGCTAACAAAGAAACGTACGGAGCAGGGTTCAGTTTTTCAGCTTTAGGATTCGTGATAATGTCCGCACTTTACATACTACAAACACAGTTCAACCAGCAGTTTGTTACAGCGGCTGAGACAACGCTTCTGGTGGCGCTTGTAGCAGGTGTAGGAGCTATACTTTTCTACTATGGGGCTAAAGAGGACGAAAGAATATAGTTTATTGTTAAAACTTTCGACATCTAACCTTCTGTATGAGAAAGTTAAAACTCCCGGGAAGAGATTCCACACGTCCAAGGCTGGATGAGAAGGATATCAATCTGGTGGAGGAACTTGGCTTGGCAAAGCTTAAGGAGCAATCTAATGATATTGTGGAGTCTAAGCTTAGAGAACAGCCAGAAAACGATGGAAACCAGACTCCTAGAGCAGGTAACCCTGTCTATAAAGCGATGCATGCCTGCAATGCAGAATCTCGTGTAAGTCTTTCCAAGGCTCACCGTATACCTGCAGGTAAGCCACTTACGGACTCTCAAGTCCGGTCTGTTGTCAACTTATTGGTAAGATGGATAGTAAGAGAACATAACTTCTTCCTACAGGAAAAGGAAAAAAGACAGAAAAACCTTTCTGAATATTAGAAAAAGTCTTCTGACTTCAAATGTTCAACAACTCTGTCTTGATCAAGCTTTTCTTCCTCTCCGGAATCCATATGTTTCATTGTGACTTCTCCGTTTTCGAGATCTCTTTTACCAACAATTAAAACCCTATCTGAGTTAATACTGTCGGCATAACTTAGCTGTCCTCCAAAACCTCTACCGGTCAGATCTGTTTCAACTGATAAACCTCTGTCTCTGAGTTCTTTCGCATACTCCAGACCTTTATTCCGGACATCCTCCGAAACTGTTAAGACGTACATGTCTGTTTCAACCTGTTTTAGAGGCCATTTGCCCTCCTTCTTCAAGAGTTCTATAGTTGGAGAGTAACCGAAAGCAAATCCTACAGCAGGAACCTCTCTGTCGCCGAAAAGTCCAACAAGATCGTCATATCTTCCTCCGCCGAAAAGTGCTCGCAGCTCACCTTCAGCGTCAAATGCTTCGAACACAAGGCCTGTGTAGTAAGCTAGTCCTCTTACAATTGAAAGGTCGAGTCTACACATCTCTTCGACTCCATAGGCTTCTAATGCCTCTGCTAGTTCTTCTATTCTTTTTACAGACTCTTCTGCTTCCTCAGGAGTCTTTTCTTTCAGCTCTTCAACAGTCTCTTTGATAGGGCCTGATATATCAGTGATTTCGTCTACTTTTTTGGCTTCCTCTCTGTTTAGTCCTTCAGATTCAAGGTCTTCTAAGAACTCTTCTCTCCCCATTTTTTCCTTGTCGTCGATAACAGACATCGCTGCTTCTGCTCTTTCAACTCCTTGAGACTTAAGGATTGATTCCAGAAGCTTTCTATCGTTGATTAAGAAGTTTACACGGTTTTCTACTCCAAGTTTTTTGTAGATTGTTGCAGCGGTTACAATTATCTCTGCGTCTGCTTCAACACTTTCTATACCGAATATATCGAAGTCTCCCTGGAAGAACTCTCGGTCACGGCCTTTCTGGACGTTCTCATACCTCCATCTTTTTGAGGTATCATACCATTTAATAGGTGTTTTCAAGTCTTTTCTCTGCTGTACAAGCCTTGCTCTTGTAGGTGTCTGTTCAGGTATAAGCGTGATTTCCCGATTTCCTTTATCTGCGAAGGAGTATGTCTGATCTAGTAGTTCGTCCCCTGATTTTACACGGTATAAATCGGTTTTTTCAACGTTGGGGGTATTTATCTCTCTGAATCCGAACTCCTCAGCTGTTTCCTCGACTATGTCAATAAGTTTTCTTAACGAAGTATAGTCTTCCGGATAACGGTCATAAAATCCTTTCAGACTTGTTATCTCTGTCATTTTTTAGGGCTCCTTGTTGAAACCTTTGTTCTCTAATGTTTTAAACCGGTTTTGAATGAGGATTTTTCGAAGTATTCAAAAACACGCTAAGTAATACTCTGTATTGTATGGGTTTTCTTTGTATCGATATAGGAGGGACTAACACGCTTCTAGGTCTTGGAAACGGCGAGTTCAAAGTTGTTAGGAAAGTTTCGAGCAAAAAATTTCTAGAAAGTATAGACTCAATAATAGAGGAATTGAACCAAGACGTAGAGATCGAGAAAGTAGCCGTAGCGGTAGCAGGACCTATAGACCGTGAAAAAGGAGTTTTTTATCCTCCTAACATAGGTATTGAGAAAATAAATCTTATCGAACCGCTTGAACAATACGGCGAAGTTTCAATAATCAATGACTGCACTTCTGCGGTTCTAGGAGAATACTGTTACGGAGACCACAACTGTGAAAACTTAATCTATGTAACTATAAGCTCTGGTATAGGAGCAGGAGTTGTATTGGACGGAAGGCTAGTCGAAGGTGCGGACGGCAACTTTGGCGAAGTCGGACATATGAAGATAAAAGAAAAAGGTCTTCGTTGCGGATGCGGCGCAGAGGGTCACTGGGAGTCGTTCTGCTCTGGGAACAACTTGCCGGAGATGGCCGAACAGCTGACAGGTTCAAGCTTCTCGGATGCGAGAGCAGTCTTTGATAAGTACCGAGAAGGAGAACCAGATGCGGAGAAAACAATTAGAGAGATGAAACAGATTAACGCACAAGGATTCGCCAATCTCGTTAACCTCTATAATCCGGATAAGATTGTTGTAGGCGGAGCTGTAGCATTAAACCATCCTGATATAGTAGTTGGTGGTTTAGAGGAAGAAGTGGATGTAAAAACAGTCAACTCATCTCCGGAGATAGAAGTATGCGGACTCGGCGACAGATCTGTCTTACACGGTTTGAGAGCGATATGCAACGATGAAGTTTAACTATGAAAGCCTGCAATTAGATCCTAGCAATGGGAGATTTTAAGGAGCACATACTTTTCGGACTGCTTACTGCTGCAGTACTAATGTATCTCTTCGAAGAATTCATAGATATAACAGCATTAGAAGCATTATCAGGAGCCTTGGCTGTATTTATAGGCTCAATAATGCCGGATATAGATCACAAGAGATCCTATGTTCATAGAGCGGTTAAATCCTTTACAAGTATTTCTGCAGGTATTTTAACGTTTCTAGTAGCGCCTTTGGAAACTCATCAGAGGTACATAGCGGGTATAACAGTGTTTTTAATGGTTTACTCTTTCTTCTCACGTATTAAGATGAAGCATAGAGGCTTCACCCATACGCTAACGTTCTGTATTATAGCTACCTCTGTAGGAATTATACTAAGCGTTACGTTTCTTTATACCGTAATACCAGGTCTAGCTCTAGGCGTGGGTATACTGTCTCATCTCTTGATGGATAGAGAGTTCAAGTTCTAATTTATGTCTGCAACGTCGCCTAAGGTAGCTTTCTTCTGATTGCCTTTCTCAGAAGTACCATAGTCTGAGACTTCAGGATTGGTATAAATAGATATACCGAATTTGTCAGAAAGCTTCTTAGCTAGGGACTTATCTGGTTTCAGATCCTGTTTCTCAATCTTACTTATTAAGGACTCTTTCTCGTTGAGTTCGTTGGCAACCTCTTTAATCGATAGCTGTTCGCTTTCTCTTGCATCCTTTACTTTCTCTCCGTAGTCAGGAACAAGTACTTCTTTACTTGTCCGTTTCTTTGGAGATTTCTTTCTTTTCTTTCTCTTCTTAGAGGTCTTTGAAAGGTCCTCTCCCATGTCTGCACAAGATTCACAGACTCTTAGAACAGCGCCTTCGATTTTAGCTTTTTTAACTGATTCAGTGTTCTTACCGCATAGTTCACATGATGGCATTTTAGGTCGTAGAAAAAGTTTTTCGGATTACTCTCCTTTTTGGTTTGGTTTAATACCAGTTTTTACTCTGTATCGAACAAGTTACACGCCATAATTTAATAACCTTACATATCCGGAAAGCAATGATTACATAAGAAAATGTTGTAAGTCCTTAGTAGTCCCTGAAGGCTTATAAAATCGGGCTTAGAGACCATGGAATTACATTATATATATTTAGATTATCTCCTTTCATTCCTATGTCAGAGAAACAAGTATTTGAAGTTCTCAACGAGTTATCCGAAAAAAATGATGAACACGTAGAAGAATTTTCAGACAAACTTAAACAGCACTTAGACGGTCAAGATCCTGAAGTAACGACTATTCTGTGCAGCGATTCCAGAGTGATACAGGGAAAGATCTGTGGAAACGAAGTGTTGGGAAGAGAGTTCTCTCATGAAAGGATTGGCAACCGGACTAACAGTCTGACCTTAGAGGGAGAGGTCGTACCATCAGGAAGTATAGACTATATCCCCGAACATAGTGACACTCCGACCGGAGTACTGGTGATAGGACACACAGGCTGTGGAGCAGTAACAGCAACATACGATACGATACAATCCGCTCTGAAGTCCGAAGAAGTAGAGGAGCCTGAAGAGATAATTGAGCTGTATGAAAAAGGAGAGATAGACCTAGAAGACTATACAGGAGAGACCAAAGGAATTACAACAGATATCTACCTGCTTATGAAGGCGGGTCTAGACAGCTCCTACAAAGAGCTTATGGATGAAGACTTAGAAGACAAAGAAATGATTAACCGTTTAGTAGAGTACAATGTTGATAACCAGGTTGAGTTTCTGAAAGAACATACCGACTATGAAGACACAGAAATCCTAGGTGCAGTCTACGATATGGAAGGTGTATACGGAGAGAATGGAGGGCTTTACCTAGTTAACTATGATGGCAGATCAGAAATCGACGAGCTTGAACAACTCTTCTCAGACTACTCGTTCGTTGACGTGGACAGGCAGGACTCTGCCTGATTCCCTATCTTAATCTTCTTATTAGAAGCCCGTACAAGAGCGCCAAAGCCGAGACTGTTAAAAGCCCTAAACCTACGAGAACCAGTATTTCGCCGGAAACAAAATACTGGCTAGTTTCTGCCGCAGGTTGTGCCTCTAATGCCATTTCATACTCTTCAGCCGGAGCATCGTCTTGAAGAAGACTTATTCTTTCCAAGCCTTGGAAGCCAACTACTACGCCAGTAACTGCTGAAAGGGCTGATGAAACTATAGAGAACTTTACCTTTTTTTCTCTCCCGCTTACTATCGCTTCAGACTTCTGTGTAGGGTGGTATACAACTCTTTTTCTTCCTTCTTCCTCTTCTTTTTCAATTAGGTCTGCATCATTAAGTTTTGAAAGATGAGAAGATACTGTAGACTTGCTTTTACCAGTTTTTTCACTTAAATTGGTGGTTGTAGAAGGTTTATCAAGAAGTTTGTGAAGTATTCTTACTCTTGTAGGTGATGAAAGAGCTTTAACGGTTTTGAAGTCTATCTCCATAAAAAATAGTTTAGAGGCTTCCAGGTTTTTAACTATGCTTAGACTTGTTCGAATATTATCGAACGTCTTAAATCCTTCTTGCTGATAACCTGATAGTAAAAACCTGTTTCACAGGGCGTGGCAAAGCAGATTTCACGGGTTAATGCCCATACCTATAAAAAAGAGCCCAGACAATACCTTTTTGGTGAATTGACCATGGTAGACGTACTAAAGAAGTCTGGCGTCCGTGACGCAGCAGAAGGCGTCAACGTTGGATCTGACTTCTACGATGCTCTAGACGATGCAGTACAAGAAATGATCGAAAGAGCAGTAGAAAGAGCAGAAGAAAACGGACGAAGGACTGTAAAGTCAAGAGACGTTTAAAACAGTTAAATTGAAGGGGTTGGGGGGTTGAACCCCGATCTCAATTTTTATCTATTTTTACTAAAGTTCTTCTTGCCTGCGTTCAACTTCGTTCAAGAACTCTTCCACACGGTTTAAAGACTCTCTGAGATTCTCGACAGTCTCTAAATCTTCAACAGGAAGTCTTCCAAGATCCCCGTTATTTATTTCGATTACAGCTTTACCGTCTTTAGTACGGGTTGTAAACTCTAGGACGTCGTAAGGCCCCTCCTCAAACTTGTGTAGTAGTTCGCTCATAATAGTAAGTGGTTGTACTCAAAGGATTTTATGGGTTCCGGACAATTTTCTCAAGATTATCGGCTTCTTCCTCTGCTTTATGTCTATCTTTGGACTCTGTTACAACCCTGATTTTAGGTGACGACCCGGAAGGCCTTATTAAAGCTCTTACATCCGGAGACTCTACTTTCAATCCGTCTTTCCTTGATACGATTTTGTATTCTTCTTTAATCCTATTCTCTACCGCTTCCATTCTTTTTTTCTTATCCTCTACTTCATAACTTTCTCTTACTGAATGGTGTTCGGGTATCTTATCTAGATATCTTTCTAAGTCGACCCCTGCCAGAATCAAAGCTGCTAGAGTCCCTGAGTTGTAAGGCACGAAGTTTAAAAATGCATAATGGCCGTTCGGTTCTCCTGCCAGCTCAACATCCTTTTCAATAGCATTATCCATTACGAAAGGATCTCCAACCCTCGTGTAGAATACCTGCTCTTCAGTTGTCTCTTCCAAAGACTTGGAGGTATCTATAGAGGCCACTACATCACCTTCGAAGATCTGTGAAAAAACCGCGAGTACCTTGTTACCATCCACAAAACCATCTTTGTAAAGGGTTACCCGGTCGCCATCCATATCTGTAGCCAGACCTATATCTGCGTTTGTTTCATCTACTTTTGCCTTAAGCTCCTTTAGATTCTCCGGTCTAGGGTTGGGAGGATCCCTGTAAGGTTTTTCCTCTTTTTCCTCGCCGAGATCTACGACATTCGCACCTATAGCTCTTAAAGTCTCGGCGAGTAAGGAATCTGTTGCTCCTCCTAGAGTATCTATGACCACTTTTTTATCAAGATTCTCGGATAGTCTTCTAGCAAAGAGCTTCAGGTTTTCTTTGTATTCTTCTAAGGCTTCTGGATACTGTTCGACTTTTCCTGTACCTTGACTGAACTCTCTGTTACGGAACCTGTCTTTAACACTGTCTAAATCCGGATTGAGAAATCCGTTTCCTTCAGGATACATAAACTTGAACCCGTTAAACTCTAGAGGAAGATGTGAGGAAGTGACTTGGACAGAGACTGTGTCTTTTTCTCTGCCTGTGAAAGCTGCATAATCAGTTGGACCTGAACCTATATCAATAATCTCTACTCCCGTGGATTTTAATCCCTTGATAAAACTTTTTTTCAAGGTCTTGGAGGATTCTTTATTGTCTCTACATACCACAACTTTTTTGGGGTAGTTTCTCTGAACGAAAGTTCCTAAAGATTTTCCTAAAAGATCTGCAAACTCTTCGTCAAGCTCTTCAGGATACTTTCCGCGTATATCATATCTTTTGAATACTTTTTCAGGTTTCAAGCTTGTTTTTCCACCTTTTCGATAATATCTCCTATGTCGTGTTTATCTCTATCGAAGAGGAGTCCAGGAATATCTACTCTTTCAAGCTCTTCTTCAGAGTCGTCGACTAAGAAGTCTATATCAACCGTGTCTTTGGACTGGTCATGGACTATGTAGACTCCATCTACATACTCTATAGCCCTAGATCTCTCTATTTTCATGTTTTGGAACCTTTTGTCTCCTCGAGAGACTATTATTGTGTTTACGTTGTCGGGCAGTCTCTCTAGTTTCTCTATGTCAGGATAGAGAAATTTTTCAGCATTATCTAGTACTCTATATATTTTTTCTGGACTCACTCCAAGTATCTCAGCATGTCTCTCAGGCTTGTAGACTTTTTTATTGGCTTCAGAATATGTCTCTCCAAAACCTTCTACCTCTTCAAGTAGATACTTCTTAAACCCGTCTGTATCGAATAGTACTCTGTCAAAATCTATTCCAAGCTTCAACTGATTTCACCGTTCTTGAGTACCGAGTTATCCGGCAGATTCTTCTCTACCTTCTCGTTACAGTCAGTAACAGCTCCAAGACCTACCTTTCTACCCGGCTTAACAGATGTGTTAACACCTAACTTTGTGTTGGAGCCTATTATACCGCCCAGCTTTTTCCTACCTGTGTCAATCAAATCATTCTTTACCTCCATTTTAACAGGCTTACCGTCGTTTCTCAGGTTTGCGGTCTTAGCTCCGGCTCCAAAGTTAACATTCTGTCCGATGTAAGAGTCGCCAACGTAGTTGAAGTGAGGTAGCTGTGTCTCTTCTCTTACTACCGAGTTTTTAACCTCGGAACACCCAACCTTTACGTTTTCTTCAAGAACTGTGTTCTCTCTGATGTGGGCGTTCGGACCTACTTTACAACCTGTCTTTATTATAGCAGGGCCTTCAATAATCGTGTTCTCTTTGATTTCAGCGCCTTTCTCTATCTTTACGTCTCCCTTTATTGTGGCTGAAGGATCTATTTCTCCCTTGATATCTTTTTCTGAGTCTATTAGTTCCTGGTTAGCGTTGATTAGCTGCCAGGGATAACTGCAGGGGATCCATCTGTCTGCCACAACGTACTCGAGATCTCTCTTTTCTATGTAATCTGTTAAGGCGTCTGTTATCTCAAGTTCTCCTCTTTCAGACTTTCTAACTTCTTCGAGTAAAGGGAAAAAGTCTTCATCTACTAGGAAACATCCCGTGTTCACAAGGTTTGAAGGAGGATTTTCTGGTTTCTCAACTATTCTGTTTACGGTTCCTTGTTCGGTATCCAAAACTCCGTATCTCTCAGGTCTGCTGGACTCTGATACTAGAACACCGGCATCCTTCTTTATCAGATCTCTTATAGAGTTTCCGTATATATCGTCTCCGTTTAATATAAGCGCTCTATTATTGACCAGTGAAGATGCTTGGAAGGCTGCATCTGCGGTACCTTTCGGCTCTTCTTGCTCAACCACTCTCACATCTGTGTCGTTGAAGTACTCTCTGAAGTCTCGAATTCTGTAGCCCGCAACAACTATTATCTCTTCTACGAAATCGTCAAGAATATCTATGTTGTGCTGTATAATCGGCTTTCCTGCTACAGGTATCAAGGGTTTAGGAGTGTCTTCGGTTAAGGGCTTCATACGTGTTCCTCTACCGGCCGCTAGAATTACTGCTTTCAACTCTTATCACTTACTAAGCTCTGATAAATCGGTTCTGGCATCAGGCACAAATTTTACGCCGTAAACCGAGTTGTTCATCTCTATAAAGCTTCTAGGCCCTATATAGGATTCCCTTATAGAAGTGTTGGATTTTATATCGGTTTTTTCCGCGATTATAGAGTTTTCTATATGTACTGAAGGATCAACTATATTTCTCTCAAAAAGCAGAGTGGATTCTATGTCACATGATCGAAGCTGCGAGTTTTTATTGACTGTTGTGTCCTTCAAAGTCGTGTTGGGGCCTATAACGCTGTTCTCGCCGATGAAGACTTTACCTTCTAGAACTGTTCCTGGTTTGACTTCTGCTCCTGAGGAGATGATCGCCTCTCCAAGAATTTCTACGTTTTCATGTAGTTCTGCATCGTCTTCTACCATTGTCTCCTTTACTATGTATTCTCTCTTTGTTTTGTCTGCTTCCCAAAGTTTTCTTACGGTCCCTATGTCTATCCAGTAGTCATCAGCTAGTTCGAAATGCACGTCTTCCTCCTGTATCAGCTTCTGTACGACCTCTGTCAGGTCTTTCTCTTCCTCTCCCATTTCCTCAAGCACGTTGAATATATCAGGGCTGAAGCCGTAGATACCTGTGTTTACAAGTGTGTTCTCAGGCTCCTCCGGTTTCTCGGTTAGTCTGTCCACCTTGTCGTTTGTAATGCTTATTACGCCGAACTTCTCTGGTTTGTCTTCTGTTGTGGCCATAAGAGTTGCGGAAGAACTAGAGTCTTTGTGTTTCTTGATAAGCCTGCTTATGTCGTTCTTAGAGATTACTACGTCACCATTCAAAACCATGAAGTCCTCATCTATAAAGCTACACTCTTCCAGTGCGGCTCCTGTACCGTTCAAATTCTCTTGTCTCACGGTATTGACGTTGGTATAGTTATCAAACTCTTGTTTAAACATTTCTTCAAGATGGTTGGTCACAATGTATATATCTTTGACCCCTTCTTCCTGTAAATCTTTTATAACGTGTTTTATCAGCGGTTTACCTGCTACAGGTATAAGAGCAGTGGGTTTAGACTCAGTAAAAGGATATAATGACTCTTCCTTTGCAGCACACAGTATTACCGCTTTCATTCTTCTATCATCTCAGCTTGGTATAAACTCAGTTTCCTTAGTTTCAAGAACCTTTCTATCTTCTACAGTCAACGAATCGAATACTTCAAGGCCTTTGTCAAGCTCCTCGAGGAACTCTCCACCAGACACCGATTCCTTAACATCGAATATAGAGTTCATGAAGACATCTATATCCTCAGATATGTTTTGGTCTACATTCTCTTCAGCAGCTGTGACAACTGCCTTTCGGAGAACTCTATAGAGCTGGTCATGTAGGTAGTAGTCTGTCTCTATCTCTTCTCCAGTTTCAAGATCGTAGAGTTTCTTGTTCAGCATATCGCCTAAAACTCTTCTACTTCCTTCTAGAATGAAGAAACGTGCTTCCTCTTTAACATAGGCGGTCTCATCTATTTCAGAGTACTTTCGGCTGAACGGTCTATGTCCGGTTATTTCTCTAATCTCTTTCGCCTTCTGCAGACAGTTATTGCTTAGGCCCATCCAGCCTGTGTTCAGCTCTATCTCTACATCTCTGCTCTTGAGATGCGCGCTTGTTTGACCTGTAGCGGTTTCATAGTTAATATCTTGTTCATACCCGCCGTCAATTGAAAGCAGTTTTTCAGAGTTGGGTCTCCAAGGCACGAAATACTTCGTCTCTGCTTCTTCAAGCTCTAGATCAGGTTCTTGACCTGCGCTCTTAAGTATGTCTAATATGTAGACTTCGTTAGTCATTTTGTCAAGTATATCTCCGCCTTTAACTCCGTGTCTGCCTACAGGATCTAGCATTTTTTCAATTCCTACACTGCTCTCTCTAAACACTTCTATACGTTCTATAGTTTGGTTTTCAATTATCTCAATGGTTTTCTTAACGACAGGGTTTTCTCTTTCTATGAAATCAGTTTTCCACATCGCATTGTTTCTCTCTGCCAGCCTCTTCTCCTTTAGATGTTGCTCTCTTTTCATAGAAGGAGGCTTCTCTGCGGTGTGGAAGAAGCCGTACCTCATGGACCGGTAAATGTTCTCTGCATGCTCATCTGAAGGACCGGTATCGTATACCATCACAGGGTTTTCTGTATCTCCTGCTCTCTGGTACATCAAATCTATGTTTTCAAAAGTCTCGATGCTGATGTCTTGAGATTCTGCAAACTTTTCAGCTCTTTCAAGTCTCTTCGGATCTGTATCACAGACGGCCTTGAGCCTTACATCAACATCTCCAAAATGTTTGTGGAGTTCAATAAGTCTTTCGAAACCGTAACGACCAAAACTTCCAAGACCTATATGATAAACCTCCAGTTTCACATTTTTTACTTGTCTACCGTGGTTTAAAACACCGGACCATTACACTGGACTATATAAACACTGTTTATGTCAACGTTCTAAATAGGAGCCTATATGGTGGATGAAGATGACTACGGAGATATAGATGTCGAACTCCCTGAAAACATGGTTTACAAGCTTGGTAGGCTGGAAAAAGAAGGCTATGTAGATGATATGGGAGAGGTTGTAGAAGCCGCACTGAGTTATAGAGAGCCTTCAGAAGGGTTCAGTATAGATCCGTCTATCAAGCACAGGCTCTCGGAACTTAACTTCATAGAAGAAAAGGTTGCAGAAGACAGATCTATGAGAGAAAATCCTGCTGTTGAGATGTTTGCAGACAACACTTACTACACTCAGAAGTTCGCCAGATTATCGGTTGATGAAGACTTTCAGAGAAGAAAGGAGCTGGAAAGCAAAGGACTGGATGAAGATGTAATCGAAGAGAAACTCTGGAGAAGAGATATCGAACAACAGCTAGCTCTGATTGACAATGCAGTAAGTTATTATGGGGAAGACAGTATCCGTAACGATGAGAAAGGTTTCACAGTTGGCACCATAGGATTCATGGAGAAGTTCCGTGCTTTCGCCCAGTATCAGGGTCTTCGAAATATCGATGAAGAGCTGGAAGATTTCCTAGACAGATACTTTTCTGGCGGAGAACTGCGTGAAGACATCGATCTTTAGCCTACCCTATATAAAATTTAAGTTACAGCGTCTACTTTAGAGGTTTTCAAAAATGGGAGATCGTCCAGCAAGAATATACAGAGAACAACCAGGTCAGCCCTACACAAGACAGTCACAGAGAAAAAACGATAACTACATTAAAGGGGCTCCTGCACCAAGAATAACACGTTATGAACAAGGAGTACAAGATGAAGAGTTTGAGACATCAGTGGTTCTAAAGGCTGGAGAGGACTGCTCTATCAGAAGCGAAGCACTGGAGTCAGGACGTATCGCAGCAAACTCATACTTAAGTAAAGTTCTAGATCCTGAAGAAGACTACTTCCTAAAGATATATCCTTATCCGCACCATGTCCTAAGATATCACCCATTAGCAGGTGTAGCACAGGCAGACCGTTACTATGAAGGTATGCGTAAACCTTTCGGAAGGCCTATTGGAAGAGCATCTCTTGTAGACGAAGAACAAGTTATCTACAGAGTAAGAGTTGATGAAGGAGATGTTCAAGAAGCCAAGAAGGCGCTTGAAAGAGCCAACCACAAGATGCCAATAAGCTGTGACGTGTTAATCGACGAGTAGATTCCGGTAATTATTAATTCCGGTAGTCCGCGAATCTATCTATGGTTCAGTGGAAGGGAAAACTTGAAGGAGATGTAGGAAGTAAAGCAGAGAATCTTGAGAAACTTGAAGGGTTTAAAATACCTAACTTTTTTGTTATAACTCCTGAAGAATCTAGTAGACTTTTCAAAGGTGCGGAAACTGCTGAAGAAGTTCTGAACACGGGTTTGGAATCCAGAAAGAGAGAAGAGATTAAGAACGCATACAAAGAAATTGGGATGAGCTCCGAAGTTAGAACTGCTGCAGGAAAAGCCAAGAGCCTTGTAGGAGGTCAGAGAAACGGCCAAAAAGTATCTATACGTATCTCCGATCACGGTCAAGGAATGTATGAGTACCGTCTGAATATAGGATCTTCAGGGCTGTTCAATGCTTTGAAACAGGTAGCTGCATCATACTACAAAGAGAGAGACGGTCATCCGTCTATAATAGTACAGAAAATGGTGGAGCCTGATTATACAGGTGCTGTGGTGGCTGATTATTCTGATGGTTCGATAGTAGAAGTAGTTGAAGGTCTGGGACATTCTTTGGAGAGAGGAACTACTGAGCCATTTGTCTACTTATTCCAAAATAGTCTTGAAGATGTTCTCGTTCCTAAAGAACATCTTAAAATAACTAGAAACCCTATGAACGGAGAAAACAGACGTAAGAAACTTAGAAATCCTGGTAAACCGTTTTCGGAGCAGGAGATATCTAACTTCCATCAGAAAGTATTTGAGAACAATGCTAGCGTTAAGTTTGTCTACAAAAGAGGTAGCTTCTACATAGTGGATGCTTGGAGGCCTGAAGATAACGGTATAAGAAATATTATGGAGTTTGAGGGACTGAAAGTTTCTCCAGGAGATATTTCGGGCGTTGTAGGTAAGAGTATAATCTACTCTGATTCAACACATAGTCCAGATGGTTACGAAAAAGTGCTTATAGCTGATAAAGGAGGATATACCTCAACTGATGCACAAAAAGCTCGTAGAGATGGCAAAGCCGCTGTATTCAGTTACAAAGGAGATATAAATAGAGGTGAGACCGTTAACAAGAAGTCTGAGTATAGAGAGGAACCTAATAACCGAAGCGTTGAGAAAGAAGATTCTCGAACAGGTCTTACTGAAGCAGGTCTAACGACTGGTTCGGAAGTGCTTCCTCTAAATCCTTCTAGAGGGAGAGGTCTTTATACAGAACCGCCGTTTGGAGAAGGGTACCAGGTATCAAGAAGAGGAATACCCGAGGAGAACTATTTAGAAACGTGTTCTGACGTATTCCGTTTCCAAGGTGAGAAAGTGGTTCTGGACACTCGAAGAATAGATTCTGAGGCGGTAGAAAACGTGATTGAATATATAGATGCGGAGTTCAAGGCAGTCATCTTTGAACAGCCTGATCTTTCTGAAGTTCTGAAAGCAGTGGAGAACGGTTTTGAACTGTTTGTATCTGATAAGAGATCAGCCTCTGAACTAAGAGAGAAAGTGTTTAGGGCGGAGAAAAGGTTTATCATGGACAAACTGAGAGAGAACTAGAGCTTTAACACGTGGTCGTTCCTGTCACAAATATCTAACTAAAAAAGTTTGGCCCACAAAAAGTTCTTTATGACAGAGCAAAAACAGGAACGAGAATCCTGGAACTATGAATCACTTGAAGAGATAATAGAAGCCATAAGAGACCAAGAACATGATTACGATACTATAGGGCTTCAGGGACCAGACGGTATAAAACCTAAAGTCATAGAGTACGCTAACCGTCTAAGAGAGGAAGGTTTCGAAACTGTTATTGTAGGAGCCTCAACATTCGGAGCCTGCGGCATAGCTGATGAGAAGGTAAAGAGGATGGGGGCAGATGCATTAATCCATATCGGACATACAAGGTTTTTACATCCGGAAAAGGCGGATATGAAGGACTACGACGTCTACTACCTGCCTTACAGAGAGGATAGGGAGATAATGCCTATACTTGAGGAACATTACGAAGAGATAGACAAAGACGAGAAAATTGGTCTAGTGGGTGTGACTCAGTACATGGACAGGGCTGAAGAAGCACGGGAGTTCTTAGAGAGTAAAGGTTATGATGTCGTAGAGGGAACCACGGGCCTAAGAACAACTGAGACAGGTCAGGTATTGGGCTGTGACGCAGGTGCAGCACACAACGTCTCACACAAAGTTGATGCATTTGTGTTCTTGGGAAGCGGACATTTCCATCCTTCACAGGTATCCGAAACCGGGAAGAAAGTGTATGTGGTTGATCCTTACCAAGAACATATCTGGATAGAGCCTCCAAACTCGCTAGAAGACGAGATGCAAGCAGAATACGCAAGAGTGATCAAACACAAAGACAAGAAGAAGTGGGGTATAGTAACTTCCAGCAAGAAAGGACAGAACTACATGATGGCTGTAGAGATAGCTAAGGAGAAACTTGAATCCTACGGCAAAGATGTGTATGTATTTGTTGAGGACAGGATATTCGAGTCGGACTACAAAGGTTATGGTATCGATATCTACGTTAACTGTGCTTGTCCAAGGATGACAAAAGACTGGAGAGACATGGCTTTTGTATCTCCAAAAGCATTAGAAGTACTTGATGAACTTGAGATAGAGCATTAGCTCACAGCCTAGATCTGTCAAAATGGCAGGTTCTAGATAAAGGCTGTGGAGATACAATGCGGTTGGTCATCTATCTTTACGGATAAGAGAAGAAGGATTAGAACTTATTCAGTTGTAGTAAGATTTCTCTAGAAGCTTTTCCTTATCTTCCACAGTTACTCTGTTCTTTATCATTTCTCTAAGCTCTTCTTGTCCTTTAGTAAAACCTATCATTACAGCTCCAACTAGTCTATCGTTATCGAAGAAGAGTCTTCTGTAGTGTTGGTCTCCGTAACTTTTTGAGATAGGTTCGCCCGACCAGTCTCCTATAGCGAGGAACTGTGAGCTGAAATGCCCCACTCCATAAGTGTTAACGTAGTCGAACACCTTTTCTTCGCCAACCATGTTTTTGGCGGCGGTTTTACCCATCTGTTCGGAGTGGTCCCATGCGCCGTTCACTGTTTTGTCGCCAAATATCGGGTGTCTGTACTCTACCATGTTTCCTGCAGCGAATATATCTTTTTCAGATGTCTCTAAGTGTTCGTCGGTCTTTATCATGTTTTTACGGTTTTTTCCGACATTAACTAGCTCAGAGTTAGGTATCTGTCCGATTGCGACAGCTAATGCATCGCAGCTGAACACTTCTCCATTAATGGTTTCCACTGACTTTACTTCTCCTTCAGAGCTGTTTAGAGATTCAACCTCTGACTCTGTTACAACGTTGACGCCTTTCTTCTCCAGCTGTTCGTGTATAATTGATGCTCCTTCTCTGTCCAGGCCTCGGCTCCACCAGTTCTTACCTCTTATCAGGTAGTGGGTCTCTACATCGTTCTCTGCGTACGCTACAGCGAAGTCGATACCGAGTAACCCGCCTCCGACCACTACTGCTTTCTCCGAGTTTTCAGCAGATTTCTTGATCTGATCAGCGTCTTCCATAGTCCACATATAATGTAGGTTACTGTATCCTTCATCCTGTGGAAGCTTTCTGGGACGTCCTCCGGTAGCTACTAGGACTTTGTCATAGTCGTGTTTCTCTCCCTTTTCGGTTTCAACCTTTTTTGTCTCCGAGTTGACGGTAGATATCCGTGTATTTAATGAAAGCTGTATGTCCCTTTTCTCGTACCAGTTGCTGTCATGTACACGGGTGTACTGTTTAGGTAGTCGGCCTTTCATGTAGGTCTTTAACATTATACGGTTGTAGAGCGGGTTAGGTTCGTCCGTGAATACTTTTATCTCTGCTTCTTCATCTAGTTTTCCAAGCTCTTCAGCTGCAGAAGCTCCGGCTATACCGTTTCCAACTATAACATATTTCTTTGGCATCCTATACCAAACATTTTTGCTACAAAAATTATAAATTGAGACATTACGTCTAATGGTCGCGTCTTTATCAGTCTCAAACTCAACCCGTTTATAAACCAAAGTTTGTTTTAAAAGCGTTAACGGTTAAACCTGTTCATACAGCGGAGCTGGTGTAGTCCGGCCCATCATATCACCCTGTCACGGTGATGACGCGGGTTCAAATCCCGCGCTCCGCGCTATCCATATTCAAAACTCTCTTATTGTAGGACAATATTTTCTCCGCGACGATCAATTTTCAACAGTATGACGATGTAACATGTAGAAGTTCTGATAGATCGAATTTTACAGGGCCATGAACTAAAATCTTCCTAATATCTCAGATATGAAGCCTTCCTGTAAATCTTCCGAGCAAATCCTCTGCTTTTCAGCATTGAGCTCGTCTTCAAGATAATATGCTGCAATCTCTAGGTTCTCATCGGGCTGTATAAGACCACGGTCCTTATTGTAGTTGAGCATACCGTGCTCGTCAAGCTTGTCAAGATGAGTCTGATAAAGAGCTACATATACTCTTTTCCGTTCGTCTGAATCTAGAGCATCCACGGATACGCCTTGCTGATAGGCCGCAACATTTTCTGATATATCTCCTAGAGTGAAAAGTTCGCTGTCTGATTCCATCATATATCTTAGCACAGCTCTTCTACGGGAATTTCCCAGTAGGCTAAAAAGATCGTCTTTATGTATCCCTTCCCGAGCTTCCTCCTCTAAAAGATTTGATTCTTCAGCAGTATCTAATTCGCTGCTATCTCCATAACTGCTGTCACCATCTTCCAGCCTTTTAGGTATCTCTCGCAGGGTTTCCAATACGTTTCCACTATAGTCTCCGTTAGATTCAGGATCCATTTTTATTTCAACATCCAATCATTTCTAACATAAATTATATATTTGATGTGTTTTTGCTCAATAAAGTAAAAAGAATAAAAGAGGAGACTAAGGTTTCCTGTAACTCCTATCTAAAACCTTCCTACAACCTTATTGTACCTATTCTGTACGTCATTCCAGTCTACAAGTTCGAAAAATCCTTCTATAAAATCGCCTCTCTCGGGTCCGTAGTCGTGATAGTAGCTGTGTTCCCAGACATCCAAGGCCAGCACCGGATGCGCTCCCCAGACAGCACCCTCATCATGTCTATCTACTGTGACGTTGTGAAGTTCATCTGAGTAAGGTATATAGACTAGGAGAGCCCAGCCGCTTGCTGCCTTTGCAGCCTCTACAAACTCGTTCTTCCAGTTTTCGTAGCTTCCAAAGTCTTCTTCGATTCTTTCAAGGAGCTCTCCTTCCGGTTTTCCTCCTCCGTTAGGGCTCATGTTCTGCCAGAAGATATCATGAAGTATGTTGCCGCAGAAGTTGTGTGTAAATGAGTTCAGGATACTTCCTGTGCTGGAGAAGTCTCCTGTTTCGCGCTGCTCTTCTAGCCGTTTCTCGGCTTGGTTCCACCCGTTTACATAGCCTTGGTGGTGTGTGCCGTGGTGCCATTCAACTACTTTTCCGGATATGTGTGGTGCGAGGTCTTCATAGTCATAATCTATATCGATTAAGCTGTGTTCTGTCATATAGCATTTATGTGTATGAGGTGACTTAGTGCTTTCGGTTACATAAAATAAAAAGAGAAGTAAATAGGGATTTGAACGCTGACTTAAGGCTCTTCGAGCTCTATATCTTCTTCATCTAGTTCAAGTTCGTCTCCTTCCGGTTCCTGCATCTCTATATCTTCTTCACCAGGCATCTCTTCTTCAGGCATTTCTTCCATTCCTTGCATCTGTTCCATCTGTGTTACTGTTTCTTCAATGTTGATTGGGTTCTGCATCATCATGTCTTGGATTTCTGGGAATAGAAGTTCTGCGTCAGGTGAGACGTAGAATGTTTCTGTCTGTGTCTGTGTCTCGTTCTCCATCTCTACTTCAGCTTCTATTGAAGCGTAGTACATTCCGTGAGCCTGTTCAATCTCTGCAATCTCGATGTCTTCAGCTTCTCCAGAGGCTTCGAAAAGACTGTTAATACTGTCTTCTACCTCCTGAGGTGTTGCCTGCGGGGAGTCGGTTGCTGTGAAACCGAATCCTACTATTAGTCCGAGCACGATTCCTGCTATTAGTCCTCCTGAAAGTACTTGGTTTCTGCTGAAACCGTCTAGAAAGTTCTCAGTAGTTTCTTCATTTACTGTTTCTACAGTTTCTTCTGTATCCTCTTCAGATTCTTCACTAGTTCCTGTTAACGGTTCGAGGAATTCTTTGATTGTTTTCCTGTCTCTTCCTTGTTCTTCTGTTTCAAGTAGTTCCTCGTAGTCCGGATCCTCTAGATCTTCTATAGCCTTCTTGGCTTCTTCAACGTTCTGATCCAGAATCTCTTCATAATCCTTCTCTGACATATGTTTGATATCTTATTAACCAGTCTTTTAAAACTGTAGTTTGTTTAACTCAGTTTTAAGCCATTTTAACCCGTTTGTAAAGCTTTCGAACCTCTTTCGATCCATTAGACGTTACTAAACAGTGTTCACATCATCTGAAACTTTTTGAGGATATATTTGAGATTCAATAGATCTTTTTAGATTATTTTTGATAAATTTAACCTTTGGAGAAGAGAGGATGGGGCCGAATTTATGATTTTAAATAATTTTACTTATCTTTAACCCTGTGGAGGAGGTAGTTACAAGTCTGGAGAAAGTGTGTAAATCAGGAGTGTGAAAAAATAACTATGCTAGGCTTATGTAATCGTTGCACTTATCAAAGAGTTAGGAAGTATGATTAAGGGTCACTACAGTCTCTTATGAACCCACAGTTAAAGCATTTAAGTTCGCAGTCAATGTACTCCTCCATTTCATCTCCACAGTTCCAGCATTGAATATATACCATTCTGGTACACCTATTAGTGTATTGGTTTCCATATCTATATCCATTCGGGCTCTGATATCTTGATATCTCCATATACCTCTGCCTGACATCCAAGTCTGAAAGGACCGTCTAGTACTTCATCGCCTTGGAAACGTCTTAAAGTATTTTTCTCGTCCTCCTGCATCTCTGAAAGGTTTTCCATACCTTCTTTAACTTCTATACGACAGGTAGTACAGTTACAGAACCCTCCACAGGCATGAAGCCACTCTACACCTCCCTCTAATAAAGCGTTGAGAACATCTTGACCTTCTTCAGCTTCAACTTCTTTATGTCGGTCAACAATTTCGATAGTGTAACTCATAGTTCTATCCGAGGTTGGAAATCTAAAAAAGGTTGAGTTTTAGAATCCGAGAAGAACCACCACTATTGTACCTAAGAGTAGTGCCCACATAACAAGTGAGAACTTGTTCAGATACTTGACGTTCTCTTCTCCCCAGAACTCGGTTATCAGCGTTTCAACGGTTAGACCGCCGTCAAGAGGCTTTATAGGAACCATGTTAAACAGGCCGATCAAGAAGTTCAGCGTAGCTACAGTAAGCAACATAGATGTGAACCACTGCAGAGGTGCCTGATACGGTTCCAGAGACTCTCTAATCTCTCTAACTTCTCCTTCGCCTACTTCAACCGTAAACTCTCCTTCTGACGTATCAACTACTATTTGCTGTCCAATCTCCAGATCTACAGTAGACGCTTCAATATCCTCTATACTCTCAATTTCAAAGCCGTCAATAGAGTAGAGAGTTCCGTTTCTCATTCCTGCTTGGTATGCAGGACCTTCTTCAGTAGCAATGTATTCTATTCCTTCGTCTCCTTGGAACAACTGTACTCCTATAACTGCGTCTTCCGTAGTCTCTGCTGCGGCAAAAGTCATTCCTAGAGCTAAACCCAGGAACAGTGCTGCTGTAACGTAGTTTGCAAAGCTTCCTGCACATAATACTTTGAGACGTGATTTCCAGTCTCCTCCCTCCCAGATTGTATGCGAGCCGGATTCTTCCTGTTCTGAACCAGGGAGCATGTTCTCGCCTTTAGGCTCTACGAAAGCTCCTGGAAGTATACCCAGTACGAGCCAGCCTACAGAGTTTATCTCAAATCCTTCTGCACGCGCAATAATTGCATGACTCATCTCGTGTACAAACATCAGCACTGCTATAGAGATAACCCAGTACTCTACAGGCACAAATGTTGCTCCTGCCTGCCACTCTGTCTCTGACTCCAGTCCGGGAAGTATCATTGCTGGTCCTCCCTCTGTAGATCCTGTATCTATCATGAAGTAGAACGTGAACAGTACCATACCCAGTGCTATTACGATACTTATTAGACCCGTAAGGACACCGAGAGATCCGTATGCTTTCCAGAAACGAGGGAATTTACTCGCTATCTGATCAATCTTCTGGAGACCTCTATCGGTTCTCCTGTAGAAAAGTATAAACTGTCTTTCAACGTTTTCTCTGTCCCACCAAAGTACTGCTGCAACAACAACGGTAAGTGCCACAGAGAATATCAATCTAGGATTAGTCTCGGCTAAAAGTTCTAACATATTATCTGTAACACAAGTTGAGGTTTAAAAACCCGGCTCACTCTATAACACTCTAATAAAAATTCAGTTACTACCCGGTATTATGACGGAACAACCTCTCTTCTGGTCTGATCAGTTAGCTTTCGGAGTGACAAGAAAATTCCCTGACCGTGACACTTACGTATGTGCCTCAGGTATCTCTCCATCTGGAATAGTGCACGCAGGAAACTTCAGAGAAATAATAACAACAGATTTTGTAGTAAAATCACTTAAGAATAGAGGTGAGGACGTACGTTTTATCTACTCCTGGGACGACTACGACCGTTTTAGAAAAGTTCCTGCCAACGTACCTGACGAATTCGAAAAATACATCGGGCTACCGTTAAGCAAGGTTCCAAGCCCTGATGAGGGGTACGACTCGTACGCAGACTATTTTGAATCCCGTCTGGAAGAGGAGCTTGAAGATATGCATATGGATATAGAGTTTATCCGGCAGACAGAGATGTTCGAAAAATGCGAGTACGCAGACCCTATCAAGAGAGCTATGAACAGCCGGGACGAGATCCGAGAGATACTGAACCAGTACCGTTCAGAGCCGCTACAAGAAGAATGGTATCCTCTGAGAGTTTATTGTGAAAAATGCGAGAAAGACTTTACAGAGGTTAAAGATTACGATGGAGAGTACACTGTAAAATACTACTGTGAAGAGTGCGAGGAAGAAGATGAAATAGATTTCAGTGAGAAAGGACTGGTCAAACCTCCTTGGAGAGTTGACTGGCCGATGAGATGGAGCTACGAACAGGTAAGCTTCGAACCAGGCGGAAAAGAACATAGCGTAGAAGGCGGTTCAAGGACAACCGCAGTAGATATAGTTCAACAGATCTACCAGGATGAGCCACCGGTATACCAGATGTACGAATTTGTTACGAAAGATGGGGCAAAGATATCAGGTAGCAGCGGGGAAGACGCTTTTACTATATCACAGCTGAAAGAAGTTTACCCGCCAGAGATGATAAGATTCCTTTTCTCAGAAACCAAACCTAACAAAGCGTTCGAAATACCGTTTGATGAAGATATATTCCAACGTTACGAAAAGTTTGACAAGATAGAGGACGCCTACTTTAATCCTGAAAAAATGGAGAATGAAAGAAAAAGAAAACACTGGAAAAGAGTTTACGAACTGGCAATGGTCGAAATACCGGATGAAAAACCTTTAAGGGTTCCGTTCCAACATGCCTCATTTGTATCTCAGACCGTGCCAGAGGAGGAATGGAGCACAAAAGGTATAGAGTCCTTAAAGAGAACAGGCCATATACCGGAAGACCTCTCTGAACAAAACGTTGAAAGAGTCCTATCAAGGTTTGAAAGAGCTAAAAACTGGGCTAGAGAACACGCACCGGAAGACTACAGATACTCAATCAACTTTGAAGTACCGGATAGCATAGTCTCCGAAATGGAAGAAAGCCAGATTGAGGCAATAAATCTGTTGGCGGAAAGACTGAAGGACCAAAGCTTCGACAACTCAGACGATCTAGACAAAGCTATATTTGACGTTAAAAAGGAGTCAGAACTGGGGACAGGCGATTTCTTCAACACATCTTACAAAGTATTGCTTGGCCGTGAACAGGGTCCTCGTCTTTCCAGGCTGATAATGTCGCTGGGGCAGAAAGAAACAGTAAAGATTCTGAAACAGGTGAATTAGCATTGTCCGAGAAAGGAAGAGATCTATTTGAACGGCTTTCAACTTTGGGACTTATGCTGGAAGACAGAGAACAGATTGATCTTCATAGAAAGGCTGCAAAACATTTTGAAGCCGCAGCAGTATACGAAAACAAGGAAAAAAAGCCGAACACAAGATACGAGTATGAATCTGCAGAGTACTGCTTAGATCAAATTGAATCGGTTGAAGAGATAGACAAAGGCTACTAAGATTAACAAGTGAAAAGACTAGATAATATGACGGATGAAAGATTCGGTTTTACGGCCTTAAAGCTATGTGGAGTTCTTTCGGTTGCCTATGGTTTACAGGTCTTTGCCGGATTTGAGCCTGCTTTCAATGCTTCAGAGTCAGAGTGGTGGAAATTCTTCACATCTATACTTGGACACAGTGATCTGCAACATCTCCTGAACAATATGTTCTTTATAGGCCTGTTCGGATCTCTACTTGAACGGTATACCTCCTCCAAAACATTCCTTAAAGTATTCTTTGGATCAGCAATACTTGCTAACTTTTCAGCATTCATATTTTTCCCGGAATCATATATTATAGGCGCTTCCGGCGGAGGAATGGGTTTGATGGCAGCTTTAGCTGTCTACCGTCCTAGAAATGTTGGGCTTGCATTAGGTGTTCCTGTACCTATGTGGGCAGCTTTCTTAATCTATGTAGTAATTGATTTGGTAGGTTTATCTGCCACAAATAATGTTGCGAACGAGGCGCATCTACTTGGAATTCTGGCAGGCTCTGTTGCGGGGCTTTGGCTAAGAGAAGAACCTTACCGGAAGGAAGATGATGACGAGGATGGTTTCAACGACTGGGAGAGAAAGATAAGAGAATGGGAAGAAAAATGGATGATGAGTTAGCTGTAAGGATTGAAATCTCTTTTTGTTGAGTCTTCCTTACTTTTTTCCCCTGTTTTTTCTGATCTTCTATCTTTCTGTTGGTTCTCAGTGTTTCTTGGCTTTTCTTCTTGTTGCCTCTGTCTTTTCTGAGAGTTTCTGTTCCCAGAACTATTTTTTTGTCTTGACTGTCTTTGTTGTTGGTTTAAGGCCTGCTGATTTCTTTCTTGTTCTCTTCTCTGGAACTCTTCTAGGAAACGGTCGGTGTCGATACCTTCCTCCTCTAAAGCTGTAATATGTCTCTGCAGCTGTTGCTGTACAATATTAAGCAGTCTTGAAAGTTCTTTCTGTTCGTGTAGAAGTGTTTCTACCGCTCCTTTATGGCGTCCTACTTTCTCGTTCATAACTCGGGGTTTCTATTACATCCTTAAAATCTTTGTTAGATTGTGGCTATCAGGGATGCTATATAACCTGCTCCTACAAATGTTGCTAGAGCTCCGAACAGTGATACTAGTCCGAATGTCAGCAGTATTCTTCCTACCTGGTTGTGCCAGAGATCTCTGTAACCGGTTATGTATGCTATATCCTCCAGCTCCTTTACTTTTGGAGGATAGAACCTTCCTTCTACGTATGCCGCCACCATTCCAGCACCTAAAACCGGTGTTAAAGATGTTAGAGGGGAGCTAAAGAAAACCGCTACCCAGGTTAGGACGTGTGAACGAGCTAATATAGCTCCTAAGAGAGCTCCAAAACTGTTTGCTAGAACCCAGAAAGTGGTTGCCTCCATACCGGTATCGAAATCTATACCTAAGAAGGCGTAAGCAAGCATCGAAAGTATTACAACAGGTATTCCGTAGTTGGCAATCTTAAGCCAGGGGATAAACTTTCTTCTCATCTCAGGCAGTTCTGCGCCTTCATCCTCTAACTCATCTATAATTCCTTGTACATGTGCAGCTCCAACAACGAGTAAAGCGTGGTCGAACTTCTTCTCCTTAAGTTTCTCGACCATGTAGACGTTTCTCTCATCTAAAAATACTTGTTTAACAGATGGGAAGTCCTTCTCCAAATCTTTTACAATGCTTCCAACTATATCTTCCTGTTTAAGTTCTTCTATAGATAGATCAAACTCTTCGGTTTGGAAAAAGCTGAAAAGCTTCAGCTTCTCCCACAGGGTCAGCTCATCTCTTATTCTTTTGAAGGTCGTATTGATATCACGGTCGACAAGTTCGTAGTCAATATCTTTCTTTTCAGCCTGTTCAACAGCCTCAAGCATCTCTGCTCCGGGTTTAACTCCTTCCTCCATTCCTAGTCTTCTCTGGTATATACTGAGTAGTAGGTTGAAGAGCAGTAGGTAGCCTTTACCGTCTCTTATAGCTTCAACTACATCTAGGTCCCTCCATCCTGACTCGTTTCTCAGTGAGTCAAAACGTTGAGAATCAAGCTCTACACCTATCAGATCTGGCTCTATATCTTCAACAAGCTCTACAACTTGTTTCCGGCTTTCCTCAGACACGTGAGCGGTTCCAAGAACTGTAACCTTCTTATCGCCTAGATCTACGGTCTTCCTCATCGTTGTGCCTACCTATCATGGTTAGATGTTTTAATACTAATAAAACCGGTACGACACCATACAGAACCGGTATAGTTCAACAAACCGTTTAAATAAAGAGATTTCTTGTCTATCTATGAGTTTGGTAGCCTCTTTCGCAATATTCTTGGTAAGCCTCTTGGTAGGAGGCTTTGGTATCTACGTCGCTGCAAGCATAGTTGTTGATGTAAAGGATTACTGGGAGGCCGTAGGGACCGCTCTTCTAGGAGCAATAGCGGGAGGTATAGCTGCTTTACTGGTAGGATGGATACCGCTTTTTGGAACATTCCTGACTCTTTTGGTCTGGATAGGAGTTATTAATTGGCGTTACCCGGGCGGATGGATTGATGCCTTGTTCATAGGTTTTACGGCTTGGATAGTAACTATTACGGTTCTCATAGTTCTTGGTGCTTTAGGGCTACCTATACAAGATGCTGTAGGTGTAGCCGGTGCTTAAAAATGAAAAAAGCAGTTCTGATTTCATCGATAATAACTTTAACAGTTTTTTTAGTGGCGGAAAACTTCCAGACAGACGACGTTTTTGAAGCTGAATTAGAGAGGGTTATAGATGGCGACACCATTGAAGTTACTTTTAACGGTAGAACGGAGTCTGTAAGACTTATTGGAATAGATACGCCTGAAATACATTCAGAGAACGAACCAGAGTATTTCCAAGGTGTTCCGGAAACAAGAGAAGGAGAAAAATGCCTGGAAAAATGGGCGGAAAAGTCCACTGACTACGTTGAAAAACGACTGGATACAGAAAATGTTAGAATAAGTTATGAGGGCGACAGAAGAGACCAGTACGGCCGTTTACGTGCTCATGTATATCTTCCTGGATCTGAAGATACTTTGAACTACGAACTAGTTAAGAAAGGTTACGCCAATGTTTTCCCTGTGGAGTTTGAACAACGAGAAGAGTTTCAAGAGGCAGAGAAGAGAGCTATTGGAAAAGAGCAAGGGCTGTGGGAGTGTAGAACCTAGTTTTTCAAAAATTTGACTACGGATTCACGTTTCTCGGGATTACAGTCTATCCAATCGGTATGTCCTCCTTGCTCAAAAACCTTTTTGGTAGAGTTTGAGAGGTTGGAACTGAGATAGTCGGTGCTTTCTTTCACTGCAGGCACCTCTCTGTTATCTGTCAGAAGCACCTCTACGTCAATACTGTTTACTTCCGGCGGATTTTCTAGGTCCGCTAAAGATTTTAGATCATTTTTAACCCCCTCACGTTTCTCAGTTATAGGAGGAACAGTAGACATCAGCCTCTTAAAGTAGTCAAGCTGCTCAGACTTGGTGACCTGAGAATGTGAAACAAGTCTAAATACGGTTTTTGGGAACAACTTTACCGAAGCCTTCAGAACCTGTTCCGACAGTTTGAGAGTAAAGCTGTTGTAAGCAATTCTGTGTTCGAAGAACCAGTCCCCAAGATCGTGAGGATGATCGTAGGAAGTTATCACAACAGAGTCTAGGACCGCTTTGTCAATACTTTCGGGATACTGTTTCATGAACTCGATACCGGGAAGTCCACCGGCGGAGTATGCCACCAAATCTACACTATCTAAAGAGTTCTCATCTAAGATCTTCTTGGCTAGCCTAGCCTGATTTTTGGGACTTTTACCCTCCTCTATATCTGTTCCAGGATAGCCTGGACGTGAGAAACTGATAGTTTGGAAACCTTCATGCCTCAAAACGTGTCCTAGTAGTTCTGCCTGTTTCAAGCCTCCAAAGCTGCCATGGAATATTATCACTGGTTTTCCGGAGCCGCTGATTCTGTACTTCACATTTTAACACTGTTCTTAGTCTGTTTTTTAAGCTGTTTTTACTGGCAGGTGTGCTTAGAGCAGGATACCTTTCTCGATATACACAACAAATATAAGTGTTACTACATCATAGTAACATTATGAGTGTGGGCCTTGAAAAAACAGTCGAGAAAGAACTATCCGGTACAAACCTACCAGATCCAGAAACAGTGATCGACCATGAGTTCGGCAACCACTTACAACTGAAAATACCTTATACTGATTCTCCAGAAACAGATAATAGGGAGATATGGGAAGCGAGCCCTAGGTACGAATCTGACTTCGAGAGCACCCATGTAATTGACTCTCTGAATGAGCTTAAAGGCAGAAATGAAGAAGGATTTGTCAACGAGAAATACGAAGAGTTTTCAGGGCCAGAACAGCTTATAGAAGAGTTCACGAAAGATTCTAAAGCACCAGTCTACCCTAGAAGAGTTGCGTTTGAAGGTAAAAATGTCATAGAGAATTCTAGAAAGCTCAGTGAACCTCTTAGCACAGATGAAGAAACTTCTCTAGACTATATTCTATCAACGTTTGGACACGGCAAGGAAGAAATCTACAGCGATTTGGACATAACCGTAGATTGTCCTGAAGACGACTTCTACGTAAGAGGCGGATCAGAACTGTGGTTAGCAACACATACAATAAAGAAAAACTGGATAGACCATGGAGAGGGACTGGAAGACTATTCAGAACTTTTTGTGAATGTAGAGTCAGAAGAAGACTACGTGGAACTGGATATATATGACAACGGACCAGGACTAAACGGTTACAGCACAGAAGAAATATTTGAGTACGGGGAAGGAGAAAATACAGGGCTAGGTCTTGGAATGGTAAAAGAGCTAGTAGAACTCAACAACGGCTCAGTAGAATACTGCCCAGCAAACGCCGAGAAAAGAAACGGTATGGGCTATAAAATTAAACTAGAGAAGTCATGAAACAGTCTAACTAACCGACTATCTTATTATTATCAAGATAGACTGTCCGCTCTTTCACGTCAGAGGCTATGTGTCGTACTGTTAGTATAGTACTATTCCTTGCTGTTTGACGGCTTCACTACTCTTTTCCATACTTGTTCTAGAACTCGTGTATATACCAAGGTATTATCCTTAACCTCTCAGGCAGGACATGAGAAACATTTTGTAGTGGATTAATGTATCGTGAATTTCAAGCTTTTAACCTGTCTCCTTTCTGTACTGTATTGGTTTCACATCCCAACTGGTATGAAAGGTAGGTAGTAGAGTCCTAGCCCTATCAGAACCACTGATGCTAGTAGTGTTGTCCATGTAACTGCTTTGTCTGGCCCGTACCACAGATTTTTAGTGAGTACGGCAAACAGGAAGATTACTAGTTCTATCAGCATGTACATCATTAGGTAGAGCAGGATGTAAGAAGTGTATGCTGCTGTGCTGAGCGATACATCCGCTAGAACACCTGTAAACACTAATGGTAGTGCTACTGAACAAGGCAGCTCTACAAGAGTGATGCCTGCAGCGAAAAGTATTACAGCTCCGGCTATCGCCATAAAACCTGTTGAATCACTGTGTAATCTGTCCGATACCTTGTTCTGGAACTCGCTTACGTACTTGTTTCCGGTGGTCTTACAGGTTGGACCGTGCTTATAGAAATCTAGGAACTTTTTGAAGAAGTAAAGTCCTCCTATTAATCCTGCGGCTCCGATTAGGATGTTTAGTATGTTAAAGTATCCTACAAAGCTCTCTAATACGTTATACCAGATAAAGATTATGCTGCCGTAGACAGCTACTGTAGTGAAGATGAATAGTCCTCCGTAAGTCAGGATTTTTCTTCTTGAATCGAATTTTATCACAATACCTAGGACTAAGAGCAATGCTCCTATACTGCAGACGTTCAACCCATCTATGAATCCTAATAGGACTGCTAAACCTGTCAAAGAATAGTCGGCTAAATCAACCTCTCCTAGATACGGTATATAGGCTTTTTCGGACTCTTCTGAACTGTTTTCTTCACCTTCTGTCTCAGAAGGTTCACCGAGCTCTTTCTCAACAATTGATTCGATATCCTCTCCTACTGAGGGGTTGAAACCCAGAAACTTTTCGCCTTCAATAAACGTTAGAGGTGTGGCGATCCTACCAACTTCGACACTGTGCTGCTGCTCTAAATCTTCTATCTTATCGATAGTTCTCGGATCATTGATATCATAAGACTCTATCACTAAACCAGGATAGTTCTCCTTCAACTCTTCGTGGAAAACCTCCTGGTCCGCACAGTATGGACATCCATCAGCGTATACATAATCTATGGTTAAGCTATCATTACTCTGTTCGTATTCTAGATCTCCGGTTTCTCCATTCGCAGCTATTCCTGTAGAAAGTAGCAATGTCAAGATTAAGATTAATTTCAGGTTATTGATGTTTGGTATACTGTTCATATCCTAGATTTCTGAGAAACGGTTTAAATATGCTCGTTTCAGAAGATGTAACAGCCCGGAAAAACTACTTTTCAGCCATAATGTCTCTGAGGTCGCCGGCAACCTCTACCTTCTTTGACATACCATTCTCTTCCCTTTCGACTATTTTCCTTTTCTCCATCTTCTTCAGTGTTCTTGAAACCTTTACCTTACCGAGATCAGTACCTTCCACTATCTCCTTCTGTAAGCTTACTCCCTCTCTATCAATAAGGAAGTTGAGAATACTTCTCTGTTCCTCAGGCAGAAATCTGGTTGTCTTCAAAGCCTTCTCCCTAAGGTCTTCTTTCTCAGTCCTAAAAGATCCGCTTAAATAGTAGTAGATAGTAATACCTACAATCACTCCTGTTAAAGACATCCCTACCACTGTCAGAAGTAGCGAATCTCCGCAGTCACAGTAAGGTCCCGTCACAAGACTGTGAACTGTTAGAAATCCTCCTGTTACAAGAATCATGAAGGCTGTGAGTATAGTTATAACACCTACCAGTCTCTTCCAGAATCCGTTGAGATCAAGGCTCACTCTTTCCTCCATATATCACAGGATAAGATAAAATCTGATTTAAATCAACGGGAAAAAAGAGAAAGCGAAAGCAGATTTTCCTATTCCGGATGCGCCATCACATCGAGACCGAGATCTCCTTCTTCTAGAAGACCGGAAGCTATCAACGTATAATGTATACTTCCTTCTAACACTAATTCTTGTTCAAGCACTGTATCCTGCTCTCCATGGGCCCTGATCTCCACATGGTGAGATCCTATATCCAGTTCAACCAACTCTGTTGTTTCTCTAAACCCTACATTTTCAGAAACCGGTTCTCCGTCCACCATTATATCTACTGAAGGCGCATCCGGCGAAAAATGTCCTATCTGCAACATCGGCATTTACAGTTCACCTGTATACCTATTCGGAGTAGAAAATTTTATGAGAAATTGCGGTCTCTAACATGCAAAACACCATCGGTGTATGTCTGATGCCAAATAAAGCTCCAGTACTCTACTCAAAGTAAGAAAAATAGAGATTCTACAGGTCCAAACCAGTCTATAACTCTATTAAAAGTGGCTTATCATTCCTCTGTACATCAAGTGCTGGACAGAATTATTTCCAAGATTTACATGATTTCGCGGCTGTAAATATCCATCTGGTCGGAGAACTCTTCCAACATGTTTTTGAGACCTTCCTCGGAGATACCGTCCAGGCGCTCAGCCATAGAACCATAGTTCCTTTCTCTTACGTCTTCCCAGGCCTTAGGCTCCGACTCATACAATTCCACAATAACATCTATAGTATCTCTAAAGTTGTCCAGATAAACCGCTACCTGTAAGATATCCGTGGGAGCATCCAGATATACTTCAGCTCCTTTGTCCGTCTCTGAGACCTCATGATATCCTTCAAGCAGGTGCTCGCCTCTAGGAGCATCTCTATAAACATCTATAAGTGTTGGATCCATTTTTGAAGTCCAAGGTCCTGTATCTTGGTACAGAACCCATTCTTCGTCGTCTCTACCCCTCAACATATCTGCCCCCAAACCTTCGAGGCTGCCGAGAGTATCGGTTTCATCGCGGCCTAAATTACTCTTATGAGCGTATCCGTGGTCCTGGCCCTGGATCGCCTGGATGTTGACGGGAAGATGGCCTCGTCTATCGTCCATCCTTAGATTTGAACCGGTTGTCACATCAGGCTCAATTATCTTCAAAGCGTACATTGTGTACTCTTCTTCGTCACAGGCCCTGATAACAAGTTCGTTAGGCTTATCCTTTAGCTGTCCTGCCTCATAGTGGTGAAGTCTGAACACGTCGTACTCTGTTCCCGGGGTTAGCTCGTTGAATGCATTACCTAGTTCCTCGTCCATAGAACCGTCTTCAACCTTGAAACCCTCAGAAAAACCGTCTTCAAGTTTAAACCAGGCACGAGGAGCCAGCTCATTTGTCGAAAAGACATTGTTATTGGATCGATCAGCCATCACAGACATTTTAACAATACTAAACTCTGTATAAATAGTTTAGGTTTCATCATAAACTGCTTGGAAACTTTTAAAAGTGTTTCCTCTGAATTCTCTTGGATAAAAGCCATTATAAAAATAAAGTAGAGGAATTTGGGCCAAACTAGAGACAAGCATCTATAGAGAAACTAGTAAAGGACAGATTTGAGCTTAAAAAGTTAAGTTGCGGGAGGACACGCGAAAA
>LFCJ01000140.1_pt1 | contig 39164 bp, 68 predicted proteins | sample 643141 | NCBI WGS metagenome assembly LFCJ01 (sample SAMN03766243, study PRJNA286221) | soda lake metagenome | biome: soda lake; feature: Kulunda steppe; material: water; isolation source: sample B1-Br-g2 brine of Lake Bitter-1 | place: Russia: Kulunda steppe | collected 2010-07
GTCCGGTTCCTGATGTTCCGGGTTCGATGAGTGCGACTGGTGTTGATGACCCGGTTCCTGATGCGGAGTATGGTGACGAACCGGGAGATATTGACACGGAACACCCCGAAGAAACGCGTTCCGACCTTGACGAAATGGTTGAACAGGAACGTGAAGAGTATGGTGGTCACACAAGTCCGGTTCCTGATGTTCCGGGTTCGATGAGTGCGACTGGTGTTGATGACCCGGTTCCTGATGCGGAGTATGGTGACAGCCCGGAAGATATTGACACGGAACACCGTTAAGAACCGTTTCTGACGACTTTTCGGTGTATTTTTACTACTTAATACGGTGTGGTGACTTATTGGGTTGTGAAAAGAGTGTGGTGGTTAGTCGTTTGTTTCTCGGCCTTCGTGTAATCGTTTTACACGGTTCCATTCTTCTTCCCCGACAAGTGCAATTGCGTGGTCTTCGTCAATCTGCCCATTATCATACGCTATGTATGCACCTTCGGCTTCTTCATCAACGACTCGTTCAACCATTGATTCTGCGTTTGGAATGTTGTTCGTTTGTTCTTCGTTCGTCATTAGTAGTTCGTGAGGATGATTGTGTTGTGAGTGGACTGTTCACGGCAATTGGTTGGTTGATAATCAATACGTTTCATAGTAAATACTACTTACAACTCTCTCGTAAAGAACGTGGTGCATAATTTATTAATACGCGAAGGAATGACTTGATTCGTTCTTGTGTTTTTGTGTTACGAACAGCGATTTCAATATCATAAGCTATAAATACTTACGTGTTGTATATTGATGTGTAATGTCAGTTAACACGGACACCGGGTCAGTTGAGACAGACGGGGAAGACGAAGAGTACAGTTCAATTATTGAATACGCGCTGGACAGGGGGTATATTGTTCAGTCTGAGAGTGGACTGTTCCGGTTCGTTGAAACCGGGTTTCTTGCTGACCGTGAGGAAATGCGCGGTTTCCTCAAAGGAATTAAAACGGCACGGTACATGGCGACGGGTAATTACCCGACATGGGAGAACCAACCGATTGAGTTTGTCCCGTTTACGGATGAGTGCCATGAAAGCGTGATTGACCCAAAACGGAAAGAGATTGAGCGACTGAAACAGGAATAATACACACGCCGGATTGGTTCTGATTTTGAAACAATACGCGTTTCGTGTTTTCCACAGTTTTGTTTGTTTGCTCACGTGAGTTGTCACTATTCAGTTGTAAAATAATCCGTTCCTTCAGAAAACACCGACTCGTGTTACGCAACCACGCCGTCAATCTCGTGTCCGTATTAGGCGAACGGGAGCGTGGTTTGTCCTTCTCGAATATCAACCTCGGTGAACATGAGTCCGGGCGCGGGCTGGCTCAGGTCGTCCGTGACCGGGGCGAGCGTGGCCTCAATACGCATAACCGTGTGTGGACTCTTTTCGCCCTCACCAATAGTTTTGGCGTCGAGTTCACCGAGTGCGCCCATTCGTGGTGCGCCAACCTGAATGGGTCGGAGCATGAACGCTTCCCATTCAGCATCTTCGGTTTCTTTGTACATAATGGCAGAGACGCGAGTGCCTTCTCGAAGCGTTCGGTTCGTGACGGTGGTAATGTGCGTGCAAATACCGCGCGTGGTGAACCGGTTGTTCGAGTCTGTATCACCAGTGTGTTTGTTGTCACTGGTTTCAAACTCGTCGTTTTCAGGGAGTTCCAGTCCGTCGAGTTCCTTGCGTTCCCGCATGAAGTCAATGTTTGGGTTCATGACTTACTTCTATATACGCCCCATGTGTACTTATACTTTATGGTTTGATATGGGACTAACTATTTGGAGTGGTTGTGAAGTTATTTTGAAACACTTTTTAATTTCATGCGTATAAAAATTATGAATAGTGTATTAATACTAACAGTGGTTTAATTATGTTAATTATTTCCTTGTAAAATTGTATTGTTAAATAATTAATATCTTGTTTGTAGTTTGTTGTTAGTCCCTTTTAGAAGCATAAAGTTTATACTGGTGGGGGTACAATAGTGGAGTGTACCATGAAGACTGAAGTTACGAACGTTACGGGAATTCATAAGGGTGTTGGGACGGACGAGTTTGCACGCACGGTTGCTGATTTTGCTGACGCGTTTGATGAAGGTGCTGTTGGAACCGTTGAAATCGTGTATGAGAAAAACGGGATGAGTCTCACGTGTACGGGTAGTGTTTCACGGGTTCGTGATGACCGTGACCGTGGCGTGAGTAGTATTGATATGTGGGTGAGTGCGTCCAACAGTCGTGAAGCATACCTTCATGTGAACCCTGAAACCGGTGATTACTACTTTAATGATGCGAGTCGTGAACAGGAACCACGACTTGTGACCGGTTTCACGTACTGGTAGTAAACGCCGCGTGTTATTTTCGGTTTGATAACTTATTTAACGATTGTCTGTGTACGTGTATGTACATATGACCACTCGTTCTGATATTGTTTCGGTTTCAGATTTGCGTATTGGTGAAGTCCAAAAATCGTTCCCAACCGTGAATAACAGCGTGTTTGTTGAACAGTCGTTAAACGAGTTGTATTTGTTCATGGAAGAATGCCCGACAACATGGTTAGACACGGCACGGTGGGTGAAAGAAACAATCACGTTTAGCGGGATGATTATTGTAGATTCGTGTGATGACCCGGTTGATAATAGTGTGAATAGTGATTCTGAAGCACGACCATTACAGGTTCGTGATGTTGTGCGTGTAACTGGGCCTGATACCATGAGTGAGTTGGCTCGTGAAGCGGGTGTGGCGGGTGTGCGTGTGTCTCCGTACTCGTTCATGCTCGTAGCAGGGTCGCGTCATGGGTGGGATGTTGAAACGTGTCGTGAATTAACCGGGTTTGAAACACGCGTGTTTAATTTGTTGAGTAACGCTATGTGGGAAGCGAGAAATATTGGAGAAATAAAATACACAACGCGGAATGGGAAATGATTCTTGTGAACAACACGTTTTTGTCGGGAGTATTATTTGTTTGAGAGTATTTGTGTAATTCGTGAAACAATGCGTGGGTTGAACATGGCGTCGTGAATCTCGTGTTCTTCCTCTGAAATGAAGTGTTGAGAAACATTGTTCATGTTAATCTGATGCGTGTTTCCGTGGCGCGTAATAATATGTGTTTCAACAACGTCGTACTCGGTTGCTATTCCTTCGTTATCAATCAACGTGTTGTTAATGCGTGTCATGACGTGTGTTGGAAGGCAGGTTGATGGGTCGGTTTCGTATAGTCCAACAAGTTCACCGCCGTACACGTTTTGAATGGCTTGTGCTACGCTTGCACAATCACCGTTCTGTGGTCGGCACTCGTGTTTTATTTCGTCGTAACAATCTAAAATGTGTGCTTCAATCGTGTTGAGTGAGAGTGTTTGTGGTGGCATAGTGTTATGGGGTGATAATCGAGTCACAAATAGCTCGTGGTGGGATGTGTTGTTCAACGAGTAGTTCGCCGCCGCGAGTAACCGGGGGTGACACTTGTTCAAGCGTGTCCCAATACTCAATAGCTAAGTCATACGCTTCTTGGTATGTTTTGTTCAGAAACCGAAGGTCGAGGACTTGTTCAACGTTTCCGTGTTGTAATTCGGGAACGGATTGATACATTTTTGTAACCGTGTGAAACGAACCGGCGTAGAATGGTTCGTGTAGTTCACGCAGGTCAATAGCGAATACTGCGGTGTCGGATGGAAGGTCGACAATGTCTGCGTAGTCGCTGAATAGGTACACGCATTCGGCTCGGTTGTTTGGTTTGTTGGTGATGTTCTCGTTGTGTGCGACGTGTTCGAGGAACGTGTTGACGTGTTCGTACTTGTTATCAACCTTGTTCGGGTCGAGTCCGGTGTCAAGAATATCGTTGTACCAGTCGGAAAGTGTGACGTGGTACGCGGTATGTTGTCCTGCTGGGAGTGTGCTTGTTGGTTCTGGTTCAGGGTGTGTAAGTGGCATTGGTGTGTTCCCGTGTTAGTGAATTGTTCTATCTCAATAAACACACCGCACGTATTTATAGTTTATGATTTAATCAGCGTTCAATTCTTCCATGTGAAATAAGCCGTGGAAGATGTACCGTTGTCGATTCCATATCAATATTCTCTGATTGAAGTGCTTTTTTGATACTATTTTTTGAATACGTCAAGTCTTTCGATAGCTTATTACGATTTGCAAACGCGTTGTCTTTTTCATCATCAAACACGGTGATAATTTCAAACCCGTCCTTATCTTCACTCTCAGGAATTACAACATACTCACCCGTTTCTTTATTCCGATACACGTGAACATAGCGAACAATATAATCGACAGCACAACCCCACTCTTTCACTGGGTAGTACACGTTTTTTCGCATACACATGTAAAATTTGTCACTTGAACTATACTTCGCCCTATCATTTCCAAGTTCGTTCGGCATGATTACTCTGTTACGAACACACGAACTTAAGACTCTGCCCCCACTCAGTAAAACATTGGTTATTTTGTGGTCACTCGTGTAATTCCGTTGTGATTGAAGAGGAGTTTCGGTTGGTACTTATCAACCACATATTTCACTGGATACGCACTATTAATATTATAATTATCATAATCCAGTTTTTCATACTCACTCTCTTTTGTAAACAACCTGTCAGAATCGTCATTGAAAATCGTGACTGTTTTATCAAAATCGCCGTACTCAGGGTACAAGTAATACTTTCCCGTGTTTTTGTTCCTGTAAAGAGAGAACCGGACGACTCTATAATCAACCGCACCGTTAAACACCGTGTCAACAAAGTATAACGTGTGCGTTGTAATACTCTTTACTATTCCACGGTGTTTTTGTGCTTTGAACGATGACGCGTGAATTGATTGGTCAGGACTCATAATAGGATACTAATTATATGCTTCGTGAAATGTTACGACTGTGGTTCATCAGTTTCATCATCGGTTTCGTGTTCGTGTTCGTTGTTATTTCGGTCGGTGATAGATGGAACGTTTTCAACATCACCTTGGTCTGCTAATCGTTCATGAATAGCTTCTTCTGGTGATAAAAATCCAAACGTGAACACAGCATCAGGGTACTGATAAATGAGTGACGTGATTGATTCATACGTTTCACCATCGTACTCCATCACATAACACGGGCCTGAATACGTGTCATTCACAAACACCCGCTCAAGCAATTCATCGTCAAACACGGTTTTGTTCCATTCTAAATCACCCGTGAAATGAATAAACATGTTCCCAGTGTCACGATGGCGATACAATTCAAGTCGCGCTGCACGATACTCTACTGCCGCGCCAAACATATCAAACACAACAAACCGAGTTAGCGTGTCACGATACACGTACTCATCATCCTCTGTGTACACGCTCTCATCAATCTCAGGACTGGGAATAAATAATGACTCAACAGTATCAGACGCATTCTGCTCATCTGGAGTGTCGTGGTGTGTTTCACTACTCATACGTTCTCTTTGTACGTACAGTATCAAAAAGACTCAGTACACAATTCACACACTCATAGTGAATAAACGTATTACTTTACTGTTCGACCTTACCTATTCCATTGTTATCCAGCAAAACATGGTCAACATCGTACTCATTAACAATCGCGCTTACGGGTCGACAAGTTTCAGTCGTGTCTCCATCATAATAGTGTAACATGTCAATCCCGGTTTGTTCATCATGCTTGAAACACGCTTCATCATCATTGAACACGGTTACGCACGTGTCAATCATTTCTCCGTCCCCGTTCAAATAGTACTCACCCGTTTCTTTGTGACGGTAGAGTGTGCAATCAATAACACGATAATCAACCGCGTGGTCATACTCTTGTTCAACAAAATACAATGGTTCTTGTTGCACGTCATGCAATAGCGTGTTCTCATCTGAAAACAAGTAATCAACGTACAAATCCACATTATTCACGGTTCCTTGTTCAACTAATCGTGAATGAATAATTTTCTCTGGTGGAGTGTACTCGAAATTACACACGGCGTCTGGGTACTGGTACAAAATAGACGTGATTGACTCAAGTTTTTCATCGTCATAATTAACAACGTAACACGTTCCAGAGTACGAATCGTTTCGAGACACACCCTCGTGTAACCCTTCATTAAATAGAACGTACACGTCTGTATTAGACATGCCAGATTTTGATATGTAGTACTCACCAGTTTTTAAATTGCGGTACACTTCAATGTTGATTTTTGTGTACTCAATAACAGATTGTGTCGTGGCGGTGATTACAAACCGCTTATACTCATCCGTCCGAACGTACTCATCATGCGTCAGTCGTATTGAAGTGTCTATGGTTGGTTCTGGAATGAACACGTCTTTTTCATCCAATTCATTACTCGTTGAACTTGTTGTGCCTGAGTGAGACGTGCTACTCATACTGGTGTTATTGTGTACGCATCGTAAAAAAGACTCGCAATCATAAGTTATAAGTAGTTACCACTCTACTATTGAAGTATGGCACCAGCCAATACCGACGCAGATACGAACGGGGACTCGGAAACGAAAACGCTTGTTAGTGCAGACGCGGTTTCACAAGGTGGAACGATTACGGACACGATTACCACGGGCGGGTACGGACAAGACATAGAAATTTCGCTCCGTAACCCCGAAGCGGCAACCGAAACCACGTTCGACCGTGAAATTCCTGTACAGGGAGAGTTTGGACACAGCGTTTTCACCGGGGTTCTCAAACAAATTGAACCACAAACAATGGACGAAGACGGTGGGTACATTCTTGAATTTGACGACGACGTTCTACACAGCGGTTGGAACGAAGATGTTCGTATGTCCCGCGCGTCCGCTGTTCGTATTAGTGAAGTCGTTGGAGACGAAGTATTCACCGCAGTTGGTGAAGATGACTTGTCCACGCTCCGGTCAGAAGCTACGCGAACCGCACTCGTTGTCCAAGCCGAGTACATGAGTAAGGGTGATGAAGAGCTTCGACAAGAACTCGCTGACGCGATTGGCGCAGAACTACCAGAGTGACACACACGCCATACTAACGCCACTCGATTCTTATTCTTACCACGTTAAAATCGTAATACAGCACATGCAAACAATCCGTATTAGTAACTCCACAATATTTTAGCCGGTTGAACACGCTATGTTATAATAAGACATGGCATCGAGTGGCGTAAATGTTGACCGAACCGGGATTTACGGATTATCCGCTATTCTCGGTGCAATGGGAATGTATTACTTACTTGCAACAAACGTTGATTGGCTTGTTTCTCTTGCGTTTCTCATTTGTGGCGTGCTTCTCGCTATTGCAGGAATGTTTCAAGATAAAAACGATTTATTCTAACACGGAGTCACTAATTGTTGGTTATTGACCAACGCTTTCTGGGACGCGCTCACTATGCAACCCACCAATCTCCCCCTCGTAATGCCATTGTACCACGAGTTGAGTTCCAGCGGCTTCTTCTGGGTTCGTTAGCTCAACTTCAAACGAATCACCCTCAGCAAACGGGGTTGGAATACCTTCTTCACGCTGACGGTCAGCATACGACCCCCACTCAACAACAATCTCACCCGCGTTCGGAACTGCATCTCCACCTTCGTGACTCACGACAACCGTGGTTCCTTGGAACGTCAAATCAATCTGATTCATTGGCGTGAAAATATCCCCTTCATACTCCTCGCCAGACCCATCGTCACTCGACCCACCAGTATCATCATCACCATTCTCACCATTCTCACCATTGGCATCATCATCATCAACCTCGCGCTCACCAACACCCGGCCCATCGGCTCCTTCTTCAACTTCAGACCCATCTCCATCATCTTCATCATCTGTTCCAATACCCATACAACCAGCAAGTGCCATTACACTACCAGTACCACCAAGCACCAGTACTTTCCGACGATTAATACGGTTCATACATGTATCTACTCAAATTACGCACATAAAACTTTGCATCAAACCGTATGTTTTAACCCAGTGGTTGAAAATCAACCAAACCCGCCGATTCTACCACGCGAACCGTGTTACAGCGTGTATAGTTTTTCGTTCAGAATAATCTCATCACCCGGTTCCATGCTTTCTAACCGTTCAAGCACGTTCTCAACATTCCCAAGTGCGACCGACAACCGTTTGTACGTTCCAACATGAAGCGTGGTCGGAATCATCCCACCAACAGGCTCTTTCTCCCCATCAAACGGAACAACGGACACGGCAAATCCGGTGTCAAACGGTTCATTCGGACACCACGAAGAGTGTTCAAGTACAACAATCGCGTGTTCACTCTCTTCAACACCCGGAACCTGAATATTCTCACCACTCCACTTCACTTCGTACACGTTCTCATCTACAAGGTAACGCGTCCCACTACAACTCCACCCAGTAACACTCGGAAGGTCAACCTGACCCGTTTCAATACGTGCCAACGGGTTCTCACTCCGCTCAGGGGCATCATCATCCAACTCAACCGAAATAGTTTCTGTCTTGACACTGTTCTGTTCCTCAGCTTCTTCTTGCTCCCGCGTTTTCTGTCGAACACTCATTGTTCTACCTCAATATACGCCCCATACGTACTTATACTTTATGATTTAGAATAGGGCTAATAGAATCACTATTCGTAACAACCGATTGCACATTGTACGTCACACCAAACGGACACTAAGCGGATACACTAAACGGACTACCATACGAACGGGAAAGAAGGGGTGTAGTGAAACACCCGCGTGAACGTTTGGGACACGTCACGATTCTTGTGGATGTTTCGCCCACGATGCGCTCCTGAAAGGATTCACGGAGCGTTGTGAGCGTGTGTGGGGGCACATTTTGAGAGTCACGCGTTAGTAATTCGCGTGTTCTCTACACAGTATCAATCAACATGGGTATGCTCCACGTTTAATACTGGCACTTGGAATGTCCGTCCGTGTGCAAATATTACTACGAACACAACATATTTATTCGTTGTGCTTTTGACTGAACAAAACCACGCTATGAGTAACAACACACGTCACACTCAATCGTATTGTACGCATTGAACAATGAAAACGGGAGCCACCCGTTTAAAACCGGTTCGCGTGCCAGTTGTGTGCCTCTGACAATTGCTTGTCTCAACACGTTTGATTAGGAGCGACCAACCAGAAGAATCCGGTTGAACACGCACCTCAACTCGCGGTTGTCTTCCGCGTACCTATACTCACACACCGCGTCGTATTAAAGCTTATAATACGTCCGTGTTTGCCTCTGTTCCTACTCTTTCAAATACTCATCAATAATTTCTAACCGTGCCGCATCAAACGCTCTTGACCCGAACATTCCCTCACGTGTGGTGAAAATGATTACAAGAATTGTTGTTTGTTAGAAGAAAAGCCATGCTACTAAGGCAAACACGCCAATCCAGAACAGGCCAACGAAAAAGTTCACAATACTCAACCCACTGAAAAATATTTGATGGAAGGCAACAATGAGGGCGAGCAACCCAAGGAAACGCATGGTCAAGTTTCCATACACCGTGTACAGGTCAATCCAAGCCATGTTAGAACCATGGGTTGGTAGGCACTTATAGTTAATGGTATGGATTAGGATTAGGAAGGGTAAAGAATAAAAGAGGGGGTGTTTCACGCATGTTGGTAGTGCGTGTTTGCTTGTTTCTCATGGTACTGTTGTACCACGGAGTACCCAAGTATTCCCATTGCTCCAGTTATGAATGAGTACGCAAACAAGCCAAACATGAACACGCTCAGTACGTACCCACCACTTTGTGTTACAACAAAATTCATGCTCATAATCATTGCTGACGTGCTTATCACACTCAACAATGAAAGAATGAACACGGGCAACTGGTAACGTTTTGGTGCGTTTCGGTACTCGAATACGAGGTCGGAAATAATTCTTCGTCTCATAATATACTATTAACACCTAATCTTTATATATGTACGCTTTATTCTCTAAATAGTATAATAATCCCGACAAGTAGAAAGTCTCGGGAGTTTCTTTTTGCACCCCGACGCTTTATAGCGGTTTTAAACTTGTTAGTATTGTTATATATAAGAAATAATAACTTTGTTCAAAACTCTCTCAGAAACACGTGTGAGAACAGTATTCTTCGTCAATTGTCGTGAAGTAGTTTTAATATCAACGACACGTACTGAGTAATACGCATGGCAACTCGTACTCAACGTGTGAAAAACACTGTTTCAACCATTCCAGAAACGCTTCCTGAAAGTCTTCACTCACCAACCGCGAAACTCGTGTACTTATACATTGTTCAACAAACACGAACCACGTTGGACAATATTTGCACCGCGCTTAATCTCACGAAACTCACAACCTACCCAATTCTACGAAAACTTGTGAGTAAAGACCTTGTTGAGAAAAACGGTGACGAGTATTCATACGCCGGAACACCATCCTAACACTCCGTATTTCAACGCGTATCGGCTTGTTACACGCCTAATTCGTCGCGAGAGACTAATAACTCCATAGACCCACCATCAATAAGTGCTTCACGAATTGACGAGTACGAACTATTAATCGCGGCTCCTCGAAGCCCACGAATCGTGTTCGTATTCATGTCATACTCTGTTTCTAAATACTCACTTTCTGCTTCTAACCCGGTTATGTGCTTCGGGATTGAAAGCGCAATAGCAACACTCACATGGTCTGCAAACCCTTCCAAATCTTCGCGTGACACGTCATACTCGGATAACACGACCCGAACAACTTCTGGTGGAACAAATGACCCTTCACGCATATTATCCAGCCCCCGATTCACTTGAATCACGGTTTCATACTCATCGATAATCGCGTCAATATACGCAACTGCTGGCTCCTCATTATGGACAAACGAAACCATGTCTTCACGCCACTCATCAATACGTCCCGGTTCAAACATTTCAACAACGTCCTCACGAGTGAGTGATTCACTCTCACTTTGCTGTTCACTATTACTCATGTGTTCCATGTTATGAGACGAGGAATATAAAACCAGTTACTACAACATCATAAGTATTAAATACTTACGGGTTGTACATGGAGTATGGGAATTGGTGTTATCACCGCTGTTGAAACCGAGGATGGAACCGTAAACACAAGCGATATTGACGCAGACATGCGGCGTAAATGGGCACGCCGACTTGTTCGTAAACTCAACAGTCTCGATGGTGTTGAACAGGCCAGTTTGTCGTCCCTTTCCAAATGCACCGGGAACCAAACCGGGAGTATCGAGATTGAACTACCATACTCAACCCCATACCGTGTTGAACGGACAAACCGCGTGGTTCTTGATGCAAACCCACGGTCTGTCTCACCCCGTATTCGGAACGTGTTCAAAAACACGCCACAAGTCAGTACGCACACGGTTGAAGTCACGCCTGACTGTCATAACGAAACCGAAAACGAGTACTACACGAATTACTACATTGTCACGTTCGCGTTCGTGTAACTCACACTATTACCCACGTTTACCCAAATTATACCAGTATTATTATAATCCGCGCATATAATCAGTTCGCGTAATGCTACCCGGCGTGTTCGCAACCGTTTTTCCAGTCGCTTCAGCCTTATCAACCGCTCGCTCCCGACTGGATGCAGTTACTTCTTGAACACTCCCATCCGCAAACTGAATGGTAAACACATCTTCATACATATACGTTACAGTATAACACACCCTTGTAAAAACTTAACTCTCATACAACCGTGTTCGTGTTAGGAATCACACTCACTCGGTAGTTTCACATTGAAACTTACCAACCCGGTTGCCTGCTCGTACACTATTGGAATCACAGACGCGTTAACCAGCCCGGTCACAACACGCATTGTCGAGTTCATCAACACTTTGTCTTCACTAATTGAGTCAAACAAGTCGGTTGGGACTGCTTGTTCATCCCCATCAACACTCAAATTAACACACAACTGAAAATCAGTATCACCGTTCTCCGGTTCAACCGGGTCAATCAAATACCGAACCGCTGACTCATTCAAATTCACGTCATCACCCATCAATTCGGCTTCATGCTTCTCCGCTATTTCAAGCGCAGACCCGATTTGATTATACAACCGTTCCGCACTCGACACGCTATACACTTGCCCATTAATAATAATCTGCCGCCGAGACGGTCGAAACTCAACCATTGAGAACACCCGTTTCCACACCCACATGCGCTCTCATCTCACGAACCATTTTATCAACCATTGGTTCACTCATCCAACAATCAGTTCCACACGCAACGTGTTCACCAATATTCTCTCCCACAGTCATACCAATCTCATTTTCGATTACTTCTTCACAAGCTGGACAATACGCGACGGTTTCTGCACTCATACGTTCTCATACACAATGAACGGTTAAAAAGACTTGATAATCATCACCTTTAAATAGTTTTAATACAATAGTAGTGTATGGCGAGTATTCACGATTCGCTCAAAACACTGAGTAATGGGGACAAGGTTCGGTTCACGGTCGAACCAGCGAACGATTCGGGTATCACAACAATCACGGGAATCGTCACTCATTCATGGCACTCACGAGACACCGGGTATGCTGACGGAGAAATAGACGTAGACATAGAAGTGTCATGGGACGACGTGAAACACATAGTCGATATAGAATGCTTATCAATTCGTGCCCGAACAAACTATTCTGGAACATGGAAAGACCCCGTACTATCCGGTACAACGTTTATCACGAGCGACGAAGACGAATCATTCATCGAAGAAACAGATTACGTCAAACTCGGTACTATTTCAGAAGTAACGTACATTGAAAAAGACGCGTAACACGTTCGTATTCACGCGTCCCTACTCACAACTACTAATCGTGAGAATTGTATAGCGATTAATAGTTTATTGTTCGTTGACCGTACAAAGAGTAAACAATTGGTTCCGGGTTATCGGATAAACTTCCGACCCGGAGTAATCACGAACCCGTTACCTTTCGCGGGGTACACGAACACGTCGTCATACCGTTCAGCCATTGCAATGAGCGTGGCTTTTTCACGCGTGTTCTGTGGAACGACCCGAATGAACGCGTTCACTCGGTCAGTATCTCGGTTATTATCCATGCCACGCGTGAGAACCCGGTAATCACCGCCAAGACCGGGTTTGTCTCCAATCGTGAACAGGGCATGGTTGCCACGGTTCACACGCGTGTTACTTCCAATGCTACTCCCACTAACACCCATGTCCATGTCGTAGTACGCGGTTTCAAACAGGTCGAACGGAATGTCACGACCAAGTCCATCGTACACGGCACGGAAAAAGCCCGGAATACTCACACCAGTTTCACCGGTTGCCTCATCACTATTCGTGCGTCGACGCGCGTCGTGTCGAAGCGTCATGTTCGACATTTTGCTTGCGGTTTCAAGAGCCAGTTCGTTCCCCGTGGTCGTGGACGCTGTGTCGCTCATGGTACACCTCAATATTGCACCCCCACCATAATAAGTGTTATGATACATATTGGGACGTTTCGCTAATAGAACACGTATTGGTAAACAATAACATGAAGTAAGTTAATCACAAACTCAACTCACGCACACGCAGTAGTTCCGCCTATACGCAAATTACATAACATGCCCCCCGACTCATTAACATATACATACGCGTAGTTTAGTACCATACAAAAATTGTACACACGTAGAACTTCCGTTTATTCCACAACCCCCAAATAACTCATAAGAACACGCACAAATCGTGAAGAATACTGATAAATGAGCGTGTTACAACCGGTTGAAAACAGATTAATTTACGCTTGCATAATATTTACTCACAAAACTATTTTATTTACAAATACAACTTATTTATTAATCCACCCACTTGTTAGTATCCGTTTACGTAAAAATAACTCATAGAAATAAATTATTTAAACCAGTTTTGGTTACGTGATGAAATACTCAATCTGTCCTTCGCGCTCGTTGAACTTGACTGAAACATCATGGTGTGGCCATGCATTTTCAATCGTTCCATGAAAACGACATTCATGCGGCTACTCTTTACAGTCCTAATCCCCATCATAAGTATTAAATACTGGCAGTGCGTACATAGGAGTGATGCCAGAAACCATTGAGCGGAACACGGAACAGACCGGTGCAGACAGTATTGAACGCGTTCCCATTTCAGACATGGGACTGTACAAAGCTCACCACGCGCGTCGTGATGAGTTTGAACAGAACAATGAGTTTTCCATGGTCGGGTTTGATACGACCCGGTTCGAGTCCCCGCGCGAGTTCCTTGTTGCACTTGTGGAAGGTGGGATTGTTGATTTCGACCTTGCAGAAGACGAACTTGACAATGGCGTGTTTTACAACCCGACACAGGATTCTCATTACGCGGAAGTATGGCGTGATGATGAGAATTACAATTTCGCGTGGGCTGATGATGAAGTCCTGCTCGTGGTGAGTATTAACCCGTTTACTGGTCTTCGTGGACAAGTCGAGCTTGATGAGTATAATAGTGAGAGTGTTGGGTACCCACACCGGGTGAATACGTGTGGATATATCGGTATTGAAGGGAAGACCGAGCGTGTTGACCGACTCACGGCCAGTATTAAGGCCAACAGCACAAGCGTGAAGGATTTTGACCCGGAACACCGGTCATACGTCTAACACTCCGAATAACACGCTCTAACACTCACTCACGACCCGGTAATAGTAACTCGTCTAACTCGTCGTTTTCATCATTCCCCGCGACGTTACACAACACGTATAGCACGTTCTCGGTTGGTTGCCCCAAACACGATAATCGGTACTCATCATTTACTAATTCCGGTGGAAGAATATGGAATGGTTCGGTTGTCATGTCACCGTGTAGGACGCGTACTGCACAATTTGCACACGCACCGCCGCGACAAGAGAATGGCCATGTAAACCCGTTCTGTTCAGCGGCTTCTAACATGGTTTGATTTGAGTCAACACGAAACTCACCACACACCGTTTTGTTACTGGTTTCACGTTTCGTGATTGCTGTTACGACTTCCCATAACACGAGCGGGTTGTTGAGTAATTGTTCTATTTGTTCGTCACTCACACTCGCTTGTAAGGCTTCATAATCAATGAATCGAACAATCGCGTTTTCAGACACGGTTTGGTGTGTTGTTGAGCGTGTTTCACGCGCGTTCCGTGTCGCCCGGTTCCATGTTTGGGTTCGTGAGTAAGCAGTATTGTTTGTTGTTTGTTCTGACGTGAATGACTCGGTTTCATTATTGATAATACTTTCATACGCTGCTTTGATACGAACAAACTCGTCAGTATCACCACCCACATCCGGGTGTTTGCGTAATACTAACTCACGGTATGCTTGTTCAACAACGTCGTCACTCGCTCCTTTCTCAACATTCAACACGTCAAACGGTGACTCAGTACTCACTATGCTATCATAGTCTACTCACACCGTGTTATTAAACTTGTATCACAATGACACGCACTATTTTGCTGTGCGTAGTACCGGGATAGTGACAAGAACCCGTATTGTTTTACTTGTTCATTCGTGAGTAGTAAGCAACCACCCTATCAGCATAATAGTATGATGTATGAAACAAACGAGCCAACCACTGGGAGTATCGAGATTATTACTGGGTGTATGTATTCAGGCAAAACAACAGAGCTTATTCGTCGGTTAGAACGCGCTCAACTCGCGGGAAAATCGTTCACGGTTCTCACGCCTGATATTGACGACCGGTATGGTGAACAAGTTATTGGAACACATAATGGGAAAACATGGAAAGCAGAAGTTGTGAGTACTCGTCCTGAAGACGTTGAAACACTTGCAAACAATAATAATCCAGACGTTATTGGGATTGATGAAGCCAATTTCTTCCCAAACGAATTAGTACGAGCGTGCAAACAATGGGCGAATAACGGTGTTCGAGTGATTGTGAGCGGGTTAGACACGGATTATCGGAACGAACCATTCCACCCGGTTCCAGAACTTCTTGCGATTGCGGATAATGTTGATAAGTTGCACGCTGTGTGTGATTCGTGTGGCGGGTACGGGGCAACGTGTACTCAGCGATTAGTGAACGGGGAACCGGCTCATGTTGACGCGCCAACGATTCTTGTTGGTGGGACAGAAAGTTACGAGGCTCGGTGTCGAACGTGCCACGCGGTTAAAACAGACTAAGTTTACGAAGCGTTAGTGATGAAACGAGTGACTTCACTCATCACATCACCAAACGCGTCCGTCCGAACAAGTTCTTCGTCACCATGAACAACGGTGAACACGCGCCCTTCATTGAACAAGTACGACACTTCAAGCGACGGGGTTTCATCACCCGTAACATTAAACTCAGCGATTCGGAGCTTACTTTTATCGTCAGTAAACTCAACATCGAGTTCCTGTTCGGTTCCACGCCCGTTTTCTGTCGTGTCTGCAACCGTTTCTAAGAGCGCGTCACGGCATGACTGTGCGGTGTGTAGGGCCGCGAGTTCATCATCAGTAAGCGATAGTTCTGTCATGGTGTTTTATACACACTCAAGGTACTTAATCCTTATGTAATATTATGGCGTGTGTATACGATTGAGTCTACGCTTCGTTGAGCGTGTCCATCAACCCACACACTTTCTCAGCATCACTCGTCCGTTCAAGCCCGATTCGATGATACTTTTTCACGTCACGAACCGGAATATTAAGAATCACACTCGTATTATAATGCGAGTACCCTGATTCACGTAACATAAGAACATGAGCAGGCTTTGTATCAATAATACTTGTTTGGTACAACTCAAACGCAACACTTAACGCATCACCAATCGGTGAAAGAACCGTGTTTGACTCGTTCTCTCGTAATTCATGCGCGTTCTGTGCAATAATCCCTGATTCATCTTCCAACATTAGTTCCGGCGTGTAATGATACGCGTCTTTTTCCTCATTATAAACCACGTCACCAATTCCTGTTATTCCCCGTGGGGTTTCATAATACGCGGGTTGTTCATGCGTGGTACTACCAGTATTGGTTGTATCTTCTCGTTCAACAACACCGAGTAACACGGCTTCTTGAGCGGGCAAATACAACGGGTAGTCGTGAAAGAATTGTTTGTGAACGGAATCACTCATACGTTGTTCAACACACTACACAAGTAAAAAGTGTGTGACACGTACCGTGTTTTGTTGCCAGTTAAACGGGTGCGGTTACTTCGTCAGGGTCGTAAAACTCGACTTTTGGAAGGTGAACATCCGTGGACTGTTTTAGTTCAAACCCGGCTTCCGGTGGGTAGAACCGGTATCGGCATTCCATCCACCCGTCAGGAATACGACGCCGACGCTTTTTCGGGGTTGAATACGACGTGTTAAGAGCCGCGCCCATGAACGAAACATTGTCCAACGAGTTAGCGGCGTAGTTCAGCGTGTTGGGTGTTTCACGCGTCATGAGAGACACTTCAATGTACAACCCACCCTCATCCGCACTCGCGTCATGAGCCTCAAACCGAATCGGTGCCTCATCATGTCGTTCATGTCCCTGAAGCGCATCACTTACGAACCGTGCAACCAGCCTGAACAACTCGTCAGGAATCGGCCCTTCAACACGCCGCTCATCACGAACACGCGTGTCCGCGTTAAACAAGCATCGAGACGCACTTTCCAAGTGCTGAAGTTCCCATTCGTCCGGGGTTGGTGAAGTTTTCCAACTCATCACACATCAATATACACACCCCACGTATTTATAGATTATGATTTAACCCGTCACCCTCTCAGTTTACGAAACACCGTCTGGAACAACCTGACGCAAACCAACACTCACGATTCCTTCCGGGCACCGCTTATGAATCGCCCCAGTCACATGGTGAACCTCATCCACACTATTCGTAATCATATCACTCGTAACACCATTCACCACGATGAACACAACATCCTTGTCTAACGAATTATCACTCCCAACAATACTCGCACTTGTAGGCGACTCATCAACTCGACAATCAATTTCGATTAGAGCAACTTCTGTTAACCGCTCTCGCTGTTCAAGCGTTGTTCGCTCCATGAACGCACGATGCGTGAGTCCATACAATGCAAACGCCGCCTGCTTCGTTTGCCCTGTCTCAATAGAGTGACTATTCTTTCGTGTTGGTGATTGAACCATGTACAGTAATAGCACCCCCATGATTATAAAAGTAACCGAGACAATCGTCTCATTCAAACACTAACACCCACAATAATATTAATAATTACACGTATCACTCACTAAACACTAAAAATATTATAATTGTAAAATTATGACGCGTATTATTCGGGGACGTGGTGAATCGCGTCAGACATTGCAAGGTTTCGGAAGTGTTCAACTTCAATCGGAACCGTGAGGCCAAATGACCGAAGGTTGAGCAGAACGTACTTCTTACTCTTCACAATCGTTACACTATGCGGGCAATGGTACGTGTCTGACGGACTCCACCCGGCTCTTTCTGCAATGAAATCACCGTCAAGAAACGTCCCTTCAACACGACACGCGGTGTACCCCTCATCAGGGTCTTCAAACCCGTCATAATCCCAGTCCGGGTTCATAAGGTCGTTTGGAGCCACGGGACTTGCAAGGTTGAAATACGCGTCCGGGCCAATCTCCGTTCCATCTTCGAGTTCAATCGTGTCGTCAACAAACTTCGTTGTTCCACTCATTGTGTACACGTCTACGTTGCACCCAGTACCATATAAGTGTTATGCTATTAATTGGGCCTAAATAATACATCATTCCGTTAACGGAATGATTATACAACTTATGATAAATTATTGGTAAACGTTTCAACAGGGGTTCCAAGCCAATCAGTGTGTTTTCCACGGGTTTCGTGAGTAACAATCACAATCGGTTCAGCATCCGACTCGTCTCGCTCCAAATTAAACTGTGAATACGTTACTTCATACGTCCATTCAATACTCGTGTTTGCCGGGTCTTCACGTTGTGTTGGAACACATGACTTGTGTTCTGTAAGCACGAAAAACGCTTCCGCAGCGCTTTGCTCTTCAAGCACAGAATGAAACCGCCGAAGAACTGGAAACATGGTTTCAGGACGCATACTATTCGTGAAGTAAAACGCGGTTTCTGTTGGTTGTTTCTCACCCGGTGTGTCGACAATGATAACTACTTTTGTTTGACTCATTACGTGTTCTGCCTTGTTAGTGAGTAATAGTGTTTCATCATACTTATATCATTGCTTTTTATGGTTTGAATTGGGTGTTTTTATGAGAAGTATTATGAGGGTTGAACGTGAAACTGTTGGTATGCGGAGTACACTAACAATCACGGTATTGACTGAGGATAGTGATGCGATTGTGAGCGCGGTTGAAGAACAAGTGAGTGGGGATGTAGAAGTAGATACTTCTCCAAACGGTGATGAAAACATGGTTCGGTTTGAAGTGAGTACAGCGGCGTATGCTGATGCACGCCCGAACACAGAATTGGTGAGCGTGTTAGAATCATTTGACGCGAGTGTGTGGGAGGATGCGTCGTTCTTTATTGACCGGGCTGAAGTGTCTGAACCGGTTGAAGGAGCATTGTGGAATGGCCCTCGAAGTGTTGAATGGGTTGAGGGTGGGAGTATTCCGTCGTAGTCCCACTCTTGGTTTATTTTTTGGTTGAAACAGCGAAAAGAATGGTCGAAAGAATGGTTTAAAAAGAAGAATAGAAAGGGACGGGTTATTCCCTGTTTTCGTAATACGCTTCAATCCCGTCTGCTCGTTCGTCAATCACTATTCTGACGTGTTCGACTCGTCCATCACTAAATTCGAGCGTGTCACTCACTTGTCCCATAATAAGCAGGTCATCAAGCATCCGTTTGTTAATCGTAAAATCACGGTATTTCATGGTTCTTATTGTCACCTCCGTAATAACTAATTGTGAACTAACTTTTATATACCCTTTGGTTAGTCCCATAAAATACCATTAAGTATAAGTGTGATGGGCGTGTACATGGTAGTGTACTATGAGTCAGAGTCAAACACCGACTGATTCCACTGGGAGCGAACTGAACAGTTTAGCGCAAGAACTTGCGTTCTACGATGATTGTGATTTTGAGTCGCGTGAAAGTGAGCGACACGTTCCGGGTGTTTCCCCGCGTGCATTCCCAACTGAAATTGAGTATGACTTGGATATTGACCAGATACCGGCACAACTTGGGCGTGGTGTTATTAGCATGATTGGAGAACCCGGTTTCGTACTGGTTCAAACGTTTGGTTCGGCCTCGTTCGAGGATGATATTGAACAGTTTGAGAAACTGGTCGACCGAAAAGCATACCGACAAGTAAACGTGTACCGCCTCGATGAACCAGCAACCGGTTCTGATGACCACCTGTTTGGTCGATGGGCGAATTACGGGTGGATTGTTGAATATTCTGCGTTCGGTGATTCAGAAATTGATGACCGTCCACACAACGAAACTACGGGGTATTACTACGCGTCGACTAATGACGTGACAGACATGGCTCGAACGTTGTTGTTCGAGGAAGAACATGATTCGTGGGTTCTTGGACGCTTGAATGATGCGCATGTGTTTTCACGAGACACTCAATACCGGTTTGAAAAGCAAGGTCATGTAGCCCATTCCGACGTTCTCTAATCCGGTGAAACTCGATTGTTTTTCGCGTGTTGAAACACGGGGTTGAACCAGTATTTTTGAAACGTTTCAAACAATCGTTTCGTGCTAATCAGAGTTTTGTAGTTCGAGTAACATAGTTGTGTGTAATAATTCCATATCAGGTTAAAATAATGTTAGAAGTATGACAATAATGTGAGTGACATACTTACACATACAATGTATTTATAAAATTAACACACTTGCAAAATTATCATACTTCTAAACACAATTTATAGCTACAATACTATTACTTATAGAAACAACATAACAATATAAATAATTGCTACGTAAGAGTATAATAATGCTAAAAGTGTAATACTAATAAACATAACATAATGGTACAGGTAAAATGTGTTCAGGTTAAATATAATGATAAGTATAAGTTAGTATGTGTGTTATCTTATTTTTAGTATTAATTTGTTTTTAAGAGTAATTAATTAGTGTGATTATATTAGTTTTAAGATTGGGTTATTGTTGGGTAGAAGTATTATGTAAATAGTAATTACTGGGAGAAGTAATAATATTTGGCCGGGGTTTTCAATCGTGTTTGTTCGTGTTATAACGGGGGTTCAACCATGATTTTTGTATCGAGTTTTTGTGTCACACCACAGAACTCAAGTTACTCTGAATGATTTGAAGTGGAACGTATTCACCATCATACGCAATTTTATCCCCGTCAGTCACGCGAACAACTTGTTCAGAACGATTCGTGATGGGGTGTAGGTCGTACACGGTTCCATTCTCTGTGTGTTTGGCGTTTACGTACCAAACAGCGTTTTCGTTATCAAACACGAAGAAGCCTTTTCCAACACCCTGTTTCTGACTGCGTCCGCGTTTAGACGGAATGAAGTAGTGTGGAGTTGGGTCATCGTATTCACGAATATAAACCAGTTTGAGGTTAGCGTTTTCAACCGAGGTGTACAAGTTGGATTTTCCTTCGTGCTTTTTGACGAATTTAATCGTGTCTTTTGGGTTAGCGAACGCTACTTTTTCACGACCATTTGCGTACACAGAATGCTCGTACAACTTATCGGAGTGTTTTTCATACTCGAATCCATGCGTTGAACGGATTGGAACCCCATCCCACTCGAACACGCTTGTAAGATTATCACTATACGAGAGCGTACCCTGAATCGTCATGGTGTTGGTTAACCATTTTCGGTCTATCATCTGTACAAGTATCAACGTATCACAAGTATTTATAATTTATGATTTAATCTGTTCGGTTGATGAGACAACATAGTGTCCACTCTGAAGCGTTTGATTCAAACATCACGGTTCAAAAAGTATGGGTGTTCGTGTTACGATGTTGTTTTGTATGTTTCTTGGGTGACTGCGTTCGCATCGTTTTCAAAACACTCTTTACACATTCGCTCATTGACTGGTTGTGGTTCAGCCATGAACTTGTTCTCCTTTTCACCCACGACGTAGAACGAGTAATACTCTTTGTCACCACATTTACTACATGGGAGTGGTCTGTACGCTTGTACACCCTCATCGGCAAACTGGTACTGTTTGTTATTCCCAACAACCGTTTGAATTGGACTCACGAACAGCATATTGGTCTTAATACCGGTCACACCCCATCCGTGGTGAAGAAACGCTTCAATAGCCTGTTTCGTGGGTACTGTTGGGTTATCTGAACGCACACCGTTCTTGGTTTTCGACTCAAACCAAATAATATACACAGACTCGGTTGAACAACTAATCTCTGTCACGCGGTCAAGGTGGCGCGTTTCCCACTCGTCCGTGATAATACGACGAACTTCTTTCGTATGACGCTCTTGTTTGTTTGAATCGTGTTCAATCGGAATACTCGTGTTCATAATCCGGGTTGAACTACTATTATTCGTCGTACTCGTTTCACGACCGCGAATACGGAACCCATTATCCGTGTTAACGAGTCGTCCAACGTACACCGTGTTGTTATCGTAATGGAAGTATGCCCAACCGTGGTGAAGGAGCCTGTCGGTGTATCCACCAAGCGTTGGGGCGTGTTCGCGTAGTTCAATCGCTACAATATCACCCTGCATATCAGGACGGTAAATGCGGGTGATTTTTTCGCGTGTTGGGGCCATCCATTCGTTACGAATCGCTTGTTTGACGTGTTGAAGCCCGTCGTCCGTGGTGTCCCCCAGTTCAATCCCAAAATCGTATTGCTCGTACTCAATCTCGTCCATACTACTCAGTACGAACCATGAGTATAAAAAATTAATGAAATCGTGTGAGTGTGCTGTGTTACTGTTTTTCCATGTACGCTTCAAAGTAAAGGTCTTCACCAATACACACGGTACACGTAGCCATTCCATGACGTGGAACCGTTAGTTCAAACCCGTTCTCGATGAGCTTTTCATACACCTCAACAAACCCCGCAATGTACGTTGGGGGCAAGTCACGCAACCGACTTGCATACGAGGGGCCAAGAAATGAAACCTGATTCTCACCGTTTGCATACACGACACTCTTTGTTTCGTCTGTTGGGTGGGGTTTGTATTCCAATCCAACAACACTTTCAATCGGAGGCCCATCCCATTCAAAAATCCGGTTTAACTCTTTGTTGTACCGTAATGTTCCCGTGTCAGTAATGAGTGTCGTGTACCAATCATTCGTTATCATTATTATGTACACGTAACCACGAATCAGGGTTATAACTACTGCATTTGAACTTGTTGTAGAACGACTCCCGTTATAAGAGCAGACCCGAATTAAATGTAGTTTGACGTAACTCGTGTTTCAACAAGTGCGAGCGGGGTGTATTCATATTCATGACCATACCCAATCACATCACTACCATTCGTGAGCGTGATTGGTGAAACCGTGCTTCTTTGGAGTGGGTGTAGATAGTGCGTGTGTGTACTGCGTGCGGTTTCACCGTCAGGGGTACGGTTCATGTCGTGTTTAACGTAGTACACGGTGTCATCACTATCAACAGCGAGATACCCGTTCTCAACGCCCGTGTTGTGGTTGTATCCTCGTTCTGTTGGGATGAAGTACCGTTGCGTCTGGTTTTGACTTGCTCGAAGGCGAACAAGTTTCAAGTGACTGTTTTCTACAACAGTCGTGTTCTTTTGCTCAGGCCCATACTTATCGTAGTACGAAACAGTACGCTTCGGCGGGAAGAACCGCACATCATTAATCCCATTACCGTACAACGAATGGGCGTATAGTTCGTCGTTGTGCTTTTCATACTCAATCCCATGATTACTACCAATCAGGGGGCCGTCCCATTCAAACACGGTTGTGACAGAGTCACTATACAGTAGGGTTCCGGTGACATCCAGTACGTCGGTAAGCCAATTACGGTGTAGCATTACACGAGTATGTAGTGTCTCCGGTAACTTATAATTTATGGTATTGATTAGTACTTAAAGAATAGAACTTGTTAAGTGGGATGAGTGGAATGTAATCGCCTGTGAAGGAAATATCAAGTTCGTGCAACTAATAGGTTTGGGGTGGGACGTTGTTTCTCACTTGTTCAAGTGCAACCGTTGTTATACCTTGGTCTTGTTCACCATTCTTGTTCCTATTTGGGAATAGTTTTTTTGAAGTACACGGTTTTATCCGGTGTCATTACTAATTGTCCGTTCTTGAAACTCGTGTGTTTTTGTCCGGTTTGACTTGGAACAAAGTATTGTTCGTTTCCTGTTGAAGTGTTTAGCAGTTTCACGAGCGTCAAACTCGCTTCAAACCCACTATACTGGTTTTTGTACTTGTTATACTGATTCCATACGCGCTGACCCGCGACAGGACTCATGAAATCAATATCACTATTCCCAGTCCCATGCACTTGTTGTTCATCATCAATCGCAAGCCCGTTTTTTGACCGGATTGGAACCAGCCCTTCAGACGTGAACAAACTGGCTAACGCGCTATTCGCATTCGCGTGAAGGTAACTCCCAGTAATCTGTACTGTTTCCGTTTCCCAATGATATTCAATCACACGTCTTCATTACTCGCGTACAAAATTAAAACGTGGGGTGTCGCGGTTCGTGTTTAGTACTCTTCGAGCGCGTCTCCCAGTGCGTACACAAGTTCTTCAATCAGTAGTTCCGCGCTTGCATGGTCGACCGCGTACCCGTGGTCGCCCTCCACAATTGCTTCATACAGACCGGTTTCAATCACGTCGTCAAAGAACCCACTATCACTCGCGAGCGTGTCTGCAAGGTCGCTTAGTTCTTCGTCGCTCAGTGCTGGTTCGGAATCACTTTGGCTTTGTGCCATTGTACCCCTATGTTGGACTTGTGGGTACTTATAATTAATGGTTTAGAAGTGGTTTCTTATTTGGTTAGTCCTATCCCATACCATTAAGTATAAGTACCCCCGGTGCGTATATTGAACTGTCCAACAATGAGCTTGGAACACCAAGAAAGCGGGAACGCGGAAATTGGAATGGAACTGGGTAACACGGACTCTGAACCGGTTTCGTTCGCGGATAGTGAAGACACGAAAGATGACATGGCCTTGGCTATTGAGGAAATGGTCGAGGACTTGGTTGAACTTACGGACGAGGCGCGTGTGTCTGAACAGTTTACTGAATGGTTGGAAACCCAGTCGCGGTTCCACACGTACTCGTGGCGGAACACCATGCTGATTCAGATGCAGAAACCGGGTGCGAGCCAAGTCGCCGGGTTTTGGGCGTGGAAAAACAAGTTCAACCGTTCCGTGAAAAAGGGCGAAAAAGGAATTTACATTTGGCGTCCTATTATTACGGACAAGTGTCCTGATTGTGGTAACGCGCCGAATTACGGGTCGCACGAGTCGTGTGAGGCCAACCCTGATAATTCGGATGAGTGGAACGAGGGGGTTGTTGGGTTTACCACGACCACCGTGTTCGACGTGTCCCAAACCGAGGGTGAACCGTTGCCTGAACTTGATAGTGATGCTCGTGGGGATGTTGACGGGCTGTTCAACACGGTTCGTGACGTGGCGAGTGACCGTGGGTACACGGTTCGTGTTGTGAGTGAAGATGAGTGGTCGCACGGAACCGCAAAAGGAGTGTGTAAACAGTCCATGATGGGTGGCAACCCCGTGTTGCTCATTCGTGAACGTGACCGGGCGGCCATGACCGGCACGCTCATTCACGAGTTTACCCATGCTGAACACCACATGGACGCAACGTATTCCACGCCGGAAGAACGACGAAAAGAAGAAGTTGAGGCCGAAGCAACCGCGTATGTTGTTGGGCGACACTTCGGGCTTGAAATGGAAAACAAAGCGTTCTACTTGGCTTCGTGGGCGGGCGAAGACACGGGCGTGATTCGTGACCGTCTCAAGAACATTAGTAACACGGCCAAAGACCTGATTAACGCGGTCGAAAACCGGGAGTAAACCCGGCACAACCCGTTTTTTCGTGACTATTTTAAACTGATTGTGGAGTCGTAGTAAGCCGATTATGTCACACTACACTAAATCATAAGGTTTATATTGTTACGGTGAGATAGTACGAGTATGGACGCGACCAAAACGGTTGAACGAGGCGGAGTTACGATGGACAAGTACAGCGCACGCATTTTTGACAACCTCACCGAAGAATTCGAGCGAGTCCCACACTGGGATATTACTGATATGAGTAGTATCGCTATTAACCGAAACCGACATTTCGACATTGAGTTTGTCGGTGAACATGGTTCTTCAAACAAGGTTGATAACCGGGTTCTCGAAGCAATTCGCCGGGCGAACCTTGAACCAACCGGGTTTTACTATGAGGTTGAGGGGGAAGACATGGTTCGTGTTTGGGTTGAATCCACCTAACACGTCAACACACGTATAGGATAGGCAAGCACGGTGCTTTACTCGTGATGTTTTAATAGGGTGTAATTAGTAGCAATACGGTATGAGTAATACGGTTGTGTGTTGTGACCTTGATGATACGTTAATGCTGAACGGAACGGATTACGATACAGCAACACAAATTTTCGGCCATGTTGTTCACGAACACACGGGTGTTAATCGTGACACAGCGATTGAAACGTTCCAAGAAATTGACCGTAACAATGTTGATGAGTACGGGTTACAAATTGAACGGTTTCCTGAGAGTATGGTACAAGCCGTTGAAGAATTAGTAGACAACCCACAACAAGTCGTGTTAGACCTTGTTAACCACGTGGGGTATTCTGTGTTCAAAAGTGAACACGAGTATGCAACTCGCGGGTTAATGAGTGGCGCGGAAGAATTCTTAACAACAATGCAGAACACAGACATTCCGTTTCATCTCATCACAGCGGGCGACCCCCGTGTTCAACAACGAAAGATTGACGCGTTAGAATTAGACGAGTTTTTCACAGACACGCATATTTCACCAGCCGGAACAAAAGGAGAACATATTGAAATGATTGCTGAACAACATGAAGTCCCGGTTGAAAACGCGTTCCATGTAGGGAATAGTGTTCGGAGCGATGTTCAAGCCGCGATTGACGTGAACGCGAACGCGGTGTACATTCCAAATCATCAATGGCAAGAAGTTGATAATGAGGATTATTACGTGTCTCATGAGAACACGCTTGTGTACCGTTCTATGAATGAATTAAACACGGACGTACCAGACGTGTTCCATACGGAAAGAATCACGACACGCGGTTAATACGCACGTCTCACAGGGCTGTACAACTTTTCAATAAACAACGGTGTTGTTACAAACAGTTACACAAACCGTTCCGCACTCTTAACCGCGCTTTTCTTACTATCATGCTCTGACTCCATGGAAGCCACGTCAACCACATACGACCCCGAAGTCATGTGCCGTTCTTGAGCGAGGTACTCCGTGACCTTCACAACGTACCATTTCGAGGACTTAACCCCGATAATATTCCCAAGCCCGTAACTCCGACTCTCATTAATTTCACTTCCCTGTGCAACAAGGACTGAAACCGGATTATCATGATAATCCTCAGTCTCTCCAACTTCGTACACACCGGGTTGCAGTTTAGTCGCCATCGTTCTACTACCATGTACACGTTACGTACACTTATACTTTATGATTCATAATGGGACTGTAAGAACGTAACAAAAGAAACAACGCGGTTTAACGTTCACAAACACGTTGCCTTAACCATTAATTATAAGTGGGCAGGGGTACAATGTAGAAGTACAGCAGTTCCGTGGTGTAGCGGCCAATCATGCGGGTCTTTGGAACCCGCGACGGCGGTTCGAATCCGCCCGGAACTATATTAAGGCACACGGGCCTTGTAACAAACATCCGTGAACCTGTTCGACACACGCACGCGCTGTTTTACTCCACGTTACGATTTTGTAATTCGCTGAGTGTTTGTAGTCCTTCTTCAAAGTCTGCCCGTGGGATTGGTGGCCCTCTTGGTGGAAGTGTCCCTCGAAAAACAGGATTGTATGGAAGTTCTTCTGTAAGACAATCATGCACAATCGCCGCTTTTCGTAACTTGTCTATCTCTTCACACAGAACGTCTCGATTCGTCATACACCACGATTAGAGAGTTGAATTATTAAAACTATGGACAACGAATACCACTCGAATCGTTTCCCTATTCACGCTCCATGTTCACGCTCCATGTTCACGCTCCATGTTCAATTCGTCCTTGTTGCACAACCCGTGTTTCCAACACCCAAAACTCTGTAATCGTTAACTCAGGATGCGCGTTTTGCCATTCACGTAATAATGAAACAACATGGTCAAACGTAATCGCACCCCGACGCTCACGCTCAATAAACCGTTCTAACTCGTGCGGTTGCACACTATGCTGTGCAATATTCTCAGCAAGGTCAATTTTCAACGTAAACCACGAATCTGCATTATCTTCTCCAATCCGCTCAATAATAATTCGAGACTCACCCGTAATATTCGGGTTTTCAAACGATTCTTCAACCCGCTGTTTCATCTCTTACAACACTATTCGTTATGACGCTTAAAAACACTTCCCCGTTATCATCAACCAAACACACGAATAATAAAACACGTATTATAAAAACCCATGGGTAAGTTTTATTTAGTTAGGAAATGAACAATAAACATGGCAACAACTACCAAGAAAACTCAGGTTGAAACTGTTACAAAAAACATCAACCCCGAACAGAACAAACAAACACTCTGTCTCATAACCACGGGAAAAGAAATCAACCAAAACAGCACATTCTTCGGAAATCTAACCGTTGTGAATGAGAACGAATGGTACGTTGTCGTGATTGAAACGTTTGTTCTTTCAGACTCACCACACCACACGGACACGCGTGACACTCCACGCGTAATTCACATTCCACAATTCGTGTTCCACGATTCAGATTACGATTCTGTTACGAGATTTTGTGAACATATTGAAACAATATAATAATCTTCTTACTACATAGTCCTAACGCATACCATAATACTTATTAGCCACCGGGTTAGATATAGAAGTACACATGAACGGGAACACAACGATGTACGATGTTGCTCCAAACGCACCCGAACTTGACCTGAGCGCGTGTATGTGTGCCGAGACACGACACACAGCCCGCGAACTTCAAACCGAACTAACCGGTACGCTCGTCACAAAAATAGAACTGTGCGGAGACACGATTACGATAACACGAGAAAATAGCATGGATTGGGGAGCGATTCAAACCACGTACAGAAAAGCGTTTGACTGCTTACACAACGCTCACTACTCCCGCGTTCACTACGCTGGAAAAGAAAACCAAGACGTGTTCCGACGCCACACGAACTAACACGTAAACGCACCGAGATTACTACTCATTACTCATTTTACCGTCTCAGTCTCAACACACCACACACAACGAACTATTCATTTCAATAATTCCAAACTAAAATAATCCAAGAGTGGGCATAACCCCAAACGAACTAACACCCAAACACGAACACACTATTCACACGTCAAACCGAAACCACTCCCTATCACCATTCTTCTTACACCACAACTCAGCCGAAGACTGATTCGACAACACCTGACAAATAATCCCATCCATCATGTTCACCCCAACAAAAACCGTGCCCGTGTCCTGAACCGGTGACACACGAAACGGCGACGAATCAACCCGGTACTCACCAAACAACGACCGAGAACCATTCCCCGAAGCCCACTCTTCTGCAGTTTCAGAATCCGTGAACACACGTCGAGGAATCACTCCCCCAACCGTTTCCGCGCCAATAATCACACGCATTGATGCACCATTCTTCTCACGAGTTGCCATTGTTGACATGACGATTATACAAACGCGGGATGGTCATAAAATTGTTTCTGCACAAAATGTACAATCTATACACTCACGTCACACGTACCACTATTAGCCTTACAACAAACCATAAAATATAAGTGGGTGTGTCCCATCTATACAATCGGAACTATGAAAGTAGCCATCAAGGACGGAGACACTCGAATTGTTCGATACGGCGTTGCTGATTTCGACGTAAACCAGTCTGACGGAACAGTCACGCTGTTTTACAACCCGACCACGGCGGCGATTGCTGACGCACCACGCGAAGAACCACTTACCGGAGTTGTCGTGGGTGCAGTAGATAGTGCGTTCGATAACGACCCCGCATACCGTGAAGAAGACCTGATTAATGAAGAAGAACGCGCGGACGATTTCAAGGATTACCGTCCCGCGTAACCACACGTACCCACACAACTACCAAACACACTTACACACTATTTCATTCCAACAATCAAATGAGCATAGAACCCACCACGCCTGAAGATGAACGGACACGAACCGTCAACACACTATCCACGGTCGACACGTTACGGAACACTATCGAAAGACGGTACGGAATCGAACACGTGGACAGGTACTCGTACAAAACCGCGTACTGTGAGATTAACTTCCGAATCGAAAAAGTGTACACAAATAGTGAGAAACCAGTCAAAAAGCTAAAAGTGTCACACTTGTGGATACACCCTGATATTCGCGGTAACGAGTACGGAACAACTATTAAGAACGCGATTGAACAAGTAGCGACCGACGCGAAACACGTTGAACGAATCGTGTTCACCGTGCAAGTGGATAGTGGGCATGAACCCGCTATGTTCAATGCGTGGGGGTATGACGTGTCTGACCCGTACACGTCTGATTACGATAACAAGGTCATAACTGCTGAAAAACGACTTGGGTAACGAACCCAGTAATAGTACGGTGAGTAGTGCAAGGAGTGGTAACTATTCCCATAGTCCCACTTAGCATCATAAAGTATAAGTACCCACGGGTATATTATTGAGATAGACAGACCAATGATGGGAGAACTAAACGCACTGCAAAACATTGACCTTGGCCCGGAGTTTAACGGGTTCGAGGTTTTTGTTGTTGGGGGCGCGGTTCGTGACGCTGTTCGGGGTGACAAACCCGACGACATTGACCTGATGGTTGTTGCTCGTCCGGGTGAAGTTGATGATAGTGTTGCCCGCCTCACGGAGCAAATGCCCAAGCGGGTTAACCCGGAAACCTCGTTCCCCGTTTTCATGGATTCTCAACACCGTGAAGTCGCGCTTCCACGAACGGAAGAAAGCACGGGCGCTGGTTTTCAAGACTTCGACATGAGTCTTGTTCCAGCCGGAACCCCGATTGAACAAGCCGTTGAGATTGACCTTGAACGCCGTGACCTTACCATGAACGCAATGGCGTTTAACATTCGGAACGGTGAATTGTTCGACCCGTTCAACGGATTAGACGCTATTCAGGACGGGCTTGTTCAACACGTTAGTGACGCGTTTAGTGAAGACCCGCTCCGTGTTGTTCGTATGGCTCGGTTCGCCGGACGGTTCGACGCCACGGTTGACTCGGACACGCGAAGCCTTGCACGTGACATCGCTCCAAGCATTGGGGTTCTCCCCCGTGAACGCTTGGTTCGTGAACTACGCAAGGTTTTCAAGCAGTCTGAACGTCCCGACCGATTCTTCACGGAATTAGTTGAGGCCGACGCGTTAGAACACGCGTTCCCTGTCCTTGCCGGGATGCCCGATGAGCAGTTTAAGCGCATGAAGCACGCCGTTTTTCAGGTTCACCACCAAGTCGGGCGTGACGTTCACGCGTTGTTCGGTGCAATGGGCGCGGCAATGGGCGAACGTCGTGTTGATGAGTTTACCCGTTCCAACCCGCTCACGAACCGTGAGAGTGAAGCATTGGACGACGGTGCGACGTTCGTTGGACGTGTTGGGTTCGCACCCAACCTTTCCCCGTCCGACCTACTCACCGTTGCGAACCGCTTAGACGGTGAACACGGACTCAACGTTGAGAACGCTGTTGCGGTTGCGAACGTTCTCGACACGGCCACGGACGGGTTCACGTTCCGTGTTGATACGGAACGCGTCCACAACGAACTAAACGCCGCGCTCACCGCGCTTCACGAGATTGACGGGCAACACGTCATGAACAACGAAAACATTGACCCAAGCGATATTGGGACTGATATTTCCGGGCGTGAATTTAGCGAACTACTCCAACGTCACCGCGCAGAACTCGTCAGACAAGAACGCCCCTAACAAACACGCCCCCAAGCGTGTTACTCACCACGGTAACACCGTGAATAACGAGTCTGTTTTTCACTCTCAATAACAGTACGTGAACTACTCCCTACCCAGTATCAATAACACGAAGTATTATTATTCCGTGTAAACAAATAATACGTGAAACAATGAATACTATGACAGACGATTTCACCCTTCCAGACAACGTCACACCCCTCGAAGGCTTCCAAATCGCGTGTGGACACCTCGGACTATTAGGTGTCAATCCTGAAACAGACGCGATTAAACAATTAATGCGTAGTGGGATTCGGATGTGGTATTTTCACGATGGCGCGATTCGATGCGTAAGCCGATTTTCTGACCATTCGGATTCATGGGGGTCGGACACGACCAAAACACCAGAACGAATGGTAAAAACATTGTCTGCGAGTGATGATGAGAATGTGAGTATTGTTGATAAGGAAACGTTCAATTGGTTACACAGTATTCTCGAAGACGAGAACCGGGTTCATGACGGGTTACTATGGGGCGTAACGGTTCATTGTGGATACGGTATTGAACGAGGCAAAACCCCGTCTTCACAAACCGTGAAGTGTGTGCCCGGTGTTGGTGATAAACTCAGTGCAAAGATTTGTCAAGCAATGTATGATAGTGACAACCCGTTTGTTGAATCAGAACCAGAATCCGAGACTGGGTCTGACGAGTAAACATTACGATTCTTTTTGCTGAGTGGGGTTCTTCGATTATTATTTTGTTTTGGATGAAAATAGCTAAATAATAGTGACTGGTACGGGTTCGTCTTGTGTTTTATTATTTGTCGAGTGAGTAATACATTCTTAACATACTATTAGTCCTACCAAAAACCATAAAGTATAAGTACCCGTGGTACTTATACAGAGGTAAGATGAGTATTACCGACTCACCAACCGATGTGGAGCGAACTGGGGAACAGTCCGTGCTTGAGAACACGCTTACCGACACTGGGGCGCTTATTTACGGTAACAACGCCGTGCAGCGCAAGAAGCAACTCATGGAAACCATGACCAACCCAGTGTTCATTAACGGGCGAGAAGTCACCGATACTGACGAGTTCTGGTACACGCTATTCCTTCGTGTGTCGAACAATGATGAGTCAGACCTTCGAGTCGAGTACAATGTTGGAGATATTTCCCACGTGGAAGTGTGCGACTTGGCACTTATTCACGATGTTGACATTGGCGTGCTGGAAGTCCAGCACTTGCCCGATAGTGTCCAGCACTCGATTCTCAACACGCTCAGTACGCTCACTCGAAACCCTGAGTATAATGGAATGATTGGATACGCAACGCTCAACCCGCACGCTGTTGTGAGTCGAGCAGGACTGGTCAACCCAATCCCAGTCTGGAACGTGTAACTACCTAACAAATACCATAATCTATAAGTAGTAACGGTTCCATGTTGTAGGTAGGACAATGGCAAGCCTTGGATACATGGACGACATGGAACGAGAACAGGTTACGCGGGGACTAAACGGGTACGGAACGATTATTAGCGGTGGCACGCCAGATGAGCGGCGAGACGCGCTTCTTGGCGAAATGGAAGACCCTGTTGTGGTTGTTGACGGACGTGACATGGATTCGGCTACGGACGTGTGGCTCCACATTCTTCGTGAAGCGTATGGCGAAGATGAAATGGAAGGTGCAGACCCGGAAATTATTGGGGTGTTTGAGGTTCGGGTTGCTCTCATGGAAGAAGAGCAGAACGTGGCGATTATTGAGTACGATTCGATGGATGAAGAAACGCAACAGACTGTTGGACAAGCGTTCAAGGGAGTGTGTGAACGGCGAGGGTTTGAACAGCAACTTGGCTACACGGCGGAAGATAACGAGTCTATTTTCCGTCAGGTTCCCGATTTGAGTATGCGGGTGTACCCGACAGAGATTCGGTAACGCTCGTAATTATAACGCTTATTATAACGCTTTTTGTGGTGTGAATAACGAACAGAACGAATAGTTGAACGATACAATGAGTATGTGTGAGTGGTAACAATATGAATACTTGTAATGATTACTATACTCTTTAAGTACCAATCCAAACCATAACACTTATTACAATGGGGTTCTATTATAGAAACGTGGAACGGTAACTCAATCCCGGTATGAGTTTAGGGGATGTGTCCTCACCCGACTGGCCATCGGGGACAACAACAATGGGTTACACCCGGCGATTGTTGGCACGAACCGTTACTGTGTTGGTTCAAATCCAGCCCGTTCCACTACCACACGACTATCATCGGAGCGTGAAACAGGAACTACCCATGCGTATTGATTCTCATCATCGGAACACGTTGAACACGTTTGCTGAACACGTGATAGGGTTGACTGATGAGAACCAAATTGTTAACACGGAAAACAGAGCGACGAGTGAATTAGGTGACACTCAATTAATCGGGCATGGTTGTGGGCGTGTGTGCTACACACTCCCTGATTACATGGTTCCCTCCTCGCATCGTAATAGTGATGCAAACAAACATACTGATTCTACGTTCATTGTTAAATTCGCGCATGGTGCGTCTGTGTACGAAGAACACGGAATGTTACAGAACACGAACGAACACGTTACATGGAACCAGACGCAGTCACCATTCTTACTTCCCGTGTTAACCGCACAACAAGAGTCTGAATGGCCTGAAGTGGAGCGAAACCAGTTTAAAACGAGTGATACGAACACCGTGACCGGGCCATTATGGATTGTTATGCCGCTTGGTGATGCGGAGTTTGAAGTGTGTGAGTATTTCTGGGACTGGGTTGACGTGGTTCGTGAGTATTGTGACGAGTTCGTGTTAGAATCTGACGTTCGGCCAAATAATGTGGTGAAATGGCGCGATTGGTTTAGATTGTGTGATTACGGTATTCATTCGAGGGAAAATAATGAGTCTGTTGTAGTGCTTTAAGTCCTAATCAGTATCATAACACTTATTACTAAGGGGGTACTATATGGAAGTGTCCAACAATGAGTGGAACAACGCAGAACGCGTCTGACGTGGAAATTGGGAACAACGTTGTCGGTGTGGAACCCACGATTGACTCTGAAAGTGCGTCCGAAGCGTACCCGGTTGAAGTCGCGGAAGAACTCGCCACCGCGCTGACAGACACGACCGCGACCAAGATTCGGATTATTGGTCACACGCTCGTGATTCGGAGCGCGACTGAAACCCTGAAAGACACGTGGGAGATTCACCGAACCGCGATTGACACCGTGTTCGAGTGGAATTACCGGTCTGTCAACCCTGAAAACGTTGACGTTGTTGATGATAGTGAATGGGCGTCTGTGTTCCGCCTCTCCGCGTAACACCGTCACACAACTCCGCGTACTGGTTCAAATTCTCATGTTTTATTAATGCTTTAGTGCTAACCAATAAACACGCATGGGAATTCGTGAGTATAACCAATCTGCCTTAGAGAATAACCCGTTCACCGAGTATCAAACAGCGATTATTAAACTGGGTGTTTCAATCGTGTTCGTCGTGGCGTGTGTTCTTGCTCGTTTCATGATGAATGGCCCGGTGTTTGATTCGTCATGGGGAGAGTTTCAAACAACAACCGTGTTCTTCCCAGTTATGATTATCACCGTGTTGTTTCTTGGAGCCGTGATAATCTCAGCCGTGTTAAGCGCGTACTTGTTGTATAATCCGACGCATCGGTTGTTTGATGAGTATTCTGACAACACAAAGCGTATCATTGCGATTCGTGGATTATTTCAACTTGTCGTGTTTGTATCGTTCATCTGGTTGATAGGCGTGTGGGATATGCTCGTCACGATTGAGATTGCGATTGGGATGGACACGTAACAGGGATGAATTGAAACACGTGTTGGTAATCATGGTGTGTTTTAATATTCTTCAATAAGAATAGTGTATTCATGGACGAGTCGAAACACGAAGACCGGAAAGCGCATCATTTGTATGCAAACAAAGTAACAGGCATATGGATAAGTTTGCTCGGTGTGATGAGTGTAATGAGTGTATTCGTGTTTCAACACGCTGGGACTGGAATCGTGTTTGATGAACACACGGTTACAAACACACCGGTTCTTGAACTTACAGCGGCTATTAGTATTGGGTTAACAGGCGTGTTTATCGTGCTTGGCCTCGCGGGAATTATTGTATCCATTACGCACTCGTACAACGTGTATCAACAAGCATTATCAACAACCGGGTCACGTCGAAAAAGCTTGTTTGTCACAAAAAACGCGTACACGCTTATTGAAACATTTTACGTGAGTGTGTTGTTCATCACGATTGGACTATTCATATACAGTCTCACACTCGTGACCGGCCTCTCACACGCGTTTTAACCATTGATTGTTGTAAAATAATTCGCGTGATGTGTGGTTCATAATAAGAATGAGTGATTGGGAAACGTATTTTGTTGTTTCCACAAGAACTGGTTAAAGACTTATTACGGTTCGTTAAATATGAGACTCATACGAATCCGTGTTTACCCACAACACTCCCACAAGAGATGCAGGGGATGATACGCTTTTTGAACGTGGTGTGTTACTCGTATTTGTAACCCTGTTTTTAATCATGCCTCGTGTCACGATTGGGAGTATGAATCTTCCACAATACGTGTCTCCACTCGTGATTCACGTATTGTTTGCTGTTGGGTTCGTAATTAGTGTGTACGGGATTTCAAAAGGCGTGTACCGTGTTGTGAACCATGAATCATTAGCCACGAACCCCAAGTATAAGAATCAACGTCACGTGTTGTGTGACGCTCTCACCGCGTTTTTCTACCCCGTGTTCGTTGTGTCCGGGTTTTGGATGGTTGGGTTGTTCTAACTAACAAAACCCAACACGAGCCACGTTTACCCTGTTAGAACGTACTCCCACGTTTCTCAACCCGTACAGTTTCAAGCGCCTCGTCAAAATCCTCCAACACGCTTTCAACCGCGCTCACACTATCAACTGGTTCAACCGCACTCATGAAGAACGCGATACGACCAACGTGTTCATCAAACTTGGTAAGGTTTCCACGCACATCCATACTGGTCGACGGCGGTGTTTCACTCACATCAAACACAACCCCGTCAACATCTTCATCAACAACAATTTCTAAATCCCAATACCACTCCCACGCATCATACGCGGTTCCACTCTCAGGCCCCCAATAATTCTCCCACGCCCCATCACTAATCTGCCCCAGAATCTCACACGCCCACACAACCGCGTGAACCGGCGACAACCGAACCTGACCACTCGAAACAGTTTCATCACTCCCATTCTGGAAATCACTAATGAACGCTTCAACCCCGCTCTCACTAATGAACGCACGTCGAAACGCGTCACGCGACTCAGGAGTGACCCATGAACCCGCTTCCATTCCCATTCCCGCTAATTCTTCAAGAACCGGTCGAGCCTCTTCAGCAACCGCTTCCGTTTCCAAGTTATACCGTTCTTCATACCGTTGCAAGTATGCCGGGGTTTCATCTCCCATAACACCCTCAACTACACCCTCTATACATATAATAGTAATGGTTTCTACTTAGATGAAACAATGAATAAAACACGGTCTTACTTCTCAGTAATCGTTAAACAAAACTGTTAGAACGAAACGCGTGTTTGTTCGGGTGTGTTAGGGCGCGGCCCACTGAATCTCATCCAGTGAGTCAACCTCGTCAATATCGAACCGCTCAAGGCACTCCTCGAACACGCTAATCGCTTCGTCCTTATCGTACCCGTGGTACAACACGTTCGACTCTAACTTCTCAACACGAGCGACCGTGGTTTTGTACCGGTCGAACGAGTCCTGAAACACTTTCAGAATGGTTGCTCCCTCTTCGTGCAGTCGAATATCCCCGTCGTTTGCTTCACTCATTGTTGCTCACTTCTATATAGCACCCCCTACTTAATAAAGCTTATGATATTGAATGGGACGTTGCGCTAAAGAGTGGGTTTTCTATTACCCTTCCATCCGTCGAATATCAGCGGGTTGTGGTTCTCCACCACCAATATTCGTATCACACGACTCAATCGTGAACCACTCACGTTCCATTACTTCGGTCTGGAACTGAGAAATTCCATACGCATCACCGTTCACGTGAACCGTGAGAACCCCGTCTTCACTCCCTTCCACTTCAACGTGTAGCTCATCACTATCCGTGTAAGGAATAGACGTATCTGGAGCCGTTTCTGCAACCTGAATCTTGAACGTGGCTGTGTCAAACGTCATGGTACTCAATAGAATACACGGGTGGTAAGTATTTATAACTTATGCTTTGTTGTTCGCACACTCACAACACAAAATAATGCGTCGAGTGTTAGTGTCGTGGGTCTTGGCGCACGTTCGAGTACGCTTGTGCTGAACTACCTGTTCTCGTGGATGAAGATTCTGACGTGTTTACTTGAACCGTCGTGTCAACAATTGCTTCGTAATACTTTTTTGCGGTTTCACTCACGGGAACATACTCTACTAACAAGTCTTTCGGAACACGCCATTCTTCTCCTGTTTTATCATGTGTCATGATAAGCGTGTTTGTTTGTGAAAGTGTTTTGTTGTCTGGCACTCGTCCCGTTACGAGCGTATCACCAATACGGAACTTTGCACTCATACGAACGTGTTAGTGGCACACCCGCTTAAAAACCGGGAACAAGTGATGGATAGGACGTGTTATCAACCGGGTCATTGCCGAGTGAAAACACAATGTACGTATGATTTCCACGAGTAGAAACCGTAACCTCACTATTCTCGAACGCGCCACCATGTTCTGCTACAAGCTGTTCGAGTTGTTCTCTGATTTCCGTACCAGTCGAAACGTCATCGGGAGTAATACCATCGTACTCACCTTTAATACTCACACCAATCTTTTTCATAAACCCACTTTCTTTTTCATCTGCTACGGGGTCATACGCTGGCCCCATGCTCGTTACAACACTCACATGAGCTTTCACACCGTTTTCGGTCATGCTTGTTCTCGCAATTTCTTTCACAAACTCATCATCACTCAGCACGCTCGAAAGCACGTTCGCATCTTCTCGGTGATGCTCAACATTTTCAACGTCACGTCCAATGACTGGGGTTTCATCTAACTCCATACTACACACATTACCATTTGTGTATTTATAGTTTATGATTATAACGCTGTTTGTTTTGCTCAATTACATTGGTTATTTCCTGATTGAACCACATTGGTTATTTCCTGATTGAACCACATTGGTTATTCCGTGAAAAAACCAACCCACTCCGACCAAACCATA
>LFCJ01000141.1_pt1 | contig 39117 bp, 43 predicted proteins | sample 643141 | NCBI WGS metagenome assembly LFCJ01 (sample SAMN03766243, study PRJNA286221) | soda lake metagenome | biome: soda lake; feature: Kulunda steppe; material: water; isolation source: sample B1-Br-g2 brine of Lake Bitter-1 | place: Russia: Kulunda steppe | collected 2010-07
CAGTCCCACCCGCCACAGTCCGTGAACCCTACACGGATTCTTACCGTGTCGGGGTTCGGTGGGACTGTAAACCTGAAATCTCCAACGCTCAGGATTCCTCTGCCTTCAGGCGGAGGAGGATGTCAATATTCTGCTTTAGTTATCAGTATGCGTCAATTTTCAAACCGGACAGCGGTCGGAACGCGGTCGATGGTGCTGTTTGGACTCGCTATTGGCGGCTTCCTCACCCTCATCGTCGGCATTTCGTTGTTGCCACTGATTATCGGCTCTGGAGCGTTTCAATATATTTCAATTCTAATGTGGGTGCTACCCATCATCGTTCCACTGTTGATCGTTGGTATTGTTCTCTTTGCCATCATGTCTGCTGACTCAACCGCGACGGCACCCTCGACAGCCACTGGAGACCCACTCGAGGTGCTTAAAAATCGGTACGCTCGAGGTGAGATAACGGTCGAAGAGTACGAACGCTCGTTAGAAATTCTGCTCGATGTTAATTCACCAAAGGAAGCCTCGAGGCGTCTTATGTAGTTCCAACCTGCGTCGAGTGGGCAGCCAAATCCGGCTACGGAGACAGCTACTGACACCCAGACGGTCGAATTTACCGTTTCAAACACCGAGTCGACAATCACACTCGACAGTGAGACGCTCCCATCGGACGAGCAAATCCAGTCGTTACTCGAGCAGTTAGACGGTAATCGCTGATCGAACAAAACAAGCGAAAACGCACTGCACCCGCCGAATACACGTTTTTAGCCGGTTATCGGATGATGTCGACGCCGTTGTTCCGCTCGAGTTCGGCGCGGCCGCCGTCGCTTTGGGCACCGTAGCCCTGATTTCGACCGCTGTCGATGTTGTTGCTCGCGTCGAAGCTCCCATCGTTGAGGCCTTCGATACTCGCACGGGACTTATCGGCCTGCTTTTGAGTCGTTGGACCGAGGACCTGAGCGCTCTGGACGCCAGTCATAATCGCCATCACACGAACCTTGCCTTTGTAGGACTCCTGAATGCGTGCGCCCCAGATGACGTTGGCGCTCGCCTCGAGTCGTTCGGTGATGTTGTCGGCGATGCCTTCGGCCTCCTTCAAAGTAAGGTCTGGACCGCCAGTAATGTGGACGAGCCCACCGGATGCGCCACGATAGTCGACATCAAGCAGTGGGTGGTTCATCGCATCGCGGACGACCTCCTCCGTTTTGTTCTTGTCCTGTGTCTCGCCGACAAGCATCACTGCAACCCCGCCCTGATTCATGATCGTGGACATGTCTGCGTAGTCCAGGTTGATCAGGCTTGGCTGGGTGATCGTCTCCGAGATGCCTTTGACGGTTTCGGCGATGATCTGGTCCATCACCGAGAACGCTTTGCCGATTGGGAGGTTCGGGACGTAATCGAGCAGTCGGTTGTTGTCGAGGACGATGATCGAGTCGGCCTGTTCACGCAGGCGTTCGAGACCCTCTTCGGCTTTGACGGTGCGGGCGCGCTCAACGTTAAATGGCGTCGAGACCATTCCGACGACGATTGCGCCTTGCTCTTTGGCGATTTTGGCGGCGACGGGTGCGGCACCCGTACCGGTCCCGCCACCCATACCGGCGGTGACGAAGACGAGGTCTGCGTCGCCAAGGACCTCTTTGATCGTACTCTGGGCCATTTCGGTGGCACGTTCACCCATCTCAGGGTCACCACCAGCACCGAGCCCGTTGGTGAGTGATTTCCCGACTAAAATCTTCGTGTCGGCTTCGATCATCTTCAGGTGCTGTTTGTCCGTGTTGATGGCGATGGTGTCTGCGCCTTCGACGCCGATGTTGTACAGGCGGTTGATCGTATTGTTGCCTGCACCACCAGCACCGATGATGACGATTCGGGGGTCACCGAACTCGTCGTCGTCCATCGACACGTCCATATCTCGCTTCTCCTGTTCGGCGTTCTCGAGGGCGTCTTGGACAATATCCTGCATGATTATGCCTTCGCCCACGTTCGTTTGCCGGTTGTCTGGCGGTCACGCCGACTCTCGCTTTGTTCGTTGATCATTTCTCGGACGGCTGACCGGATTGCCTCACTCCGGTTTGGAAACTCGCCTGAGTCGACCATTTGCTCTACTTCCTCGATCTGCTGTTTCGGAATTCGCAGTGTTACACGCTCCATTGTTGTATTCCCTGTTAGGTAAGACGGCGCGCGCCCCCTGTATGACGCGGTATGTCTTACACCACCCCGTTCACATCGGGCGATTAACCCGTTGAACGGCTGGTGTAAGACAATCGTCTTACGTAAATAGGCCAATAGTGTCTTACATAATAAAACTATCGCCGATTACGACCGTCGATGTCTTACAACAGTCTCTCGAAACGCTATTTTGAGCCCAACACGTCAGCGGCCGGTGTCCGACGCCCGCAGCTCGGACAGAACGACCAATCGGACCGAACTTCATCCCCACACTCGCAGAAAACCCGTCTTGAGGCCTTCTCGCCGCAGTTTGGGCAGAAGACGTGGTCGTCTGCAAACTCGTGTCCACAGCTCTCACAGTCGTGGGTGTCTGACGGCGCGCGCTCGTCAGTCGACTGTTTGGTCGCGTTCGCTTCCGTTGTCTTACGCTCGGGCGTCACCTCGGCTTCGTCGGCTTCGGAGGCCACTTGCGCTCCCTCGAGTGAGACGGTGACGTGTACGTCCTGTGGCTCTGGGCGTTGTGTCAGACGCGCCTCGAGGCGTTCGTCGAGGCGCCGGTCAACGCACGCACGCACGAGGTGGTCAATGCTTCCGGTTCCGTGTTGACGTGTCACCCCGTAGCCGACCGGCGGCGATTGGGAGCGTGGCGCTCTGGGGTCTCGAGGCTCTTGCCCCTCGAGGTAGCTTCGGAGCGCCTCGCGCATAATTTCGCTTTTTGACGCGTCGAACGCCTCGATTTCGGCTACGAGGTCGTCGTCCGCGCGGAACGTAATCTTCCCCATCGCTCGACTCTTGTCTTACCCGTTCACACGGCTGGTATATCAATGATTCCCTCGTGTCTGACGAGTGTCACACACGCGGCTGTGGAGTCGGAATAACAATCCTTATGTCTGGCTCGTCTACTACGTATGAGTGACCGCCCTTAGCTCAGCCTGGTAGAGCAGTCGACTGTAGATCGACTTGTCCCCCGTTCGAATCGGGGAGGGCGGACTTCTATTGTGTACTGCGTGGCCAGTCACTCGTTCGTTCCGGCCCGGAGAGGAGACGAGTAGACTGCGCGATTAATTTGCGGAGAGCCCACGGTGGAAGATCAAAGACTTGCGCCCGCTGGTCCAGTGTAACTGCGTCGCACACCCAGACTGCTCTGGCACGTCCGAATCATTGTGCCCGCCGACTCGAGCGATCTGCAGGTGTCAGACAGCCGCTGTCTGGATGCCTGTCTTACGGACGACGGTCCCGAGCGTCCGCTTGGCACACGCGGTGTCTTACACACTCCTCTGTCTCCGTCTGGGCTGCTGCCAACGACCGCTCAGAAGCGGGCTATCACCCGTCCCCCACCTGGTGTCATACAGCTAGCGTGCGCGTAAGACGCAGAAACGGCAACCGGTGAGCAACGGGGTTTTTTTATCCGTCGGTCGAAGGGGATGATATGAGTGAACTCGAGGCGTCCGTACTGTTACCGACCGACCGAATGCGCGAGCAGGCCCTTGCCGGGGAGGTAACCCAGATTCATCGCGGCCAGCAGTATGCCGATGTCGGTGAGACGTTTACGGTCGACGAAACGACGTTCGAAGTGACCGATGTCAGCCACCGCACGCTGGGGGATGTCACCGACGAGGATGCCAGAGCGGAGGGTGTCGAGGACCTCGAGGCGTACAAGGCGTTGCTCGAGCGAGCGCACGACCATTTTACGTGGTGTGACGATTCGGAGATTGTGCTACACCGGTTCGAGCGTGCGTAGCTGTCGGACACACAGTGCGGTGTCTGACGCTGTCAGGTGAGAGAGGACGCTGTTGGTCGCAAGCGGTTGCGGTCCCGAAGGCGAGTATGACGGCCAGTCAGACTCCCAGCGGCGATAGCAGAACCGCTTTACGTTCTCATCCGCTTGCTTTCGATATGGATTACGAGGCAAGTCTTGGTCGAGCGATGGATGAGGTACCGGATATCGGTGGCGACGAGGAGCGGTTACAGATTCCGGATGCGACGGCACAGAAAGACGGGGCGTTTACACGGTTTACGAACCTCGGCGATATCGCCGATACGCTCAACCGTCAGACAGACCATCTCCACCGTTTCGTCCAGCGGGAGTTAGGGACCAGCGGGAAACTCGGTGACGGCCGTGGCCGCTACAACGGGACCTTCTCCGGGACGGAGTTCGACGCGGCAATCTCAGCGTACGTCGAGGAGTACGTCCGCTGTTCGGAATGTGGGCTTCCTGACACCCGTCTCGTTCGAGAGGACCGGACGCCGATGCTTCGCTGTGATGCCTGTGGGGCGTTTCGGCCGGTCACCAAACGCAAATCGACCGGACAGCAACAACAACAGCGGGCAGCCGTCGAGGAGGGGAAAACCTACACCGTCGAGATTACCGGGACGGGCCGCAAAGGCGACGGTGTTGCCGAAAAGGGCAAGTACACGATTTTCGTTCCCGGCGCAAACAAAGGCGACGTTGTCGAAATCTACATTGAAAATATCTCTGGCAACCTTGCCTTTGCCCGCGTCGCTTGAGCCCAGCGCACACGCCACGCCATCGGCGTCATAACCGCGAAACTAAAGTCTGCTTGTACTCGTACAACTCGTGTGGGAGTTTCGTTCGATCTCTTTGGGACGTTGGTCGCCACAGAACGGTCGGGAGCGCCCGCCGCCGCAGTTGCCCGTGAGTTGACTGCTCGAGACGTGTCGGTGCCGGCCGATTGGAGCGAGGCCTACACCGAAGCCCATTTCGAGTGGACTGATGGCGCGGAGTGTTCGCTCGTCGACCACGTGACCGCTGCACTCGAGAGCCGCGACTGTGGGGGGCCACCTGGCGTAATCGCCGAGGCGGTGCTCGCTGCGTTCACCGCACCTGTCGAGACGCGCGAGGGGGCCCACGCAGCGATTGCGGCCGCCAGCGAGCGCGGGCCGGTTGCCGTCTGCTCGAACTGTAGTGTGCCCGGGCTCGTCGAGTTGACCCTCGAGCGGTCGACCATCTCGACTTCGGTGTTCGATGCGGTCGTGACGAGCGTCGACTGTGGGTGGCGAAAACCGTCGCCGGCGATCTTCGAGGAGACTGCTGTGGCGCTTGGGTGTTCGCTCACTAATCTCGTTCACATCGGAGATGATCCCCGAACTGACAGGGGGATTGTGGACTGTGGTGGCCGATTTTATTCGCCGGAATCGATGACTGCGGTTCCAGACTGGCTGGAGGCAAATGGATGAGCCGCTTTGGAGGGCGACGATGATGTCCACTATACTAGCTGTTTCAGCGATCGGTTTGGCGGCCCTGTTCGACCGCCTTGCTGGTGAGTTTCCGACACGCTTTCATCCCGTTGCGTGGTTCGGCCGGCTCGTTTCACTCGTTGACCGGGAGTGGGGCTCGAGCGCGGTTCTGATCGGTTTCGGTGTTGCCCTTTTCTTCCCGCTGATTGCTGCCGGCGTGAGCTGGGCGGTTGTCGCCGCCGGCGTTGCGGTCAACCCATGGATTGGCGTACTTGTGGCCGCCGCCGTGTTGTTTACCACGACCAGTCTCCAGTCGTTGCTCGAGATGACGACCCGCGTCCTCGAGGACGTAGAGCGTGAGTCGGCGACCGTCCACGACACGATTCGTGGGCTCGTTGGGCGGGAGACGAGTTCGCTGTCGCCGGCGGAACTCCGCAGCGGCGCTATCGAGAGTGCCGCTGAGAATCTCGCCGACGGATTCGTTGGGCCGTTGCTGCCGTTTGCGCTGCTCGCGCCGATTTCGCTCCCGCTTGGGGCGGCGGCTGCGACATGGGTAAAGGCCGTCAACACGCTCGATTCGATGCTTGGCTATCCCGAGAAAGCCGTCGGAACGGGTAGTGCGCGTCTCGATGATGCGGTAATGTGGGTTCCGGCCCGTCTCTCTGCTCTGTTGCTGGCGTTGGCGGCGTTCGAGTGGCGGTCGCTCTTGCGCGCCCGCGAGTGGTCACAGATCCCAGCCTCGCCGAACTCCGGGTGGCCGATGGCGACGCTTGCGGCGATTCTTGACGTTCGACTCGAGAAGCACGAGGCGTACGTGCTCAACGGGTCCCGCCCGTTGCCGACTGCTGTTGATGGCAGGCGGGCGGTGGTCGTCGTCCGACGAGCCGGATGGCTTGCGGTCGTCGGGGCGATGGTGGTCGCGCTCTCCGCTGGGGTGAGCCAATGACGTTCCGCGGAGCGTTCAAAAGCGCACTTACGTTTATGACGCGGGTGCCCGTTGGGGCTACTAGTTCAGAATGGGCGGCGTTTTGTGCGACGCCAGCCACGTTTCCGCTTGTTGGGTTCGTCCTCGGCACCGTCCTCTCGATTCCGCTGCTCGCCGCTGGCTGGCTGCCCGCCTCGACGGTTGCGGTGGGCTATCTACTCGGTGTCTATCTTCTGACCGGCATTCATCATCTAGATGGGATTGCTGATCTAGGAGATGCAGCGGTGGTCCACGGCAACAGGGAACGACGGCACGCGGTGCTGAAAGACACGACTACGGGGGTTGGCGCAATCGCCGCAGTCACACTCCTTCTTATCGGTCTCGCCCTGGCAGCCCTCGAGGTGGCGACGCTCCCCCTTCTCGTGGCCGTTGGCATCGTCATCGGTGCTGAAGTTGGCGGCAAACTCGGGATGGCCGCGATGGCCTGTTTCGCCACCGCGAGCCACGAGGGGTTGGGCTCGCAGTTGACAAGTGCCGTCGGCCCTCGAGCGTTCGTCTTGCCAGCGGCAGTAGGCGCCCCTGCCTTGGTGGTGACGTGGCCACATCCGGCCGGTGGGCTCGCCGTCTTTGGGGCACTCCTCGGCGCAGCGGTGCCGTGGTGGTGGGCACGTCGGAATCTGGGTGGTGTCAGCGGTGACGTGTTTGGGGCGGCAAACGAACTTGGCCGTCTTTTCGGGTTGCACGCGGGGGTGATCGCATGGACGCTTTGGTAATGTGTGGTGGCCAGGGCAGTCGCCTCGAGAGCGAGGTCGAAAAGCCGCTGTATTCGATTGCTGGGGTTCCGATGGTCGATCGGGTGTGTGGGGCGCTTGCTGACTCGACAGTCGAGTCGATATACGCGGTTGTCTCACCACAAGCACCCGAAACGCAGGCCCACCTCGCTCGAAGTGAGACGGTACACACAATCGAGACACCCGGTTCGGGCTACGTTTCGGACCTGCAAACGGCACTCGGCGATGCGCGGCTTTCGACGCCGGTGCTCACAGTCGCAGCCGACCTGCCGTTACTCGAGGCGGCGACGGTCGATCGGATCTGTGAGCGCTACGCCCGGCAGGCTGGGGGTGGCTCGATGACGGTCTGTGTGCCCGTTGCGCGCAAACGACAACTCGGGGTGAGCGTCGATACGACGGTGTTTGGAGCGCCACACCTCGCGCCGACCGGCCTCAATATCGTTGGTGGTAAGACTGAGATGAAAGCGATACAGTATGACAGTCGACTGGCAGTGAACGTGAACCGACTCGAGGATGCCCGGCGGGCCAGAGCGCTGCTTTCAGCCCCGGATACAGCAGAGAGCGCGTTGGAGGACCGATGCGATTAGTGCTCGCAGCGGGGACGACGGAGACGGCGTTGATTGAGAGAATCAGTGCGGCCGGGGCGACGCCGGCGTTGATGAGTCAGACGCCGCCGGCGGATGCCGAAATTCTCGTTTATGGCGAGCCAGCCCAGTCGCCGGTGACGCCGGTGAGCCCGACGGGTTGTCCGACGCCGGCGGCGGTCACGCGAGCCGTTCGGGAGACGGTTGGCTTTCCGGTGACCGTCCTCGAGGCAGGGTTTGCTGAGCCGACGGCTGCGCCGACGGTCGACCTCGGGGCGGCGCCCGGCGGTGATATTCGGGTGGCTGATCCGGTTCCTGACGCATCCGAGGTGTTTGAGGCGGCCCGAACCGTCGGGCGGGCGATTCCTGACGAGCATATTCTCGTCGGGGAGACGATTCCCGGCGGGACGACGACAGCCCTTGGCGTATTACGGGCCCTTGGAGAGCCGATTGCGGTCTCCTCGTCGCTGCCGGAGAATCCAATCAAACGGAAACGGGCGGTTGTCGAAGAGGCACTCGAGACCAGCAAGCTTGGGGTTGGTGATTGTGCCGGTGCGCCACTCGAGGCCGTTCGACGGGTTGGCGATCCGGTGTTGGCGGCCGTCGCTGGAGTGACGGCTGGCGCACTCGAGTCTGGGACGCGGGTGCGGCTTGCCGGTGGGACGCAGTTGCTCGCGGCAGCGGCGGTGGTGCGCCACGGCGAGGTGGTTGCTGACTCGCCACTCGAGTTGGCGACGACGTCGTTTGTCGCTGCCGATCAGGGCGATGCGCTTCTGGAAGCGGCGGACCGACTGGACCTCGAGTTGCTCGTAACTGATCCGGGGTTCGACCGGAGCGACCACGTCTCGATGGCTCGGTACTGTGCGGGTGAAGGCAAGGAAGGGGTCGGGATGGGTGGGGCGCTCTCGCTTGTTGACGGGGAGTTCGGGGCCGTTCGGGACCGACTCGAGGTGGTGTGTAATCGGCTCGGAATCGATGGGGGTGTCGGCGATGGACCGTGAGGCGATTGCGGCGGTGAGCCGGGTTCCACACGGGGGGAGTACCGATCACAGTGTGTTGGATTTCAGTGCGAATATCAACCCGTATACGCCCGACGGCATCGGTGAGGTGTATGGGATGGCCCTCGGTGAGTCCCGGCGGTATCCGGATGATCAGTATGGTGCCTATCGGGCGGCAGCGGCCGACTATATCGGCTGTCAGCCGTCCAAGATTATTCCGACACCGGGTGGACTTGCAGCGATTCGCCTCGCTATCGAAACGACTGTCTCGGCCGGTGACACGGTGCTCGTCCCGTATCCGAGCTTCGGCGAGTACGCTCGGGAAGTCCGGCTACAGGGGGCTCACGTTCGGGCAGTCTCTCATGACGAACTCCTTGAGAGTGACCCGGCTGACTGTGCGTTGGCTATCTGTTGTACGCCGAACAACCCGACCGGGGAGGCGGCCGATCCCGACGAACTATCGGCGTTTGCCCGGCGATGTGCGCGCCACGAAACGGCGGTGTTGGTCGATGAGGCTTTTCTCGGCTTCACCTCAATTCCGTCACTCGCGACGCGTGACCTCGAGAACGTGATCGTCGCCCGGTCGTTGACGAAACTGTTTGGGTTGCCGGGGCTTCGAGCCGGCTTTGCGGTGGCGACCGGCGAGCACCGCGAGGCCCTCGAGACGGTCCGTCCGGCGTGGAATATGGGGACGCCTGCGGCTCGAGTCGGTGCCCACTGTCTGAGGCAGACGGATTTCATCGAGCGAACTCGCACCCGAGTTCAAGCCGAACGAACGCGGCTTCGTAAGCGACTTGAAGCCCAGGACCGGTTCACGGTGTTCCCCTCAGACGCGCCGTTTTTATTGCTCGAGGTTGGGGCCGGTCACCGCGAGCGCGAAGACAAGAGTCAGAGTGAGGTCCCCGTTGACACCCTCCTCGAGCGGGCGGAAGCGGCGGGGGTGGTTATCCGCGACGCGCGGACGTTCCGTGGACTCGACAGCCACGTTCGGGTCGCGGTGAAACACCGGGAGGCGAACGATCGGTTGCTTGCGGCGGTCGGCGCTGAGTAAGACGATGCTTTGATGTTTCTGCTGGAATCGCCGATAAACAGTCACACATAACCACCTCCCATCCATACAACGGGTAATGGCTGATCCGTCGGTGATCCGTTCAATTGCGGTCTCCGCTGAAGCTGTCGTCGACTCGTTCGTCTACACCAAACTGAATCCCGGGACGGCTGTGCTCCGGGTGACGCCGCCGTTTCACGGTCGGATGCGAGCCCGACTCCACGTCGCTCGAGCGGCCGGAACGACCAGTGAGGAGACTGGGGCGATTCATCTCGAGCCGGCGACACTGCTCGAGTCAGCAGCCGTTGACACATATCCGACACTCGAGTCGGCCGAGGGCGACTTCGAGAGCGATGCGCCGGCGGTCATCCGTGCCGTCCACGAGGCGACCCTCGATCGCTGGCGCGAGCAGGCGCTCGAGGCCGTTGTCGAGTCGGTGACCATTGAGACCGACGACGGGTTACATGCCGTCGAGATAAAACGGATGCACTGACCGCCCTCGAGTCCCGATATAGCCGGTCTCCCCTTTACTTTCACTTTCACTCCGCACACGGGTCGCATTAACATACTGTCTGGATAACAGAGAGGTATGAACGTACAGATTGATCGATCCGAGCAGCCAGCGTGCGAGCCACGAGTTACCTCCACCCGCCGAATCGACGTCACCGATCTCGATGCCAAAGGCGTCGAGGAGTTCGTCCGTCACAGTATCGACACCGATGCGGTTTCTCTCGAGCACCGCGGATCACGTACCTACCTGCTCATCGACCGGTGAGCCGGTCGTCGTGACCTGAAAGCGGCAATACACGCGCCGAACAGTTTAGGCTCTCGGCGGTCGTGTATCCGCTATAATGTCGCGACTAAACGTTGTTCGAGGGTGCCAATGATCGAGCGAACGCTGACTGTCGTCCCAGAAAAGGGACTCCACGCGCGACCGGCCGCCCGGTTTGTTTCCACAGCCGGCCAGTTTGAGAGTGCGGTAACGGTCGCCCGCGAGGACGGCGAGCCGGTCGATGCAAGCAGCATGCTCGCGGTGACCGGGCTCAACATCCGTACCAGCGAGCAGGTTCATCTCACCGTTGACGGCCCGGATGAGGCGGCTGCGCTCGAGGCACTTGAAGCAATTCTGACGACGCCCGAAGAGGAGTGAGATGGGCGACGAACGTCAGTACGCCGGTGTTGGGGTAACGCCTGCCGTCGGGATGGGGCCTGCCCATTGGCTGGCCTCGGATCTCGAGTTGCCGCCAGTTCCGGACTCGATCGACCCGGAAGCCGAACGTGACCGGCTTGAGACTGCACGTGAGCAGGCGCTTACAGCCCTCGAGACCGAGCGGGAGGCGACGGCCGAGCGTGTCGGGGAGAGTGAGGCCGGTATTTTTGAGGCGCATGCGGCGTTTGTGACCGACCCACAGATCGAATCGGCACTTACGGCGGCCGTTGATGATGGATTGCCGGCCGAACACGCGGTTCAGGAGGCGTTTGCGGGGCCGATCGAGCAGTTCGAAGCGATGGAGGGGCCGATGGCCGAACGGGCCGATGACCTTCGAGATGTGCGCGATCGGTTGGCTCGGTTGTTGTTAGGTCGGGCGAGTGACGCCGTTCCCGAGGGCTGTGTGCTTCTGGCCGAACACCTCACGCCGAGTGATACGGCCGGTCTCGACCCCGAACTGGTCGCCGGTGTTGCGACCATAACCGGTGGACGAACCGCCCACGCGGCAATTCTCGCTCGAGCCCTCGAACTTCCGGCTGTCGTCGGGGTTGGTGAGGAACTCGAGGAACTTGAGGCGGGAACGCCGGTCGTTGTCGATGGCGAATGCGGTCTCGTTATCGTCAATCCGACCGCTGAAACGCAGGCGCGAGCCGAAGAGGATCAGCGTCTCAAGCCGATTGCGGAGCCTGTCGAGACCGCCGACGGCCACCCAATTGAAATCGCAGCAAACGTCGGCGGTGAGGATTTTGCGGCGGCCACAGCGAAGGGGGCCGACGGCATCGGTCTTTTTCGGACGGAAGTGCTTTTTTTCGACCGCGAGGAGCCACCCGACGAGGATGAACAGTATCGGGCGTATCTCGGGGCACTCGAGGCGTTTCCCGATGACCGAGTCATCATCCGGACACTCGATGTTGGGGGCGACAAATCTCTCCCATATCGTGAGGGTCCCGACGAGACCAACCCGTTTTTAGGTGTGCGAGGGATTCGGATCGCCCTCGAGGAGTTGTCGGATCTGTTCGAAACACAGTTGCGAGCGTTCTGTCGGGCGGCCGGCGAGGCGAGCGGTCGGGAGAGGGTTGGGGACCTCGCTGTGATGTTCCCGATGGTCGCCACGGTAGAGGAACTCGAGGCAGCAATCGAGGCACTCGAGGCAGCCAGAGCGGTGGTCGCAGATGCGGGTATCGATGCCGACCGTCCCGAAATCGGGGTGATGATCGAGACGCCGGCGGCTGTGTTTATTGCCGACGAACTCGCTTCCCGCGTTGATTTCTTGAGTATCGGCACAAACGACCTCACCCAGTACGTGATGGCGGCAGACCGGGAAAACGAACGGGTTTCGACGCTGCAGGATCCACTTCATCCGGCCGTCCTTCGGGCCATTGCACAGACCACTAGCCGTGCAGATTCCAATGACGCGTGGGTCGGCATGTGCGGCGAACTCGCCGGCGATCCAGCGGTGGCGAAACTACTAGTTGGCCTCGGCCTCGAGGAACTGAGCATGAGCCCGATTGCGATTCCGGCGGTCAAGCGGCGGGTTCGGGATCTCGAGTTGGCGGATGCACAAGCGCTTGCAGCGCGAGCACTCGAGGCGGAGACGCGGGCTGCGGTGGCGGCGGTGTTGGAAGACGAGTAGGAAGCTTATATTTTGGAGACGCTGCGAGCGTCCTCGGCGGCGTCACGGACCGACTCGACGGTGGCTGAGGGCGATGTTGCAGCGACCGCAGCGTTGAGCGTCCCCTCGAGGACCGGCGCATCAGCGATGGCGACCGTTTCGGCGTCGATGTCGGCCATCTCGATTGCCAGTTCGGCGTTCATGACGGCGCTCCCGAGGTCGACGAGGATGACGACGCCGCCATCATCGGCGGCCTCGATAGCCGACTGAATCGGTTCGGGACTCGTTCCGATGCCACCGTCTGGGTCACCCCCGACGGGGACGAGGCCGTCTTCGCCGCCCATTTCGCTGGCGATTTCACAGATGCCCTCGGCGGCCTGTTTGCTGTGGGAGACGACGACGATGCCGACCATCAGTGCTCGCCTCCGCCTTCGCTTTCCGTCCCGCCGTCGGTCTCACCCGTCTTCAGATCCTCCGGCTCGATGTCCGCTTCCGTTTCGAGAGATTCGACATCGATATCCTCCGGGTGAACATCGGATTCGGCGTCAACCTCGACCTCGCCGTTGAGCGCTTCGGTGGCGACGGCAAGCAGTTCCTCTAAAATGAATAGCGTGCTCGTCGCGCCGGGGTCCTGGTGACCGACTGAGCGCCAGCCGAGGTAGGAGGCCCGGCCCTTTTTGGCCCGGAGTGGGGTCGTAAACTCGACGCCCCGGCGGGCGGCGTCGACGGCTTTGCCGAGCGCCTCGAGTGGCGCTAGCTCGTCGACTTCGATCGATTTCTTGTAGGTGTGGACCGCCGGTGTGAGTGCGTCGACCATCGTCTTATCGCCCAGGGAGGCTTTCCCGCGGCTTTCGACCGTCTCGAGGTAGGCCTCGGCGAAGGCGACGCTCGTTTCAGCGGAAATCCCACCCTCGAGCGTTTGGCTGGCGCTCATAATCGAGCCGCCATAGAGCGGGCCGGATGCGCCGCCGACGGCTGAGACGAGGGCGACGCCGATCGTTTTGACTAACTCCGCCGGCTCTTCGGCGTCACTCTCTTCGGCCTTCTCGAGGGCGGCCTGGAAGCCCCGATTCATATTCGCGCCGTGGTCGGCATCGCCGATGGCAGAGTCCAGGTCTGTGAGATACGTTTTCTCCTCGGCGAGTCGGTTGGTGACTGCCTCGAGGGCGGTTTGTACGGCTGCAGTCTGGGATTCGAGATCCTGCGTCATCAATCAGTCCACGATCGTCAGGCCGGGTGTTTCGACTGGGTAGGCAAGCAGCTCTTTGAGTTCATCGTCGAGCTCGAGGACGGTGATCGAACAGCCGTCCATGTCGAGTGAGGTCATGTAGTCACCGACCCAGGCGTCCCAGGTTTCGATGCCAGCACCGCCCAGTAGCTCTTGCAGTCGGCGGTTGACCACATAGAGCTCCATCAGCGGCGTCCCGCCCATCCCGTTGACGATCGTAGCGACTTCAGCGCCGGCCTCGAGATCGAGGTCCGCTAAGACGGCCTCGGTGAGGTGGTCGGTGATCTCGTCGGCGCTCATCACGTCCGTGCGTTCAGTGCCGGGTTCGCCGTGGATGCCGATGCCAAGTTCGATTTCGTCCTCGCCTAGGTCGAATGTGGGCTCACCTTTTTCGGGTGTAATACACGAGGTGAGCGCCATGCCCATCGTGCCGATGTGCTCGTTTGTCTTTTCGGCAATGCGTTTGACTTCTGCTAAGTCGCCGCCCTTGTGGGCGGCTGCGCCGGCGGCTTTGTGGACAAAGATGGTGCCACAGACGCCGCGTCGCCCGGAGGTGTAAAGCGAGTCTTCGACGGCCACGTCGTCATCGACGACGACGGTTTCGACCTCAACGTCGGACTCCATTCCGGCCATCTCGATGGCGGTTTCGAAGTTCATCACGTCGCCTTCGTAGTTTTTAATGACGACGAAGACGCCCTCGCCGCCGTCACAGGCCTGGATCATCTCGCTGAGTTGATCAGCTGTAGGCGAGGTAAATACCTCTCCAGCGGCGGCGCCATCGAGCATGCCGTCGCCGATATAACCGGCGTGGGTTGGCTCGTGACCGCTCCCACCACCGGAGACGATGCCGACTTTCCCCTCGACCGGGGCGTCCTCACGCACGACAACCTCGATGCCGTCCAGCCGACGCAGGTCGTGGGCCGCGACCATTCCATCTAACATTTCGTCGACGACACTGTCAGGCTCGTTGATGAGTTTCTTCATGATAAACCCTGATTAATAGGTGGACAGGGAGCAGAATAAACGTTCTTGTCGCATACATTTCACTTTGGGCCGAACGAATCAAGGCCTGTTCAGACTGGCGACCGGGCAACTCATATCCACTGCGTCCGTTCGTTCGGTGAATGGCCCTTGGCTATCCCTGCATGAACCACACGCTTCGTGAGCACGAGCCACCGCGTCGGTGCAATCGTGGGATGCAAAAACGGACGTGGAACGAACGCGGGCTCTCTTATGCCTCCGAACTCACCCTACAGAACTTTCGGGATCTCAAACATATTCTCGAGTGGAATCACGACCACGGCATCTCGTTCTATCGGATCACCTCCGACTTGGTTCCGTGGCACTCCCAGTACGACCTCTCTGAGTTGCCGGAGTACGAGACGATCAGGGACGTAGCCTACGAGTGTGGTGCGTTTGCAATGGAACACGGGATGCGCCTTACGTTCCACCCGAGTCACTGGTGTAAACTCGCCAGCGAGTCCGAATCGACGGTCGAAAACTCCTTACAGGACCTCGAGAACCACGGTGTCTGGCTCGACCTCATGGGTCTCGAGCGCTCGCCGTATTACAGCATCAATATCCATATCGGCGCCCATTATGGGGATAAAGAGGCGACGGCCGAGCGCTTTCGAGCGGCCGTCAGACGGCTTTCGCCCGCCGTTCGCGACCGGTTGACGGTCGAAAACGACGACAAAGAGAGTCTGTGGTCCGTCGGCGAGTTGGTTGAAGCAGTGGGTGAACCACTTTCGGTGCCGATTGTCTTCGATTACCACCATCATCAGTTTACGAGTCGCGGGGTGGGCTACCGCGAGGCCTTCGAGTTGGCGGCCTCGACGTGGCCTGAGGATGTGCGGCCGATTACCCACTATTCGGAGCCAGCACGATTGCACGGTGAGCCGACGGCGAAACCACAGGCTCACGCGGAGACGGTAGCCTCTGTTCCCGACTGGCTGTCGGCGAACTCGGACGTGATGGTCGAAGCTGGCGACAAAGAGCGGGCGATTCTTGGACTCGGACTCGACTCACCAATAAAAACGGAGACGCGTTAGACCGGCAGCGGCACCCACCCTGAGGTGGGGAAGATGCCGGCCAGTGCGAGGACGGCGATCAGGAACGTCGTGATGACGATGCTCGTCGCCGGTGGGTCCCAATGGGTGTCTCCGTGCATGTAGAAGACACGTTGAGAGAGTTCGCCGAAGAGCGCCCCGAGGATACCGAAGACGGCTCCCAGAATCACAGCTTCGGCTAACAGCAGTTCGGCCTGGGCGACACTCGGTGTGGCATCAGCGAGGGTCAGTCCGGCGTAGGCCATCGGTGCCGTTGAGGCCGGGAGCGTGATGTGGTGGGTCACCGGCACGGGCACCTGGAAGATGGCGAAATCCTCGGTGATGCTTAGGTTCAGGAATATCAGGCTGGCGGCGCTAATCCCGAATGCGAGGTAGGGGCTGCCGGTCGCCCAGAAGGTGAGTCCACCGAGGACGCCGAAGGCAAAGCCGATGATTGTCACGCCGGACCAGGTGTAAAACCAGGGTAGCCACGGTTCGACGTCCAGTCGTGGATTCGGTTCGCCCTCGGTGCCGGGGGTCTCCCGTTCGTCTTCATGCTCGAACGGTGAGATGTCGAGGATGCCATCACCACGAACGGTCCCCACGGTCTCGTAGCCGAGTGCCAGTCGATGGGCGAACGCCGAAATCACGACCCCCATCGCAATCGGGTCCCACGGCAGGGCAAAGCCGTCGGAGATGAAAAAGACGAGAAAGCCAAGAATCCCGAACAGCCCGCCGACGAGCAACACGTCGTTGTGTCTGCCGGCAAAGGCAATGAGGATGTTCTTCGCGTCATGGTAGCCCCATCCACCCCCGAACTCGGGCTCCATATACCCCTTTTTGGCGGCATAGGCGCTTGCGGCAGCACCCGCTGCAAAGGTAATATGCGGCCCGAAAAACGCGCCAAACGCAATTTCGGCGGTCACTGCTCCGGCGGGATCCTCGAGTCCAAACCCCTCCTCTACACTCACCATTCCCGCAACGCGGGCCATCTCACCGGCGATCACCATGAAGCCGGTAAAGACGAACGCGGGGAGTGCGCCGAGGGCGGCTCCAAGGATGCCACCAGCGAACGCAGCGAGAATCATCGCGAGGAGCAACTCGATCGGCCACCCAAGTACCTGGAAGACGACCGGGTTTGACGCGAGATTCTCGAGTGCCATCCTTACTCGTCTCGCGCCCAGTCAAGGGACCGGTCGACGGCCTCTTGCCAGCGGCTGTGGAGTTTGTCAGCTGCTTCGGGGTCCATTTCGGGGTCGAATTCCCGGTCGATCTGCCAGTTGTCGGTCAGTTCGTCGATGGTGTCCCAGTAGCCGACGGCGAGGCCGGCGGCGTAGGCCGATCCCAGCGCGGTGGTTTCGTCGACGACCGGCCGAACGATTTCCGAGTCGATGATGTCTGCCTGCAGTTGACAGAGGAAGTTGTTTTTCACTGCCCCACCGTCAACTTTCAGCGACGTCATGTCGATCCCTGAGTCGGCTTCCATCGCCTCGGCAACGTCGCGGGTCTGGTAGGCAATCGACTCCAGCGTTGCGCGGACGATGTGCTCCCGGCGGGTGCCACGGGTCATCCCGACGATGGTGCCGCGGGCGCGACCATCCCAATGGGGCGCGCCGAGGCCGGTAAAGGCGGGAACAACGTAGACCCCATCAGTCGAGTCGACACTGCGGGCGAGCGTCGCCGTCTCCTGGGCGTCTTCGATGAGTGTCATATCCTCGAGCCACTCGATTGCGGCGCCGGTGATGAAGATGGCACCCTCTAAGGCGTACTGGACTGGCTCGCCGGATCGCTGGAAGCCAATCGTCGTCAGCAGGCCATGGTCGGAGGGAACGGCCTCCTCACCGGTGTTCATCAGCATGAAGGAACCGGTGCCGTAGGTGTTTTTGGCCTCTCCGGGATCGAAACAGGTCTGGCCGAAGAGTGCGGCCTGCTGGTCACCGAGTGCACCGGCGACTGGTACTTCCGCACCGAGGAACCCGCTGTCATCGGTGTGGCCATAGAGGTCCTCGTCACTCGAGGGACGGACCTCCGGCACCATCGCTTCGGGCACGCCGAACTCCTCGAGTAACTCCTCGTCCCACTCGAGTTCCTCGATGTTGTACAGCATTGTTCGCGAGGCGTTGGTGACGTCGGTAATGTGGTTGCCCGTCAGGTTCCAGATGACCCACGTATCGATGGTCCCCATCAGGATTTCTCCCTGTTCGGCGCGGTCTTTGACGTCCTGTGGTCGGGCGCGCTCGAGTTTGATCGGGTCGGCGTTGTTGAGCAGCCATTCGGCTTTCGTCGCCGAGAAGTAGGCGTCGACCTCGAGACCGGTTTTCTCCCGGATCGTTTCGGTCATCCCCGCCTCTTGCAGTTCTTCGACCCGGTCGGTCGTTCGACGGTCCTGCCAGACGAGGGCGTTGTGAACGGGCGTCCCGGACTCGGCATCCCACAGCAGTGTTGTCTCTCGCTGGTTGGTAATCCCGATTGCCTCGAGCTGTTCGGCCTCGAGACCGGCATCGGCGAGGGCGGTGGTGACGACTGATTTGGTGTTTTCCCAGATTTCCGTTGGGTCGTGCTCGACCCAGCCTGGCTCCGGATAGATCTGTTCGTGCTTTTCGTAGGCGTTTGCGATGACGCTTCCCGAGTGGTCGAATACGATAAAGCGCGTTCCTGTGGTGCCTTGGTCGATGGCACCGACGAATGTGTCTTCTGGCATAGGTTATATCTCTGTGGACGGGATGGTCGCCCGCCCAACGCACTGAGAACCCCAACGGTTGATGAGTAAAAACTTTCTATAATAAGTATGAAATATTTATTAAACTCACTTTTCTGAGATTCTATCTATATACCTGTTTATATGGCTCTCACACAGTGAGAGGGACAACCATGGAGAAAGGCACTTGCTATCGCGGCCACTTCGACAACTCGTGAGCGACCGCCCGGCCCCACGCGTCGAGGTGTATCCCGACCGCGAGGTCATCGTCGAGTTCGATCCGGCCCTTACGTTCGAGTGCGTCGAGGAGTGCACCTGGTGTTGTCATCACGGCGTCCTCCTCTACGATCAAGACTTGATCGAACTCGCCGCCAGAGCGAACCTCGCCGAAACGACCACGCAGTTTCGAAGCGAGCAGTTCGTCACCCGCGAGCCAAAAGATCGAACCGACCACGTCGGCGAGGACGGCCACGCCTGTGCATTTCTCAACGATGACGGGCTCTGTACGCTCCATCTCGAGGAAGACTGGAAACCGACTCGCTGTTCGGTGTTTCCCCTTAGCGTCTGGCGTGAAGACGGGGAGCTCCACGTCGGGATTCGGGACTCTGCACATGAGCACTGTGAAGGGCTAAACGTCAGTGACCGACTCGTCATCGAGAACCTCGAGGCGTTTTTGCCTGCGGTGCTGTGGGACCTCGAGAACCCGGACAGCGAGCGGGTGTTGTGACAGTCGGAGACGGCAGTATGTACTCACTTGGGGCGTAGCGCTCGGTGATTTGAATCCCGTCATACCGACTGGTTCGCCGAGACGGACCACCCGTCGCCCGTCGCTCAGTACCGCTGGGTCATCGCTGCTGAAGGCGAAGCGATTCGACCGAGATTGCGAGCGTACCGACGAGTAGCGTTGCGATGATACCGAATTGAAAGAGTGCCTGAACCGGTATGGTTTGGTCGGCTTCATCATCGTGTTCGTCTCCGTCACCATGCCCGTCATCGTGTTCGTCTGCAGGCAAAACGGTCACATCGAGCCACTCGCTTGCATACGCCCCATCCGGCGCGCCGGTGAGACGGAGTTCCCACTCGCCGTCAGCGGGTAGCGGCTGCACTGTCGCGTAGGAGCCATCGTTTGTCTCCTTGAGTTCAACCTCAAACTGCGTCCCGTCCTCGCCGCTGGCCAGCAGTCGGACGGGTTGGTCGGATTCCACCGGGCTGCCGTCGTCTCTGAACACAACTTCGAAGACGACCGGTTCGTTCTCACCGAAAACGAGTTCGCTGTCTTCTGTTTCAACAGCCGGGAACGCTGTTATTTCCATGATCAGTTGGTCGTACTCGTACTCAACGGCCGCCTCGACACGGTCGTCGCCGCTTGCATCAACAGCGGCCGTCGGAGCGGACGTGAGCACCCCCGACAGAAGCAAGACGACGACTAAGAGCGCGACCTCAACTCGCACGGAGCGAGTAATTTTCGAAAGGGTTCGTGATTCGTCGGTCACTGCGCGATCAGCGCCGCCGTCGGTACTCGCTGCACGGTACTCATCTGCGGACTCCCTCGACTGTGGCGACTCGAGTTGCCCCAGGAGGACGAACCGTGTCAGTCCGCCGAGTGCGAGTGCGGCGGCTACCAAGACCAACTTTGCGACGAGGGTAAGCCCGTATGCGCTCTCGGTGAGGCTGCTGGCCGTCGGAACGTGCCACGATGCGAGGACGAGCCCGGTCGCCACGACGAGAGTGACGCCGGTGAGTGCAAGAATCGAAAACCGTCTGATCGTGTCTGCGAGGAGGTCGTCTCGGTGACTGTTCTGAACCGTCGGTATGACGACGAGTGCGAGCACTGCTAGTCCGCCGACCCAAAGGCCGGTGCCGACGATGTGGACGAAACCGATGACTGTTCCCTGGAGTCGATCGATCGCCGTCGCAGAGTGGCTCGTCCATGCGACCGTTCCCGCGATACCAAGCCCTCCGGCGAATGTGCCGACGGAGACCGCAAACTGGTTTGTGGAGTTTCGCATCGTCACTGCGACGAACACCACTAGTGCGCCACTGAGTACCATCGTTCCAATCCAGGCTCCGCCAAGTGGGGTTTCCGTAAACTGCCTGAGGGTCTCGACTGAGAGCGGACCCATCGCGGTACTCCTAGTGAAGCCGAGTATGAGTGCACTCACGAACGTCAGTCCTATAGCGCTCCCAAGAAGCAACGTAAGTCTCTGATCGACCGTTGCCCGTCGTGAGGCAGCCGTTCGGGCGAAAACCGGACCGACCGCTATAACTGCGGTAGCCGGAATGCCGATCAGACCAGCAATGCCGACGAGCAACAGTGCTTTCGCTCCTGCTTCGAACGGTGGAATCGATTCGTCTTCTTCTTCAGCGTCGTATGCCTCGAGGACTGCGTCGCGATCGAGCGGCTCATCGCCGACGGCAAAGAAGAATGAACCCGACGTGGTGTGGCCGTCATCGGCGAGTACCTCCCACTCGACGATATACATCCCGTCCTCGTCTGTGTTCTCGATCGGCACGCGAACGATCTGGGTGTCCTCAGGATCGATCACCGGCTCCGCGGAGACGGTCTCGCCGTCGGGGCCTTCGATGGTAATGTCGGCGTTGACGACGCCATCACCCGAAAAGTAGAGGCTGACCTCCTCGGGTACGTCATCGACTTGCTCGCCGTTGTCCGGGTCTGCTTCGCTCAGATAGGCGTGTGCTGCCACCGGCGTCGCGAAAATCCCAATCGCGAGTGTGACCACGATGAGGCCGACGAGTAGCGTTGCAAGTAGCGACTTGGGGCAACCGCCGTTTCCACCTCTCAATTTCGAGACCATGCGTTAGCGGAGCGTACTGGAGTAGCCGACGCCCGAGTCACCGACGAACTGTACGGTGTCGACACCCGTTTCGACCTCGACGTGGTCGAGGAGTTCCTGGGCTTCCATGTCGACGATGGCGACGATTCCGTCGTCATCGGCGGGTGTGATGAAGTAGCCGCCACCGACGACGCCCGAACGGTGGAGGAACTGTGCATCCTCAGGGCGGACGATATCGCCGATGTCGACTGTTTCGACGATCTCGAGTGCTTCGACGTCGATGATTGAGCCTTCGTCACTGTGGGTGTGAGCAGTGAAGGCGTACAACGTGCCGTCGTTGGCTTCGTAATATCGGAGGGCATCGGGGCCGTCCGCAACCTCGACGGCTCCGAGCTCGTCGCTCGCTTCGCTCGTTGCGTCGAGGAAGCGTATCGTCTCGCCGTCGAGGACGCCAAGCACCTGCTCGTCGGGAGAGAGGTACATGCCACCTGCAAAGTCGAGCCTGTCGATTGTCTCGTCGCTCCTGGGATCGACGACGACGGTCTCGTCTCCGAATTCGAAGTACACGAGTCCCGTTTCAGGACTGTACGCTTTGTAGTGTGTTCCCTCGTCGACGTCGTCAAATTCGATGAAACCGCTTCGCTCGTAGTTTTCGAGGTCGATAATCGGCACGCCGGGGTCGTTGACGTTCGTTGCATACCCCCTCGAGCCCAGATCTTCGTGGTAAAAGAGTTTGCCGTGGCCTTCATCCTCTAGGCCCGACTGGACGACCTCTTTGACGTCGTGAGAACTGGTATCAATGACGTAGAAGGCTCCTTCGTCGTCGGCGTGAGCCCACATCTCGCCGTCGGTCGGGTAATACATGTGGGTTGGGGCCGAGCCAATGTCGATCTCCTCTATGAGTTCGCGGGTCTCGGTGTCGATTACCAGGACTTGTGAGGGCGATTCCCGTATGACATATATCTCGCTGTAGTCGGCCGTGATCCGCGGATCACCCCAGCCCTCCTCATCAAGTCCGTCCGTGATTTCGTCGATGACCTCCCCTTCCGCTGGATCGATAATTGCGATCCTGTTCGGGGCAAAGGCGTACACGAGTCCGTCGCTTCCCTTGCCGTCCGATTCGGTGTCGTCGTGGCCGTGGTCATCGTTGTGGTTGCTACTATCGCCGTCGGGAACGTCACTGCCTAAACACCCTGCAAGGCCAACTGCGAGCACAACACCAGTTCCCTGTACAAATCGTCGTCGGTCGACTCTCTGAACCATACCTGGCCATCACCATTAGATATAATTTATATCTTTGGATTAATATGAACTTTTATATTAGTAATTAAAACATCGGTAGCGGCTGATCAGTCCGAAACGGCGGATGGGACGGCCGATCACTTCTGAGAAACGTCCGTCGAGCAACCGCCACCCTGATCAGGGTCTAGACAACCGTCTCGAGGCCCCATCACCGGTGAAAGTCAACCCGTCGTGATCCGTCCGTCCGATGGACTGTCGTCGATGCCGGCTCCGTCCCCGCAATCTGGCGTCCCTCTTTGAGAACCAGCGTTCGCGGCGCTCGAGTGCGTAACGTGTCGAACGCCGTTGGGCTGTTGTAGACGACGAGTGAGCCCGGTGTGCCGACTGTGAGTCCGTACTGCTCGCGTTCGAGGCCAAAGATTGTAGCGTTCGCTTGGGTAAGCAGTTGCCAGAGCGTTCCGATATCCTCACGGCCGTTCATGTGGGCATAATGGAGCAGCACGAAGGCGGCGTCCAGCGGGTCGCCACGGCCGTAGTGGTACCACGGGTCCATCACCGAGTCGTGGCCGATACCGACGGTGATGCCGGCCTCACGAAGCTGGTCGATTCGTGTATGCCCGCGCCGGCGTGGATAGTCGTCGTACCGGCCCTGTAAGACGGCGTTGTCCGGTGGGTTCGTAATGACGCTTACGCCGCCTTCGGCGAGGAGGTCAATCACCTTTTGGGCATAGCCGTTCGGGTAGGAGTGCATCGCCGTCGTGTGGCTTGCTGTGACTCGCTCGCCAATCTCCCGCTTGATCGCTTCGCTCGCGAGCACTTCGGTAAATCGGGAGCCAGGGTCGTCGGTTTCGTCGATGTGGAGGTCGACCGGCAACTCATATTCCTCGGCAAGATCCATCGCCAACTGCACCGACTGCACCCCATCTTCACGTGTATGCTCGTTATGTGGTATCCCACCGACGACGTCCGCCCCGGCCTCTATGGCCTCTCGGAGCAAGTCTTCGTGTTCCTCGGCGGTAAAGACGCCATCCTGTGGGAAGGCGACGACCTGTAAGTCGACGATGTCGGCCACCGTCTCTTTCACCTCGAGTAAGGCCTCGAGTCCGGTCAGTGACGGTTCGGTCGTATCGGCGTGGGTTCGAACGCGTGTCACGCCGTTGGCCGCGAGCCACTCGAGGGCCTGCTCGGCGCGGGTTTTCACGTCATCGGCCTCGAGGGTCTGTTTATATTCGCCCCAGATCTCGATCCCTTCGGCGAGCGTTCCCGAGTTGTTCCACCGTGGCTCGCCCGCAGTGAGCGTCGCATCGAGGTGAATATGTGGCTCAGTCAGCGTTGGCGTGATGAGTCGACCACCGGCATCGTACTCGGTTCCAGTGCCCTCGAGCGTGCCGGCTGGCTCGAGTCGGGTAATGGTGCTGTCGACAATTTCGATATCGACGGTTGCTCCGTCGACTGTCGTCGCATTCTGTATCGTCCAGTCTGTCATACCACTCACTCTGAACCTGTCAGTATAAAGATGTACGTTCTCGAGGCGTCCAGCTTTGCTCTATTTCGCTTTGTAGAAGGCAATTTGAAGCCACAAGCTGATTTTGGAAATACACTTTATGTAAGAAAAAGGTTACTTATCTAACTTTGAGTACCTGCAGTAGATAATGTCATCTTCAGATGGAAATCGCGGCTGGCGGCGACTTGTTTTCGGTGACGAGCGTCTTCCCGATCCGGACTATCCGACCGACCACGTTCCGAAAGACGAGCGAAAGGGGCTGGTGAGTCTCTCTGCGGTGCTGTTGGGTGGCACCCAAGTTGGCTGGTTTGGTGTCACGATTCCGCTCGTGGCGATTCCCACTGCGACCTATTTTGGCATTGAAACGGCGGCCATGGTTAGCGTTCTTATCCTCGTCTGGGGGCTGTTGCACATGCTTACGGCCTACTTCGGCTATCAGGGGATGGAACTGATTTCGTTTATCGCCGTCCCGGTGCTCACGATCGTCGGCGTGCTCTCGATCGTCCTCGCTGTCGGCGACGCCGGGGGTATCGATGGACTGCTCGCGCAAGTCGGCGGCGGCGAGATGACGTTCGGACTGGCCGTCACCATCGTCGTCGGGACGTTCATCAGCGGCGGCACGCAGGCGCCCAACTGGGCGCGCTTTGCGATCAACTCCCGCGTTGCCTTCTGGGCCGGCCTGATCGCCTTCCTCGTTGGCAACAGCTTCCTCTTTCTGACCGGCGCGGTCGGCGGCGCTGTCTACGACGCGGCTCCACCGGGTGACCTCTATGCCGTCCTCGTCGCCCAGGGACTCGCCGGCGTCGGCCTCATCGCCCTCATCCTGAACATCTGGACCACCAACGACAATGCGGCCTATGCTTTCGGTGTCGCCGGCGCAGAAGCCTTCGACTTCAATCGAAAACGGCCGTTTATTCTCGCCGGCTGTACGATCGGTATTTTGCTCGCCTTAGTCGGCGTCGACGGCCTCCTCATCCCGTGGTTCGAGGTCCTGGGTCAGTACGTTCCGCCGCTCGGAGCGGTCCTTATGGCTGACTTCCTGCTGTGTTGGAAGCTGGTCGTCCCCCGAATGGAGGGCGTCACGTTCACTGGGATTCGGTGGACGGGACTGCTTGCCTACGTCGGTGGCTGTCTTGTCGCCGTGTTTACCGCCGGCTCGGTCATCCCTGGCGTGACCGTTCCAGCACCAATCCCCGGAATGGCCGCACTCAACGGCATCATCGCCGCTGTCGTCCTTCATGTCCTCCTGTTTTACACCCTCGAGGCTCGAGGTCTGCTTCCCGGGCACGATGTCGATTCGGACGCCGAGTGCGTCTGAGACCACTCGCATCCTCGAGTGCGCCCCATCGTTCAGTCACCGTCGCTGACAGACTCGATTTCGGCGCTAGTAACCCACTCGAACGCCGACCCCACTGGCCCGACCGGCGGCGAATTTGGGGGTTCCGTCACTGACCGCTCGAGTTCGTCAAACACCTCGTCTAACGCCGCAAGCTGCGTGTCTTTTGACGGGAGTGGGATTGCGTCCTCGGCATCCGACTTCGGAACGACTGACGAAACATCCGAAAGCAGTGTCTCGAGTTCTTCGAACTCGCTTTCCTGGCCGTTGTGCTCATCGTCGGGAGTCTTTGCTGGCCCATCTGTTCGAATAACAGCACAGATGCGGTCTACGCCCCCCGAGAGTCTTCCCAAAGACATAGCTATAGCGACGAGCGGCGATTGTATAAGTTCTCGAGACTGTTTAGTCGGTATGGCGTCTATTTCTCATTGATGATCGTGACACTCCGAGAAAAACCGCTTCTCGGCCACTGGATCTTGGGTTTCTGGCAACCCAACCGGTGCTTGACGCGTGGCCTTCAGGGGTCACCCTGTTGTTGACCTGTCCGCCATTTTAAGAACCTGAGCGTTGATAGGGAGATATGGCCGACACGCAGACACCAGTGATCGTACAGGCGCTGCGAACGCCCCAGGGAAAAGAAGACGGCGTCTTTGCTGACGTCCGAAGCGAGGAGTTGTCAATTCCGTTGGTCAACGAGGTACTCGCTGACACTGGCCTCTCCGGTGCGGACATTGACGACCTCATGTGGGGCTGTGCCCAACAGCGCGGTGAGCAGGACAACAATCTTGCGCGAGTTATTTCGCTGCTCTCGGATCTCGGCGAGGACGTGCCGGGAACGACGATCAACCGCTGGTGTGCCTCTTCCATGCAGGCGATTATTTCGGCAGCCGACGCCATCCGCGCCGGCCAACGAGAGTGCATTATCGCCGGCGGCGTCGAAAACATGTCCCGCGTCCAGATGGGTGAGAGCATGGCTCACCTCCATCCCAACTTAGCGACCGAGTACAATGTCGGCGAACTCCAGATGGGGATGACCGCCGAAAAAGTCGCCGAGCGCCACGACGTCTCCCGTGAGGCCCAAGACGAGTACGCCCTCCGGAGCCACGAACGCGCCGCCGCAGCCACGGACGAAGGTCGCTTTGCCGACCAGATTGTCCCCATCGAAACGCCCGACGGCACGGTCAGCGAAGACGAAGGCATCCGCCGGGATACCTCCCTCGAGAAACTCGCCTCCCTTCCGACGGTGTTCAAATCCGACGGCACCGTTACGCCCGGCAACGCCTCTCAGGTCTCCGACGGGGCGGCGGCCGTCTGCGTCACGAGCGAGGCCTTTGCAGCGGACCACGACCTCGAGATTCTGGCCACCGTTGGCGACAACAACGTTGCGGGCGTCGATCCGACGGTGATGGGCATTGGGCCAGTGCCGGCCACCGAAGGACTGCTCGAGCGAAACGGTCGCAACATCGACGAGTACGATCTGGTCGAACTGAACGAGGCGTTTGCGAGTCAGACGCTTTACGCTCGGGATGCACTCGGAATCGACCTCGAGCGTTTCAATGTCAACGGTGGGGCGATTGCGTTGGGCCATCCCCTTGGGGCGTCGGGTGCTCGCCTGCCGGTGACGCTGATTCACGAACTCCTCGAGCGGGGCGGTGGCCGGGGGCTGGCGACGCTCTGTGTTGGGTTCGGACAGGGGGCGGCGGTTGAGTTCGTTGTCGAGTAGGTGGGTGTCTCAGAGCCGTTCACTACTGCTATCGGAGTGCATCTTCGGCAACTGTGTCGCTTCAGGCAGGTCGGTCTCGGAAGCGTTCGATGAGATGGGTGAACTCCTCAGTATCCTCAAACACGTCGTAGTCATCATCAGCACCAACAAGGAGGGTTACGGTCCGCTCCTCATCGGTATCGAGGTCCCTGGCGGCGGCGACGGCGTATGCGTCTCCGATAGATGGGCTGTACGTCCCTTTCAGACTCGACGCATATTCCCACAGTCCGTCGATGTTGTACTCGGTCACGCCCATATCTCGCAGGTCGTTGATGTGAGAATCGGCCTGCGCTACAGATGCTTTTCGGGCGGCGATGTATCGAAACTCGGCGAGGTTGATCGTGGATAGATAGCCGTCGATTTCCCCGTCGTACACTCGAGTAAGCCAGCGTTCGACCTCGCCCGCACCCGCCTCATCAAACGAAAAAGCGAGCAGTGGTTCGGCATCGAAGACGACAGTCATTTCTCCGGCTCCGAGAGTCCGTGTTTCTTTTCAGTCGTCTTCTTGTCTCGCTGTCGCTCGTTACGGAGTAGTTCCGTGGCCGACGTTTCCTGTTCCGTTTCCTCGGTTGCCAGTGCGCCTCGAAGTTCCGACGGACGCTTGACTGGCCGAACCACCACATCCCCCGTTTCGTTCTCGACAAATCGGACTCGGCCCGGCGTGTCGATCTGAAGTTTATCCCGAAACTCTTTAGGAATCGTCGCTTGCCCCTTGCTCGTGACGCTGACTGTCGTTCCGTCTTCTGCATCACTCATACGTAATGGGTTGGATTTTGTACTACTTCAACGCTTGTAATACATTTCTGAAATATCGCGTGCTGGCTCTTTTACTGATAGGCTAAATAAATAATCTACGCTACTACTGACTGGTATCGGCACTGTCTAGTTGAATCAGTTTGAGACGTTTCGCAGGTAGGCACTCGTTTTAGAACCCCCAGGCACCTACAGAGGGTATGTCCAATCTGCTACTGGCTGCAGTCGTCGGCATTCCGCTTGCGTGGCACTTCGGGGTGGCGGCCATCGTCTACTACGACACCGGCCGGGTGCCACTCGCCCGGCGCAAGTGGCTCGCCATAACGCTCTTGATCCCCATCTTCGGCTTCTTTATGTACCTCTTCGAGCGCAGCGAACTCTCCTATGACCCCGAAACCGACCCCTTCCGCCGGAAGATGGGGTTTGAAGTGCACGAATCTCGAGCGGACGATTTTGCGTTCGACCGCGGTGGGAAAAAGGAAAACGACGACGAGTAGCCCGTTCACTCCGAGCGTTTGGTATCGAACCGCTCGAGCGCTTCCGGAACCGCTTTCGCTCGGAGTTCTGCGGTTGCGTAGTTGGCTACCATCCCGAATGCTTTGTCTTCGGGACCACCCAAATCGTCTGCAGCCGAATCATCTCCCTGCTCGAGTTCCCGAACCGCCTCCCGTAGTAGTTCGTCAGTCAGTGCCGACGATTCTGCCGGTTCAGCCGATATTGTGGCTTCGATTGCTGAGACGGCCGCTTCCCGTTGTGCCGCAACTGCTCGTGCATCCGCCGGCCGGTCGTACGCTCCATCGTCAACGGCGTCCACAGCGAGTTCGATTGCCTCCAGATCGGCTAAGAGCCAAAGCGCTGCCATGAGTGCCCGTGCGGGGTACCCTGCCTCGAGATCCTCGCGTATGTCTGTCGGAGCGCCATAGACGCTCGAAATGAACCGGCCACCGATGGTACTCCGTGGCGTTCCTTCTGTCGACTGGTCGAACAGTTCGTTCGCTGCCCTCGTGCGACTGCCGGCCTCGAACGGGAGGGCTGATACCTGTTCGTCAGTTGCCTCGAGGATGGTTTCCGTTGTCTCGCGAAACGCTTCCTCGACCGACTGGCTATCCTCGCTCGACTCGGTGTGTTGGTCGACCAGATGCCGTGCTGCCGCCACCAACGCCAGCCCCGTTTCAATGTGACCGGCACGCTCACCTTCGGCTTCGATCTCGGCGGCAACTGGTCGATACCCTCGGCGTCCTCGATTGCAGCTAGCGAATCCTGTGCCTGTGCAACCTCAGTTTCGATCAGTTCTCTGACTGCCTCGTTTGGAATTGCCTCGAGGTCTTCAGGAATCGCCTCGAGTAGCGACCGAATTCGCGTCGTGCCCTCCTCGACGAACGAGTCGGCGATTTCGAACGGAAACGCCTCGGGTTGTGTGGGTCGGTCGCCGTCTGCGATGTCGACCAACTCGTCTTCTTCGACAGCACTCTCGTCCGGTTCGTCCTCCTCTAAAACGCTGGTACAGCCGGCTAGCGTGGCGGTGCCGACGGCAAGTATCGTGCGGCGAGTAAGCTGTGCGGTCATTCGCGGTCACCCTCCTCGTCGCTCTCCAATTCAGGCTGCCTCTGGCAATTATTTCTCGAGCCATGATCGAAGCCGCCGGGGTCGGCCTCGAACGTCGTCGGAACCGCAACCATCATCACCTGTTTCTGCCCGTCGTCGTTCGAACACGAGTAGTCAGGGTCACGAAACGTTTCACAGAAACCGACCTCTAATCGGTTTGAACCTTCTTTCTGCTCGATATACTGCAGTGCCTGTGTGCGACAGGCCGAAGTGTCGGTTTCGATGATGAGCCCAGTCACGTCCTCATAATCGAGGTTCCGCAGGAACGCAAGCGGGTCTTCAGAGTCGATTTCCGTTTCTGTTTCCGTTTCCGGTTCCGCTTCCGTTTCACTCTCCGCCTGCGTCGCCCAATCAACCGGCTCCTCACGGAGCGAGAGTTCCACAGCCGCCGATTCGGTAGTCAGGTAGGGTAACAGTGGATAATCGGGTTGCTCTTCGTCGGTATCATCGGGAGCGTTTTCACTCTCACTGCCCTCATCCTCAGCCGATACAGACTCCACAACGGTGTACTCACTGTTGCCATTGTGCTCCTGTTCAGGGGTGTCAAACCAGAGGTGGCGAACCTCGAGTTCGGCTGGCTGAAAAATGCGGGCTTCCGCTTCGTCATCCTCGCCGTGCTCTGTCTCCGACTCACCGGCATCTGCACAACCGGCCAACAGGGCGACTGCGCCGCCGCTGGCTGCAAGGAGGGTGCGCCGTGTGTGGAGGGGCATGGTACGTTCGGCTCGTCTCTCAGCCCGTTAAAAACCTATCATCTTCGCTTCTTTAATTCTTAGTCGGAAAGCGCCGCTTCAACCTGACTCACTGACTCCGAAACCGACCGGACGAGTGCCATCCCAATCGCGTACTGGGCGACAACCGTCGCCGTCGGCGGGTTATGCCGCCTTCCGTCTTCGGCGATATCATCCCCGCGTTCGACTCGCTCTATCGCCTCTCTCAACCCGTACTCGAGCAGATACGGGTCCTCGCTCTCACTCTCCCTTTCGTTGGCGTTGGCGCCGACAGCTTCAATCGCCGATATCGCGTCCGCTCGGGTCTCCCGAACCGAATCCGCTTCAGTTGGCTGATCGAACTCCCCTTCGTCGACGGCCGACTGCAGCCACTCGAGGGCGAGCAGATCGGTCTGCATCCGCATAGCAGCCATGAGCGCTCGAGCGCTGTACCCCGTTTCCATCGCTTCGAGTGCGTTCTCGTAGTTCGACTCGGCACGCGGGCCCGGATCGGCGAGCGTTTCTCGCGGGGTTCCCTCAACGGCGGTGTCGAAGACCGCCTCGGCGTACGCCGACTGAGTTCTGACCTCCGTCGGTAACGCCTCGAGTGTCTCCTCGAGAAGGGTTCTCGTTGCGTCCTCGAACGTCCCCTCAAGGTCGCCGCCATCGGTCGCCTCGGCCTGCTGTTCGATCAGGTGTGTTGCCTCCGCGAGTGAGGCCCGTCCCCGCTCGAGTCGGCCGTCAATTCGCTCGACGGCTTCGACCTCTGAAGCCACTGGGGAGAGCGGGCGCTGTTCGAGTTCGAAGATGGCTCGGTCGACGTTCGAAAGGCGGTTTTCAACGCTTTCGTAGACCGCGAGGGCCGTTTCCGGTTCGTCACTAACGTGCTCGAACCCGCTGACTTCTTCGAGGGCTGCCTCAAGGTCGCGCTGTTCCTCGAGCGCCTCCCCTCGCGTTCGTCCGTCGACGGCAGCCTGGTAGGCTCCCGCCGCCTCGGCTGCCCACCGTCGGGCTCCTCGAAGTGTCGAGAGCGCATCTCGATCCGTCGGCTCGTCCTCGAGTTCCTCGGGCGAAAAATCGTCTTCGCCAGCCCCATCAGCGTCGCGGTCCGAATCCGTCGTCTGCTCGGTGTTAGCACAGCCAGCGAGTGCGGTGGTGACACCCACGCTGAGGCCAATTGCGGCGCTCCGGCGCAGCACGTGTCGTCGTGTGTGGAAGGTTATTTATGCTGATATGTCTACCGATCATAAAAAGTGTCTTGTTCCCGCTCACTCGCCAAACGCCAGCGTTTTGGCGACCACGGGCACGCTGTTGCCCGCCATCGGCCGTCCTACATCGAGATAGGTGCCATTCTCGAGGGAGAGTTCATCGAGGACGACCAGCGGTCGGTCGATCTGGCGACGAAGCGTTTGGCCGAGTGCCTTCCCACAGTTCTGTCGGGTCACGATAACGACGGGGACCGACGCTGGCAGCGCCTCGAGAGCGGTCCCAAGGGCGGTGGCCACTGCTTGAATACGAACGTAGGTGAGGTCATCGAGGTCTGCAAACGCGAGGGCGACCGCGTCAAGGTCCTCGAGGTCGTACAACTCGAGTGCTTGCCCAGCCGCCCGCTTGCAGGCCCGCTCGAGGTCGCCACTCCCGACGGCGACGACTGGCACGTTCTGGATGGGCAACAGCGAGGACTCGAGAGAGATCGTCCGGCCGCTGAGACGCGTCGAGGCGGTGCCGGCACCGACGACAGTCGCGCGGATATCTTCGGTGCCCGTCTGTACCGGCCACTCCTGTTTTCTCGCCCCTTCTTCGAGTGCAGCCGCCAGATGGCTCCCAAAATCGTCGTGGGCAAACGGCGGCGCTTGCGACTCGAGGAGGCGGCCAACGCCGCCGCTAAAGACGATTGCGTCGTAGGCGACCGGTTCGTTGGGCAACTCGCCGATTGCCAACTCGTAGGTTATTCCTTCGTAGGGCGGCCCCGAAAGCAGGTCGATGATCCGGGCGGCCATCTCGTCGGCGATGGACTCAAGTGCCGCCTCCTCAGCCGGGCTACCAACCGAAATCGCATCTGCCAACTCGAGTGCCTCGAGCAGTCGTTTCGCTGGCGGTGAGATACCTGACACAATCCGCCCGCCATCCTCCTCCACCCCAAACCGCAGCAGCCGGCCACCGACATCCAGACAACGCGTCTCCCGCACCCGGTCGCCAACAAAAATCGCGACGTTGGCCGTCCCGCCACCGACGTCGATGTTGGCGACTGTTCCGCCCGTCTTGGCGGCGATGGCGGCCGCACCCGAACCCCGACCGGCGAGGACGGCCTCGAGTGCCGAGCCAGCGGTTGCGGCGACCACCTCACCAGCATCGGTGGCGATCCGGTGGGCCAACGGCTCCGCGTTCTCCCGTCGGGCGGTTTCGCCGGTGACGATCACCGCCCCGGTTTCGATCTGCTCGCTGTCGATGCCGGCGGCGGCTAACTCGCTCTCGAGGAGGGCGACGACGGCCTCGATATCGATCGTCTCGGAATCGAGCAGCGGCGTCTCGACCACCTCGCCGCGATGGATAATCTCTCGAGCGGTAATCTCCGGGCTGGCTGCTCCGCCTGGTGGTGTCTCGACGCGCAACCGGCTGCAGATGGCATGGGTGGTCGTCGTCCCCACATCGAGACCGAGACTGGTCAGAGATTCAATATTTCGGCCCACGTTACTTCTGGAACTCGCGGTCGTCTTCCCGAAGGTCGAGCCCGCTTGCCTGTTCGGTGAGCATCTCTTGGAGGAGGTCGACCAACTCAGCGCCAGCTTCGACCGGCGGTAGTCCGCCATCGTGGATGTTCGAGATAACCGACTTCTTGGCCGTCGGCATCCCCCGTTTGGGACCGTACACCATGTACGCACTCAGGCTCTCGGCGGTTGCAAGACCGGGGCGCTCGCCGATCAGATTCAGACAGCACTCAGCACCCAACTCCTCGCCAACGGCGTCCATTACGTCGACCCGCCCAAACTCGACGAAGACCGGGGTGCCGACCTCGATTCCGCGGTCGGCTAGCCCCTCGAGTAAGATCGGTAGCAGGTCGGGGACGTTTGCCGCGATAGCCGTCGAGGAGAGGCCATCACTGATTACAATCTGGACCTCGGGCTGTTGGATACAGTCCGCAAGCGCCTCGAGGCTCTCCTCGCTGAGTTCCTTTCCGAGATCCGGCCGAGCGAGATACTGGTCGTGGTTGGCGACCTGCGAGCGAAGGGTGAGCAGGTCCAGTTCCTCGACGATAGCTGGATCGACTCGAGAGAGGACAGCGTCCCGGGCGATGCCGTGATCGGCCCGAAACTCGAGGAGGGTATCCGTCCGTGGCCGTGGGCCGGCCCGGCCGACGCCGAGTCTCGAGGGATTGCGTTCGGCGATGGCTTTACGCTGTTCGTGGCGGTCGTCCTCCGCCGGTGTGCGTGTTCGATCACGGTCACTCGGTCGGCTGGGTGTGTCGGATGACATGGCTAGGTAAAAATCGTTGGATCGCCTGCACGGTCGGTGAGCTGTCCATCACGCCAGATGCCCATCTCCGCGAGCCACTCCCGGAACTCGGGGGCCGGCTCGAGGTCGAAGATTTCCCAGAGGGCGGCGGCGTCGTGATAGCTGTTCGACTGGTAGTTGAGCATCACGTCGTCGCCCATCGGGACGGTGATAAAGTAGTTCGTGCCGGCGGCGGCGAGCAGAACCGAGAGGTTTTCAATATCGTTCTGGTCGGCCTGGATATGATTCGTATAGCAGGCGTCGATCCCCATCGAGATGCCGTGGAGTTGGCCCATGAACACGTCCTCTAAGCCGGCGCGGATCACCTGCTGGCCGTCATAGAGGTATTCGGGGCCGATAAAGCCAACCACGGTGTTGAGAATAAAGGGATCATAGCGTTTGGCCAGGCCGTAACAGCGGGCCTCCAAGGTGAGTTGGTCGACGCCGTGGTGGGCGTCACCCGAAAGCTCTGCGCCCTGGCCGGTTTCAAAGTACATCACGTTCGGGCCGGGGGAGGTACAGCGCCGTTTTCCGAGGGCGTAGGCCTCGTCCATCAGTTCGACGTCGATGCCGAACTCGTCGTTGCCGGCTTCGGTGCCCGCGAGACTCTGAAAGAGCAGGTCGGCAGGTGCGCCCTCCCGAATCGCATCCATCTGGGTCGTCACGTGAGCCAAACAGCAGTTTTGCGTTGGAATATCCCACTCGGTAATGAGGTCGTGGGTCGCCTCCAAAATCGCCGTCGTCGTCTCGGTGCCGTCTTCGACGGGGTTGATGCCAATAACGGCGTCGCCCACGCCGTAGGCGAGGCCTTCGCGGGTGGCGTCGATGATGTTCGAAACGTCGTCAGCGGGGTCGTTCGGCTGGAGACGAAAGGAGAGGGTGCCGGGGAGCCCAACGGTGTTGACACAGCGCGCCGTAACGGCCATCTTCGAGGTGACCAGCACAAGGTCCATGTTGGACATCAGCTTCGTCACCGCCGCGATCATCTCACTGGTCAACCCGGGCCGGATCGCCGCAATCTCGCGTTCGGTCGTCCCGTGGTCGACCAGAAACTCCCGCAAGTCAGCGACTGTCCACTCCCGAATCCGGTCGTAAATCGGCTCTCGGACCGCCTCCTGGATAACTCTCGTTACCTCATCCTGATCGGCGGGAACGACCGGATTCTCGCGTAGCGCCTCGAGTGTCGTCCCGGCAAGTGTTCGTTTGGCGGCGACCCGTTCGGCGGCGGAATCGGCTGCAATCCCAGCCAGTTGGTCACCCGTCTTCGGCTCGTTTGCTTTGGCGAGGACTTCGACGAGCGAGTCAAAGCGCTCGAGGTCGTCCTCGGTTTGTATGGGTTGTACAGACATAACACGGATTGGTGTACAAACGGTCGGCACGGACTTCACTGTTTGTGGGAAGTTACCAAACCGCACTTGCTGAGATGAAAGTGCGGTTGCGTTCGACCGCTTGATACGGTTGTGTTTCCACCGTCTGAACCGGCAGCATTTTTGTGAACCGTCCGGTATCCCGTGCTGTGTCCTCTCTTGCGATCGAGACGGTCGAACTCACCAAACGCTACGGCGAGGAAACGGCCGTCTCGGAGCTGTCACTAGCGATTGAACCCGGCACCGTCTACGGCTTTCTCGGTCCAAACGGAGCGGGAAAGACGACGACGATGCGCATGCTCTCGACGTTGACCCAGCCGACGGCCGGCGAGGCGTTCGTTGCTGGCCACTCGGTCACCGACCGGGAGGCCGTCACGCCACACATCGGCTATCTCCCCGAGGAGCCCCCAATTTACGACGAGCTGACGGGACGAGAACAACTCACCTACGCCGCTGGCCTGCGAGAACTCCCCCGTACGGATGCCGGCGAGCGAATTGACGAACTGCTCGAGCGGTTTGCGCTCACTGCTGATGCGGACAAACGCATTGGCACCTACTCGAAAGGGATGCGCCAGAAAATCGGCGTGATTCAGGCTGTTTTACACGAGCCCGCTGTGGCCTTTTTAGACGAGCCGACCAGCGGTCTCGACCCCAGAGCCGCACGGACGATGCGGGAGACGATCGCTGACCTTGCCGACCAGGAGATGACGATTTTCCTCTCGACGCACATCCTCCCAGTCGTCGACGAACTCGCCGACAGGATAGGGGTGCTTCACAACGGACACCTAGTCGCTGAGGGATCACCGACGCAGTTGAAACAACGGGTTGCAGATGGCACCGGCCACAGCCTCGAGTCGGCCTTTCTCGAGGTGACAGCTGACGCCGAGACGCTCACGGAGCGATGATCCGACCGGCACTTATTGCGTTGATTGCACTCACTCGCCATCGGAAGGCGATTCGACACCGCCGAGAGCATCCACAGTTGGGGCTTGCGGTCGGCTTGGGCGCGGCCGTTGGCGTGCTCTTCGTCGTCGGTTCGGTTCCCCTCCCCTACTACGAGATTCTCTGGCCTGAGCCCGGTGCCTACTGGTATGGGACGCAAGTTGGCTCGGAGCCGACTACTGTGAAAGTGGTCACCAGAGAGATTTCGGCTGTCGCCATCGTCGTCGTGCTTGCCCTTGGCGCGTTGACGGCTGTCAGCGCCGACGAGTGGGAACACCAACCCGTCGAACTGCTGACGGCCGTCTCGACCCCGACAGCGGTCGGCGGCGTCTTGTTGGATAAGCTCCTCGAGAACGGCTGGTTTGTCGGCCCGGCGGCAGTCGCTGGCTCGGTTGCGTTTGCTGCTGGCTCCGGCTCACCGCTCGCCGTCGTCGGCACGCTTATCGGCTCGATGGGGATTTTGCTCACCGGCCTTACCGCAGGCACCGCGCTCGGGCTTGCCGTCCGGGCGGGGCTTGCCCCCTCGAGTCGACTCTATCGCCTTCGGTACGGACTCGGGAGCCTCGCGCTCTTTGTTGTCTTTACACTGCTTGTAGTCAGCCGCACGCTGAGTGGTTGGCTCGCCCGTACACCCCTCTCGTGGTACGGTGATCTGGTGTTGGTCACAACCTCCGGTGTGGGTACTCTCTGGCGTGCACTGGCTGCACTCGGTCTCACCGCACTCCTCACAACGGGTGCGCTCGCGGTCATCGTCGCGGCCTCCCGCCGACTCTGGTTTGGGGACCGACAGGGCGCTGATCGAGTCTCCCAGCGACCCACCAAGACAGCGTCACCGATCGATCGACTTCTCGAGCAGGTGACCGATCGGTCGACGGCCGCTGTCGTCCGTGCCGTCTGGCTGCGGATGCGCCGGTCGCCGCGAGCACTCCTGTACGTGGTTTTCCCGCTCGCGATCGTCGGCCCGGCGACGCTCGAGATCGGCTTTCGGATGCCGACGCTCGTCCCGGTGCTTGTCGCCATCTACACGGCGTCGGCCGTCGGCATGGGAACGACGTTGAACCCGGTCGGAAACGAGCGGGTTGCCTTACCGTTGCTTCGAACGACACCAGCCGGCCCGCAGGCGCTCCTCCGCGGTCACGCGCTGGCGGCCTGTCTGGTTGGCCTGCCGTTCGTCCTCGCGTTTACGGTCCCGCTATCGTTGCTACTCACGGGGAATCTCTTTACAACCCTCGGGCTCCTCGTCGTCGCCGTCTCGCTGACCCTCGGCGGGGTTGGCCTCGCACTCGGCGTCGGCTCACTACTGCCAAATCTCGAGGGGCCTCAGGCGACGACGCTCACGCCACCGGAGTTGTACGCGATGCTCGTCTATCTGAGTGGCCTTGGGTTTGTGGCAATGCCAGCCATTCTCGGGACCGGACTCACGCCAACACCGTCCCCGCTGTCTGTCACCCTCTCGGCACTGCTTACGGGTGCCTGCTCGCTTATCGCCGGCTGGCTTGGCTACCGGTATGCACACTCGACGCTCGTACGGACCGACCTCGCCGGATAGATTGAAGATGGACGACCCCGAATTTATCGCCGATGGCGAGCCTTCCGGATTCGATCCTCCGCATTCGGAACGCCCACCGCAACCAGCGTGCTGGCCGCTCTCCCCTCGAACGACGGGAGGCTGAATACGTCGCAATCCTCGAGACACTCGAGGCCTGTTTCGGCGAGGACGGACTCGAGGCGATCACCGAGTGGATCGTCACCCAAACGCGAGAACACCGCCAGATTCCGAGTCCGGACGCTGTCGGGGCACAGGCGCGTAAAATCTGTCTCGAGCGGGATGTGACGGTGCCGGCGGATGCGCCGTTTGCAGAGTAGCTGCTGTGGCGCTCACCAGCCCGTCACTCGAGTCCAGCCGGCGGGTCGGGGAGTTTCGCCTGTTCGTCGGGATCGTGATGGATAATCACCGTCACGTCGGTCGCTCTGGCTCGATTTTTGACCCGCTGGATGGACTCGAGGGAGTCAGCGAGCGACCAGGTAAACGACGGGACTAGCCCCTCTTCATACCCCACCCGGCTGTTTGCGATGTCGGCGGCGAGGATGACTGTCTGGGTGTCCAGCGTGGCCTGTACCGACTGGTGGCCCGGCGTATGGCCGGGGGTTGGGAAGACGACAATCGAACCGTCGCCAAAGAGGTCGTACTCGCCGGTGACGGCCGTCACCGAATACTCGTCTTTCCGTAGGTTGAAAAAGTCTCCATCGAGGTAGAACAGTCCCTGGACGCCGTCGGGCCAAAAGGCGTACTGGAGCTCGGATTTCTGGACGACGAACTCAGCATTTGGGAAAGAATCGATATTGCCAGCGTGGTCGGTGTGGAGATGTGAAAGGATGACATAATCAACGTCCTCGGGTTCGTAGCCGAGATCCGCGAGATGGTCGACCGGTGATTGGCCAACCGACAGATCGAGCGTCTCGGTCATGCCCGCCATGTGGGCTGCCCCCGTCGGCCCATATGCGACCGGATCGGCCACCATCTCCCGACTCACGCCAGTGTCGACGAGAACGAGCCCGTCGGGATGCTCGAGCAGATAGCACGGACACCACCCCAGATACGGCTCGCCGGGATGCTGGAGTTGGACGGCAACGCTGTGGTCGAACGTCCACGTCGCGGTATTGAGTCGGTAGAGTGTCGAGACAGTCATACCGATTCCTTCGAACTCGAGAAATAGATAGCTTCCCCACGTTGGATGGAGCGGTGGCGCGCTCGAGATCTCGCCCGGTCGTTCACCACTCGTAGTGGGCTATTTCGGTTGATTTGCAGTGGTGACACTCCGTGGCCTCCGCTGAGAGTGTTGTCCCACACCATCGACACTCGGCGTAGGTTGTTGATTGTTCGCGGAACATGGCGAGAATGTTGAGCCCGCTCATTGGTCTGTGATCCCCGCTGTTGGGAGAGGATTTCTGCACCACCAATCTGCTTGTTGGTTGCTCATTGCTGTTTTATAAAGCACAAGGAGAATACCTGCGGCTTCAGCCGCAGGATGAATCCGGCAACTCGGAGTCAATCTACGCTGCGATAGCCACGCTGAGATTTGACAATCCGTATCTTAAAGTGACAGGCAATCCC
>LFCJ01000142.1_pt1 | contig 39043 bp, 24 predicted proteins | sample 643141 | NCBI WGS metagenome assembly LFCJ01 (sample SAMN03766243, study PRJNA286221) | soda lake metagenome | biome: soda lake; feature: Kulunda steppe; material: water; isolation source: sample B1-Br-g2 brine of Lake Bitter-1 | place: Russia: Kulunda steppe | collected 2010-07
TCCTTGTTCACGAGTGTGTCAAGGTTGGGATACAGGCGCCCGTGGTTAATTTCGGTGGTGTAGTACCCTTCGACACCCTCCTTCACTTTTTGGCCAGACGGCTGATCGGCCCCTGCAATCACGTACAACAAGTCGCGTTGAAAGCCTGTGAGGTCGTCCATCCTGCATGATGTTTCAACGATACTGTACTTGACTTCTTTTCTGGATTTGTGTGAATGTTCTATTCTGATTACTATCGGAGTCCTTGCAAAACGGGGGAGGTCGCTTTTGATGGCACTTCCTTAACCAACAAGTGCTGACCGCGACCGGTGTGTTGGTTACACAATCCGGTTGGGCTCTATCCTCGGTTATAACAGAAACTGACACGGAATGTCTGAGCCTGGCAGCTTATTCCACAAGCAACGTAGCAGTTGACTCGAGCAGCGAGTACGTCCGATCGCGACTCGTACCCGCAGCCTCGAGGAGGTTGTACTGGGCCATTTTCGAGAGATATGTCCGAACGGTTCGCTTGGTCCGGGGATCGTCGACGCCGTCGGTGTACTGGTCGTAAATCGCGCTCGGGCTCAGCGGACCGTGATCTCGAATGACTTCGTACACGACCTGCTGATGAGGGGTGAGTGACAACCACGCTCGAGGCGTCGAGCGCGCGCTCTGGGTGGATATCGTAGCGGGCGGCGGCTCGCCCGAGGAGGTCCGGCCAGTCTAACTTCCCCGTTCTGAGAGCACCGACCGGAGCCACTGTGCGTCAGGGACTGTGCCCTCGGCGTCGACCGGTGGTTCCTCGAGGCTGTCGACGCTCACCACGGAGCGCGCTACTCGGGAGGATCAAGCAAGGAAATGCTGTCCTCGCTGTTCGCACTCTGGCTCAAGGATCAGGGTGATATCTCTGACTGGGACCAAGCACCGCAATTCGGCAAAATCGTCCACACATACAGTACCCTCTCGCTGCCAACCATTGCCGTCTGGCTCGGTGTCTCCGAACAAGCAGTTTATGACGAACCCACACCCGGGACCCCACCATGGGAGTTCGATGGCCCTGGCGGTGACTTACTCAAACTCAATAGGGAACTTATTCGGACCGAGTGAAACACACCGCGAACAAAAATCTCAATGAGTCTACTTCATTGACTATCGTCCCTATCCACTCTCCCCCCACTATTTCCAGTAAAACTACTGCCGAAAGTCTCACAAATTGTGCTGCTGTTTTGTGTTACTAATTCTGATCCTGTGTTCTAGCTCTCCTACGGACTAGCTCAAATCGTACTAATATAAATCTTTCCCGAGTTTAGAGTTTCTTCTCTACGACACCTCTCTTTTTTCGTGCTTTACTGGAAATGGTGGGGTGGGGGTGTTCTGTGATTCTTGCCGAGTATACTGGAAACGCTGGGAGTCTATGAAAGGTATGACGAACTGTTTGCTGGAAACAATTGGCCAAAGCTAACGACTCGTGAGATGGTGGCTTTACTGGAAATAGTGGGGTGGGTTCTTGAGACTCTTGACCAAGAGCCTAATTACATAACTATCTTCAATATAAAAGCTAACACGACCTTCTTTCGATAGACTGGAAACAGTGGGGTCAATACCGGATATTGGAAATAGTGCCTCAACCGGTTATACTGGAAATAGCGGAAACGGTGGTCGGAACAATTATCATTGTAGCCTGAGTCAGTTGAGTACAATATGTCTCCACGGTTCCAGCCGGACGACACGCTATACAAACGACGGAACACACTCAAAGTTGAGTACGTTCCGGACGATATTGTCGGACGAGATAATGAGATTGAGGAGTACGAAGCAGCCCTGCAACCGATCATCAACGGTGAGTACCCCGATAATATCTTTATCTACGGGAAGACTGGCGTTGGGAAGACTGCTGTGACGAATTTTTTACTAAACGAACTTCACGAATCGGCAAACCATTTCGAAGTCGACCTCTCTGTCATCACACTTAATTGCGATGGCCTCAGCACGAGCTATCAGGCTGCAATCAGCTTGGTGAACACCCTTCGAGAACCAGAACACCAAATCGCCGAAACCGGCCATCCCCAATCTAAGGTCTATCGGCTTCTCTGGGATGAACTCAATAGTCTCTCTGGGACCGTGGTAATCGTTCTTGACGAGATTGATCATATCACGGACGATACGTTCCTCTACCAGATTACTCGCGCCGACAATAACGGATATATCGACACTATTCAACTCGGACTCATTGGGATCAGCAACGATTCAACCTTCCGAGAGAAGCTTGATGCGAAGGTTCAGTCATCGCTGTGTGAAACCGAGATTTCGTTCCCACCGTACGGCACAAAAGAGCTTCAGAAGGTTCTCGAACAGAGGGCCGATATCGCGTTCCACCAGAACGCACTCGAAGAAGGAGTGATTCCGTTGTGTGCAGCTCTCGGCCGCCAGGATGGTGGAGACGCTCGCCGAGCGATCACACTTCTTCGGAAAGCTGGCGATCTCGCACGCACTGAGAATGCGGATTTGGTTACAACTAACCATGTTGAACGTGCCCAAGAGAAACTCGAGGCCCAACAGAGTATGGACATCATGCGAAATCTCACCGAACATGAGCGACTCACACTCTATGCATTGACCACGCTCGCTGCAGAGGATGCTACCCCTGCCAGATCGCGGATTGTTTACCAACGGTACAAAGAACTCTGTGAGTTCCAGGGTCGGGATCCCCGTACTGCTCGCCGAATGCGTAGCTTCCTATCGGATTTCGAGATCCTCAATTTGACTCTCTCACACATGCAACACCGTGGACAAGACGGCGGAACGTACCGTGAACATGAAATAAACCGCGACATCGCGACCGTCGTCGACGCGCTACAGACGACTATCAGCGAATACGGTGCCCACCGAGCTATCATAGAGTACCTTCCCGATTCCGGCGAAGAGTTTGCTACGATGTGAACGGGCGTAGTCGCGTCGAAAACCCACTCCCAGAGTTCCTCCGAGACTCGTATCAACATCACCCTATTGTGTGTTCCTTTCGTATGCCGCTGGAGAACCCGTCGGTGAACCCGCGTGAGGACATCGATCCTAGATGAGGCTGCCGATGATGAATAGGCCGATGACGAACAGACCAGCAATGAACAGTAGCGCCGCAACCACACTACCTCCGGCCAGCAACTTGTTCTCCATCGCCTTCTCGTGGATCGGCATTGCAGCGTACTCTTTGTGGAACGCCTCGAGGTTCTCCCCATTGTAGAAGTACTTGGTTTTGAACGAGAAGCGTTCGGTGACCGCACAGCCCGTACAGACCGGCTCGCCTTCTAGGCGCTCCATTTTGATGTGTTTGCCACAGGCGATTGCTCCGCAGTTGGGACAGTAGGTGTACGTCGCGTTGCCGCCGCTCGTCTCACAATGGACACAACGTTGGATTCCGTCCTCGAGAGTGACTCGGGACGGGCCCGCCGCATAGTATTCGTAGGGGTAGGAGTAGTCCTCAAGCTCAGTCGTATGCCGGACTTCGGGAAGATAGACCGATTCGATCGATTGGACCGAGATATCCGAACGATTTGGCTCGCAGGTCTTGTTGTAGGTAACGTTGTTGTCGCCGGTGTAGGTCACCGTCGTCGTATGATACGCCTGCAGTCGGTCGACGGCCCACTCCTTGTATTCGGTCTGTGTCTGACCGAAGCGCTGCTTGTCGACTGCGTCGAACACCTCGTCGAACCGCTCGCTATTGAGGTCCACCGTTGCGTGAAGATTCTCGGTAACCAGTGTCGCGACCGCTTCGTCGGCCACCTTCGGCTGCCCACGCTCGGCGTAGACGACGGACCGTGTTCGCTCGTTAACCCGGTGGATCACGCCCACCGATGTCTCGAAAACGGCCTTCGTGTCGGCGGTGATCGCAACCACCGGTCGAAACGTCACCTGTGAGCGTGGCGACGGGATGTCGGCGGCCTCGAGGTTTTTGATCTTTTGAAAGGACTCCATGACAGGTGCATCGATATCTGTCGCCGGGTCGGACGGCCGAAGCGTCTCCTCACAGAGGATCTCGATCCGGCCGTTGTAGAGATCGAGGCCAATCTCGTCGGCAATCTCTCGAAGGTCCTTGCCGTCGATCAACTCAATGGGATGGGGGTCGCCATTTTGCTCGAGGCGCTGGGCGTACTCTTTGGCCGGATTCGTGAACCGACCGGTTGTAACAACCATCCCTCGCTTTGGGCCATCGAAGTCGAAAGTGGCGATCGCCGAGTGGAGTTTCTGGACGACCGGCCGGCCGACTGTCCCGGTGTGTTTGCACTCGACAACGATGCCACGGCGAGTGCCGTCAACGACCTCTTCCATCATCACATCTCGTCCCTCATCAGCCGTTTTCTCGGCTTGGCGGACGTTTTCGTACCCGAGGGTCCGGAACACCTCCTCCACCACATCCTCGAACTCGAACCCCGAGAGCTCGTCCAGTACAGCCATGTTGATATAAGCTGACTGTACGTTCCAACTACCAAATACGTTGCCGAACGCAGTTTCGTCCCGTTTTGACCTCTCGAGTATTTAGATAGTTGTTTTCGGCGTTTGAAACCCAGGTGTGCCGCCGTAGAATCGCCTCGTCTCACGCCGCTGGTTTTAGTTACCCCACGCGGTCGATCTGTTCCACTTCGTGGGGTATCTCGAGGTTCGACCCCACTGTTGGCGATACCTGCCGATAGCTCAACTGATGGGGTCATCAACAGCTGCTCGACTAATTGCAACCGCCCTCAAGAGTCAGCGCCAGTGGGGCGTTTCGATTCACGACGGAGCACACGGCGGAGACAGAGTTACCCCACGAAATTGAATCGGTGCTAATTCGTGGGGTAACTCGATGAGCCGTCGACGATTCGGCGCTCCCCCTGTCCGGTTGAAAGCCTCAAGCCAATAAATACCGCCGTACTTTATAGCGATATCAGTTGTTGTGAATACGGTTTCTTTATTCACAGAATTTGCTGAAATAGCTGTTCAGTACGCAGGCGAATACACATTTGAGGGACCTATCAATATAAGTAAATTTATTGGGGCTTATAAAATAGAGCGCGAGTATTTTGTACAATTGTTACGGACAAAGAATAAATATGTCTCTGGGGGCGGCTAAACCCTGCAGACGCTACTGTTTGCCAGAGCTGTATTCAGGGCTACAAAGAAACACTTGAGGACCCAAAATTGTGGCAATCCCGAGCATACCAGATACGGCTCTATATCCGCTAAACCACATGATTGAACCCGGTTCTAAGAACATTGGCTCCGCATGATTTATGTATCAATGCTGCTACCAATAGTGTAGCTCTTTGAGACATCAATGAATACACAACAAGTCTCACCGCAGAACTCTGATGACAGTGATCGAAAAACCTACCGGCGAAGTCTCAAACTGTTCGTATCCGCTGAAGCAGAAGCTGATCGTGAGGACAATAGGGAGAAATTTGAGAAGAACACTAATCCCCAGATCTTGGAGTCAGACAACGATATCGGATACGTCCCTGAAGCACTCCTCACAAGGACCTTCAAACGGATTTTTTTCGCGTTCCAAGTCCCCATAGGAGATCATGAGAAGTACGACGATGTGAACATCCCTGAGAGGTACGGGATCTACCCCGAGAACGAGGTCTTAGTCCGATCGTTCGAACTCAATGAAAACGGAGACCGAGAAACGGGTAACACGTACGAGGCGATCGTTCCGGACATCACCAAAGCCTCAATATCGGTTTCGCTACACAAGCTGGGGAACTCAGGTGAACAGCTGGAACAAGCACGTGAGGAAATCGTTGATGGTGAACAAGTTGACATCGGGGAATTGCTGAATAGGACACCGTATGACCGGGAAACGAGGGGAATCAATGTACTCTCTGACGAGTACTGTGATATCCTCTTAGGGAACCGGGAGGTATCTTTTGAGGCGAAAACGGTCACTCAGTCCTCTCAGAAGGATAACCCGCTGTACGAAAATGAGCCGCAGCGAATCGGAATTGAGAAGGCACTTTCTGCGGAGGATATTGCCTGTCTGCAAGGCCCTCCAGGTACGGGGAAGACCCGAGTTATTATTGAACTGGTCAGACGGTTTGTTGAGGCCGGAAAGCGGGTTTTAGTGACCGCTGAGACCAACCAAGCAGTTGATAATATCTTGTTCGGGGATTCCTCGGAACAGGATATCAGTGATACCTGCCTGCACTACTATGACCGGGTTGAGGGGCTTAACGCTGCGAGAGCGAATCCAGATGCAAGCGACAATCGTCTTGTGCATCAGCTCTATAGAGAGGGAGCGACCGGTCGTGAGCACGTTGTTTTGGCGACCAATAATAGCGCTGCAGCGCTTGACTCAACACCGCTGGGGAAGGAATGGTTCGATGTTGCGATTATAGATGAGGCCACTCAGACGACACAAACCTCAGCAGTAATCCCCATGAGTCTCGCGTCCACTACGATACTGGTTGGTGATCACAAGCAACTGGGGCCTGAGCGAAGTTCTGATCCAGTGGAAGACGAAGAAGTACCAGGCCACGTTTCACCGTTCACGCGTCTATACGGAGAGGATGGGCTGTATGGGAGTGATCTAGGTATGATGTTTGACACACAGTATCGGATGCACGAGGATATCGCAGCGTTCCCGAATCAGGAGTTCTATGATGGTCGGCTTCAGAATGGTGCTGAGATTGAGACACTCGGTAAGATGTCCCCAATTTTGGTCTGCCACGTTGATGGACTTGAAGAGAGGGATGGCACATCACGGTATAATACGCAGGAAATCGACGAGGTTGTTGAGTACGCTACGAGATTGCTCAGACATACTGACTTGGAGCCGGGTGATTTGGGTATTGCAGCTGCTTATCGTGCTCAGGCAGATCGGCTTGAAGGCCGTGTTGAAGCGCATGATATGGAAAATAGTGGTGAGATCGAGATTTCTACGTTTGATGCGTTTCAGGGAAGTGAGCGTGAGGCGATGATACTCTCGTTCACCGTGTCGAATGACCGGGGGAATCTTGGGTTCCTTTCAGATGGTCAGGGAGCGAGGCGACTGAACGTGGCGATGACTCGTGCCCAGCGCCATCTCGCTCTATTTGGTGATTGGGATACGCTTCGTACAGATCCTCATGGCCGGTTCGAGCGATTATACCAGACGGTGGAAGATCGAGGGAAGATCATTGAGTGAGGTCTAAGCAGTATGCCATTCATAGGTGAGTTAGACGGTGAGCGGGTGATCCCGGAGCAGGTGTCGGATCGAACCACGGTGATTTGCCCGTCTTGTGATGGAGAGATGCGTCCTCGTCAGGCGTCCAGTGACGGACGTACCCGGCACTTTTTCCATCTCAACGAATCCGAGTCTTGTTCCGGTGAAGAGTCCGATGAACACCGGAAAATGAAGTCCTTGGCTGTTTCCAAGCTGCGGCAGGAATTTGAAGGACGACACTCTGATCGCGGGCCAGAAATCGTTCTCGATGTCAAGGACACAGCATCTATTGTTGACAGACGGGTGGCGGATGCTCTGATTCAATTTGAAGACTGTCACTCCGTTTTTGGAGATGGTCTTATCGTGGCCCATCCAGAAAATGAACCGTTCTGAGCCAATACATTCGTAGGATACAGGCCTTGTACCCCTATTTTCAAATTTTGAGTGGTGATTGGCCCTCGAGTCCCGTTCGGAGTTCATCTAGCTGCTATACACGGGTCGCTGTCGTCGTGCCTTCACTGATGGCCGACGCTTGAGAATCATTTAATCAACCGCCAATTGATACACCCTCACGATACTACCTATTAGTAGTGGAAAATGTGATTTGATCCCAGCGTACCGTCCCTATTCAACAGGTATCGATATTGTCCTGAATCCTGTTCCACCCTTCAAGAACATAGTGTATCCTTCGGGGCCGATGAATATACCGACGTTGCACACCTAGAATAGCTGTTGAGTATGTACTCGAACAAATGATTGAGAAGCAATAGACTAGTTAGAACATTGATAATTAGGCCAGACTAAGTAAAGGTTATAACATTCTAATCAAGTGATGTGACCATCTAATGACTCGAAAATGCATCGAGAAAAATACGGGGCAGTCTGGCCGGATAAGTCTCTCTGGCCCTGAAAACAATAATTCCAATTCTAGTATCACGAATTATATGAATTTCGATATTGCGGAGTCAAAGAGAATTGCTTGTGCAATGGATGGTAATAGCGACAGTAGTGAATTTACAATTGTCTCAAAACTATCTTCTAAAGGAGGAAAGAAATGAGCAGTGCAGATTCTGTAAGCCTATTTGACGCCTGCTCACCGCGAAAAGACGTTCTCGAAGGAACGCTCCAAGAGGAACAGTTTGCGGCTAGCCTCGCAACCGTTGCACATTCTTCAGAGGATGCACCCCCAGTCTACAGGGACCCGGCTCAGTTCTTTGAGATGACGTATCCCACAGCGGGATTGCGTACTCTACTGAGCAATCTGACCGGCAGGTTCCTGGCTGGCGGAGGCTACGACGGGCAGTATACCAGTAGCATCCTCTGCCTAGATACTCGTTTTGGAGGCGGGAAAACTCATGACTTGATTGCTTCGTATCACCTTGCAACAGCCCCAACTGCGATCGACAGCCTCGAGCAACATCTGCTAAAGGGTGACGACAATCTCGCAGACGCCTACTGCGATGCTGTTGATGACGGGTTGAGCGTTGATTCTGCAGTCTTCGTCGGCGGCCACGTCGACGCTCGAAATGCCCGAAGCGATCGATTCGACCCGGACGCTCCAAACACACGGACGATGTGGGGCGAAATAGCGTATCAGCTGTACGGTCTCAATGGATACGAGCACATTAAAGAATACGATCAAGAGCAACAGGCACCCGGTGGAAACACGCTCAAAGGTCTCTTCGAATACGGTGATGGACCAGCACTGATTCTGATTGACGAGATCGCCGCGTATCTCGAAGCGGCATCGGGAGTGGAAGTCGGTGACGCGACTCTTGCAAGCCAGACGCTCAGCTTCATCCTATCGTTGCTTGAGACCGCATCTGAAGTCGACGACGTTACTGTCGTCTACAGTATCGCTGACACTGCCTTTGAAGAAGAAGCCGAGGAGGTCCGGGCCCTCATTGACGAACTCAATCAGATTGGACGACGCCAGCACAAGACGATCACGCCGACCGACGAGAGTGAGGTCGGACAGGTGCTGCAGCACCGCCTATTCGAGGACATCGACGACGAAGCAGCAGAGTCGATAGCCCAGAACTATTTTCAGTTCTACACGGACAGCGACCGACAGTTCCAACAGGAGGCGACAGAGGCGAGCTATGTCGATCGTCTTACCAGAGAGTATCCGTTCCACCCAACGGTTTTGGATACACTGACCGAGAAAATTGACACGATACCCCGGTTCCAGCGGACACGCGGTGCGTTGAAATTACTGGCACGAGCTGTCTACTATCTTTGGAACCACCAGCCCGACCACTACGATCGGCATTTCGTTCGGCTCTATGATCTCACACCAGCGGATGACGATCCAGGTGGGAGTATCGATTCGACCCTTCACGAGACGCTCTTCGAGTTTGTCGACCTGAGTGCAGCAGTGTCCGCTGACATTTACAGCGATGGCGGGACCGCTCACGCACAGTTAGAGGACCGAAAGTGGACCGAGAAAGGAATACCACCACTCGGGAGCCAGGTGACTACGTCGGTTCTCTGGCATAGCCTCGCGTACGGTGAGCAAGCAACTGGACTCACGAGAGCGGAACTCAACGCAACAGTCGGCCATCCGAACATCCGGTTCGACAACTACGACTCAGCATTGGAAGCATTGGCCGGCGGCGATATGACCGTCGCATGCTACTACCTCTACGACGAGGAGCGTGTCCGGTTCAAGTCCGATCCGAATCTTATCCGAATCATCGACCAGCGTGTGGACAATACGCCTGACGCACAGGCGCGATCGCGGTTTGAGTCACGCCTCAGATCCGAAGTTGGAACTGGTGGCTTCGACACGGTCGTCTTCCCGGAGTCGCCGGCCGATCTTCCGGACAAAGTCTCGAAGCCACAACTCGCGATCATGCATATGGACACCGCTCCGGTGTCGGACGGTGGTGAGAATACGCCGGAGAAGATCCAGACACTGTACCAGAAGTCCGCATCCAAGCACGGTGGACAGGTGCAGAGTCGAGTGTACAAGAACTATGTCCTCTTTCTCGCACCGGACAAGGAACGGATCAAGAGCGGGATCCAAGAGGCACGGCAGCTCGAAGCGATCGAAGCCTTGCTCGATGACTCCCAACAGACTGCGGATCTGTCGAACGAGCAGATCGAGGACCTTCGGGAGCGTCGCGATCAGGCTCACGGGCTTCTCGGGGAACTCGTTCGTGGTGTCTACCGTCACCTCTACTACGTCGATCGGGACGGGCTGACCCACATCACGATCAACGCGACCGAGGCCAACGGCGGAACGACGCTCGTCAACGCGGTCGAAGAGACGCTCGAGGATCGACTGATTCGTGCTGACGCAAGCGCGAAGGGGACGGCGTTCTTCAAACAGAAGCTTTGGCAGCGGACTCAAGACAGCATGACGACCCAGCAGCTGGTCACACAGTTTGCGAAAAAACCGGGGCTCCCCTATCTCTTAAATACGAAACCGCTGCGAAAGACGGTCATACGAATGGTCAACGAATCTGGATATGTTTACTGGGACAGTGACACTGGGACCGTCTACTGGGACGGTGATGAGAGTGACCAGCCGGACAACTGGCAGGAAGACGTCCCACTAGTCCGCTCCTCTGATGTCCGGACAACGATCCAAGACTCAGACGTGAGGATAGGTGACGAGTACGTTGTCTACGCTAACATCGAGGCGTTTCTCGAAATCCACAGTGAGGAAATCAACGTCCCAGAGCCAGATCCTGACGACGAGGCACAGACAGAGACAGGGACTGCTTCTGAGGGCGAATTGGGCGACAAAGAGTCGGTTCAAGCCGAGTTCGGGACAGATGATGAACGATCACAGCCATTAGAGTGGGATCATGCGACGAGCCTGATGGCAGCTTCCAGAGCCTTCAAAGAGGTTCGTGGTGAAGCGATTTCAGCAGCAACGGTTGACTCCGATCCCGGCCTGTCACAAGTAACGGTTGAGGTCGGTGGCGAAGACCAACTCTCGAAGGGTTCGTTCATCGGCCAGCAGGGAGCATTCAAGGACCGTGCGGACCACGTCTCGATTAGGATGCAATACGAGACGGCGTCGGGTTCGGATACAACGTACAAGGCGACGTTCAAAGGAGGACTCGAGGAGTTCTCCCGAGTGACGAACCAGCCGGAGCCGTTTGGTGACACGATACGGGTTGATTTGAAGTTCCGTGTCAACCTATCCAAGCCAGAGCCGATCACAGATGATGAAGACGATCTGCTCGTGGAACTGGAAGATGCACTCGGACAGACCAATATCGACGTAAAGGTTCAGGCCAGTGGGCCGGTTGAGATCGCTACCGAGGTCGAACAGTGAACTCACAGTCGCACTCGGAGGGCGACACCGATCCAACGCCACCACTGTCTACCCAACGCGGTGACCGGCAGTTCGGTAGTAGCGTGTACGGTGGACGACCGACCTTTGCGCTCGCCCGTCGCGACGGCCCCGACGGTGGGGCGCTGACACTGTACGAACTTCTCCCAATGAAGCAAGCCACAACGCGGAGCGATCGGCTCGAACGGTCGAACCCGAACCGTCGACTCGTGGTCGAATCCTTTGAGGCGGTGTTTGGCGACTCCGAGCGGGCCGAAATCGATCGCTGGGAGTGGGATGATTGGACTGCGGTGAAGATTAGGCGGCTCTCCGGGAGTCGGCTTCGATCGCTCCTCCCGCTGGTTCGAGAGACGCTCCAAGAGGCCGATCTCGACGAGGCAATCGTCACAGGGTCAGCCTCCGGTGACGTGTTCCTCCCGGAGACGCCGGGAGTCCGACTCGCAATCGCCTTTCTCGGCATCAAGCCGATCCAGCGTGTCGATCGAATGCGAGCGTTCTGTCGGGGTATCGCGCGAATGAGTGACGAAGAATGTTACTACTGGCATGCGAAGTGCCGGTCTCCTTCGAGTCCGAATGGGGAGAAGGCAATGCGGACGCTACTGACGGACCATATCTAATCATGAGTGAGGAAACTATCCAAAATGTAGACGAGATGTCACTGAAACCACTAGCTATTGAAGGCAAACTACCGCTAAAGGCGGTAGGAATCGAAAACCTTCGGGAAGCCAATCCAAAGCATCTTCCGCCACATAGATACATTCACCCTTGGTTTGCCCGGAGACCAACACCTGCCTCTCGGTTAGCGATTCTCGCGTCTGTGCTTCCAAAGGAAACTAATACAGATGATCTGCTTCGCTGGATGCAGATCGGTCCAAAAGAAGGTGTAGAAGGCAAGAGCATCAGTGAGTACGTTGAAAATAAAAAAGCAAACGAAGACTCTCGAAATGGGAACCTTGAGGAACACTATCGCTATCCGCGACCATTTACCTCTTCTCCAACCGGTGTTGAACTAGAGAAATTCCATGACACACTACGAAAGTACTGGGACGGTGAGCTTCCAAAAGTAATTGACCCGACTGCTGGTGGCGGTGTTATTCCATTTGAATCACTTCGGTATGGATTACCGACAAAGGCAAACGAACTGAATCCCGTCCCATCAGTGATCCTGAAGGTAGTGTTAGAATATGCCTCTGAAGTGGGTACACTACAATCAGAATTAGATTATTGGGGAGAAAAAATCAACAACCAAGCAAAAGAAAACACAAAAGAATTCTTCCCAAGTTGCGAAGCGGGACAGATACCAGACTGTTATGTATGTACATATGATATTACGTGTTCATCTTGCGGAACAGACATTCCACTTGTCCCAAAGTGGTGGATTCGAACTCGAAAAAGCGCCGATAAAGTAACTGCAAAGCCAGTGATTGAAGATGATGGATCAATTTCATATGAATGTCTAATTAACCCGAATGAATCAGATTTTGATGAGTTTGATCCGGGAGAAGGAACGGTTTCCCGCGGTGGAAATGCACAGTGTCTAAACTGCGACATCGTAATGGAGTCCGACAACGTGAAAGAGGCCCTTCGAGAAGGTAATTTTAAGTACGATATCTACGCAGTCCGTTATTTATCCAACGACGGCAGTTATGGTTTCCGTGCACCAAAAAAAACAGATTTTGAAGCTCTCCGTCACGCTGATAGAATAATCCAGTCTGATTTTAAACTGTCAACGTTACTTAATGGTGAGATTCCGGAGGGTGAAAAAACCTCAGAACCGCGAACATATGGTATCACTCAATGGAGAGACATGTATTCTCCGCGTCAACTTGTGGCGCATTATGAATTACGTAAGGTCGTTCAACAATATAAGCCAGAAATCTATTCAAAGTACTCTAATAAAACAGCTGAAGCTATACTCTCTCTAATAACTCTATCGTGTAGTAAGTTACTTGATCGGAATTCACGCCTCTCTGATTGGGATACGAGTAAGGGTTATCCAAACCCTCTATTCAAAGGTAAAAACCTTGGGTTCAAAAGGTCATTCACAGATAATAATATTTTCGTTGGAGGAATTGACTTTCTATCTCAATTAGATAAAGTGTGTAAATCTTACGAAGAATTATGCTCATATATTCCCGAAAAAGCTGAACAGGGTAAGGTCACATCTCTTGACGCAGCAAATCTTCCTTATAATGATTGTGAACTTCAGGCAGTAGTTACTGATCCACCATATTATAGTAGCATTATGTATGCAGAACTTTCTGATATATTTTATGTCTGGATGCGAGAATATTTGGGAGATGTATTCCCTGATTTATTCAATTCCGAATTGACAAACAAAGATAATGAGGCCGTGGCAAACCCAAGTCGTTTTGAAAACGTAGCCGGTGACTCGTCCTCAAAACGTAAAATGGCAAATAAATATTATGAGCAGAAAATGAGTGATATCTTTTCTGAACTTTACCGCGTGCTTGAAACCGGCGGAGTAATGACCGTAATGTTCACTCACAAAGAGACCGATGCGTGGGATACGCTAACTATGTCGCTCATCAACTCAGGTTTCATTATTACCTCTACACATCCAATCACAAGCGAAATGCCCCAACGAGCAGGAATGCGAACAAGTGCTTCGGCTGACTCTACACTCCTCCTGACCGGCCGTAAACCACATAAAGAACGTAATCCCGAGAATACTACCCCATCCCTTTGGAGCGACGTCAAATCCGATACTCGGACAGCCGCAAAGGAAGCTGCCCGTGATCTTATTGACTCCGGGCTCAGCCTTACCAAGACCGACGTCATTATCAGCGCGTTTGGTCCAACGCTTCGCGTCTTCGCAGATGCATATCCCGTTGTTGACGATGAGGACAACGAAGTCGCACCTCGACGTGCCCTCAAGGAAGCCCGCGAGGCCGTCACACAGGTCCTAGTCGACGAATACCTCGAGGCCGAAGGGATCGACGAACTCGACGACGTCACCGAATGGTACATCCTCTGCTGGCTCGTTCACGAGTCCGAGACGTTCTCCTACGACGAGGGTCACCAGCTCGGGCTCGGGATCGGCGTCGACATCGACGAGATCAAGCGTAGCACCAAGACGTGGCGCAAGAGCCGCGGTGACATCTCCCTCCGCGGCCACACGGACCGGGTCCAGAACATCAACGAGAAGCCCGAGGACCGCTCGAGTCGCATCCCCGTGAACCCGGACGACCTCTCTTTCAGCCTCGCATTGGACAAGGTCCACGCAGCAATGCACATATACGATGTCCGAGGCGAGAGCGCCTGCTGTGACTGGCTCCGAGAACGGAACTTCGATACCGACCCGACATTTAAATCGACGCTCAAGGCACTGCTCCAGGTGCTGCCCCACGATCATGACGACTGGGACCTCGCACGTGATCTCGCTGCCGGCCGGACTCGAGACGTGCTCAACCTGGAGTTCAGCCCGAACGTTTTCGCTGACGAGAATAGTGAGACGAAGCAATCAAAGTTAGGAGATCACTGACTAAACCCGACTATACCTACTACAATGAATAGATCACTCGATAACTGGCGATACGAGAACGCAGAAATACTCAGAGCGGATATTGAGGAAAATGAGTACGAGCCTGTCGACATCGCTGCAGCTGCGGAGCGTGCGAAAGAGGTAGCCGGAATCGAAATTCCCTCTGTTAACCGGTACATCATTCCTGTGTTTGAGAGAGACGAATCAACACTGATAGACAAGTATGTCTTTTATATACCTAATAAAGATCAAATCAGATGGTATGATCCTAAAGCCGGACTTTCTGGATCAAAACGGTCCGCTTCCTTTGAAACACTAGCAACGACAGAAATCGGCCAACGGCTCCGGTTTTGGCTCCCCTCATATTTACAAGATCCGGACCTACCGGTTGATGAATCCGAGTTGCCCTCTGAGGAGATTCAGCCGACCGATCAACTGAGCTACTCGGAACAGTCCGCGTTTTTCAAGGATCTAAAAGACTTCGTCCGCTCCGAACGCGAGAGTCAACGCGAGTCCAACTGGGAGCGGTATTCGGAGATGGGGCTTGATGTCGCAATTCGCCGAAATCGTGTGTCTGGACCGTTTCTCAACATAAGAGAAAAATCTGGAAACAATGGTGACACGGCTTACGTCTTCCAGCTGGCAGAAGATGAGGACAGTAATGATGACATCGATCTCCGTGACGCTGAAGGACTCTTCGGAGGGAACCTATGTATTGCAGACACTTTCGCGAATGACGAGCAGTTCCCTATCGAAGTTGAGGTACTCTCCGTCGACGGCCCCAATATCACTATCCAGCCGGACTGGAGAACCATCGAGAAGCGAGCCGTCGCGGAGAAGATCCTGGCTAGTGACGAGACTGAACTTTGGTTCCATGATCTACTCAACCCGGTTCCATTCGAACGGCGTCTCACAGCGATTACCCAGGTCAAACAGAACGAGACGAAGCGGGAACTTCTCACCGGGAAACGACCCGTCTCGTTCGACGTCAACAAGTATGCGATACCCGAGCCGAATATCGAGCTGAACGAGTACCAGCACTTGGCACTTATTTGGGCCGATGGCGCGGATGACGTTGTCTGTATCCATGGACCGCCGGGAACGGGAAAAACACGGACGCTTACTGCGTTCGTCAAACACGCTGTCGACAACGACCAATCGGTACTGGTGGCAGCTCATTCTAACCAGGCTGTAGACAATCTCTTGGTCGGGGACAGCACTCGAAGCTCACCGGAAGCAGACACGCTTCATGCGATGGCCCAGAGTTCGGACACGGACCTGTCGATCGCACGCATTGGAAACAATACCCGGAGTTCGGTCGTCGAAGCGAACTACCTCGATCGGTCACCAAAGGCTGCTGACGTTGTGGCAGCGACGACCAGCGGTGCATCGCAGTTCGATCAGAACGAGTTCGACGTGGCTGTCGTTGACGAGGCGACGCAGGCGAGCCGTCCAGCGACGGCAATCGTCCTCAACTGTGCTCAAAAACTCATTCTTGCAGGAGATCACAAACAACTCCCTCCCTACTGTGCTGACGAATCAATGCAGGAAGAAGAGATGCATATTTCGCTTTTCGAGTACCTGCTCAACCGCTACGACGACGACATCTCGGTCCTTCTCCGGAAGCAGTACCGAATGAACGAGGAGATAGCGGCGTTCCCAAACGACGCGTTCTACATGGGTGAGTTGGAGACTGCCGATCAGTGTCGTAACTGGACCGTCGACGACCTGAAGCCGCTCATGGGAATCGATATCGCTGGCAACGAGAAACGGCAAGAGCATGGCAACTCCTTGTATAACCACGAAGAGGCCCAAGCAGTCACGAAACAAGTGAAACTCCTGGTGCAGAGTGGTGTTGATCCAGGGGATATCGGTGTGATCTCGGCGTACAGTGGTCAGGTTGGAAAAATAATTAGCAGTGTCAATCGACTCGATATTGAAAACCCGACTCGTATTGATGTTGATACGGTCGATTCGTTCCAGGGCGGCGAACGTGAGGCGATAATCGTCTCGTTTGTCCGGAGCAACGATGAGGGCCACAGCGGGTTCCTCGAGTTCCCCGACGAAGGACCTCGCAGATTGAACGTCGCACTCACACGGGCTCGAAAGCGGTTAGTCTTGGTCGGTAACTGGGACACTCTGGGAACAGTAGCACCACACCGGTCACCCGAGGAGAGCTGTGCTCATCTCTATGCAATCCTCGCTGACCGATTGCGATCGGAAAATCGGATGTTATCGATCGAGGAGTGAACCGAATACCGGCCGCCGTTATTCGTGAGTACTGACTCGCCGACCAATCAGGAACCCTTCTCCCTTCTCTAAGCGAACTCGGATCTTTTTGCCGGGGGTTCCACCTTCGATATGAACGTGGTGGTTCTTGTACTCCGCCATCGTATCACGGGTGCCACTCGAAGAATCGACAGTGAGCGTCACAACCTTTCCAGCAGCCTCGTCTTGTGAGACCGTATCAGCACTGGAGTGTGACGTGCTGTTTGACGAATGGGAGTTGTCTGTTTCTGCTTCGACTGAGGATCTCTGATGGGATTCAACTGAGCGAACAGCCCCGTCTACGATGACGTTTTCATTCTGTCGTGCCCGATCGTGAAACGTTCCGTTGCTGTCGCCGACATCTCCTGGCTTTGACTCTCCCATGCCGTAATCAGAATCTCGTCGATGACGCTTTCCATACCGATCACGATTACCTCTTGTCATATGGTAAAAAATCACACACCATAGGAAAATAGTTTTTGGTATGACAATTGACTGATCATCTTATGAAGGTGGCCCAGACGGTCTCTCTTTCAATCTCGGTGCCGAACAGCGTTCACACGGCGAATCCGCGTCTACGATCTCCTGAGTGGGAGCGCCTGACGTAACTGTCTCCGGGAACGGAACTTCGACACCACTTGACATTCAAAGTGACGCTCAAGGCTCTGCTATAGGTGCTGCCCCATGATCACGATGACTGGGAACTCCCTCGCGAACTCGCTACCGGCCGGAATTGAGACGTGCTCTATCTGGTGTTCAGTTCGACCGTCTTCACAGACGATGGGGACAAGACTCAGCAAAGGAAACGGACTGATCACTGAATACAGTAGCCACACCCACTGCTATGAAAGATTTGGTCACCGGTTGGAACTACTCAAACACCGAACTCCTCAGCATGGCCGTTAACGGGACCGAGTACAATCTCGTTGACAATTCCCACTTGTCGTATTTTTTAAGTCACCAGTACGTCCGATTTGGATACACCGCGTTCTCTAGTTGAGTCAATTTGAGAAGTGAGCAGGTCGTTGAATTAATTTGGAATGAAGCTCACAGACCTGCTCAGCGAGTCCTGCAATGCGGATTTAAAAGAAATTTGGGAGAACGAGCGGGCCGGATGAGGGGGTGCTAAACTAGACAATGCCGCACAGTATTATCTGACAATATTTATTAGTGATTGGCTATTGATATGTGTATGGCTTCACAACCGGGTCGGAATAATTTCTCTGATATGCCACCATCAACGGAGCAAGACGCACGGCAGTTGATACAAGACCTTCGTAAATCTCGACAACAAAAACGCTCTGCAACACCTGATTCGGAACTTGACAAGTTCCGGCGCATGCAGGATCGGATTCTGGAGAGTTTAGACGATGCATCGCATGTCATCCCGGAGCTACTACAGAATGCAGACGACGTCGGTCAAAAATGCACGGAGGCTACTCTCCGGCTTACGGATGATGCGTTAGTCGTCAGAAATCATTCCGAGAGTATGACTGAATCAGAGATTGCAGCTCTCGGCGAGTTCACTAAAAGCACCAAGCGTGACCTTGCGTATATAGGTCACTTCGGTATCGGATTCAAAACCGTATTCAGTGTTACCGATAGCCCACACATCGAGACCGGGTATGCTAGCTTCAAATACAATCGCTCAGATCCTGAAAAACCAATTCAAACCTCCGGAGAACACGTCGCCGGGACACGAATCCGGCTCCCATTTGCGGATGAGTTGCCGAGGACGCGACGGGAAGCGCTACAGACACAATTGAAATCGGTTGATCGGCTCCTTCCATTTCTAAACAATCTGAAAACTATTCACGTCGAACTTGATGGAGAGAGCAAAACCTACGAACGGAGCGAGACAGATGGTATTCGAACCATTCAAGAAAAATCACCGGACGATGATACCAGTCGCACGGTTGCTAGCTATCGACTCTTTTCGAAAGCATTGACAACCGACTCTGCAGTATTCGAGATGCTGGCTGATGAGCGAGAGTTTGATGCATCAGAGCTCGAAGGTCGGAACGCTGAACTTAATGTCTCGATCGGCATCCCTGTTGCCGAAGATGGGTCCCCTGTGCAACACTCAGATAGTCGGCTCTTTTGCTATTTCCCTACCGCCGATGAGACCTATCTCCCCTTCGACGTTCAAGCTGACTTCCTACTGAAATCCAATCGAGAGAAGATTCGTCCAGGACATACATTGAACGATGAGTTCCTGACAGTAGCAGGGGAACTGATCGAAACTGCGATCGACGAGTTCGAGGCAGATGATGTTCCGCCAGAAAGGCTACTCGAGCTTATTCCAAAGGTTACCAAGAACCGGCCTGACTACCTTTCGCCGCTCCTCAAGCAGACGAGAGAGATTCTAGCACACAAGCAACTAGTCCCCACTGCGTCGGGAGATATCTGCCAGCCGAGAGAGACTGTTATCCTTCCAAAAGTACTCCGTCCGGTTCTTCCGCTTGCCGAGTTTGCTCAGGCATATCCCGAAGCCAATGCACATCCTCGAGAAGAACTTGATTACCGGTACTACGAGCGTCTAGAGTCCCTCGACAGTACGGATGTCCTATCAGTTGCAGACACGCTCGAACAGCTTCCGGAGATGGACATTCTACAGGTACTCGATACAGCTGATATTATTGAACTTTTGGCTGCAGTTGAGAAGCATCTTCGAAATATCTGGTCAAATAAAACCGAGGAACAAATAATAACTGCTCTGGAATCTCTCCCTGTCTTCTCATTTCAGCGACAGACCAAATTAGATGGTCGGCATGCGCTTACAGAAGCTGGAGGGAATATCTACCGCCCGGCCCGACAGGATGAATCAGTATACGAACCGTTCTACGATGAACTGGACCTGCTGAGCGGTGACTTAGTTGCAGAACTGCGGTCGGGCCAGACGATTTCGGGTGCGGCAGCAGGCCGGGTTCGTGACCTACTTGGAAACCGACTGGACATCGAGGAACTCACACACCGGGATATCGTTCGTGACGTAATCAACGAAGCCTTTGAAGAGCCGACAGAAACCTCTGATTCGACATTAGACGGTTATATCCAGTACGTCCGTGACCATGCTCGAAAACATATCAATGATTGTGAGATTATGTTACGAGCTAAAGATGGGACCTACACCAATCCTGAATCACTCTACCTCCCGACCGAATACAACGAGGATCGATATCGTTCAACTCTCATTTTCAACGCTCTAACCGATAGGGCACCTGTCAGCGAATCCTACCTCGAACAAACCTCTGAAGAGACTGAAACGGACGTGAACGTCGAAAAGTGGCGATCGTTCTTCGTCGACTTGGGGGTCCGAAATCACATCCCGGTATCCGAAGATGTTGACCAATGCACGAAGGAAACGTTTGATTCAGCCGATAAGCTTCGTGACTTTCTGGACGCACACAATGATGAAGGGACTGACGTACGGAAAGACAAAGACACTGTCCCGTACGGTGGGCGCGGATGCTCTTGGATGCGGTCAGCAGATGCCCGTCATGGACTCGTTGATCAGGCTTTCCCAAGTTCGTTTGAGCAACGGTTCGAAAAAGAAGTCGAGACAACACCAGAAATTGGAGCTGAATTCGCTAAGATGCTTGATGTACTTTGGGTAGAGGTCTACCAAGATGCGGCATATCGAGAGTACTACTTTTCGGTCCCTGACAATGGATACGCGACGCGAACTGAGACCAGCGGGTGCCCGACGACATTTACACACTTCCTACGGTCCATCGAATGGTTACCTGGGGAGGACGGAGAACTCTACCAACCAGACCATCTGTTCGAACACAACTCTGTCACGGTACGAGCTGATGTGACACTACTCGCCGAATCTGTTGCATCCCTCTCAAAAGAACTTCTTGATTTGTTAGATGTACGGGACGATGTTGGACTTACTGAGCACAGGATCGGTATCGAACAGACAGTAGCTGAACGACCAGAGCGAGACGCAGATGAGATCGATTCCGAAATTAGATCGCATCTGCATTCATTAGCCGATCAGACCGAGACAGCATCCGAAGAGAAACAGCTACAGTTGGCCCGGGAATTGCAGGACTGTTCGTTTATATATATCCCTGAGGCTAACCTAGAATTCCGGACACTAGATCGAGTGGCATGGGGGGAGGGGCTGGGAGAATATGTTGTCCCAATGAACACATACTACCGCGGTTTTCACGACCTGTTTGTTGAAGTTCTGGGGGTTCCACCGGAACCGACGTTCGATGCCTATCTCGAGTTCTTCAAACACGCCGATGAAGAGCCCTGGTCTGCCATTGACAGCGCATGGCGTGAGCTCATTCGACGGGTCGTTCGTGACGACTCCATCAATTTGGGCACCTCAGATATCGCTGCGGCGCTACAAGAGACGGACGCAATTCCGAACGCGAACAAATCTCTTGTTTCGTACGACGATATTGAGTACGTTGCTCGACAAGAAGGGGTGGTTGAAGAAGTCCCTGATACGATAGCGAACACCGTCGCGTTTCCCTCATACGACCAGCGATTCGATCGTGACGAAGTAATCGACTCACTGTCGACAATCCTTGATGCTGTCGAACTGGAAGTAGCGATGGAGCGAAACGCCACTCATCCAGAGTACAAACGGGATGGGCAGATTCTCTACGATGAGTTCAATCAGTGTCTTGAAGTTGGAACCAGCATCCTCAGAAGTCGGGACGAGATTCAGGCTGCAGAGCGTCTTGAGTCGGTCGCAGAGTACACTCTTCAGAAGGCAGATACTGTGAAATGCAAGTACCGTCTTGAAGGCCAAGAACGGGCGAGCGCACACGAGGAGCCAGTTTATATCGATGAAAAAGAAAAACATATGCTTCTTGAAAATAATGAAGCTGCCAAGCTTGATCTCGTCGACGCGTTATCGGCGACTATCGGCCTGACAGGTGCAGATAAGAATGCGTTTGTGAATTTTGTCAAGGGGGCAATCGGCAAGCCTACCGAGATGATTGATGCATATCTCGCTGGAGAGAACATCTCTCGAGTTTCAATCGCTGTCGACACCACTGGGGACAATGGCTCAGCAGAGAATAGTGAGGGTGAGAAATCGGTAGAGGAGAGTGACACTGGTGACAAGCCAGAAACGGACCAAAATGCCGAACCCGGTACCCAAGCGGATAACACCACAAAACCAAGTGGACACCGGGGTGAATCAATAAAAAAGAATCAAATTCAAAAGGCTGATAGTGCCAATGCTGATGATTCAGTTGAGTCAAACGAGACTCAACAAGATGCAGGCAAAGAGGAAAACTTGTATCAAAGAGAGCAGGAAGAGCCCGATTCGGAAGTATTGATGAACGAGACTGGCGACCAGAGTAGTTCCTCGCAGTTGTATCGGGAAAGTGAGACGTGGCCCAACTCAGGTGGATCAATGAATGAGGCTGGAGATCAAAAGAACGTGTCCCCATTATCGGAGAAGAGGAATAATACCCCAGTTAGAGACGGAAAACTGGCAAATGAAATCGGTCGTCAAGGTGAGGAATTCGTCATGTCTGAAATAAAAAAACTCCTTATCAGGGCTTTCGATACAAAAGCAAAAGTGGATGAATACCAGAACGGACACTGTTTGACCGGTCGTCATAATGAGACTGAAAAAACAGTCCACGTAGAAATCGTTCCTGATAAGAGCAGCCCACACTGTGACATTCTTGTCACTGGGGCCTCGCTCCAACGTGAAAGAGACGAACTATTGGTTGAGTCCATTGCTGATGATGTGCAAGCTCTAATTGAGGTTAAGTCATCAAAGAACAGAAGCCGGACGTTCGAGTTGACCGGGCCTGAGTACAGTGATGCACGAGATAACCCCGAGACCTATTTTATTGTCAGAGCTGTTGAAGTGAATAGCAATAATCAACGTGTCGAGGCAATCTTTGACTCTGTTCCGGAATTAAAAACAACCGCCATCTCTGACGACCGATTAAAAATAAAGAATCATTCGCACACATTGACATTGTCATATTAATCGATTTGGATAATCCGGTAATTAGTTATCCTTTCTTAACCACAGCGTATATATAATATTGTTAACGACACCAGAAAGCCGTTTATTTTTCCAAGTGTTTGATGGTGGCAGGATTCAATCGAAAACAGCGTCTCCAGCGAAAGTTGATGTCGAACGGACCCTTCCGGAAAATATGAAAGCGAATCGGGTCTGTTGAACGTTCTTGTCTGGCAGACATATAAGTCACACCACACGCAAGTGCTACTCAGATAGATGGGAGGACTCCGGTCAGGAACGTGGAAACCGATCTATGAGAGTCGGTATGACGGCTCCGGATCCCACCTCGTCGACGATTTTTACGTTCCGGCGCTCGAACGAAGCGTCCGCTACGATCGAATCGCTGGCTACTTTTCGAGCAGCGCACTCGCAGTTGCCTCTCGTGGAATCGATACACTCCTCGAGAATGATGGCGAGATGCGACTAATCGTTGGAACTGAATTGTACGAAACCGATCGGCCTGTTCTCGAGGCACTTACTGACGAGCTGGAGGAATCACTCGACGATATCGACGACGAACGACTGGACGCACAGCTTTCGCTCCTCGCCCGACTTCTCCGAGAGGGGCGACTCCACATCAAGGTCGCCGTCCCACGCGAGGGCAACTGGCGAATCTTCCATCCGAAGATGGGGATTTTCCACGATGAAAACGACAACGCACTCTCGTTTGAGGGGAGCGTCAACGAGACGATCGGCGGCTGGAAGCGAAACTACGAGCGATTTAAAGTACACTGTTCGTGGATTGAGGAACAGCAATCGTACGTTGACGGGGATATCCACACCTTCGATCGCCTATGGGCCGACGAACATCCCTACGTCGAAGTATACGATCTTCCCGACGCGATTGAGAAGGAACTCATCGAGTGGAAGGACCCGGGCTCGGAAGATGATCTCGAGGAAGCGATCCAGATCGCTCGCGGCGAAGCACCACCGACCGAGCGCGACAAAGCGAACATAATCGCCGATGGCCATCTTACTCCAGGTGGACTCGCACTTGCCGAAGAGGCGAGTACGATCGAACCATGGCCACACCAGCGTGTCGTCTCCGATACGCTCATCAACACCTATCCGAACAGCTTTCTGCTCTGTGACGAGGTTGGACTCGGGAAAACGATCGAGACTGGTCTCACGCTTTCCCGGTTCGGATTTACTGATGAACTCGAAACGGGACTTTTGCTCGTTCCGGCCAGTCTCACTATTCAGTGGCAAGAAGAACTCTGGGAGAAATTCAATCTGAACGCTTACCGCTACGACCGGGGCAGTAACTACGAGTACGTTTTCATTGATGCGTTTGGACAGGAACACGCTCCGCTTGATAGGTCCGAAATCAATCCCGAGTCACACGATCAAGCGTGGGTCAACAGCCCCATCTGGCGGTTCCTCCACGAACACCAGGCCGGTGAGCCGGCAATCGTCGTCATGTCCTGGCATACAGCTCGGATGTCGGGTCGTTGGGATCAGGTTGCACCTGAAGATGGTGAAAAGATTCGGACGCGTGAAGATGTCCCTGCGTGTTGTCGTGGACGCTCCATAACGGAACGAGAGGGTGTCTGGGATGCCGTAATCGTGGACGAGGCTCACAACGCCAGAAAGGGAAGCAACTTCTATTCGATGCTGGAGCAACTCCGTGATCACACACAGACCTACTATTTGCTCACTGCAACGCCGATGCAGTTACACGCCGGTGAGCTCCATGACCTCATGTCACTGCTTGACCTTCCCGGCGAGTGGGACAGTAAGACCGACTTCGTTGAGTTCTTTGAAACGAGGCAAGCGCTCACGCAAGCACTTGAGTCGGAATTAGGGGAGGGGAGTTCGTCGACCGATGATTCGTGGTCGGCTCAGGCGACACTCACTGACGGACAGTATCAAGACCGACTCCCAGGAGAACGGAGCCTCTCCGATCGGGTCTTCGATGCTGTTGCATCCGAATTAGATGTTGGCGAGGAACAGCATGCCCGTTCGATCGCAAAGCAACGAGTCCTTCGGGCCTGTGACCTTGCCAGCGAGTACGGTGAGTATTACGACGGCTATATTGAGGGCTTTGAGGAAGCGATTGGAGAGTACGATATCGATCCATTCGATGCCAAGGAAGATGAAAAACTGAAGTATCTCCTGTACCCGGAGTGGAAGGCCGACGAAGAGTGGTTGATGTTCTCGCGGAACGATCGGCTCAACGCGTTGGATGAACTCACTGACGGTGGGTGGAAGGTCGTACGGGACGTGCTTGCCTCATCAACGCCAGTGGACGCGCTGATTCATCGTAACACTCGCCCCACGCTCCGCAAATACGAGCAAGTGGGTCTCTTGGATGAGACGGTACCGGACCGAAACCCCGAACAGCGGAAAATCAAGCTGACCGAGGAAGCCCGTCAGGTCTACGATCGGATCGACGACTTCACGCGAAAGTTCTACAAACTCGCCCAGCAGTCGAGTGAAGCTGAGTCGCGGGCGATCGGGTTCGTGATGACCACGTATCGGCAACGGCTGACGAGTAGTATCTACGCGATCTCGCAGAGTTTACAGAATCGCCTTCAGAAACTCCGGAGCCAACGAGCCGTTCTCAAAGGAAAGCAGCGAGCAGCAGACCGACATTACAGCAACTCTGAACAAGTTGTTTTCGAGACACTCTCGGAGTACGATCTCGAGAATGTCGACGCGCTTGACGAACTTGGGGATGATCTTGAAGACGTGGATCTTGCAGAGATTATACCGAATGTTACCGACGAAGGAGTCTCCCTGTTAGAACAGGAAATCGAGGAATTGGAGTCGTTTGTCGGCGAACTCGAACGAATTACTCATGATCCGAAAATCGAACAGCTCATCGACGACCTCAACTATCTCGATGGGGACGGACACAACCGGATCATCGTATTCACGCAGTATACAGATACAATGGATTTTATTCGCGAGAGTCTTGTCTCTGTTCACCGTGAGACGGTTGCGACGTACTCCGGACGCGGTGGGGAACTCTATAACGCAGAGACGAAGGAGTGGACCGTAGTTGGCAAAGAACGTGTGAAACGCGAGTTTGCGACTAATAAGGGACAGGTGGATATCCTTATCTGCACTGACTCGGCTAGTGAGGGGCTGAATCTGCAGGAATGTGGTGCGTTGATCAATTACGATCTACCGTGGAATCCGATGAGAGTCGAACAGCGGATCGGACGTATTGACCGTATTGGACAGCAACACGATGAGATCACGATCCTAAACTACAGCTACGAGGACACGGTAGAGACGGACATCTATGATCGACTCAATGCTCGGATCAATCTCTTTGAGAACGTCGTTGGGGAGATGCAGCCTGTTCTCTCCGGTGTGAGCCAACAGATTCGAACAGCGACACTAGAAGTTGAACGCGACAGCAGTACGGAAATAGTTGAGAAAGCTGATCGTGAATTCTCTGAACAAATAACGGAACAAAAGCACAGCAACCGTGTGGATGTCGGCGAATCATTGGAAACGGTAGAGAAACTCGTCCCGCAAGAAATAATCGACGAAGCGAAACTGGATGCGTGGCAGTCATATACCCATCCAGATCTGCTCGGTGCTGAGGAGACGAATTACAGCTACTCAGCACCGTTCTCAACGTCGGGTCTAGAATCTCTTTTGGTTGGGAATGAGACTCTCATCGACGAGGGTATCACGTTCACACCAGTTCGCAAACTCGATATCGAACTGGGTGAGAGTGAGTATGCTGATGCCGTTGACTTTGCAGAGACGATCTACCGTCTCGACTGCAGTGGGCTATCTGTCTCCAAATCCGATGGCGAACATACGCTTGCCGAGATTATTGCTCCAAGAGAGGCGTCTGTTGCAGTGACGTTCTCGTCGGACTGTGCTGATGAGTTTTCCTCGATCCAGTATCTTGCACCCGGAAACCCGCTGCTTAGCCAACTCATTGGCGTGATTTTGGCAGAGAGTGACCAACCGGGTCGGTTATCAAAACATACAAACGTCCGTGATGACTGCCCGGCTCGATCTGTCGTTTGTGGCTGGGGTCGTGATAGTGATCTTGCAACGCTTGACTCGGATGGAACCGTTGACGAGACTCGGTCAATGAGTTCTCTTCCAGTATGGAAAGAACAATTCCTGGCAAACCGAGAACGAACAGATTTCTCCTAACGCGTTTCGTCACCCCCCTCTATTTCCACCCCACCGGTGCGAAGGTGTAGCGGTTAGTTTGGTCCTTTGCCCTTAGCCACACCCCTCCTAAGGGGTATCCGGACGTGCCGAGTCCGGGTACTCAGCTTGGTCAGCGAGGAAGTAGTTCACGAAGAGCATCCTTGCGCTGGTAAAATCCTAATTCTCTGAAATTCTAAACGGTTATGTCTGAGGTGAATAACCAGTATGACTGATATTAGATACAATCGAATACGGCCGTAATTTTGTGTTTTAGGCGGTCCTATACGAACTTTTGACCCTAGTTATAAGCGGGTAGAAAACCTTCCTTGACATGTCTCCCAACAAAACACACCAGGAGACAGAGAGGAAATAAATGAGTTCGCAGACAGAAAGTGTTGAGCGCGGTATAGGCCAGCAAACACTTCACGAAGCGATCAATTCTCAACGGATACACGAGCCGATTAGAGGTGTTCATCCACGGGTTGAGCTACCTGACGAGCATTACGAATCTTGGTTAGAAAACAACCGATACATCGAATACGTGATGATCAATCTCTCCGACGCCATTGAGGTAGTCAGGAGAGATGGAGATCTAAACCATGTGCTCGAGCCATGGCACATTCCCGTGATTCTCGGTACAGAGGATGACGAAGTTGTGGACAGGAGAATACTGGACCAGATTCTAACCCTGCTTGCAACAGTACAACCCGCAATCTACGTTCCCGACGTGGTCTACAACTACCAGAACATGGATGAGGACGAACAGGAACTAGCAATCCTCGCATACATCAGCCATGTAACTGATCTTCAAGAAAAAATCACCGAGAGAGATCTCAATATCCGGCAGATCCCCACAAACAAAGGCTGGAAGTACGAACACTTCCTGATGTACAAAGACTTGTTTGAACGGTTCAACTACACCGAGTTCGCCTATTACTGCGTTCAATACACAGGAGGAAACGCCGGAAATGCAACAAGGAAGCTTCGCCGTCACACCACCCACGCGGTTGCTGCCCTGAACTTGGAGAACCTGTTCTTGATCGGGCGTCTTGCCCGAAAGGAACTACTACGGTTCGGTCCACGTGTCCAAGGTGCTTGCGGGCTTCGCCAGTGGAAAACATATTGTAAAACAAGGGGCGGGCTTTCACAGGCACGATTCCCAGATTTACAGGACCGACTTGAAGCAGCGCTTTTCGCGAACAATAACGAGAGACAGAGCTACATGACGAAATTCACGGAAACGGAGGAGGCAGAATAATGGTCATATTCATGGGTTCGTACTCAGGTGATCGAGGCGGTTCATCAGACGACAACAATCAGGTCGGTGATGAGGTGGATGAGAATCAAACAAGTGTTGATGATTTCACCGAGGAAGAGGACGATGAGGACGGTGTTACACCTGTTGCACCACCACCGGGCAGTGGATCTGCAGCGGGAGCGGGTGCTGCAGGCGCTGGTGCTGCAGCAGGTGCGGCCATAGCTGAGGAAGTAATCGACACCGACAAAAAAGAAGACGAAGAGAAGGATGACGACGACGAAGAAGTAGAGGCTCCTGATATCGAGTTTGAAGAAGAGCCAGAGGAAAAGCAAGACGACGATTTTGAGCGAGAATACGAGGACGAGACAGAATACGAGAGAGAAGAACAAGAGGACATCGAGGAACCCGAAGAAGAAACTGAAGAAGAAGAGGAGAGTGAAGACGAAGAAGACGAAGAGGATGATGAAGAGGTAGAAGTCGATCACAAAGTAGACCCGTTGAGCGCGATGTCATGGGGAGTCCAGCCCGTGATCAAAAGAGTGCAGGAACGCTACAGAGACCAGGTCGAGATCAATTACCAGCTCGCACCTGTCCGAAGTTTCGAAGAAGCCGAAAAAGAACGACAGAAATGGGTCGACTCGTCAAACAAACACTCAATGCCGGTCAACCCCGAGTTCTGGGACGAGCCACCGGAATCCACAGAACTGGTGAACAAAGCGTTCGTAGCAGCATTGAAACAAGGGCAGTCCAACGCCATCAACTATTTGCGCAGCCTCTGGATTGAAGGAATCGGTGCTGGACGAAACATTGCTTCACGAGAAGCCCTGACCGATCTCGCTGAAAACCACGGGTTGGACGTTGCTCAATTCGAGGAGGACTTGGATTCCATCGAACCCTACACTGGTAGAGAACCAGCTGAGTTGCCTTTGACAGTTATGGAGATCAAAGATATTCCGAACCCGTTGCAGGGTAAACTCTCCTACTCCGATTTTAGGTACAGGTTTATCTTCGAGGGAATGGAAGAACAGCCACTTCGACCATTGGAGGAGTTCATCTCTGATCATGGACCAGTGTCTACTGAAGAAGTGAGAGAAGTGTATGAACTCGAGGGTGCTGAAGAAGCCGTCAGTCAGCTTCAACAGGTCAATGGGATCACCTCCAGAAGAGTTGGTGGTACGCGGTTCTGGCAGCTCTAATCTTTGCTGAGTGATCCGGCGATAGTATGCTTGTCGACGTGGTGAGGATGGTTATGAAAATTTGTTGGACCAAGTTGGTGAGGACGATGATTGGGATGACTTGGAGTTCTTAGACGGCAATAAATGGGGCTACAAAGAGGTTGAACAGGATGTTGCAGTTGATTCGATTACAATCTGAATTGCGAATTTTAATAAGTTTGGTTTAGCACTTGTTTGATCAAGCCTTCTTCGGTTATCTGGGTGGCCCGTTGAGACCATGGAATAGAATCATAACAAATAGCTTACATGAAAAAGAATACAGAGAGAATATGAAGAACAGCGAGAGAAGGAACTGGAAATGCTTTTTTATCAGTGGATTTCGCGTGCTCGTCACACAGTCTGATGTGATTGTAAGTAAGTGACGTCCTCCTACCCTACTCGCTCACAGAGAACGCCGTTCATTCCTTGAAAGTTGGGCCGTTTGCGGTAAGCCCCACGTTCACAGTAGTTTGCTTATTTATCAAAATGATTTTAAGAAGCGTTCTATGCTGGAAAAGACCCCGATTGAGGTGATGACAATACCTTCCGGTGCGACAACGCTGATAAGGCCTATGATGTCCGTGCCCTATCTAATCGTCTTAATTAGGACAATTGATAATTCCACGACGATATTTGTATCCTGAGTGTTTCTCGAACTAATCACATCTTTCGAAGAGTACTTTCATATGAACTGACTGTCTCGTTTGGTTCATGACTTTCCAGCAGATCGCTGCAGACGAATTTGCGGGCTGTGACTCTCTCGGGGACGTGTTGGAATAGTTCGAGTAACACACTGCAACAGAGTATCTCTATGGAATATCATCCTGGACGAGACGTTCACCCATCGGAACGAACAGAAGTATCTCAGTCTATCGAAGGTTTCGATCAAATCGCTGTCATCCGTGTCGATACCGTCCTACGGAACGAAAGGGAAACTATTGAGAGTGAACTGGGATCGCTCTATGTGGACGAGTCAACGACCGGTCATCATAATGCGGAATCCGGTGAGTCGAGTGAGATTCGACTGTTCTCGAATCCGATCGATGATACGCTTCTCGACGAATTCGATACGGTGCTCACATATCTAAGAGCGAATAACAGTTTGTTCGTCGATCTGTTCTCCGTAGCAGTGCTTTCAGATAAAACTCACAAGGCAGTTGTTGGCGGAGAACGTCAAATTGAAGCCTCACAACACATCCTCGAAGAATTCTTTTCTGGACTTTCGACTATTAATGAAAGTTTTCCGAACTCCTCTGACGAACTCGAAGGGCTTCCGATCACATCACTTGTCGTTGGTGTACCGAGTGTGTTGCCTCCAGTTCGAACTATCGAGGACGGATTTAAAACTGAACTCATACAAAAATTCACGACAGAAAATAGTTCACTTCTACACACTATCAATTTTCAGATACATGGCCCTGCATCAGCTGTTACTCCCGATAAAGCGGCCGGATTCATAATTAGCAACCAATCACCATTTTCACCTTTTGGCCCGTACGCAGCAGTCTACTTTCACCCAAAAGACTCGACACGGCACGAAAAAACACGCCCAAAGTACAACTATGCCGATGGGTTTCGATCGTTGGTGCCACTCTTTCGCCGCTTCAATTGGTTGCGACACCGAAAAAGCGAGATTGGGGACGCAGAAGATCGTTTGCTCCAAGCGAACACGAAGCTAAACCAGATTGAATCTCCGAGTCCTATAGACAGAATTGTGGGTAAGACACCATCTATTGCAACATACGAGAGTTTACTTGAGGAGTTCCGATCAGATATTTTGATTTCAACGCAAATTCAACAAGAGTTAGAGTCACTGGGGAATCCGTATCGGGAAAAGACATCGCTACAGGTTCAAATCGATGATGCATTTCCAATTTCAGAAAATTCCTCTTTTGTTCAGATGATTAACGACGGTGTATATCAGAATTTGGTTGTGTATTGTATTGAAGAGGAAAAATTTGTGCATCAAGCTGTAGACAGAGTGGTTGACCGGCACCAGATTGCCCGCGAGTCACTCTTTGCTGAGATTTCGGTTTCATCAACACGTTGGACTATTCGTCTCCAGCGTATCCTTCTCGCGCTGACTATTGTATTGGTTCTACTCACCATCGTCATGGTGGCACCAGTCGTCATTGACTATCTCGGACTGTAATTGGTTCTTAGCATTTTGCTTCCCGAGCGAGTACAGCGCGGCAAACTCTTCGATCGTCCTCCGGGTTGCTTCTTTTGGATCAGCATCCCATGGATTGGCAAACCCACCGTAATCTGCGCACCAAATTAACTCGTTATCATCCCACAGTTCCCAACGACTCGGTTCCCAATCAGGGCCGGTTGACTCAGGATTTCCAGACTGGTGACGAATTTCTACTCCCTTCGCGAGTTCGACGTAACTCCCATCGCGTCCGTATCCCGGAACTTTCACTCGATCCATTTGTTCTATCAGTATTGATATCTACACATTCAATAATAGTTGGCTTTCAGAAGAGAGTGGCGCCGAAAGTAATGCTATATATCGTGAATATATTGTTTCTCTTCATGAGTTGTAACCACTGGTCGGTCGATACTGGAAAAGGATTCGACGCGGGAGGGGGGCGAACTGTGACCTATCCCCTAATTGGCAGGAGACACCTACGAGACTTAGAGCGTTAGTAATCGATTTTTGCCTTCTATTTTGCACGCATTTTTACCAGCTGTTGTATAGACCAGTGGTCACAACGTTAGATTCTTACTCCTGTGTTGACCGCTTAAAACCAAGTTGAGTAGGCTGCGATCGATTTCGGTGACACAATTTATTACTACTTATAACAGATGACCGAGTAGTACTTTCGAAGCGATCTCACGACACTTGATCGGAGGGGGAAGCGATATGTCCGTCATACTCCCGTCTACACCTTTATCTGGATGTTTGATTCGATCTACTGCATTTTTCCAATCCTTTGCATCTTCATGAGATAGGAAGTCCTGTTCGATGAGGTGCTCTTTAGTGTCACGACCAGATCCTCTTCCTTCTCCTAAAATATTTTCGAGACAGAACCAGAAGTACGACCATTGGATACTCGCATCGAACGAGTAGAGCCCGTCAGTGTACAACTCGATTGCGTTGATCACGTCACGCTCGTAATCGGCGAGGTCGGTCGAGAAGACAGAATGATCTTCCAGTGCTTCCATGATACTTGAGACGGTGTCAATATCAACTTCGACGTGATCTGGTTCGGTTTCCACTGCTTCAACAACGGAAAGCATACTCCCGTTCCTCGTGATCGTTCGCCAGTCTTCGTCGAACATGACTCCACGATGAGTGTACCTTGCCGTGGTTGTCAAGAAAGCACCAGGATCGAACTGTATGTTCATAGCCAGAAGTAGTTTGTCTGCTTGCTTTCCAGGCGGACCGTAATCAAGACTCCACTGCTCAACCCAGTAATCAGAAAGTTCGATAAACCAGTAGTTCTGTCTGCGGATAAAAACCTGCGGATATCGGCGATCGCTGTATCGTTCCATGCCCATCTCGTCACCGCTTGCCTGTACGAATCGGACGCCATCCGTATTGCAAGTGATCATTTCCACTTCCCCAGAGATTACGGTGTCGTCAGGAGGATGTGCGAGTGGATATTGGATACACTTGACTCGTCGCATTTGGCGTATTTATTGACTTACTCCACTTGGTTATAAGAATGGTTCTTATTGAAGATAGTGAAAACAGCAAAATAGATCATAGTTGGTATATGGGGTGTGTAAGATGGAGGACAAACAGTTACCGGAGCGGCCAACGCGTGCTGATGGTGACTGATCATCCACGGGACGACTTGTTGATCGCAATGGGACTGACCCTGTAGCCTGGGGAGTTCGAGCGGGCGGATCCCGCGACAACCGATCCGAGCGTGGTTGGTCGCTGAACGCTATACGTGGCAACACGGCCTGTCACCAAGTGAAGCAGTTCGCCAGTTGGAGTAGTAATCTTTAGAGCTACATTGAATCTTCATCCACGTCCTCTTTCGTCGTTCCTGAGGACAAATCGAAGGGCTCGATTTTCCAACTGAAACGGAAGTCTCGGATGTACGGACGGGTGACAACGGCGGCAAGTGCGATGGCCGCAATGGCGTTGAAGATGAGCAGTCCAAACGCGATCAACTGCAGGTTAGCGCCGAGTTGGAACTGGTCCTGCAGGACGGACACGATCAGTCCGAGTCGTTCGAACAGGAGGACGACAAACCCGATGGAGAAGAACGTCGCGAGAACTGTTACAAACCTTGATGCGGTCTGTTTGTTCAGTCTGATGTCCTGATACGTGTTGATTTTGGATTCAATCTTTTCCGTCATGTCTTTGATAACCGGGGTCTGCTCAGCGGACTTGACTTGACCGTTCGAGAAGTGGTGGACGTGCCATCCAGGTGTTTTTTCGCAGTGACAGACGATGTAGTCACTTTCACCCTTGGACGCGGCGAAGTCTGTCTTTGAGGTGTCGATCTCGTACTGAGTCGTCTCTACGGGGCAAACCTCACCGACTTCTTTGCGTACTTCATATCCTGAGTCGGAGAAGTACTGTCGCAGGCTCTGACGAACTCTATCGCGGAAGTCCTCCAATGGCTCGTACTCGTAAAAGTCAGCACCGATGGTTTCTTTCAGTCGTTTTATTTCCCGTGTTAAATTCTCTCGGAAATTAGTGGCAAGGAATTGCCGCCACGAGTAGCAGTAATTGCGTTCGACTGCGGAATGATCGCCGAAAAAAGAGACGCCGAACTCTAGAATACGTGGTTCGAAGTCATATCGTTCGAAGTCGTTCCCGTTGAAGAAGCACTGGAAGGTAACTTCTGTGTCGTTGATTCTTGCAGTGAGGACGTATCTTGTGTCATTGACTGTTTCCAAATTGAGTGAGTCGAACACGTCGTTCTCTCGGAGCGCATGCGCCCAGTCCTCCATCAGTTTCGGGGGGTTGAGCGAGTAGATTGTGGTGTCGGTTTCTCGTGTGTCTGGACACCCACAGGAGGTGATTGGGATGTTGTGCTTCTCACATCGTACGTCCCTATCGATATGAAAGTATGGGTGGAGTTCTGGAACGATGTCACGTTCGATGCCGAGGTAGTCGACGTACTGTTTGAGGTCTTCCTCCCGGTATTCGCGTGTAGAGATGTCGCTTACTTTGGCCCGGTAGAAAGCTTCTTCCAGCACGTCGGCTTCATCGGCTAAGATCATACTGCTCGATTGCGTACTCTATGACGTCGGCTGGACTTTCCCAGTCCTGGATCAAGAGGTGGTGAAGGTGGTTGGAAAGTTCATCGAAGTCAATGTCGGGCTTGTTGAGTTGGCGAGCAGAGTAGTCGCGGAAGAAAGCCTCGATCTTGCCGTCGTACTCGTAGAAGTCATCCACCTCCTCAACACCCTCTATACTGGCGGCTTTTGGAATGCCTGCGTCGCAGAGTTTGATACCGGTGTTTGAAATCATCGACTTGTACAGTCGAAGTTCCTCGGTAGGAGTGTCGTCCCTGCCGAAATAAGTCTCAATGAGGTTGTCGAAGGCGCGGTTCGTCTCGCTCACGTGGCTGTTGAGCATCGTAGAGGACTTACCGCGGAACTTTTTGCCTGCGTAAGAGCGGATGAGTTCGACGAATGGCGTCAGGAACCCCTTGTATCCTCTGATGATATGGATCTCGGTCACGATGACGTCGAGCAGTTCCGCCGGGACGGGCTTTGAAGTCGTGAGGTGGCCGTCGTCGAAGATGCGAAGCATCACATCCCTTTCATCATTGGCGTCTGCCCTGGGGTGATCGACATAGAACTTGACTTTCCGGATCTGGCCCGCGTCGTCGGCGGCACGGACGAGCTCTGTGTCGAAGATGTCCTCGTCGTGCTGCCCGGTGTAGTCGGCGGTATCGACACCGGCTATTTCGATGGTGTATCCGAGTCCTGAAATTTCTCCTTCCATCTCCTGGAGGAGGAACAACAACTCGGTTTCGTTCAGGTCAAGAATGGATGTCTCGCCGACGCCAGTAGTTGTTCCCCATCGCCCCATCTCGATGACTGTATTGGCTATATCAGATTTGAGTCCGTCAGCGATCTTCGAGTAGTTAGAGACGGCGATGAGACTGGTATCGGTGTACACTCGTGCCTCCACGCGGTAGCGGGCCGGTGCCTTGATTTTGTAGTCAGCGCCGAAGCGTTGAACCGTTTTTCCCGAGTCTTTCTTGATGATCTGGATGGGGATTTTCTCGTCCGGGTTGATGTCTTCCAGTCGGGCAGTTGTACGATACTGCATATCGACCGATCCTGAGTTGGTGTCACAGTCGGTCAGCACGATAGGTTCAGTGAGGGAGTTGAAATCACCGTCTATCCGTTCGTCACGGTAGTGTTCTGCCTGCCGTGACAACTCGTCGTGTGAGATAGGCTCCTCAGCAAGGAACAGTTGCATATTGAACTTGTCGCCCTCGATGCCGTAGCTGTCGAAAAGCGTGGAGACGAATTTGCGGTAGTCGACGGTGTCAAGTTTTTCTTCTGCTTCTTCGAAGAAGTCGGTTTTTCCGATGCGTCGAAGGTCTTGTTTTGTTAGGCCGAGGTCATCGATCTGTCGTTCAATCTCGGGCGTTTCTGGTGAGATATAGGGTGTGGGGATGCGATTAATTTTCTCGTCGATCTCGTATCTATTCCTGAAAAGGAAGCGGTCAGTCGTCATATCGGTTCTCCGCGTACAACGGCGACTGTTCAACTTGTCCGTCGATCATCCGCTTCATATAGTCGAGGTGCTGTGCCGTTTTTTTGATGAGATCGTGGGGTTCGGTGACTGCGTCGATAGCATCTTGCACGTCTCGCTGTTTGAGTGTCTTTCGGCCGTCGTCTTGGGCTTGTTTGGCGGCCTCCAACCAGATACGTTCGGCGACGAACTCGAGATGGTGGTGGAGTTCATCCACGGCGTCCCCTCCAGCCCGCATATCTGATTGCTTTTTGACAAAATTTTTGAGGGAGTGTGGTTTCACGGGGGATGGCGGATCATCTACGTCGTCCGCCTCGCCGACGTTGTCTGTCATATAGAGAGAGTTACAGTCTTACTAATTAGTCTTTTTCACCGATGTATATTGCCGGTGATTAGTTGCTTTGCAGTATTTGTTACGGTATCGAGGGCGGTCTCGGATTCTCACGGTCAATTTACGAACACTTCAAAGACGTGCCCACGACCTTATCTCCGACTGCTTGTGTGGCCGCGACGAAGGGTGTCCGGCCTGTACGATGGACGACCGCTGCGGGAATGACAACCGTCCATTATATTCTCCTGCAGTTGCGAACGTCTTCGAACACCTGCTCAGTGATCAGGAAGAAGGTGACCTTAGTGTACACCTACCAAATCACATTGCTGATGGGGCGCCTTTACGAAAAAAAGTACCAAGCGCTATTGGATCCTATGATTTGAGATTACAAGAACACGAAGGATTGGTTGATTGCCAGAAAACAGTGGTGAGCCACTGAGTGTCTGATGCTACGGACGCGTCCACTCTGAAAGTTCGCTGATTGGAACCCATTCTCGGTCCTCGTTCTGGTACTCCCACCAGTCCCATCCACTGTAGCCATACGGGTCGTTACGAGCGTCCGTACCTCTATGCTGCCGGTCCGCTTCTCGGGCGGAACCTGATGGTGTTCGCGTCGTGTAGTCGGAATCGTCTGGACCGGCGTCGCTAGGGACGTCAATCTGCTCGCCTTGGACGCAGACGGTCACAACGTCTCCGCTGTACCTACCACGCTTGTAGACGTGTCGAAGTGTCGTACCGTTTTCCAGTTGACCCAGTTTCGGGTTCAGGTACCAAGGCATTCTTTCTCCCATCGTTATCCCTCCGTGAGTTTGTTGATCGGTTCCCAGTCGCCGTCCCCGGTTTCGTACTCCCACCACGTCCAGCCGTTGTAACCCTCACCCCGTGCGTCATCGCCTCGAAGTTGCTTGTCAGCCACCCGCGCGGCCCCGGTGGGACTTCGAGTTTCCTGTGTGTCATCCTCAACGGACAACCGACCACCTTGTACGGCGGCTTCAACCGTTTCGCCGCTGTAGTCGCCCCGCTGGTATCGGTGGCGGACCACAGTACCATCTGGCAACTGACTCAACGCGGAATCCTCTGTTCCTGTCTCTTGGCTGTTGTGTGTCGTCTCCCGGTTGTCTCGATCTTTGAGCGCCGCTTCTTCGTCTGTGTGTGCGAGCACGCGAGCGAGGACATCATTCCAAGATTCGTCTCGGTTTCCGTAGCGACCTAGGTCTTTGTAGAGATTCTCGTCTATCTTGATAGTTCGAGCCATACTGTACTATCAGTAGCCCAATAATATAATACTTATCCTTTGCTTAGTCACTAACTTGAGTACAATGGTTAGGCCCGTCTACGCTCTCTGGTGGATCTGCAATAAGAATGACCAGAGAACGTTGACGGGTGCGCCAGTCGTTCGGAACGTGAGTGGGCTGGAACTGTGTCAAAAAGTTCGAAGAGGAGGGTTGGATTGCCGTTAGTCGTCGACTCCTATTTCACACGGGGCCCAATTATGACTCCGAACTGGTTCCGTGACTCGACGCCACGTCGGTCAACGTCGACTTGTCCGACCACAGTGAGAGTACGGCGAATGGGCTTACATCACGCTATAGCTCGCGGTTTCGGTAGTCGAAATATGAGCGTGTCTACACTCAAGTAGCATGTTGCACTCGCTACTAATGCCTGCAAGTGGTCCGCACAACCTTCGTACTACTCGAGAGTTATTAGACACTCGAGAGACGTCCAACTTTCACTTTCACTCTGCTTAGCACAGCTATTTTAGAACCGAGTCATATAATCGAATTGGAGCTTGGGTCCCTGTTACACGCTCCAAGCTCTCCCTTTTGTAAACGATGACACGTACACCTCGCCAACTCGGGTCCTGTCCGCTCTGTGGAGCGGATATTTCGAGCAATGCGATTATTATCGAATTCGAGAGTGAAGGACAGAGACGTGTTTTTGCAGAGTGTTCTCAATGTGGTGATCCAGTTGAGCCGACGTGAGAGGCAGTGGGCAGGCAATGGTCGCGCTTATTACATTGGGTTGAATTGGACTCCAACACAAACTGGTGTCGACTGATGGGAATTGATCCGGATACGCAGGCCAAAGAAACCCCACTCAAGACCCACCGTGAGACACTCGGCAGTGACAATATCACGTTTGTCGACGCTCTCAATAACCAAATTAGTGATGTGGTTGAACA
>LFCJ01000143.1_pt1 | contig 38975 bp, 43 predicted proteins | sample 643141 | NCBI WGS metagenome assembly LFCJ01 (sample SAMN03766243, study PRJNA286221) | soda lake metagenome | biome: soda lake; feature: Kulunda steppe; material: water; isolation source: sample B1-Br-g2 brine of Lake Bitter-1 | place: Russia: Kulunda steppe | collected 2010-07
GCCTGCAGATGCTCATAGCGGACTTCACAGCTGTCCGAACAGAACCGGCCAGCGTACCCTGCCCGATCGCGGGTGAGTCTCGTACAGGTCGGTAACCGACACTCGTTATACCTGGTCATCTGGCAACCCCTCGCTTCATACGGTCGTGCGTTAGTTTTTACCGGTGATTACGGACAGAGATAGCTCCAGATATTCGGTTCATCAACCGTAGGAGGTCCTCGTTGGATCTGCTGTTTCAGCGTCGCAAGATCAGGAATGAGGCGGTGCTTGAACCATTCGTTGAGTCGATCCCAGCATCCTTCCACCGGGTTGAGCTCCGGTAATTTCGGGGGAAAGTACCACACATCGAGGTGCTCCTCCCCTTCCTCGTCTCCGCGCACGCACGCGACCGAACTGTCTCCGACAGTTTCGGTCGCGCGTTCACCACTCACGTGCTCCCAGAGATCTCTGTTGTAGAAGTACCCAGCACGGTCGAGAAACACTACCAACTCTTCTCCAAACTCCTCTTGGAGCGCACCGAGGAGCCAGATCCCTTGCTGGGAGGTGAGATTCTTTTCGGTCCAGCAGTAGAAGCTGTCACCGTCGTCGGTGACAGCGCCCAGTACGGTCACTTTATCCCACGTGTTCGATGTCTCTATCGTCGGATTTGAGCCAATCGGTACTACCCACGTCGTTGAACAGTGCCGACACGCTTGGTAAACTGATCGACGACAACGACGGTTTTTTCGGTCAACTCCGGCCGTTTTTTTCGACTGTCGCTTGGAACTCCGCTTCTTTGGCCGGGTCAGCCTCGTGATTGCGCGGCCGTGCTGTCCGGTAGGACAGCTCGGCCTTGCTCAAGAGTTTGCGAGCGTGTCCTTCGCTGTACTCCACGCCGTATTCCTCTTTGACGTGGTGGAGCAAGAGCGTCGGCGACCACGCTTGCTGGTCGTACCCGAGTTCGGTTGGTGGCTGCTGGACTTGTTCAAAGAACTGTTCGCGTTGTTCTTCGTCGAGTTTCGAGGGGCGGCCTGGTCGGTCGTCGTCATAGGGTGCTCGCTGGATAGGTTCTTCGGCGAACCGATCGAGCCAGTTGCGGATAGTCTTCTCAACGACACCGTGACGTTCAGCAAGTGTTTCGAGCTCATCGCCCTGCTTTCGGCCGATTGCAGCCAGAACTCGTTCCCGAGGTATCTCTCCTTCTGTTTGCTCACGCAGTTCCTGAAGTTCTTCCAGAGTGATGTCGTCCAGCCGACCCATTACCTCGAATCTACCCTACACTGGTAAATATTTTCGCACGACCGTATCATCCATGCGTGGGGGCTTAGCAGGCTTTCATCCCATCCGTGCCAAGAGACCGGTTGTCTCAGCTGCCGATAATGTACAGAATGAGTGCTGCTAATAGCGAAAATACCGAGATGCTTATAACTACGGTCAGACCGATTCCGACGAGATCTGATCGGGCACCCCGTCGCTGGAATGGTGTTCCGTTCGTCCGGTTGTATCGATGTCGAAGCGTCAACGCCCCAACAGCGGCGAGGAACGAGACTACTACCAGCAAGCCGGACAGCTGGAAATCAACCCAGTGAATCTGTTCTACGACGCCATCGTGAATCTTGTGAACGGACAGTTGTGGGATGGTTTGACTCCACTCGTGGAGGGAGTGGCCCAGCCGAGTGACTGAATCCGAAACGACGATCCCAACTCCGGCTCCGAATACAGCTCCAGTTGCAATGAATCCGGCACGCCGATACCACTCTCGTCTGCGATTGACGATTGCGAGGTCTGTCTCCCCGCCGATCCAATCGTTCAACTCATCCCGAAGGATCGCTTCCTCTACCCCATCGGGCAATTCCTTTGTCTCGTTGTTGGACATTTCCTCGAGTTCGTCCACCGCTCGCGTGTACGCATTTCGGAGATCGGTGATCGACCCTCCGATTCTCTGAGAGAACTGACGCCGCTTCAGTCGCACCTTCTCGGCGTCAACCAAGTCCGCCGTTTCGTCGATGGGGACGACCTGTTCGGTTGACTTCAACTCAGATGGATTGATGTGAATGACGATGTCCGTGCCACGAAGCGCGTCGACTCGGCCGGACTTCGAGACGGCGATCGTGATGTCCTGCTGAGATAGCTCGGCGACTAAGTACTTGAAGAAGCGAGCACCATCGTAAGGGTTTCGAACGGCAAAGTCCAATCCTTCTCCGGTCGGGTTCTGGTCAGATTCGTGACTACCGACGCGAAGGGGGAGGCTAAGAATGGCGAATCTACCCGAATCCGTATCGCTTGAGACACGGTGACTGGGGCCCGTAGAACCCCGCAGTTGTCCGTCGTCCCGACCAGCCACTGGGTCCGTGCCGACCAGTCGACGGATAACGGTGAGTTGCAAGTCACCGACGACGAGTGGATCCTCGTCGAGTCCATCGAGAGCCCATCGAGGACTCGATGGATCGTCTCTCGGCGCTTCACTCACACTCCAGTTCGGGACATCGATCGTTCTTACCGAGTTGCTGAGCGCCGTCACGTTAATCCTCTGCTCGAACTTACGTTCGATGGTGGCTTGAATCGGTTGCCCAAGCCGCCCTTCGAAGTAGCTACAGACGATCTGCTGGGCTGTGTCCGCGTACAAGAGTACGATCCCCGGATCGATGTAGTCGAGTTGTGCTGGCTCATCGACGAACATTTGCGTCCCGTCGTTCCGAAAGATTCGGGTGCGGTCCATCTCAGCACCCCTCCGTAATGTGGGACAGGAGTTCGTCGTTTCCGTGGACCGTGATGGGCCGGTCCGGCACCGGTTCACCGTTGTCCATCGACGCTTGGTAGTCGAGTTCGTAGTACACGGGATAGATACGGTCGACCTGCGCCTGGTTGAGCAGGGGCTTGAGCTTCTCTTTCCCCTCCTCGTCCTCTAACAGGTGATAGTTCACCCACGTGAAAAATGATAAGTGGGTGTCTCTTCGGCGGTAGAGTTGGTGGAGATAGTCCGCTTTGGTCACGACGAGAACCACGTCTTTTTCGGGCAGAACGCTCTGATCTACGTGCCGGAGGATCTGGACGTACGTATCGAGGTACTCCGAGAGATCCTGCTGTGCCTCGTAATCGCTCTCCCCATATGGTACGTGGGAGATGAGACTGCCCGAGTCGACGAGGACCACGAGCGTATCAGAATGGACGATTTGTTTCGCCAGAACTCGCTGAATCTCCTCGGATTCGAGACCGGATGCCTCTTCCGGGAGTTTGGGGAGTCCGCGGAGCGACTCGTAGTAGTACACGATCCACTGAATCGAGAGCCGCGATTTGGGAACGATCGCTTCGACCTGATCGACGAGGCTGTCGGTGAAGTGTTCGCCCGCGAGATCCAGAACGTCGACGTCGACGTATTTTTTGAACAGGTGTCCGGACCGAGTACGGAAGCCGAGTCGCTTGAACTCGTCTTTCGACGTCGGACCAGTATACTCGTCGTTCCCCCACCCTTCTTCTGCGGTCCGAATCGAGGTAATGAGACTCGAGAGCGGTCCCGTGGGATTCAACCGGACACGTTCCCCGTCCTCCTCGGCGGCGATGTGCAGGCTCCCGGCCAGAAGCGTCTTTCCGACGCGCTGCACGCCGACGATGACCACGTTGTTGTTCGCCTCGTAGCTCGTGAACATGTACGCGCCCAGAAGAAAGAGCGAGGAGGCGACGGCGTCGGTGATCATTCGGTCACTGGCAACCCCGAACTGAGCCGCAGCGACGTCTGCCTGAAGTCCCTCGCCAGAGGTGAAAATAAGCGGAGTTCCGTGGACGAGATGCTGGTCGACGAAGCTCACAGCGAGGATCACGGTGACGATCCAGAAGAGGACAGTCGTCACACGTCGAAACTCGTACGGGGGACTGGACCGGCGTAGTTTGAACCCGCCGCCGAGTACGAACGCAGCGCTAAATCCAGCCGCCAAGATGTGGGCGTTCTCGATGGGATACAGTGGGTACAGTAGCCCCTGTGATCGCAACACGGAGAACCCGATCGCCGACGCGATCGTCAACAGTATGCCCTGGATGAGTTTCACGTCGTCGAACCACAGCAACGCAACGAAGCCGACGTACGCGCCCAGGGAAAACAGGACGAACTCGCCATACGAGACGCCTACCGTTTCCTGGAACGCGAGGACCACCGTCTTGACGAACCCGCCCGATTCCCAGGCATCCCCGACCATTTCAGCGACCGGAGGCGTCACGATTGCGATGAGGATCAGGTACACCACCAGGTCGAATTTCTCCCAGAACTCCGCGAGTGCTTGGTGTTCTTCCGCTGGATTTTGTACTTCTGCCATGCGATTGCCGTTTCAGCCAGAACTTCCGTATAAACGGTTGAGGTGATACACTGACAGTACGTGGGGATACCTCCCTTTTGGCGGGTACTTCGTACGACGAACTGCAATGCTTCGAACGATAGTCACGAAGACAAAGCGATTGTACGGTCGAGTAGTGCTGCGCCAGTCGCCGGTCGAACAGTGGAGTCAGCTCGAACTCGAACGGCGGATTCGCAAGCTCGAGCGCCAGAAGCAAGAGTACAAGGAGGAGATGGACGAAGCCAAGCGGGACTACGACGAGAAAATCAACGAGGCGAGACAAGCGGACGAGACTCGGGTACCCGAGATCAAGTCGGAAGCCTCCCGTCTGCTGAGCAAGTACGAGGCGCTCCGATCACAGTGGCTGGAAACGCTTGTCGGGCTGCGATTCATGCAACAGGCCGCGCTTGGGAAGCAGATTAATGCGGACGGACCGGACGCGCTGCCCTCGAATATGAACCCCGAACATTTCAACCAAGCTGCTCAGTCGATTCGTCAGAAGGTCGAAAATCGTGAGGACAGGCTGCTTGAGTGGGGGACTGCTGCGGATCAACTCGAAGACATCAGTCAGGGAGGATCGTCACACATCGAATCAATGGCCGACGAACGAGTCGACGCCGCGATCAACGCCGCACGGGAAGGAGACGACGTTCCCACGCTCGATGAGCTAGCTGACGATACGTTCAATCCAGCGGAATCAGCTGGCGTCGGGCCGGAGTCGCCTGTTTCACAGTCCACCGGGGAGCCCGAGCGCTTCTAACGGCATCTCCATCAAATCATGAACCCCGACGCATATCGCATCGAGATTCTAAAAGAACAGTACGAAGAGCACTTTGAAGTTGCCGAACAACAGCGCCGGAACGGGAACACGCGAGAGGCGGCCCGATATTACGATCGGGCGGCCAGTACGCTCGAAAAACTCGCCGATGCCGAGGGGAGCGATCGTGGGACACAGATCTCCAGACTGAACCGGGCAGCAGATATTCTCCGACGAGGAGACGACCTCGAGGACCACTTCAAAGAAAACCAGCCCCAGTCACCCGACACGCAGGATCGAGGCCCGGACCGATCGGACCGATCACTGGATTCGACCGGGGATGAAGACATCCAGAAACGGATGGAGTCGTTCATTTGCGAGACAGACACAACGTGGGACGATATCGGCGGGCTCGACGACGTCCAGCGAAATTTGAAGCGGGCGATTGCTCTCGGGTCGATCCGGGACAAACCCGATGCGGTATCCGCATCCGATCGCATCCTGCTGTTCGGTCCACCCGGAACCGGCAAAACGCTCCTCGCTTCGGCGGTCGCCGGTTCGATCGACGCCAACTTTTTCAAGGTCGAACTGGGGAATCTGCTCTCGAAGTGGTATGGCGAGTCGTCGAAACAGATCTCGGCTCTGTTCGAAACTGCCGCGGACCTGAGTCCGAGCGTGATCTTCCTCGACGAGGTCGATTCGTTGACTCAGTCCCGGAGCAGTGACATGAACGACACGTCGCGTCGGGTTCTCGATACCCTGCTGGCGGAACTCGACGGTGTGGAAAAGTCGAGTGATTCGTTCGTCCTCACGCTCGCTGCGACCAACACCCCGTGGGCGCTCGATTCGGCGATTCGGAGCCGCTTCCCCCAACGGATTCACGTGCCACTGCCCGACGTGGAGGCAGCGACCGAGATCGTTCGCATCCATACGGTTGACGGTGGCGTCAAGTTCGATGGTCGTCCCCACGAGTTCGTCCCGGAGACCACGACCTCCGTCGACGACATCCCCGCCGCCGTGATCGCCCGGAAGTGCGTTGAGGAAGGCTACACTGGTCGAGACATGGAAGGGCTTTGTCGAGAAGCGGTCAACAGTATGATATCGCGGCACAACCCCGATCTCGCCCGATTGGTCGATCGAAGCGTCGACCGCCTCGAGTCACACTCGCTCGAGGTCGGGGGGATCCGTCCCCAAGACGTTCGGCACGCCTTCGAAACGACCACCCCGTCGCTCGGCGAAGCGGATATCGCTCGCTTCGCCGAATGGGACGACGAATACGGGTCGAGACCGGGTGGGGACTGAGCCGGCCCGGTATAACTTCTTACCGCAGCGAGCGCCCGACGCAACGCGGTCCCTGTGGAAAACGGTTACAGCAGACCGTACGAGACGGGGCCGGTTCTCGGCCGATCACCAGTTCATGACGTCTCCTGAAATTGATTGATTCGCTCCTGAACGTCGGGGTGGATGTCCGTGAGAGCAAAACTCCCATAAAAATACCCGAACAGGCGTTCGAACGTGTTTTCGACACGGTCAGTCGATTCGATTGACACCATCGAGGGCAGCACGTTAGCTCGAGAGTCCATGCGCTGTTGTAATTCATGTCCTCGAAGTTTCCGCAGGGTTCGTTCCAGCGTCTCCAGATCGGTCCGTTCGACTGCGTACCGATCCGCGGCGAACTCCCGCTCGCGAAAATCGAACAGACTGTAGAACACGTTCTTCCCGACCAGAAGTAGCGGCGAGAGCAACGCGACGACAAATCCGATCGTAGCGTCGCCGCGTTTGATATGGCGCTCTTCGTGAGCGAGAACCGTCTCCAGTTCGTCCGGCTCGAGAACGTCGATGAGTCCGCTCGTCACTACGATGTAATCCTGGAGGCCGTTCGACGCTGCACCGACCGTCACCGCGTCGGACTCTAGCAGTCGAACCTCGGCGTCGAACGAGGAAGTGTCGAGAGTGTGGTTAGTAGTCGTTGCTCGTTCGTACATCCAAAGGCGGGTGGCGAGTCGAGCCCACTGGTAGAGGGATCCCAAGAAGTAGTAGGCGACGCCGACTGCGGTGGCACCCGTCGCGAGGAGGAGCCATGGCCGCAGGGTATTGCTGTGGAGCCACATAGCCGTTTCCAGCCAGCTAATCGCTGCGAGCCAGAGCAGGATCGAAGCAATGACCACGAATACACCGAAAGACAGCAGAAGCATCGGGTTATCGGTCGTCCGCCCCCGTTCGATGAACTCTCGCCGGGAGTGATCCTCGTCGAGCAATACGTAATACATTCCACCGTACAAGGAGATGGCGAAGGCAGACTGCCCTAGACTTTGCGTTAGCGACAACGTCGGAAGATACTGAGCTGTCCGCACAGTAGTGATAACCCCCAACTGAGTCGCGTAGGAGTACACCGTCAGAAACACTACGAGAAAAGCAGCGAGATAGATCGAAGAGACGCTCGGCAATCGTCGGACGTTCCGATCCAGAGCGTCGATTCCATCCATCAATACGGGTGCGAGCCGCTCGGAGAAGCCGCCGTAGCCGATCAGTGCGATAGTTACCAGTAGCGTTGCTGGAGCGCCGGATAAGAAGGCCGCACTCACAGCGACGGCGACCACGATTCCGACCGGCGCGAACAGTGGCGTCAACGACCCGTACTCTTCGTCGAAGATCGAAGTGAGTGGACTGTCTTTTGGATTCGGGAATTGATTGTATAAATATACGACGCCGACGCTCGTGACCCCGGCGAAAACGGTGATCGGGAGAGGAAGGATTCCGATAGCGTTGGCGAGGTCGTAGGCAAGGAAGAGCGTAAAAGACCCGATCCAGAAGAGGAGGAGAGCCGTTCGTGAGATTTCCGCCCGTTCTTCGATCCGGTAGTGGTTCGCATCGTCGGGGACCGAAATCGTCCACCTGTAACGTGTTGTCCAGAGACCGGATGGATATTCAACTCGATATTCGTCGGACTGCTCCGAGTCACACGCGAGCCTCTCCAGTTCGTGTCTGATTTCCTTTCCAGATCTGGTAGACGTATACCGGTACTGGTACACCCCGAACCACTTTCGGATCATCGCTCCGCTCCTCCGTCGCCAATAGCTATCCGTTGATCTGTTACGGTAGTCGGCTGAAGGGGCTGGTACTGGATGGGGAGGCAGACTGACTCACACGACATAACTGGCGAACTCAATACTGACCGTGATACTTCCGTTTCCGTCGTTCGACGGTGACGCCTCGCCTCGATCCGTATTGTCAACCACCAATTCATATCGTCCTTCCGAGAGCCGTGCGGTGACGGAACCGTGCGACGAATTCATCTCGCTGGCTTCAGTCACGTAATCGAACGGTCGGTTCGAGCGATAGTTAAGAAACTCTTCGTGTTCCATGACCATTACATCGGTTCGATCACCGACGACAACCTCGAACTCGTACTGTATCTCGACGGGAAGGTCGTACCTGAACGACGAGTAGAAGTAGTCGGTCTGGATCCGAAGCGGTTCCCGAAAGGACCACTCGGAGAGCTGCCGGCGTTCTCGATCGGCTGGATCGACGAATAGGTTCCATCCGTCGAGACACCCCGAGAGAAACATGCTCGACCCCACGCTGCCGGTGATTACTGCCCGGCGTGTCTCCTGTCCCATATTGAAGAAGAACGGACAGGTCATTTGAAAGTACCGCCCGTTCATACGTTTCGTTCGAATCGCCACTCTCGCTCACGTCGAATCCCACACTCCAAAACTTCGACATTCGAATCGATCAATCAAAATAGTAGTGCTTCCGCCGAGTTCGACAGCAATCTCCCGATCCTGCGTCGCGGTCGATCGCGCTCTATCGGCCGTCTCGAGAGTCGACCGGATCGCCGCGAGAGTCGAACCGATTTCGACGAGTACGTCGGTGAGGTCCTCGAGTTCGTCCCCTGGAATCGAGTTTCCGTCGTCGATCTCGTCGTCGATGATCTGACCGCTCAAAAAGACACCACGAGTAGGGAATCTGGTCATCAGTTAGAGCTGCCGTAGCGGGCTGAACCGATCGGGCTCTTCGGGTCCGTACCGGCCCTAGACAACCGTTCTAGGGAATCTGTCACGAGATATTTGGCGGACATGACTGTTTCGGCAGCACCCGCGAAGCCGAAAGGATCGGATCCGTCCCGGTCGATCACCAGTGCTCGTCGAAATCGTGATTGTCCGGCAGGGATCGAGTCAGCTCATGATCGGGATACTCGTCTCCCAGCTTCTTGAACCCCCTCAAAGCGCTCTCGGAAGGGAGCTTCACCGTCAGATCAGTCAACTGGTTAGAGTGGAGCACCGTTCCGCCATCATCCACCCCGAAATACGTCTTGAATCGGCCGGACTCGGTAGCGACATTAGCGGACGGTCTATTCAGGAGATTCGTCCAGGGGGGTCGGGTTATTTTCTCGAACTCGCGGAGTCCGACAGAGACCTTGATCACCGGCGCCTCGATCTGTTCTGCGTCCATCGTTTCGAACTTCCCCTCTATTCCGGCGGCAACGATAGCAGACCGACAGCCGATCGAGACCTCCGTCGGTTCGTTTAGAGTGTCGTCGATGTCCACCAAGATAGATTCGAGCGGGACCGAGCTGTCGTATGCCGCTACCGCGAACTCCTCGACCGATTCAATTCGATTCTGGAACTCGTCGTACTTCGACACCCAGTCGTTCATTCAGTTTCATCCTCGGTTTGCTGTCCGTCTAGCTGCAACGGTACGAAACCGTCGTCGACGTACTCGCTGAACTTCTCGGTGAACCATTCGTCGATTCTGTCGACGTCCCGCGGACTTTGACAGCAATAGTACCCCCATCCGGTCGTGAACATGAGAACTGCCGAGTAATCCACGTCGGGAGGATGGTAGACGCAGGCGTGGCCGTCCTCCCATTGTATCAGGTCGTGCCTGATGGCGCCCCGCGGTCCGGTTCCGTGGATCTCTATTCCCAACGCTTGGACGTGCACCCGGCTGAGTTCTGTTTCGAACTGTTCCGTCACATTGTACTCCTCTAAGAATTCTGTGACTGGTTCCGGTTCGTTACCCAGTACAGTATCTCTCATGTGCAAAGTATAAACTATAAACAATATAAAACCTACTGCCAGTACTTCCTAACCGGTGTGAGAGTCGAGCCTAAAGGCACGGTCTAGTCTAGCCCTCCTCACCTAGTGTTCGGCCATCGAGTGCCTGATTTGGTCGATCCGACCGGAATCAGCGCGATCGATTCTTCGTTGAAGTAATCTCCTAGGTCTCGCCAAGTTTCGTTGCCAAGGTACATGATACTTATCGGGAACAGCGGGAGCTTGAATTCGATCTACCTCGAGTTCCGTGAGCGGAGAGCCACGTTCGCCGGCATCGTCGATGGAGATTTACGACTGTCGTCTCGATCACGTGCTCGATCAATCGAAATAGTAGTTGCTCCCGTCAAGATCAGCTTCCGAGTCCTGTCCCTCCGTCTCGGACAGTCGATCCCCATCGACCGCATCAAGGATCGACCGGACCGTCGCGAGACTAGAGTCGATCTCGGCGATCGCTTCTGACAAGTCCTCGAGTTCGTCCCTGGAGATCGAGTTTCCGTCGTCGATCACGTTGTCGACGACCTGGCCAGTCAGAGAGACGAGCGTGTCCGCCAGATCCAGTACCTGAGAGGGAGGGACGCGAAACTCGTCGACCGGGACCTCGAGAGATTGGACCTCTCCGGCTACCAGCGGCAATTCGAGTTCTTCGCTGTAGTTGACCGACGCCGAGACGCCGAGCCACGGGTTCCGCACGTCGGTCGTACACTCGGCGAACACGAGGCGGAACTCGTCGTCGAGCATGTCGTACGCGTCGCGGATCTCCGCGAGTCGATCGAGCATCGCCTGATCGACGTCCTGCTCGCGCAGGTCGTCGAAGAACGCCTGGGTGCCGGTCACCGTCAGCATCGTCGCCTTGAACCTAAAGAAATCGGTCTGGGCGAACTCGCGAAGTTTGTCTCGGACCGCCGTTCGCTTGCCCGCGAAGGTGCTGGCGGCCAGCGAGTCGAGAAACTGCCGGATCAACGTTTCGTGCTCGCAGACGGCGTTCGCCAGAGCGACCGGAGCAGGCAGTTCTTCGTCACTATCGTCAAGTTGCTTGCTGTGAGAATCGGTCATCTACCGTTACCGACGGGGCGGGATACTAAACCACCGTATGGAGCACTACAGTTCCCGTAGCAGGCAGGGAACGGGCAGCCGTCCGCGCAAGTCCCACCGTTTCGCGGTCAAGAAGCGCACTGCTACAGACAGCGTACGCGAGCCCGGTGAGAGGAGACCCGTCGCGACCGATCGGTGGGTATGGTTCGACGACGGACGCCGCGGCCGCTGGCTGAATTTCGCGGTTTGCGGCGGGAGATCGCAAAGCGACAGGCGGAACTCGAACGGCTCGGTCGACGGGACGCACCTGAGACAGGAGACGACGAGTTCGCCGTCGCGCAATGGGAGGCGGAGTTTATGAACACACGGACGGCTCGAAACCGGGCGCTTCAGGAGTATCTCATCGGCCATGTATGGGCAGCACTCGGGCGGATCAGAGCTGCGCGTCACTCCGAAACGCGAGTCGGAGATGGGTCCCTACTCGAACGACTGAACGCGATCGTCCGGGACACCGATGAAATGCCCCGGAAATCGATTTCGGCGGTCGTGATCCGGGAACGGCAAGCGTTCAAGAAGCGACTCGCAGCGCTTCCCGGAACCCGTTCCATGCTCGTCCGTACCATCGCGGCCGATCTCGTCGAACGGGAACTGCCGGATCGGGATCGAGCGGTGCTCGCAGTGGTCCTCGACGTACCGAAGCGAGTTATGACGCATGAGTGCGGTCACTGCGTCCGGAACGACCTCGGGTGCTCACGTGAGTGGCCACACTCGACTGGTGACGGGATTCTCGTCTGTACGACGTGCGAATTCACGATGCCGACCAGCGCGAACCGCTGTGCGTCGTGCGGACAGGAGCCCCCGTCGTCCGATCCGTAGCGCCAAGGGTCTGGTTCGATGCTCTGAGAACGTTCAATGCCGAGGTTCCGTTAAAGAATCCTGGCCGCGGAGAGGCTCCCGCGTACTCACGCAAAATTTTGTGTCGCGTAGACGGCGCCGTCCCGTCCGTAGTAGATCCCGATCCCCTGAACGTTCCAGTCCGGATCGAGCAGGGCCTTCCGATGGTCCGGAGAGTTCATCCAGCCCCCGACGATCTCGGTGGCGATCGCGGTCGGGTCGTACAGTGCTGACGGATGTCGACACGCGATGTTCTCACCGCACCGCCGCCAGTCGTAGTCGACTCGATCGTACCGCTCTCCAACCGTCTCCCCGCCCGGGGTCTCGTGACCGAAGAAGTCCGAGGTGGCCATGTGCCGGCTGTGTTCCCTGGCGACTCCCGCGAGGTGATGATCGAACGAGAGTGAACGACGCCCCTTCTCGCGACGACACTCGTTTCCGACCTCATGAATCCCGCGTTCGACCGCTGCCGGCGAAGCTTCCGGGCCAATGTCCAGCCGAACTTCCCGTCGTTCGACGTCAGTGGGCCCGCCACACTCGATGCAGTCGTCGACGACGGCGATCGGCTCGCCACAGTGACCGCAGCGCCACTCGTCACCGATGTGGAGGACCGGTCCCTCACAAGCGGGATCGGCGTGTCGTGACGACGAATCGATCGCATTGCAGTCCCGACACCGTTTCGCCGTCGTGTACACGGTCCTCATAGTCGTTCTCCTGCCGGTCGATATCTGCACTGGTCGATTCGGAGCGGTCGATTCAATTGGTCAAATCCGGGATTCGACTCGCGCGTTCGAACTTCCAGTTGGCAATTCAAACGCCAATTGCGGTTACGTTCATCCATATTCAATCGATTGCCGAATACTCAAAAACGGTCTGTGATTAGCTACACGTTCAGTAGATAATCGCGGCGGGACGATCCAGAACCATGCGAACGAGACGATGTCGTTCCGACTAATCTACTGCTCGTGTAGTACAAAGTGATGTATTTGCATGCACAATCGAAGCATGACCACATGAGCACAGAAGGCTGGGTATATGCAGGGGCAAGCGAAATAAAATCCACAACGCAGAATACCCACATTCCGAAAGAGCTCTTCGACACTGATGTTCTCGATTTTGATACCAATCTGAGCTGGATGTTTGAGTTTGAGAGTGGCTTCGTAGTCGTGGCTACCGACACGCTTGATGATGATTCGGTCCGCCATATCGATCGAACATCACTGGTTCAATCCCGAATGGAACCCCTGTGGGCAGTGATTCCGTACGAACTGATAAGCGATATCGAGATCGACTCGAACACCGACCAGGCAGGTACGGTACCGGAAGAGGTCGCGTTCGCTCCGGGTCAACGACTCCACTGGGTATATAATCCAAAGCTGTACGACGAGAATACCAAATGGTGTTATGTTCTCACTGACGACCAACTAATGGGTATGATCGGCTCAATCTGATCGATCAAATCCGCGTTGGACCGTCTTACGATCCGTCGGGTCCGCCGAATCGGTGCCAGTGGTAGACGATTCCCCAGAGGAACGACAGGCAGGTAGTGACGACCAGCGGTCCGCCATAACTGGCGGCGACCGAACCGTCGGTCGCGTCCGAGACGGCGTGGCCGACCAGACGGGTTAACGTCTCCACAAGTTCGTACTGTTCGATGTACGTTCCGAGGGTCGCGCTGAGGACGAGGCTCACGAACGCCGCCGCCGCGTGAGACAGTGCTGTTCTCGCAGGCATACGTCGATCGTCGGTCGGCAACCCCGTATGTACGGATGCCACCCTACATGCCCTGTACTTCGCCGCGCCCGTTATTTGACGCACGAGTCCTCGAGAGAAAGCGATGGCAGCGATCGAATACGTCGCGTCTGACCTCCACCTGGACCACGCGAATATCATCAAGTACTGTGATCGTCCGTTCGACTCGGTCGGGGAGATGAACGACGCGATCGTCGAGAACTGGAACGAGACGGTCGATCCGGACGACGAGGTGTTGTTCCTCGGCGATCTGGCGATGAAACGGTCGGCGGCCGCTGTCCAGAGATGGCTCGACGAGCTCCACGGCCGGATCATTTTCGTCCGCGGGAACCACGACTACGCGATCCCCATGGAGACGCACACGCACCTGACCATCGAGCGGGGTGGACACGCGTTCTACCTCACCCACTTCCCGGAGAACGTTCCCGACGACTGGAACGGGTGGGCCATCTACGGTCACCACCACAACAACTACCCCGACGAGTTCCCGTTCGTGGACCCGCAGGCTCGCCGGATCAACGTCTCGATCGAACTGCTCGGGTACGAACCGGTGCCGATGTCCGAACTGCTTCAGTACGTCGACTCCGAGGCACGCCTCACCGTCCGCTCCGGCGTATCGGAGACGATTGCGCTCCAGCGGTCACAGTGCTGAGCGTTCGCCTGGGCGCTAGTAACTCGCGAATCCCAGATCCGTGTCGAGGTCGTCACGTGACGGGCTATCGTCGGTCCGATTCGCCACTGCTTCGGCGACTCGAGTCGCGATCCGATCGGCTTCGCGATCCGGATCCGTCGCCCACGCCGGCGCCCAGACTCGGTGGACAGTCCAGCCGCGATCGGCGAGGACCCGCTGGCGTAACCGATCTCGCCCTCGAGCGTCGTCGGTTTGGCGGTAGACCGAGCCGTCGCACTCGATTCCGAGGGCGTACCGATCGGCGTCTTCCGGGTCACGGATCGCCATGTCGAGCGCGGCGTTAGTGCCGCCAGGGGCTGGGTCCACGTCGAATCCCTCGGCGGTCAACGTCTCGTAGACGTCGGCCTGCATCGGCGTGTCGAACGTCGGGTCGGCGTCGGTGTCGATAGCCGAGCCCTCCCCCGGTCGCGACTCGTCGGCCTGGTCGCGAACGTACTCGAGGTACCGACAGAAGTCCTCGACGCCACGACTATCGGTCCGTGACGTATCGATGGCTTCCGGCTGGAGTGAAGAGACCACGGTGACCTGCCTTCGGGCCCGCGTAATGGCAACGTTCAGACGTCGCTCGCCGCCCTCCTCGTTGAGTGGTCCGAAGTGGTTCGTCACCGTGCCGTCCTCGTCCGGTCCGTAGCCGACGCTGAACACGATCCGATCGCGTTCGTCGCCCTGGACGACCTCGAGGCTTTTGACGAAGAACTCCTCCTGAACGTCGGTTTCCCCGACAAACGAATCGAGCGCCGAGTTTTCGGCTCGACGATCGTCGATTCGATCGGCGATCGCGTGTGCTTGAGCGCGGCTGAACGCGACGACTCCGAGACTCCTGTGGGGATCCGTCTCCGCGTGCGCTTCGACGACGTCGACGACTCGCTCTGCCTCGCGGGGATTCGTCCGCGACCCGCCCCGGTCGTAGACGCCGTCCGCCACGTACTCGAAGTCGAATCCCGCGTTGGCATCGAGTTCGGGACCCGGAAACGTCTGCAGTCTTCCGTCGTAGTACCGGTGGTTCGAGAACTCGACGAGGGCAGGCGACCGGCTGCGGTAGTGCCAGGACAACCGGTACTCGGGGAGCACGGCGGCCGCCTCGTCGAGAATGCTCTCGAGGTCGACCCTGTCGTCGTTGGCGGAGCGGACGTCGGTCTCGAAGAATCGCGTCGGTGGCAACTGATTCGAGTCGCCGGCGACGATCACCTGTTCCGCCCTGATCAACGCGCTGACCGCATTCGCCGGCGGGATCTGCGAGGCTTCGTCGAAGATGACCGCATCGAACCCGACCTCGCCATGCGGAAGACAGCGAGCGACGGACCGCGGGCTCATCATGAAACACGGCTTCAGTTCCTGAACTGCGGAACCGGCATCCGAGAACAGTTCCCGAAGCGGCCTGTAGTTTCGCTGCTTATTGATCTCGCGTTTCAACGAGACAAAGTCCGACGAGTCTGCACTTGCCGCGTCTGTCGTTCGGCGGCGATCGATCACCTCGTTCCGGACGGCGTCGCCAGCGCAGTCCATCGCGTCCCGATCGAGTCGTCGGTACGTCTTGAGGTGGTGCTCGAATTCGGTCGCGTTAAACGAACTCAGCGGCGTCCGATCGTAAAGCGCGTTGAGCCAGGCCCGGTAGAACTCGCGCCGAAAGCCATCGACCAGCCACGCCGGATCGTGACCCGCGTCGAGGAAGTTCTCGAGGTACTCTCCCGCGATGGTTGTGGCGGCGTCCGCCCGCCGGTTTCGAAACTGGATCCATGGCTGGAGGCGATCGAGGTTCGATCGGAGGTGCTCGAGGTACCGAATCCGCGCGTCGATCGTGGCTGCGTCGAGCGGGCGACCGTCCGCTTCGACGGCGGTGACTGCCATCGATCGATCGAAAAATTCGATCGCCGAATCGAATGCGTCGGCGATCCGGTTTAGTTCGCGGTACAGATCGCCGACGGCTGCGAGATCAGCGCGGGTGACGCCGTCGTCGGCCAGCGCGAACTCGACGCCGTCCTGACTCGCGAGGGCGTCGAGCACGTCCTGCGTCCCGACCATCACCGTCCAGTCGACGCCGTTCCCGTCGTCGAACGGCTCCAGGTACCGATCGTCAACGTCGAGTGCCCGGACGGTCTCGCGAAGCGACTGCAGTGTTCGGAGCGTCCGCGCGTCCTCACGCAACTCGGTCAACGTCGGTTCGTATCCGTCGCGGGCGGCGGACCGGAGTCGACGGCGCAGTTCGTAGTAGCTCGGCCGAACGTACCGGAGCGATCCGTATCCACGGAGTTGACGGTGAAGGGTGTGTCCGTCCTCGTCGAAGATCTCCGGTCGATACCGCTCGCGGAGTTCCCGTTCGAGCGTGGTGATCTCGACCATCGCCTCGGCGAGTCGTCTGGCTCGACTCTCGCGCCCGTAGAAAGCCGGATCCAGCAGGGCAGTCGACCAGTGCGCTTCGGGGACGAACGCGAACCGTTCGAGCGCAGTCCGAACTCGTTCGATATCGGCAGGTCGATCGAAGGCGATTCCCAGCCGGGTCTCGGATCGATTGGCGAGCGCCCGCAGCGATTCGAGAGCCTCGAGTTGGCGGTCGAGGCTCCGCTCCATCCGCTCTCTAGTGTCGACTTGCCAGGTTTCGATCGTCGCGTGGCGCCAGGGGTGTGTCTCGCGGTTTCGAATCGGATCCTCGTAGGTCGCCAGTTCCGCCAATCGTTCGATCGCGTCGTCGACTGCGGCCTGGTCGTGCTCGAACGGCGAGGTGATGGCAGCGTCGACCGTCGGGGCGTCCCTCGTCCGTGCGACGATCCCGAGCGCTTCGTACGGTGTAACCTCGAACCCGTCCGGTGGCGACGTGAGCAACTCGGCGTACCCGGAGAGTTTGTTCTGGACTGCCCGACGTTCCTCGCGAATCGCGTCGAGTTCGTCCGGGGGTCGAACGGTCTCCGCGTGCAGTTCCGACTCGAGCGAGTCGACAACCGACGACCGCGTCGCGTGCCGACCGTGGACCTCGAGGCAGAACTGGCCGAGGCCGACCTCGTCGAGGCGGTTTTTTACGACATCGAGGGCGGCTTGCTTCTCGCTGACGAACAGGACGCGGTCCCCCCGTGCCAGCTTCTCAGCGATAATGTTCGCGATCGTCTGGCTCTTTCCGGTTCCCGGCGGCCCGTGCAGCACGAAACTCTCTCCCGCGACGGCCGCGTCAATCGCCCGCCGCTGAGACGGATCCGCCTCCAGAACCTGGTATCGACTGTTACGTGCTCTCTCGGTCTCGGCATCGTCTCGCGGATTGACGTCCGTTCCGTCGAGGGCGTCGTGATCGCCGGCGATCGCGCGAACGATCGGATCCCGCGCGATGGCGTTCCGGTTGCGCTCGATGTCCTCGTAAAGACTGATATCAGCGAAGTCGAAGACACAGAGCGCAATCGTCCGCGAGACGCTCCATCCGTCGATGGAGGCAGCCACGTCGTCGGCGGCCGCGAACGCGTCCTCGAGTTCGTCGGCTGGCACTGCCTCGTCCAGGGGGAGAACGATGTCTCGTTCGACCCGAAGCTTCTTTCGGAGGGCGGGATTGACGACCGCGGGCTCCCCGTCGTACGTAATCACGGAGTCGTGGAACTCGGTGCCGTTCGTGGGCCGAGTCTCGAACTCGACCGGGAGCAAAAATAGCGGCGAGGAGAGCGGTTCGCTCCCGGTCGCCGTCGTCCATTGGAGACGGCCGAGCGATAGATACAGCGTGTCGACGCCGCGTTCTCTGAGGTACCGACGGTGGTGGCGTTCGATTTCCCGGAGCGTTTCCGCTGCCGCTTCCGGCGATCGGTCGGCGACGAGTCCGCCGGAAAACGCATCTCCTTCCGGATCGTCACTCGGTCGCCGTCGCAGGGATTGGGACCCCTCCGACGAGAGTTCGATCGCGACGGACACCGGACCCGGCCCGATCAGGGGCAGTGACTTCGTTTTCGTTTCGGTGAAATCGACCAACGAGTTCCGTCTCGAGAGGTCCAGCACCGCCTCCTTCCAGTGGTCGATAACCTCGTCGAGGTCCGTCTGGGACGGATCTTTGCTCGTCATGACCTCCTCCGTTCCATTACGAGCGCGCGACGCACCGGACGAACTATCAGTCTAACCGACATGCTTGGTCAGAGTAAGTCGATCCACACATGAAACGCTCTGCCAGTGCGTACATCGCTCGTAGATCGCGAAGCGGAGGACGGTCGGGCCTATCGTACGCATATTCTGAAGTTCACGTATTCCAACTGACGACCGGTGAGATTCCGTTAGCGTTCGTCTACACCTGCTGTATCCCCGCCAGTTCTTCTAACGTTATTCGTATCGAATACAGCCGTGACACCACAATGACGAACCGATTCGATCGATACGATAGTGCGTATTACCGCTCGCTGCTGGATCAGTTGGTCGCCGACTTCTCGTGGGTTCACGTCGATGGAGCACCGTCTCTCGACGCCGCAGCGGAACGAGCGGCGGACGATTCTCCATCGGTAGCCGAAGTTCAGTTGTCCCATCTCTACACCGACGCCACGATGTACCTGAGACTGCCCGACTACGCGAACGGGAACGCAGCACAGGCCATCGTATACCACTCCCTGGATCCACAGATACCGGACAGCGACGAGGGCTTCATCGGCTCGCTCGGCCGGTCACACGAGCGTATCGCTGACACCTACGAGAGCGAGTACGTCGAACCAGTCGCCGATCCGAATGTCGTTCTCTGCGGTAACGTCCCGGTCGACTATACCGAACAGAAGCTGTACTCGATGATGACGGCGGTTTCGGCGACCGTCTTCCGGATCCAGCGATTACACGAGGATGTTCGATCGCCGCTGTGTGCGGTCCTTTCGTCTGATCCCTCGTGTTCGAACGGGTCCCCCGACTCGGACTGTCGCATCTCGATCGGTGGCTGAACGAGTGGAGAGGTTCGATCGACTCGCCGATGAGTTCGTACGTGAACCAGTCGATCTGAATCCCGCCTTTTCAGTCGGCGATGACCGAATCGATCACGACTCTACTCGCCACAGCCGACTCTTGGACTGGAGCATCGGCGGATCTCGACTCTCTCTAGAGGACGGCGGACTCCCAAGATCGGAACGCCGTGCGAACTCGCTGCTCCGTCACCGGCTCGCCGTCCTTGATGCGCTCACAGAGGCCAAATATTTGGTTAGCGGGGATCTCGGTGTCGACTCGATTTCGAACGGTTGCTAACGTCTTCGGGCTGTTTCCTTCGGCATACCACTCGGCGAACAGCCGGTACGACGCGGCGAACGGAAGCGTCAGACAGGTCTTTTCGAGGTTTCCCTGATCGAAGAACTTCTGAGCCTTGCAGTACTCGGTGTAACTCCGCCTTAGGTTGTGCCGAACCGCGTCGGGCGTCGGCTCCCGGCGTTCGAGATCCGAACGCAAGTCCTGGAACGTCGACTCGGATCCGTGCCTAACTTCGCCCTTCAACACCGGTTCGGTGCAGTGAACGGGATTGAGGACGCGTCTGTACGTCCGCAGCTCGTCTTTCGTGAGCCGGATCACTTCGAACCGTCCCAGTCTGACGTTCTCCCGTCGATCGGAATCGTTTTCGTAGACCGCAAAGAGATCGACATCGTTAGCGGTGTCCAGATTCCGAACGCTGGATCCGTACTCGAGGACGAGCGTTGCTCCGTCGTCTGACAGCAACTCGACAATCGTGTCAGTTTCTCTCATTGGTTCCGATTGAGTCATGGTTCCGATAACAATTACTGCCGATGAAGCACCTCCACCGGCGCGGATCACGAATGGAGTACCTACAGGTCCTCGATCAGGTCGTCGCCCAGACCACTTAGAAGGTCATCGCGCTCGCGAAGCGCAGCGTCGATCGCTGCCTTCCGCTCCTGTTCACGCTGACCGAGCTCCTCTTCGGCGAACTCTTGAAGCCGGTACTCCGGAAGTGGGGATACAGCGAGGGACGCATCGCCGATTCCGTGGCCGTTCGTAAAGCTCTGTAGCTGGTAGTCGGTCTGTCGTCCGATCTGTCTTCGAGCGTGATGTTCGAACGTCATTGCATCTGGATCGATGGACGCCATATAAAAAAGACAGAATGGGGATATACTTCTATCGTAGATCGCGACAGAACGGGTTGAAATAGCGACCAGAAGGCATCTAACCGGTATTCTGTTGATTTCCGGTGTCGGGGATGTGTTCGAGTCCGGCCGTCGTCGCGTCCCGAACGCGGGGGGTCCAGATCCGTGGTGTGCTGTTTGAGCATCAAGACGTCTGCTTCGACCCCGATAGCGCTGAGACAACGACACACCTCAGCACGGAGTTCCGGATCTTTCGTCGCCGACAGCGTCCGAATCTCGAATGGGAACCGAAACCGAGTCCAGTATCGACTTGAGCTTGGCCGCTCGTCGTCAGTGACAGTCTCCGCGACGATCCATACGCCGTCGAGCGGGCTCCGCCGGATCTGCTTCGGTTGCGGACAGTGGCCTACTGAGATCCTCTAGCGCCGCCGCGTAGCGTCCGTCGGCGATGTCCACGACCGCCATCTCATAGGTGGCACCTCGCTTCGACTCGTCATCGGCAGTTACAGCCGGTTCAAAGACCCGATCGAAGGTCTCGGTCGACCGGCGGACGGGGGAAGCGTCGCGAGAACGGTCGCAGCGTGCTGATGAGTCCATTTGTCGGAGCATGTGGTCGTTCATTCGGACATTACATTCTCCTCAAGCTATATGTTACTCGACTCGAAAATCGTTTCTCAGCGCGTGATCGATCTCCCGCCGATTTCAAACTGGCTCGACACGGAAGACGTGATGTGCGTTCAACAGCGGGAGTGGGCGCTGAACAGGTCACGAGGAGAAATTGAATACCGACTGTCGACCGATTACGATCGGACAGAGCGCGGCGACGTCGTAACCTGGCAGTCACTCGACCTCTGCGGGACGATCCGAACGAGAGTTCGTTTCGACGGAACGGGACACGACACACGATTGCTGTACACGAGTCACCGAACGCAACGGAGTCTATATGTCGACCTCGGCGTTCTCTTCGCACTCATGATGTTCTTCGGCGTCTTTTCGGACGAAGCAAACTGGCTTTCGTACCTGGCCGAACTGGGACCCGTAACGCTCGAGATCTCGCCGATTGGGCCGCTCGGGACGCTATTCGTCAGCGCCGTCATGCTGGGCGTGTTGAGTTATACCTACAGCGGACCACGTCCGCGGTTCTCGACGGAGGGGCTCGACCGCCAGTACGCGACGTACTCGTTGTTCTACGTCGTCTGGAGCACCATGCTAGTGGCATTCGTCGGCCTGTTCCTGGGGTCGTTAGTCGGTTTTCCGCACCTCGGAGTGGGTGTATTCGGATTCATGTGGCTCGCTACCCTGGGTGCGACTGGAACGGTTCCGGCGGTCGTCGACGGGTCGGTCCTGGAGTCGTTCACCGCCGGCGAACCGCTGTTCGAACGGGTACACTCGCACCTCACCGTTGCGATCCTCGCGTTGTTGCCGGCGCTATTGACGTTCCTGACGATTTCGGTTGCCTCCGCAGTTGCGCCGATGGAGCCGTCGACCACGAATGATCCGATCGGACCAGTCGTCCTCAACGTCCTTGCACCGATAGTGGTCGGACTGGTTTACTGTTACTGGTGCCTGGCGGTTCTCCAACGGTTGCGATCGCACCGACTCGAACCCTACGAATCCAGGTTCTGGCGAGCGTTGCTATTCGTCGGGTTCTCGTTCGTTAACGCTATCGTAGTGCTCATCACGATGGCGTTTTTTGGCCTCCTGGCAACGCCGCTTTTGCTGGCCCTTCCGTCGGTCGAAGTCCCGTTCAATCCGACGAATGGCATGTTGCTGGGACTGGTCGTACTCTCACTGTTCTCACTTGCGACCGTGGGAGGGACCCTGCAACACCGCTGTGAGCGCAGCGACACGGTATGGAACGCCGTCGCCACGCCCCTTCGGTACGGCACGTACGCGATCCTGTATGTTCTGTTCGGTCTGCTGAGTTTCGTGATCACAACACTGATCGGAGCCGTCGCTTTCGGGAATACATCTCTCTGGACCCCGTCCGCGGAAGCGGAGCAAGATAGGGTCGAAACCTACGAAGCAGTGACCCACCTGTCGGGGTCGTTACCAATCCCGGACGCGGTGACGTTCGTCGGAATTACGATTGCAGTGATATTTCCAGTCACGATTCTCGCGGTCTCGTGGGTAATCCACGTCAACGGGAGGCTTCGCGATGCGATACTCGTCTGGAGTAGCGACGAGTATCTGGACACGGACGACCGACCAGTTCCCGTTTCTGTCGCCGTGATTATCGTCGACACCGAGTTACCGGCTCTCGCGAAACCGAGCCTCTTCGGCCCCCCGAAAATCCTGGTCGGACGACGGGCCAGAGACGAACTGTCGAGCGACGCGCTCGATGCCTTGCTCGCACACGAAGCCTACCACCTGCAGAACCAGGATCACGTGATCGGTCTCCTTGCAGGTGCGAGTTCGTTCGTCTTTGGCGGACAGAACGTCTTGCTCTCGTTTTACGATATCGCAGAGAGCGAACGGGCGGCCGACCGGTATGCTGCAAGAAAAGTCTCGGCGGACGCACTCGAGTCTGCGCTGAAGACCTGTAAACGGCTAGAAGCTGATTCGGAAATCAATCAATCGGTGGCTGGTCCCGCCTTCGTCGGCAGCATAGAGGCATCCGTTTCCGGCGACCGACTCATCGAGTGCTGGCGTGATGGACGGATGAAGGCGGTACTCTCCCTCGCCCGGGTCCGTACGCTACTCCTCGCCCCTCACGCACTCCTGTTCGGCGGAGTCGTCTATGATCAGGCACACCTCGATTATGACGACCGAACTGCGCTCCTCAACCTCCGACGGGAAGTGCTCGAGTATCTGGTGATCCAGACGACCGAGCACAAGGTGTGGCTGCCCCGTGAACGGACGATCACGTCACCAGTCCACAGATCGGAACTGTACGAGCACCTCCGAGAACGTGGCGCGACTGACGAACAAATCGAGACGACGATTGCGGAGTTGATCGAGGACGGCCGACTCGTCGAAATCGGGTCGGAGTATTTGCTCCGCCGCGTCGACCGGTGAAGGGCGTCGTTCGACGAACGGAACGAACCGTCAGTCGTTGGCTTCAGACGGGAACGGTGGCCGGGTCTCGGCAACTTGCGTGGCTCAGAGGAACTGCGGAGCGGAGTTGAACTCCCTGGACAGGTTACTCGCGTCTTTCACGCGGTCCATCAGTTCGCCGTCGGTAAACAGGAAGCAGGAGCGCTTCTCACCGCGATGCATCTCGAGTCCCTCGTGGTACACGAAGTGATAACGTTCCTCGAGTTCCATTCGAGCGCCGCTGGGAACCCCCTCCGGTTCCTCTACGCGATCGAACGTGTTGAAAAACTGCCAGGGGACCGTAATCTGGTGTTCGTTTTTCTCATCAAGCACTTTATTACTACCGACGGTATTGTACTCCGGTTCCTCGAGTTCCGCGTTGGAAACGATCACGGTACCGGTGATCTTGTCGTACGACCAATGTGCTGGTCTTCCTTTTTCGAGGATGCACACCTCTTCGTAGATTGCATCGGGGGGGTTGATTCGCCTAGTTTTTTCGCTCACGTCGTCACACCCGAGGTACACCCATTCCGACTTCGGTTCAGACTGTTTTGCCTGATCGGGTTTGTCAGGCCCGAACGGATCTGAATCAGTCATGGAGAGAAAGTCAAGTGGAAGACATCTTTAATCTTTCCCGGTGCTTTAGGCTGGTGGAATCCCCTCTCCGTAAACGGAGAGCGGTCGAAGAGCCATCATGCAGTCGGGGTACGCCCGATGACGGCGAGGATACCCTCAGGGCGGGGCTTGCTGGTCTGGGAGACTTACGGTTTCACGTTTCTAAGGGAGTCTGGCAGTGGCACTCTACCGATCCCTCTATTCACCGTTATGGAACGGAGACCCGAGGGTATCTCGTGCTTTCCCCCTTTTAAGAGGGATGCCGTCCACGACCAGAGGGTGAATCCCGACATCACCTCGTTGGATAGGTTAAGAAGATCAGCCTGATGATTGAAACGCGCGGGCGCTGTATCCATGCTGAAGCGCGAGGTTGTAGCGCCCTGCTCCGCTTAAATAACCGATCGTAATTCAATTCCTCTTCTTTAGCCTATGACTAGAATAACATACATATCTGGAGTCCTTCGGACCGATACGAGGAGTTCTGAACGAAACACTCACGACTCGATATACGTGTCGAGTACGTCGAACAGCGATTCGTGTAGTTCGTCCGCCTCGATCGCTGTCTTGTCGATCGCCCGGAGTGTCCGACGGAGTACCTCGTCGTCGTACTGGGCGGGGACAGTGGCCCGCAACAAGACAGAGGGATCCGCGATCGGTTCGATGTACGGAGTACGGTGGTTCCGGGCGATCGATCGATGCGCTTCCGAGAGGGCATCCACGAACGATCCGTCCGACCCGCCGAGCGTCGTGTCTATCGGTCTATCGAGTAGGAACGACGCGCTCTCGCCGCGCTCGTAGTCGGGAAACGAGAGCGTCACCAGTGCACCGGTCGACGAGTCACGGAAGAACAGTTCACCGGTCTGTCCCCTTTCAGCTGTTGCGGCATGGATCTGGTCATCGACGCGGTCGCGGTCCGATTCGAGGGTCCAGTCCGTCACCGACTGGACTTCCTCGAGGAGGGTTCGGTAGAAAACGCTGTCCTGCTTGGCGGACGGATTCATCGTGCTGACAGGTACGACCGAATACACAAATAATCTTTTCAGTGCTACGGTCTCGAGAGAATCACGAATTACTGACTGTACGAGATCACACACAATTCGAGAAAACAACTATTCCGTCACGGTCCGTATCGGCCGTCGATGGACTCTCGGACGTGCCGACGGTCGCTTGTGGCAGCGGTCTCTGCCGGCCTCACCGGCGGCTGTCTCGGCGTCCTCGACCGACGTAAGGAGTACGCTCCGGACGGCGACGACCGCACGGAACTGTCGGTAGACGACGAGTCGGGACGAATTTGCATGCGAAACGACTCGGTTTTTGCCACGTTCGATTCCGAGAGCGACGAGACCGCTGCGGGCGTGCACGCGTTCGGGTTCCGGGAGGGGGTGGATCTGACGGGGCCAGTAGAGACCAATCCGGTGACGCCCGAGTCGACGCTCTCCTCGGCACGCCTCGAGTACCGGCGAACCCGGGACCTCGAGGTGACCCGCGGCGGCGGTCGGGTGGGCCAGTTCAGGGTTCGACGGGAGTACCGCCTGAACGAGACGCTCGTCGGAGTCGACTGGACCGTCTCGCTTCCGGCAGGCGAGTCGTTTCTGCTCTGTGCCGTACGAATCGAAAACCGGGACGACGACTCGATCGTCCTCAACCACAGCAACGGGGATACCCACGACGGGATCATGTTACTCAGGACGATTGGACTCGAGGGTCGGCGGTCCTCGGCCCCGGACTACCGTTTCGCGACCGACACGCGAGACGCGACCGGGTTCGACGAGCAGCCGCTCTGGCGGAGCATTCCGGGAATACGCCGCGTGACGGTGTTCGACGACGAGGTCGGGATCACGTGTGGCTACCTCGAGGGCGATACAGGCCCGAAGTTCGCCGTCCTCCGCAGGGAGTCGATCGACCTGATGGTCAACGAGATACGGCTCGGGGCGGGCGACGCGATCACGTATCGCATTGTCGTCGCGGCACATTCCGGCGATGAGGGCCCACGCCGCGGATCGGAGCTGCACGACCGAGCGAGAAACTGGGAGCGGTACGGGTGACGAACTATAGTTGAGAGATGGTACGTTCGATCGCGGCGTCACCGTCGAGTGCCGAAAGCCGTTCCGAGATGTCCGGGTGGGCGCGCACGAGGGCGAACGAGCCGAAGAGGAGGCCGAAGTACCGCTCGAGTGCCTCGCGAGTCGATCGAGGGCGGGCGGCAGGGACGAACGAGATCGGCGTCGCCGCCGGAACGAACGAGGCAGCAGCGGGGGTCGTCTCCGCCCCGGTCGCGTCATCGAGCGTCTCGAGCGCCGACGCCAGCGCCTCGGGACTCGTCCGATTCGCCGCGTACCGATCGGCGGCTCGCTCTCGGTCGCGGAAGTCGAGCAGCGCATAGACGATGTTCTTCCCCGTAAGCGTTAGTGTCCCGAGTATCGGCGCGATCAGACTGACGGTACCGTCGGACAGCCAGTACTCGTTCGCGTCAGGATCGAGGTGGCCCTCCTCGTGGGCGACGATCGCGTCGAACTCGTCGTCCGTGAGCAGGTCCTCGACGTGGCTCGACACGACGACCGTCCGGAGGGGACCGACCCCCAGCGCGTACGCATCGACGTCGTCGCTGTCGAGTACACGACGGGTCGCATCCACTCGTGGGGTCGTCGCTACAGGCGTCGCCGTCACGTACGTCTTCCAGAGGAGGCGCACGAAGTCGATTAGCTGGTACGACAGCCCTAGAAAGAAGTACGACGCCGGCAACAGGGCGACGAGAAGGACGAACACCAGAACCGGCGTATCGAGAATCGGCAGGGGGTTCCGATTCAGGACCGGCCAGACCAGGTATGCCTGAAACTTTTCGAAAAACGAGACCGTCGTGTAAAATAGAAAGTACGACGCAACGGTGAGGGTTATCATCGTTCCAACTTTCTGGCTGACGGATTTGCGGTGGCTCAGCCGATCGATCGTTCGGTCGTACACGTACTGACGGTTCCGGATGACCCACCAATGAAGGAAAAACAGCAACGACGCGATCAGCAGCGTCGGCGGCGTGAGAAAGTACAGCACCATCTCTGTCGTCGTGAGACGGTTGACGACCGGGAGGAGGAATGTAGAGTGTGTAAGCGCGAAGACCGGGATGATTGCCACGACCAGGAGCGTGAGATAGCCGCCGCTGAGTTCGGGGGTCGGGAGGGACGACCGCGCCAAGAGATCGAAGGGGAAGACACGAATGCGAACGTCGGCGTCCTCGTAGAGGTAAATGAGCAATCCGACGCCGAGCGAGATCAGGCAGAACGCGGCCATCCAGAGACCGCCGGTCACTAGGACGCCGATCCAGCTGGTGACTTCCGCGGAGTCAACGGTAGTTGCCGTACGGATCTCGCTGACGAGCAGTGGGAGGCCGGCGACGAACAGCGGCCCGCACACGGCGATCCCTGACAGGAGAGCCGTGAGTGACGGCCCGACACACGACGTCTTGTAATCCTGCGGCGAGAGTGCGGTTTCAATGGTCGTATCGGGATCTCGAAGGTGATCGAGATAGCTATCGAGCGGACTCGGATAGATCGCAAACGCACTAGAGAACGCAAAATACGTCCCGACACACGCCGCCCAAACGAAGTGGCCCGCCGGGAGGTAAATCCAGCACAGCGCGAGGATGCTGGCGACGAACAGCGCCCAAAGCCAGCTGATCGACAACCCGATCGTCTCGGTAAGTACATACTGTCTCTTCGTCGAGCCGTCCGGCGTCGTCACTTCCTCGCTCGTTCGCTCCCACCTGACGACCGCGCCTGGCGGCCAGGACCGTCGGATCCACTCGCCCGAGTCGGTGGGTTCGTACCCGAGATCGTCTGCCTGATCCTCGATTCTTGGCTGATCCAGGGCATCGATGAAGCGTCCCATTCTCGAGCTCCCGACCCGCGTACGACGGTACGCGATCGTCGACCGTCGATCCGCCAGCCACTGGAGGCGTGCCTTGAACGCGCCTATCGACGGTCGATCAAACGCTGTTCCGATCACGTGCGAATATGTATCAGTTCGTCTGAATAGCTTTTCTGGCTCCTCAATTTTGTTTGTCGATCGCAGTCGGTTCGACCGGATGACTGGGCTGTATGAACCAGTGTGCCGAACGCCGGCACTGATACTCGCACGTACAGCGGACGTAGCAGGGGTCGTCGAACTACATACCATCTCTCGAAACGCTGTGAGTGCATGACGGACGAAGACGGGACGACACCGGGACTCGCCGATTCGAACGGCGGCGGTATCCCGGACACGACTCAACCCGGTGAACAGGTGACGAACGAGATACGGAACGATGACCTAGAGGACGAGAGAGATCGACGAGCGCAGGTCGACGGTGCCTTCAGGCGACGCGACGGCGGCGATACGGGCGGCCGACGGTGGAGCGACGACAGTGGTGAGATGGAGTTGGCCGACGACGATCGGCAGGATCTCCGGCCGCACATCGAACGGGTCGAGATCGAAATCGTCACCTCGGGGCGCTTCCTCGACGACGGCGATTGGATCCGGGAGTTCATCGACCGGATCGTCGACGACCTCGACCTGACGCTCTTCGAGACGGTTGTCCACCGGTTCCACCCCATTGGTATCACAGCGGTGGGAATCATTGGCGAATCCCACGTGTCCGTACACACCTGGCCGGAACGAGGCTATGCGCACGTGGAGATTCTCAGTTGTGACCGCCTCCCGGACGACCGGTCGATTGCCGACGCGGTCGAAACGGACGACGTTCGCGTGCTCGAGGTGACAACCGATGAGTGAGACGACCAGCGAGAGCGTCTGTGCCGACGAATGTGGTGCGACCTGCTGTCACGGCCACGTTTTCCTCGGGCGCAACGATGAAACCCGTCTCGCTGAGGCAGGCCACTCCGACTTCCGGACGACGGTCGACGGCGTGCCGGCCGTTCGGACCGACGATCGTAACCGGTGTACGTTCCTGGGCGACGACGACCGATGTACAGTCTACGAACACCGACCGCTCGACTGTCGGCTCTTCCCGTTCGGGTTCGCGATCAACGACCGAGCCGAAACCGTCGAGATCGTCGCCGTCGAGTGTCCGCTCCTCGATCACCTCCCTGCGGAGACGATCGAGAGCGCGACCGAGACCGTACTGGCGGCGATCGAGCGGACACCGGTCCACGAGTTGCGCGCGTACGATTCCCTCCCCTTCGAGGACGACTCCCGCACGATCGAGACGCTCCCGATGGAGGTGCTCGCACGATGACCTACGAGGGTGACGATGCCCGGACCATGTGGTTCGCGAACTGGCACTCGGACGAAATGTACCAGTTCGTCCGTTCACAGCCGTTGCACGTCGAACGGACTGACTACCAGCGCCTTGAGGTGATCGAGACGGAACTGTACGGTCGGCTCATGCTACTCAACGGGGAGATCCAGATCGCCTCGGAGTGTGATGCCGTCGTCCACGAGGCGATGTGTCACCCGGCGATGATACTCCACGACGACCCGGCGAACGTGTTGATCGTCGGGGGCGGCGACGGGGGATCGACGCGAGAAGTACTCAAACACGATCCGGGTCGCGTCGACCTGGTCGAAATCGACGAGCGAGTCGTCGAGGTCTGCAGGGAGTACTTCCCCGAGTTCACGTGTCGACTCGACGACGATCGAGTCCACGTTCACACAGTTGACGGCCGTCGGTTCGTTCGGGAAACGGACCGGACGTACGACGTGGTCATCATGGACATTTCCGACCCACAGGGACCCGCGAAGACCGTCTTCACTCGCGAGTTCTACGACGAGGTGACGGACGTGATGGCCGACGAGAGCGTCTTGGTGACCCATTGCGAGTCGCCCGATTCGAGCGGCGACGTGTTCTACCGCGTACTCGCAACTCTGGAAGACGTCTTCGACACCGCCAGACCCTACAGACACTGGGTCCCGGCGTACATCGACTTCTGGGGGCGGGTGATCGCCTCGGACGCCTACGACGCTCGAGACCTCACGACCAGGGAGATCGCGAGCCGGCTCGACGAACGGGGCGTCGACTGCAGGTGGCTGACGCCGGAGCTCTGTCACGCGATGTTCAGATCGCTCAACAGACGGGTGATTGAAGACATGAACGAGGACTGGGAACCGATCACGTCGTCTCGACCCGTGAACTTCGAACGGCCGTGACCGCTTCGCGGAGCGATCGGCCGTTCGGGAGGGCCCGAGAAGCGATCGACGGGGTCGATCTACAGCCCCTGTATGCGCCGTGGACGGTCTAAGTTACCACCGATTGTTTCGACGAACATGACGTTCGATCCGACCGACCACTTTGCGCCGGACCGCACCGAAAAGCGCCGACAACTGGAGGCAGCCGGTGTCGACCCGTACCCACCCTCGTTCGAACCGTCGATGTCGATTCGGCAGTTCGTCGATCGGTTCGAGGACGAACCGGAACCGGATAGCGAGTCCACTGACCGCCTCGCCGGCCGTGTCACCCGGGTCAACGATATCGGTGGTATCGCCTTTGTCGACGTCGAAGATGCCTCTGGCGAGGTGCAATTGTTCGTCGACGAGGAGACGGAGGGGTTCGACCTCCTCGAGTATCTCGACCTCGGAGACATCGTCGGGGCGACCGGCTCGCCGATGCGGACCCGAACCGGCGAACTCTCCCTCCGGACGACGTCACTTACGGTGGTGACGAAGGCGTTGAATCATCCGCCGAGCCGCGATGGTATCAACACCAAGCAGAAGATCAGGAACCGCCCGGTCGCGATGTGGTTCGATGAGGTTCGCGAGCCGCTGGAGACCCGGTTCGAACTAATGCGTGAAATCCGGCGCTATCTTGATCACCGGGGATTCCTCGAGGTCGAAACCCGAACTCTCCAAAACGTCTACGGTGGCGCCAACGCGACGCCCTTCGAAACCCACGCCGAGGCGATCGACGACACCCAGTACCTCCGTATCGCGCCGGAGCTCGATCTCAAGCGGATGCTCGTGGGCGGTTTCGAGCAAATTTACGAGATCGGGAAGGTGTTCCGCAACGAGGACATCGACACCACGCACAATCCCGAATTCACGATGCTGGAATTGTACCAGGCGTACGCCGACTATGAGACGATGATGGACCTCACGGAAGACCTCGTGATCCACCTGCTCGACATCTTCACAGATGGGGAGTACGAACTGACGTACGACGGGGAATCGATCGACTTCAGTTCTCCTTGGGAGCGGATAACGATGTCCGAAGCAATCGAGCGTCACGGCGATATCGACGTCCGGTCGCTGAGCGACGAGGAACTCAGGGATACGGCTCTGAAACACGGCGGAGAGTTCCCCGGCGGCTACTCCCGCGGTCTCGGGATCATGGAACTATTCGAGGGAGTCGCCGAGCCCGAACTTCGCGATCCGACGTTCGTCGTCGATCACCCGGCGGAAACGACACCGCTCTGCAAGGATCACCGGGAGAAAGACAGCGCAATCGAGCGGTTCGAGCTCATGGTGGCCGGAGCCGAACTCGCGAACTCGTACACCGAACTGAACGATCCGATTCGACAGGGCGAGCACTTCGTCGACCAACTGGAGCGCCTCGAGGAGGGAGACGCGGAGGCACACCGCATGGACGAAGACTTCCTGCAAGCGCTCGGATACGGGATGCCGCCCGCCGGTGGGCTCGGAATCGGTATCGATCGCCTGGCGATGCTGTTAACGGACTCCCAGTCGATCAAGGACGTGCTGGCGTTCCCGATGGTCGCAACGGAGTGACCGGCCGATCGTCGGCGTTCGCATCGCATAGTAATATCAAATCATACACTTCTCCAGACATATCGGTCACCAGAATATCTATCTACACGTGGAGTATCCGGGTATATGGTTGCTTATATACGGAATCGAATGATTCTGGTATGTCGAAACGCCATCCGACAGCGAGCGACTACGTTCAGGATTTGGGTGCGAACATCGGTCACGAGGGCATCGCCGACACGGACCTGTCGATCGGGGACACCAACTTCGATCCGCCCGCGTACTTCCGGTCGGCCGTGGCCGACACGATCGACGGTCAGCCGTTCGAACCGGGTCTGGCTCGAGACACGCACAAGTACGCGAGCGAGGCCGGGCTCCCGGAGCTCCGGGAGTCGATCGCGGACGTTTGGGGTCGAAACGATCGGCTCACGGCCCAGCATCCGATCGATCGGGCGCCCGACGGTGATCCGTCGGTGGTTGTCACCTGCGGCGGACAGACCGCGATCTACATCGCGATCAAGTCGGTTCTCGACCCGGGGCAGAAGGCACTGCTGTTCTCGCCGTACTACCCGTACCACAGACAGGCGGCAGAGTTGACCGCTCGCGACGAGGAGGGAGCTCGGACGATCGATACGACCGCAGCGAACGGGTTCGAACCCGATCTGGAGGCGGTTCGTGACGTGCTCGAGTTCGAGAACGTCGGCGCGATCGTCCTCTGTAATCCGGGGAATCCGACCGGGGCAACGTACTCGGAGGAGTACCTCGCGGCGCTCGCGGCGCTCTGTCGGGAGTACGACGACCTGTGGGTCGTCTCCGACGAGGTCTACGCGTTCATGACGTACGACGGGCACCCCGCTCGGAGCATCTCGACGTTCGAAGGAATGGCCGATCGGACAATCGTAATCGGGAGTTTCAGCAAGCTCGTGGGGATCAGCGGTTGGCGGCTCGGATTCCTCGCCGTACCGCCCCAACTCTTCGAGACGGTCGAGCGGCTCAATGACAATCTAACCATCCATCCGCCGACGATCACCCAGCGGGTGCTGGATACGGCGCTTCGCGACGCTGGCGGCTTCCCACACCTTGCCGAGTGGATGAACCGGCTCGACCGTCGCCGCGAGATAATAAGTAAACCGTTCGTTGATCACGACGCGTTCACCGTACACGACCCCGACGGCGCCTTCTACCTGCTCCCGCAGGTCGGCGCGGCGGTGCTCGACGGGCGGAACGTTACCTCACTCGGCGGCTACGACCGGGCCAGTTCGGTACTCTCCGGCGTCGACCGTCGCGTGACAGTGGGCGAGTGCCTCAAATGGCACCTCGTCGACGCGGCAGACGTCCAGGTCGTCGAAGGAGTCGCGTTTGGCACGCCAGCAGCCGTCCGCCTCGCGTACGGTAACACGAGTCTTGAGGAACTCGATCGTGCGGCAGACCGGATCGAGACGGCGCTCGAGATGTTCTGCTGAAGAACTCGCGCTACGCTCCGTGTAGACGCGCGCTCCCCACTATGTACGCCATGACCGTACCGGACCCTACGTCATCCCGAATTCGTCACTGACCATGTTAGCTACCTATATTGTCGTGTGGATCGATGCGAACGGATCGAAACGATCGATGCGATTCGCACAGCGAGAAGAAACGGCACGGCCACCGGATCTTATCGAGGCCGGGAGAGAACTCGTTTCCCACAGCCGTCACGGGGTCGATCACGTGGTATTCGTCGGGAAGTGCCCGATCGGATGCGCTGCGACCGAGTTCGACATCGATGGGCACCACGAACCGCTCTAACAGTGACCTGACTCCGGCACCTTGGCCGCGTCTCGCGATTCGGAACGGAATCGATCACTCTTCGGGATATTACACGGAACGGAGTTAGCGTCTAATAACGACTTTCGTTGGCCCACTGACTTAATGGGGATGAGATGCTTGACGTAACCGGGGTCAACTGCGGTTGCGGTAAGGCGGATCACGACAAGCAGGCAGAACCGGGGCCGGACGGGCGCGAGACCTGTGGAACCTCTCTCGAGCGGACACTCTATCGTGACGGCGCACAACGCACGAAGTCTGGCCATTATCGCAGTGGGTAGGAGTGGCTCCAGTGTTACGGCGGACAGAGTGACGAATCGAGCACGCGGATCTGTTAGAGAGGGGAAGATTAGAGAGGGCAGAAAGCGTCGAGACCCCGGTATCTCCGAACCGGATTACCAGTCTGACAGCACCTCCTCGATCAATTCGGGAATCACTTCGAGTTGACTCTTGGACGGCTCCAACACGATCGACACATCGTGGTCTTGGAGACAGTCGAGGGCGCACTCGAGGAGCGGTTCGGAATCGATGAACATCGGAATAGGTCAGTCTCCGGAGACGGCACCGAATTGGATCCCGAGCCGTCGTTCGATCTGTTCGAGGGCGTACTGTTCGACCGCGTCTCGGTCATCGGCGTGGACGGTGACGACTCCAGCCGCGTCGTGTCTTCCCCCGGAAGCACCGAACTCGTCGGCCAGTTCCGGGAGCAGCGACTCGCCGAGGTTCACACGTTCGGCGAACGCCCCGGACGCTCGAGCAGTCACGCGATAGCCGTCGGGCTGTTCCGAGAGCACGAGCGCGAGATCGACCCCGTTGCGCCGCAACGTGTCGGCAGCGGCGGACTCGTGCCCTCCAACGGCGCTGAAAGCGACGAACCAGTCGCAGGACCGGTATCCCGACGCCCGCAGCAGTCCAAGGGTTCGTGCGGTCTCTCTGATGGCGTCCGGAGACCGGTCGACGAGGTCGGGGAACTCCGCCGCACGGCGCTCGATATTCCCGATCAGCTCGCCCATCAGGCGGACCGTTTCCCCCGTCGCGTCCGTCAGGTTCCCGGTGTCACCGAAGATAACGACGAGTAACGACAGGGCGGCAGTCGGGGAGATTTGCCAGTTCGCCTCGGTGGCGAGTCGTGCAACGAGAGCAGCAGTGGCATCCGCATCCGTATCGACGAGTACCGCGGACGCACCAGCACACAAATCACCGGGTTCGTGGTGGTCGATCACGATCGGATCGGTAGGAACGATCGGCTCGATGCGCTCAGCGGACGGGGCATCGAGTACGACGATCGTCTCGGCCGCGATGTCCGCAGCGCGCTCGACCGGCTCTGTTCCCGTCGCTTCCAGTATAGCGGTTGGGTTGACTTCCTGACGCCGTCCGGTGTACAGACTGTCCCCCGATCCAGCAACGCCCGAAGTCCGATCGCTGCCCCGAGCCGTCCCGATCCGCCGCCGATGGGTGACGAACAAGGGTGCCTCGGCGTCCTCGAGTGCCGATACAACGTCACGCATACGATTCTGTATGGTGTTCACTGATAAGACTGTTGTCGGTATCTACGTGATTCGTATTCACCGACCAGTCCGGTACTACTCCCGGTCCGTCTCACCTTGACTGAACGACGAGTCTCAGAGAGGATACGCGTTGAATACTCGTGACCGAAGTGGGAATCAGCTACGACTGCTGTATGGGGTGCGGGGTCTTTTTTCGAAGACTACTCGAATCCGACCGGTATGGCTACCCGGACGATCACGACGAACGGGAGCGGACGAGTCAGCATCCGACCTAAGCAAATGAAGATCGGATTCGAAATCAGTGGCTGTGGTGAACAGGCAATTGGGGCCTATCAAACTGCGGCCGTACGTGCGACGGCCCTTCGAGAACGTCTCCAAGAGGTTGGCAGCGATTCCGTTCAGGTTGAGACGGTGGACTGCACCGTTCGACATCGATCGGATCGATTCGACGCGTCGTGCGACGACCCGACGTACCGTGCTGTCAAAACGATCGTCGTGAAGTGCCGTCCGGATCACGCTCGGGACGTTGTGATGGGAGGGATAGAAACGGGTGCGAGCGTAGTAGAGAACCGATCCAAACTATCCGAACGCCGCCGTTCCAAAGCACGCTCGGAGGCGCTCACGAAAGCGACGAACCAGGCTCGCAACCATGCGGAAGCGATAGCCGCCGCTGAGGGTGTCGAACTCGACCAAGCGCTCGAGGTGACGGAGGAGCATCCGGAGGGAATGCAGGACCTCGTCGATGATGCACTGGAGACCGTTGACACCCACCACGTCAGACCCAGGCCAATCGAAATCAGTGCGCGTGTAACCGTCAGCTATGCAATCACCGATTCGTAGCCGCTACTCGACCCTCTGAACCGATCCGGTCTCCGTATCGATTTCCACGAACGCGACACCAGGACTACCCGGATTGAAGACGTCGGCGTATCCATCGATAGTTTCGATCGCGTCGCGCCCCTGCGAGTGCATATGTCCGCTGAAGACTATATCCGGTGCACCTGCAACGATCGCCATCTTTAGCGGAATGGATCCCTGATGGAGTCGATGGCGAAGCTTCTCGGCCGAGTGATGATAGTCGAACGCGACATTGAACGGGGACTCATGCGAGAGAAATATCGACGTCCCGGAGCCGTCGGTGAACAACCCGCGGATCGTTTCGAACTCGTCTGCAAGTGTGATGAGTTCATCCGACAGGTCGCTCTCCGATCCGTCGCAACGCCGAGTTCAGCGGCTGCCGTCCATGCATCTAGCTCACCATCGATAAAGTGACTGACAACGGATTCTACGGCCACTGCAGTCCGAGTTGCCATCCATTCGACGCTCTCGATTTCGGTGAGTTCGGGAACGATCCCCGGGTTTGCGTCGTACTCGAATGTCGGCGTCAAGTCGAACCGTTCACAGCCCCAGCCGATGAACTGCAAACTCTCGAGTTACGCTTGCCCGGTCGATGCGCCATCGACGACACGGCGGTGAGCAACAACGACGTTTGCTAACCCATCGGTGAGGCGTCGGGTACAGGCCACTGGATCGTGATTACCCGGTACGGCAAGTACGGGAACGCCAACCCCATTCAGCCGTTCGAAGAACGCCCGGGCACGTTCCTCATATTCGCTACCGACCGTTGTATCACCGGTATGATCGGCGTTGTCGTCGATAACGTCGCCAATCGAGACGATTGCGTCGACATCCAGCGAATCGAGATCAGGGCATGCCGGTGGTACTGGCAATCCCATCGTACTCAGATGAAGGTCGACGAATAACAGCAGTCGAATTCGTGGCAGGTCTCGATATATTCATCGTTCTTATGAATTTGAAAGGGTGTCTCTATCCTTGGTGTACATCCAGCTGCCTACCCGTTCAACCGCAATTGCAAAGCGGGGAATTATTCGGTCTGCCTTTCATCGACCTTCTTCGTCATAATCAACTGTCGACCGCATCTACACGCGCTGTAGTGACGGTGGAGGTATTTTATCATTTGCGGTGATAGTCGACATTGCAATGTCGTTCGAATATTACGATCCACTGTACAACGACGTGATGTACGAGGAGCAGATCGCTCTCGTCGAAGCCGAGATGGCATGGGGGCGCACGGGTCAGCGGTATTCCCCTACTCCTGCAGAGCAGGCATGGGGACGAACCGGGGGACTGGAATAGTTCTTTGAAATGCGCTCATCTCGAGCGTACAATTAACTCACATTACGTCTCATCACGTGCGAATTCCTCAAGACGTGCGATTCGGTCGTCGACGGACTCGTGTGCGTTGTCGAAGATTACGTCACCGTAAAACAGTCGATAAATAGCACGGAGATCTCTTTTCGCGAATGCGAACCAATCGACTATACGGCGGAACACACGTGATATCGATTTTCTGATACGGTTCGTTTTCGACGTATTGACGTTCAATCGTCCCGAGAAGAGGATAGTTCGTGGGCCGAACGTGGCGTCTCCAGTACGGATTCTTGATTTCAGGGCTACGGTTTGCATCGTTTCAAGAGCGCTTATCACCGTCTCGGGGTCCGTCATCCGTGCAGCGTATTCGTCGGCTTCCCGCTCAATTCGAGGGTAGTCGTAAAACACGAGGAACGCATTTCGTCCACCGAACACGAACACCGACGAAAGCGTCGCGACGGTGTTGACGAGGAGATCGTGATTTCGGATGTGGTACAACTCGTGGGTGAAGACCGCGTCTCGCTCATCGTCTTCTAGTTCATCCATTATTCGTCGGGACGCAACGATGTACGGCCGAAATCCGAATATCAATCCTCGCACGGCTGCCGTCGGAACTATTCCATCGACGAGACGGACCGGGACAGTGGTCCCGTCCGGTGCTTCCCACTGGTACGTCTCGCTGGAGTTGACAATTCGAACGTGTGATGCCCAGCCGCGATACACGAAAACTAGCCAGTATACTACCAGGACAACGACCGGGAGGAACGGAAGCGCCACAGCCCCTGCAGTGATTGGATCCACGATGTAGCCGCCTATTCCTATCGTGGCTCCGACCTCGCCCCGGATCAGATTAACGAGTTCAGTCGAAGCGGCTCCGGGTTCGTGAATGCTAACGATCGTCATTCCGGTGAACGAGTAGGCGATGAAATTTCCAGCAAACACGATCACTTGGAATAGGAAGACGTTCAGCATGACGTATACGATAAGTGATGAATATCGAGCCGTCCTGCTCGGGAACGGAACGAGGTCGGGATCTGATAACTGATACAAGTGCCACGAACACGCCGTACCGTAGTACAATGTTCCCAAGACACCAATACCGATCGATAGGGAAAGAGCAACCCAACCCGGGAAACTGACCCACACGACAACGAACGAAACAAGAAGCAACACGAGCACGATGGGAAGCGTACACCCTAGCAGCACTATCTTGAGTTGGGTCGGAGAACGATTCGGGCGACTAGAAAATGGCATCCAAGGGATTGTTGCACCTCGAGCGTAATGGTTTGCCACCAGAAGAACGGCAATCACGACCGCTCCGGCGACAAACCACGTATCGAACGCCGGTGAAACAGTGATCGCTATGAGTGTCACCCCAATAACGATATAGTAGTCGAGTGTGAAGCGATAAGACTGAAGGGACGCGTGCTCTATTGCAGGTACGTTCGAAATTTCATAGAACAACGCGATGAGTAATAATCCGACGAACGCGGTAAGGTTCAGAATAGGTGGCTCTGGTGAATCGCTAGATTGCGTCGACTTGATCCGTTAGAACTAGGGAGTTGAAGCGGGAAACGGCGGATGCTTCATGTCCAAAATTTCCCGCTTCACTGGGAAGGTCGTGGCGTTAGCTAAA
>LFCJ01000145.1_pt1 | contig 38705 bp, 35 predicted proteins | sample 643141 | NCBI WGS metagenome assembly LFCJ01 (sample SAMN03766243, study PRJNA286221) | soda lake metagenome | biome: soda lake; feature: Kulunda steppe; material: water; isolation source: sample B1-Br-g2 brine of Lake Bitter-1 | place: Russia: Kulunda steppe | collected 2010-07
AACACTACGACACCGTCGTCACGGGCCGCTGGTCCGAAGACGAAAAGGGGTTCGTAAGTAACGTCCTGGAGCGGTATCTCGAGCGCAACGACTACCCCGAAATCATCGCCCACGTCCCAGGCGAGGGCTACCGAGATATCGTCTCCCGCGTCGAGAAACGCCTCGAACTCGACATCACGTACACCGTTCCGAAAGGCAGCCATCCCACCGCAGACGAGTCGCTTGCGAACCTCTCGGAAGCACTCTCGGGGAATCTGAAGTACTCCAAACGCGAACGCGAGCACAACACTGTCCGCGCGATCGCAGACTACCTGCTCGGCGACGGTGCCGGTGACGAGGTCTTCTCGGACATCCAGACCACCAGCCGCTATCCGAAGATTCAGGTTCGCGATCGCGGGAACGCAGCGCAATCGGATGCGGACCGCGAGGATACCCAGCTTGCGACGATGGTGCCCCAGTACGGCACGCTCTCGTTTACGCTCGCGGGCGCAAAACGGTGGGTCGACAGCGATGCCCCGACGAAACGGGTGACGATCGACGGCTTCGTCCCGCATGGCAGCGTCCTCGCACCGGGCGTCGTCGATGCCGATGCAGACATTCGCGTCGGCGACGAGGTCGTTGTCGAGGGGCCGAAGGCGTTCGGCGTCGGCCGCGCGGAGATGTTTGGCCGCGAGATGGCCGAGAGCACGCGCGGGATCGCCTGCGAGGTTCGTCACGTCGAAGAAAAATAGCGCAGTAGCCGGTGAATCTGACGGGGACAGAGCGCTCTCACTGCCGTAGAGAACCGTTGTATTCAACACGTTGTTCCTGAACCAATCAGACGGATAGCCGCTCCGGAACCACCGTCGCCTGCACTGTCCGTCTCGAATCCAGTCGCGATCGGGCCGTCGCCTGCGATCGGGGCTGCGAATCTGGTTCGGGACGCTCGACTCTACGATCGACGGTTCACGATACCGCTCGGGGTTGGCGGTCGCCGCGTCTCACGCTTCGTCGAGGTCACTCGTCTCGTCTGCGTCGGCTGCGACCCGTTCCATGACGAGGGTAGCGATACCAGCGGCAGCGAGTCCGATCCCGATGGCTCGAAGCTCGCGGAGATATGCTGGCTTCGCCCGAAGGTCGCCCGCGTTCTCGAAGTTCTTGGCGACCAGTCGTTTGAACAGCCCGACGCTGAGCTGGGGAACGAGCGCGGTAAGCAGTCCTTGTCCGATCGCCCAAAGCGCACCGACCTTGCGACAGTTGGCACTGTTCATGCGATCGGTGATACGGGAGCTGGAAGGATTACTGTTGTGGTCCCAACACAATATATATCCCCACAGTTTGACGGGGTCAGAGGATTTGTGGTGTGATTCGATCTGCCGTTTCGAAAGGTAGTATTGTGGAACACTTACACCACTGTCGCGTCTTTCACTGGCGTCCGTCGTCTTCGACCACGGTTCCCCCACGGGGGCAGACCAGTCCCCCCACGGGACAGACTGTCAAATCGCCAATCACTGTTATTACCGATCGCGGCCTCCGTTCCGGCGGAGATTCCATGACAGCAGCTACTGCAGACACGACTCCTGAGGCGTACACGCTCGAACGCGGCTGGCGGACCCTCGCGATCGCCGGTGGCGTCGTCGGCTTGCTTGGCCTCCTCGCGATCGCGTTCCCGTTCGTCACGGGGCTCTCGATCGCGATCGGTCTCGGTGGCCTCCTCGTCGTGAGCGCGCTCGTTCACGGGGCCCACGTGATCACCGCACGCGGCTGGCGGGGGTCGCTCTGGCAGGCCGTCCTCGCTGTCGTCTCGTTGCTCGCCGGTCTCGCCGTCCTCGCCAACCCACTCGTTGGGCTCGCGACGCTCACGATCTTGCTCGTCGCCTACCTGCTCGCCGATGCGGTCGCCGAGCTGTGGATGGCGGTACGGATGGCCGACCAGCCCGGTCGCGCGTCGCTGGCGGCGAGTGGACTTATCTCGCTCGTCCTCGCGGCCCTCCTCTGGGTTGGCTTCCCCGCCAGTGCGGGCTGGGCGATCGGCCTCCTGGTCGGTATCAGCCTCCTGACGACCGGGCTCTCGATGGCGATCGTCGCCTACACCGGCCGCTCGATCGACGACGCAAGCCAGCCCGCGACCGAGCCTCGCGGAGCCTGAGCGACGTTAGCGTTCCTCGCCAGGATGGACCGTGGGCATGACGAACCGGTCGCCGAGGTCGACGCATAACCGGCCGTTTCAGGCGAACAGTTGTATTCACGTTCCGCCGATCGCAGACCTATTGCGAGCGATCGGCGGCGACGATTGAGGCCGGTCGGCGGGTCGATTACTCCCCGAAAACGGAGGTGAAGAACTTCCGTTCGGCCGTCCGAAGGTGCTGGTTGAACGTCGCCGGGGAGATGCCGAGCCGTTCGGCGATATCTTCGCCCGTACTCTCTCGGGGCCAGTCGAAGTAGCCCGCAAAGTAAGCGGTCTGGATCGCCGCCCGCTGTTTCTCGGTGAGTTCCTCTTCGAGAACCGACTTCGTCCCCGACTCGTCGCGATCGCTCCGTTCGGTCGTCCGCTGTGCGAGGTAGGTGATGTCGGCGTGCTGGTCTTTGATGCGGTCGATCATCTGCCGGGTGTCCCGGCCTCGCGACAGTTCGACGACAAACCGGAACTCGCCATCGGCGATCGTCGCCGACTCGACGCGACCGCCGTGAGTCGCGATCGTCTCGAAAAGCGACATGGCGGCCGGGGCGACGAGTTCGAACTCGAAGACGTCCCGGCGGGCCGCAAGCACCCGGAGGTCGCTGATCCCGTCCGTTTCGGCGATCGTCTCCTGGAACCGCTCCGTGGAGACGTCGTGGGCCGACCCGTAGGCCAGCAGCGTCTCGTCACCGCGAATCAGCTGTTCGAACTCGATTCGACACGAGTCGGCTGCAGAGAGCGCAACCAGTTCTTCGGCCATCTCTCCGACCCGGAACTCGAGTTCGATGACGGCGTCGCTGACCAGCGCATCGCGGCGCTCGATCGCGGTGATCGCGTGGGCGATGACGTCACCGATTCGCGCGAGGATCGTCGTCTCAGGCCCGGAGAACGCGCGCGGTGACGACGAGTAGATGTTCAAGACGCCGTAGACGAGATCCTCGTGGACGATCGGCACTGCCACCGACGATCGGTAGCCGCGTTCGCGTGCCGACTCGCTCCAGGGCTCGTACGCCGGATCCCTCCGGGTATCGTTTACGACCTGTATTTCACCGGTCCGGATCGCCATCCCAGAGGGACCCTGTCCGCTCGGCGACCCCTCGTCGGTGGTGATTTCGATCTCGTCGAGATAGCCGTCCTCGACGCCGGCTGCGGCCTTGGGGAGGACGTGACTGTTGCCTGGATTGACGCTGCCGACCCAGGCAAACCGGTAGCCGTCGTCTTCGGTGAGCCGATCGCAGACCTGCTGTTCGAGTTCCGCCCGCGTTTCGGTCGTGATCACTGCATGGGTGATGTCGTGGCCGATCCGGTTGAGTCGGTTGAGTGCTTCGAGCTGTTCGCGCTGGCGGAGCCGCTCGCGTTCCTGTCGTTCCCGTTCGATCGCGTGGTGGATCGTCCGCACGAGGAGTTCGCTCGTCACCTCGTCTTTGACAAGGAAGTCCTGTGCGCCGCGTTGGATCGCCTGGACACCGACCTCCTGGTCGCGCAGGCCGGTTAACACGACGATCGGCGTCGACTCGCGTTCGGCGCTGATCTGTTCGAGAGTCGCAAGCCCGTCGCTGTCGGGGAGGTTCAGATCGAGCAAGACCAGATCCGTCGGCTCGGAGTTGAGCGTCTCGATCCCGTCATCGAGACGGGTCTCTCGGACAACGTCCGGCATCCCGTCCGTGGTGTCGTTGGGGTTGACACGCTGTTTGAGCTCCTCCGTGTCCCGGAGCATCTCCTGGATGAGTCGTGCATCGCCCGGATTGTCCTCGATCAACAGGATCCGGAGCGTCCCGGTCGGCTCGGTGGTCGGATCGTGATCCCACTCCCACTCCTCCTCACGGTCGCTGCTCTCTGACTGGGTATTGGTCTCGCTCATTGGTCGTGCTCCTCCGGTGGTAGCCTGACCACCGAGAACCAGAACTTCTCGAACGCACGGACGGTTTCGATGAACTCGTCGGGGTCGACCGGCTTCGTGAGATAGGCGTTTGCGTGCAGTTCGTACGATCTGGCGACGTCTTCTTCTGCTCTCGAACTCGTCAGCACGATGACCGGGATCGATCGCAACTCGTCGTCACTTTTGAGCTCTTCGAGGACCTCCTCGCCACCCCTCCGGGGGAGATTGAGATCGAGCAAGATCAGGTCGGGCCGTGGCGCGTCGTCGTACTCGCCGCGCTGTTCGAGAAAGGCGAGGGCCTCCGTTCCGTCCGAGACGGTGTGGAGTTCGTTATCGATACGTCCCTGCTTGAACGCCTCTTTCGTCAGTCGAACGTCACCCGGGTTATCCTCGACGAGCAGTATCTGTGCTGGCTCCGGTCGAAACGATTCTGTCTCGGTCATGGAGTGGTCCGTTGTGGTGCTGGAAGCGCCACCGAGAACGTCGATCCGACGCCGGGCTCGGAATCGACACTGATCGTGCCGCCGTGTCGTTCGACGATGCGTCGACAGAGGGCGAGTCCGATCCCAGTTCCGGCGTACTCGTCGATGCTGTGGAGGCGGTTGAACACCTGAAAGATGTCATCCGTCCTGTCGGGGTCGATTCCGATCCCCCGGTCGCGGACCGAGATGACACGTTCTGTCTCACTCTTTTCTCCGGAGATAGATATACATGGGGCCTCGTCGCCAGAATAGGTAATCGCGTTGTCGAGGAGGTTCTGGAACAGCTGCCGGAGCTGGCTCGGATCACCCGAGACCGTCGGCAGCGCCTCCCAGTCGACGTCGACATCGGCACCAGTCTCCTCGATTCGCAGTTCGAGATCGGTGAGCACGTCCGAGAGCACCGCCTCCATCTCGACTGTCTGGAGCGGGTCGCCCTGCGTATCGACCCGCGAGTACGCAAGCAGTCCGTCGATCATCTCTTGCATCCGATCGGCGCCGTCGACGGCGAACTCGATGAACTCCTCGCCCTCGTCGTCGAGCACGTCGCTGTACCGTCGCTCGATCAGCAGCAGATAGCTCTCGACCATCCGCAACGGTTCCTGTAAATCGTGACTGGCAGCGTAGGCGAACTGCTCGAGTTGTTCGTTCGACTCCTCTAAGTCCGCGACGATCGTTTCGAGTTCCTGTCGGCGCTGTCGCCGTTCGAGTTCGTAGCTGAGCCACTGGGTAGCGAGTTCGACGAAGTGCTGTTCGGCACGGGTAAACGCCGCCGATCGCGACTCGTCGTCGACGAAACACAGCGTGCCATAGATGTCGTCCTCGACGACCACCGTTCCGCCGACGTAGGCGTCGAAATGCCACTCTTCGTACGCCGAGTCCGATTGCCACCCCTGAGACGGGGCGTCGGTGAGCGTGAGTGGCTCCGCCGATTCGATCGTCCGCTGACAGTACGCCGTCGACAGCTGGATGGGCGTTCCCGGCTGCAGCCGACTGTCTCCGGTGCTGTGGACGATCTCGAGCTGGTCGGCCTCTTGATCGAGGGCGGCCAGAAAGCCGACGTCGAGCCCGAGTCGATCACAGCCGAGTTCGAGCAGTTCGGAAACCTTCTGTTCGAACGACCGGTTCCGATCGGCGGTGATCTCGTACAGCCGTTGTAACGTCCGGTTCGTCTCGTGGAGTTCCCGTTCGATTCGCTTTTGCTCGGTCACGTCCCGGAAGTAGATCGAGAGCCCCGTCTCGGAGGGGTAGGCGTGTACCTCGAACCACGTCTCGAGGGGCGCGAAGTACTCCTCGAACGACGTCGCCTCTTGGCGGTCCATCGCCCAGCGATACTCTCGTTCGAACGTCGAATCGACCGCTTCCGGGAACGCCTCCCAGAAGTTCTCGCCAACGAGCCCGTCGTCCTCGGGATCGATCAACTCCGCCGCCCGGTCGTTGACGTAGGTAATAGTCCACTCCGTATCGAGTCCGAAGAACGCGTCCGTGATCCGATCGAACGTCGTCTCGAGTTCGCTCTCGAGACGTTTTTGCTCGGTAACGTCCTCCAGGGTGAAGACGCCGCCAGTCACCTCACCGTCGGTTCGCAAGGGTGCCCCGTTGACCGAGAGCCAGATCCGCTTCCCGTCGGCTCGACGCAGACTCAGTTCGACGTCGAACACCGGCTCACCGGTGTTCATCACTTGATCAAACGGGAACTCCGCGGCGGCCATCGGGGCTCCCGTCCCATCCCTGATCTGCCATCGCGGATCGTCGTGGGAGAAGGTCGTGATTTCGTCGCGGCTCCGATCGAAGATTTCGGCCGCCCGTTCGTTCGCAAACCGGAGCTGGCCGTCCTCGTCGACGACGGTGATCCCGACGGGGCTCGTCTCGACAATCTGTTCGTTCAGCGCTCGCTCCTTACGCAGTCGGTTCTGTATCTCGCGCTGTTCGGTCACGTCGCGGACGACACAGATCATCCCACCGTCACCCGCCTGGGTGAGATAGTGGTCTTCGAGCAACCGCGTGCCGTCTTTTCGGACGCCGGTCGTTTCGCCGGACCACGATCCCGTCGCTGCCATCTCGGGGAACGCCTCCTCGTAGACAACGTCCGTTTCCTCGTCCGGATAGAGGAGCTCCCAGTGCTCGCCGATCATCTCCTCGGATTCGTAGCCGTAGATATCAGTGTAGGCCTGGTTTACGTACGTGAATCGGCCGTTTTCGTCGAGGAGACTGATCCCCTCGATTGCCGTCTCGAGGGCCTCGTAGACGCGGCGGCTCTCCCTGCGGTATCGACGTTCGTCGGTGACATCCTCGAACTCGGAGACGATACCGGTGAGCTCGCCGTCGTCGAACAGCGGCATCGCGTTCTCGGCGATCCAGACCCGTTCGCCGTCCGGGCGGCGAATGCCAAACGTCGCATCGAACACCGGCTCACCCGTTTCGCTGACGCGGTGAAACGGGAGCTGCTCGGGTGGGAGCGGCTCACCGTCGGTATCGACCAGATCCCACGCCTCGTCGCCGTGGGCCATCCGAACCAGCTCCTCACGATCCCGGCCGGTGATCTCCTCGGCGCGTTCGTTTGCAAGCGTCATCGTCCCGTCGACGTCCGCGACGATGATCCCTACGGGGCTGGCTTCGACGATCCGGTCTTTCAGCACCTCCTCCTCGCGGCGTTTGCGCTCTGTTCGGGCGTTGTCGATCGACGACGCGAGCACGTTTGCCACGCTCCGGACGAACGTCGCGTCTCTGTCGGTAAACTCGCGGTGGTCGGTCGTGTGAACGCCGAGGACTCCCCACGGGCGATCGAGCGAGCCGATGACGACGCTGATCCCGCTCGTGACGTCGTGGTCGAGCAACAGCTCCGGCCCGGAAAAGCGCCGCTCCGTGTCGAGGTCGTCGACAACGATCGGTGATTCGGTAAGCAGCGTATACCCCGCCTGAGAGTCCCGCTTCGCCGGTACTGTCGCCGATCCCACGAGACCGTCTTGCCAGCCGGTCCCCGCTCGCAGCCGAAACCGCTCGCCATCGGAGTCTAACTCGAGCACTTTGCAGTAGGGTGCATCGAGTGCGTCGCTGACGGCGACCGTCGCATCGGACAACAGCCGATCGATGTCGTCGCATTCGAGTGCTTGCTGTCCGAGCTCGGCGACTACCTCCTGTTGCCGAAGGCGCGACCGAAGCTTGCTTTCCGGCGGGTCAGAGGTTGCCATGATCAGGTGGTACGGAAGAGCCGACTGACGAATATAAAAGTGGTGCTCGGTTGAGTCGATCGAGCCGAGTGTTCGCCGAGGAACACGGTTTCGACGGGCGACCGTCCGTGGGTCGAGGCTGCGATCAGCGGGCTGGAGTTTCCCGCCGCCGGCGAGCCGGGAGACACAACCCATCCGCTCAGTCGACGAAACTCGACAGCCGGGCCGTCGTCCCGTCACGAAGATAGTCCCGGATGCGGACGCGATCCCAGCCAAGTGGGGAGACGACGCTCTCACAGGCACGAACCAGGGCCGCAGCGTAGTAGTCCGGATCGTACCGCGTCGGTTCCTCGAAGGGGAGCCGAACCCGTTCGGGGCCGCGGGCATCGTCGTCGACCACGACGTACCGGACCGACTGACCGGGGTTGCGATCGATCCCGTGACGATCGTACCGTTGCAGCGCCGCGACAGTGTGGGTCTGCTGGCGGTACGCAGCGAGGGGCTTCGAGACACGGGTCGTTAGTTCGAGGCTGGACGTGTCGACAGCACCGCGATCGAGGTTGTCGAGCCGCCGCCCGAGCACATCACAGACGGCCGCCGGTTCGCGCTCCCGGTCGAGCGTCTCAACGAACGCTCGCTGGCTCGCCGCGACGAACTCGGGGGTGTGGCGCTGGCGCAGTTCGATGCCCCGGAATTTGTACGTCCCGTCGACGCGCTTGCCGAAATATCTGGTGAGCGCGCCTGCGGGACCCGACGCGACGCCGCCGCGTTCTGCTGAGTCCGAGCCGCCAGCCCGGCTCGACCCGCGTCCGCCGCCGATCGACTCCCGCAGCGGGACGAAACAGACCCACTCGTAGCGCCCGTCGTGTTCGAGCGGGATTCCCACGTCGGCCGAAATCTCCTCGATAACCGTCTCGATCGGCGTCGGCTCGTCGGCGCGAGGGGTCACCCAGAGGCTGTCGACGATGCCGTGGACGATCCGCCACCCGGCCGCTTCGAGGCGCGCTTTTGCCGACAGCGCGATCTCGCGTGCGTAGGCGTTGATCGCCTGGTGGCACTCGATTCGGCCGTACTTGGCGTTGCGGTAGCCCTGGTAACCGAACGAGGAGACGAGCACCCACTTGATCGCCCCCGACTCCGCACGGAGCCGATCGGCGTCGGTCGCCGGTGGCTCCCCCTCCAGCCGCCGTTTGATCGCCGCCCGATCGGCGAGCACTGGTTCGAGCACCGCGGGGAGAAACCCGTCCCGGCCACAGAGTTCGTACCCCAGCTCCGGCACGGTCGACGCCTCGATCGTCGGCTCACAGCCACAGCCGACCGTCTCCGGACTCACGTTGTGCTCGCAGATGATCCGCGGATACAGCGATGCGAAGTCAATCTCGTGGACGGTTTCGTGGAAGCCGACCTCGGGCGCGAACGTGAACCCGCCCCGATCGGCTGCGTGAAGCGTCCCGACATCGGTGAACCGTTCTGGCTCCCACTTGTTCCAGGGCGCGAGGACGCCCCACTCGGTGCGGGCCAGGCGGATCTGCCGGGCCGTCAGCAACGTCCCGATGCTCCCCCAGGCGGCCTCCTGCAGTGGTCGGCCCGTCCGCTCGACCATATACCGGATCCCGCCAAGTCCCGCCTGGTTCCAGAGGAAACTGTTCGACGTATCGACGATCGCCCGCCCGGGGACACAGTACCGCGCCGGCGAGTGGCCGACCTGGCCGTAGCTCTCGTAGGTGTTCTCGCCGGCACGCTGGCTCCAACCGGGCAGTCGACCCAGGCTGAAGCTGTCGATTCCCAGCGCCGACGCACGCTCCTCGAGCAACGGAACCAGTTCGCCGTGGCTCACGACGAGCACGTCCGGATCCTGCCGATCGAGGCGCGTCCCGAGCGATCGAAGTGCCGATTCCGCATCGCCGTTCGCGTCGGCCCCACCGTCGGCGTGGCTCGACTCATCGCCGGCGATCGGCTCACCGTCGACCTGCAGCGCAGCGACGTCGCCATTGGCCAGTGCAGGCTCCGGGAGTTCGAGCCGAAGCACTCGGAGATCTCGCCCCGGTGTCGGATCGAGCCCGCGATCGAGACAGTACCGAAAGCCAGGCGCGAGATCGACGTCGTAGAGTCGAAACGTACCTGGGGCGTGACAGTCCGGTTCGTAAACGCCCCGAATTTCGCGAGCGAGCGTCCGAAGTTCGCCGACGCGATCGAGGCTGACACGCAGCAGTCGAGACCGATCGTCGACGTGGGCGTCGTGGAGATCGGTCGCCCACCGTTCGCGCCCCGTCGCAGCCACTTTCGGGTCGGAGTCGAGTCGATCCTGCAGGGCCGCGAGTGCATCGGGAGCGCCGTCGACGAACAGCGATGGCATGTAGTCGGTGACGACAGTGGGTTCGGCACCCGTCTCCGTGAGCTGCCACTGGCGGACAGTCCCGCCGTCGAACTCGAACGTGTAGGGACTCATTTCTCGCCCCATCCGTCGCTGTCGCGATCGGTGTCCCCACTGACGTCGTCGAGTTCCGCTCGGAGCCGCCGCAGTTCGACCTCGTGAGCGAGCAACACCGACAGCACGACCGCTCGCTCGGGGACCGGCGGATTGACGTAGCCCGCCGCGTCGGCGAACGACCGAGCCCGATCGAAGAGCCGGTCGAAATCGTCCTGGTACTCCCGGCGCAACGCCCGCCGCATAGGCCCCCAGTCGGCTTCGAGCTGCCGGATCGCATCCCGGTAGGTGGGGTTCGTTCGCCCCATCAGGGAGTCACCTCGAGGAGTCCGCGATCGTGGGCGACGACGGGGTCGATCGCGTCGACGGCACCACAGCACTCGACCCAGTAAGGGATCGTCGTCTGCCAGTAGTCGCCGTGCCAGTAGCCCTCGGTCACTGTGTCGCCGTCATCCGATTCGAACCGGACTCCTTCACGCGTGCGGACACAGTCGATCGTGGTCCCGGCGTCGAGTTCGATTCGATCGGGGGCGTCGTCGTTCGCACTCGTCACCAGGACGGGGCAGTCGAGCACCTGTCCGAGCTCGGCCAGCGTCGCCAGGCTCGCGGCGAACAACCGATCGCGTTCCCACTCGGCCACGTCGGCATCCCGGTAGAGCGCCGCGACGTTCGGCGCGACGAGTAACTCGGTGTCGGGAGCCGCTTGCCGTGTCACTGCCCGGACCAGCGAGTGGTGCTGGTAGGCCGTAAACGCCCGTGCAACCTGCAAGTCATCGAGCGCTCGTGGCTGGGGAGCGCGATCGTACAGGACGTGCGTCGCGGCCGTGTTTCGCGCATCGATCCAGTAGGCCGACCCGTCCGTTTCGGACAGTCGATCGCAAACGATCTGGTGGACGATCGTCGATCGAGTTGAGGCGACGCGAAGGAGCGTCAGCCCCGGGTCGAGTTCGAGCTGGTGCATACACGGCGGGTCATCCGCTTCGCGCATAAGCAACGGAGCACCGTTTCCGATTTCCGATTTGCCGATCGTCCCGGCCTCTATCCCCGTTCGAGCCCCGTTACTGATCGAACTAGCCATTCCGAAAGGAGACGCGCCGCACGTGTCACGAGACCGATCCGGTCGTAGAGACGCAACTGACAGACACCGATCGCCGATCGGCTACGCTGTTCCGCTTCCGGTGTCGCCATCTTCGACGAGCCGGTAGGTGCGACCACGGCGCTTTCCGTCGGCTTCGATCAGATCGTAGTGGACCATCTTCGTCAGATAGTTTCGCAGCGTCCGCTTGGTCTTTGGATCCGAAACCTGCTGCTCGTAGGCCGCATAGAGCTCGCCGGGCTCGATCTCGCCCGCCTCGGCGATCACGTCGTAGAGGACGCGCTGGTGTTCGATCAGCCCCTCGACGGTCTTGCGGCGGATGGCCGTCCGGGCGTCCGGGATCGCTGCCTCGATTATCTCGTCGGTGAGCGTCTCACGGCCCTCGCGGTCTGCACGGCGGGCAGCCGATCGGAGGATCCCGATACCGACACGAGCGTCGCCGGAAGCCGCGTCGGCGATCGTCCGGAGCCCGGACTCGTCGATCGAACCCGGTTCGAGCCCTTGACTCGCCCGGCCGGCGAGGATCGCGACGAGTTCGTCCGTCCCGTAGCGGTCGAACTGGACCCTGGTGCCGGCCCGGAGCCGCGATCGGACTCGATCGTCGAAGCTGGCGAACAGCTCCTCCTCGCGGTTGGCGATCAACACGAGCGAGACGTGGGGGAGCCGATGGAGGTCATAGAGTGCAGCCGTCTCCTCTAGCTGGTCGCCCTCGTCTAAGATCGCGACGATCGGCCGGTCGGTTGCATCGGCCAGCCGTCCGAACAGTTCGTCTTTCGGTGTCGATCGGTGGACGTCGATCGCTCGATCGATCGCATCGAGCACGCTGTAGAGGACGCGAAAGCGAGTATACTCCTGCCAACAATTAACGTAGGCGACCGCAGTCGACGGCTCCTGTTCGCGCAGCTGAGAGAGCGTATACCGGGCGATGCAGGTCTTGCCGACGCCGGTCGGGCCGAACAGAAACGCCGGATCGGGGCGACGGCCGTACAGCAGCGGCTCTAAGGCTTCAGAGAGGAGGTTCACCTCGTCGTGGCGGTGGGCTACTTCGCTCGGAACGAAGTCTTCGCGCAAGACGCGTCCGTCGACGATCACGACAGTCTGTTTCGACTGGATGCTTGTAAACTACAGCGGGTCCGTTCCGAAAGTTCCGAAACCAGGATCGATCCAGCGAACTGGTGGACCGAACACCGATCGACGGAGCAGGGAGCCACGCTGACCTCGTGTGGCGATTGTATATCGCAGTATAGGATTTATTGGAGGGGCAGGACGGATCGCAGACGAGTCCGCCCGCTCGTTACGATCGGACTATTCAATCGCCCGATCGGCAGTCAGACCGCCGCTGGTCAGTGCCACGCCGTGAATCTGGTGGTCGAATGGGGTGATCCGATCGAGGAGTCCGAGGTCGACGGCGATGTTTCCACGTGTGGCGCCACCATCCCCGGATCAGCGATACGCATTCGACCGCCAAGTTCCGCAGTGGTCTGTCCTGTCAGGAGCACACTGAAGCGAGATGGGCGGAATCACCACCGTATTCGAGGGCTGGAACGCGATTAGGACTCCAGCAGGCATCGATCGAGTCGTGTTCGATCGGACGAGACACAACACCGCGTCCGCCATCGGGACGATCGATCGTGGGTGTGGAAGCGGAAACACCGCCCACGAACCAAGGGGAACCGACATCGGAACGTGGGTCCGCCAGCACAGCTCTGAGGCCGATCGAACCACGTCCGGAGCACCGCGAGCAGGGCGATCAGCGAGAATCTCTCTGGTGACAGAACCCACACCGGGATGCCCCATCACGTACCTGTACACGTTACGCACCGCACCCATCACACGTCCCAAGACGAGTCGGTTGGCCGGCGGATCCGGATCGGTGAGATGCTGCGGCACGGATCGAGGAGACGCCAGGCGCGGACCGGTGAGATGTTGCGGCGCGAATCGATCGGTACCGGGTACCGGTAGTGTTCGACGTCAACTGCCGACGCGTCGACAGCACGCAGCTGCGATCGCCCGCTCTCGGCGTCGCGTTCCGGAACGGCCCCAGGTGCGGACAGTGCTGCACAGTTCGCCAGGCCTCGAAATCCGCCGCGTACACGAGTCGAAACGAGAGTACGGTGGTCTGAAATCCCATCGATCGCCGGCATATAAATCACATGCTGCGATAGCAAACCTGCCGATCGACGAAAGCGGGCGCTCATAGCCTGAACCAGTAGACAGGCCGGGACAGAGCTCCCGCCAAAGACAGGGCGGTACTCATTTATCCGTCCCGTTCGAGTTGCCGCCAATGACGCTCCCAGTCGAGATACTGCTCGGGCTCTATCTCGGGCTGCTGACCGGCATCGTTCCCGCGTTCGTCGCCGGGTCACTGGGGTTCATCGTCCGGTACTTCAGCGGTGTCACCCTCCCCGGGTTCGGTGTCGTCGTGCTCGCACTGTCGATCGCCAGCGTACAGGGTGGTCTGCTGGGACTCATCGAACCCGACATCGCCCAGTCACCGCGGCTACTCGTCGCGGTTCTCGTCATCCTCATGCTCGCACTGTACGCACACAACCAGGGTGACAAACTCGGTGCCAGCCTTCCCCGGCGGCTCTCGCTGACCAGCATTCGCCAGCGAACGCTCTCGGCCGACGTCGTCGAACTGGTCGGGAACGTCGGCCAGGTCACGGTACGCCCAACCGGTGAGATCCGCGATATGGAAGGCTATCCGGCGCTTCCGGCCGATCTTCGGGAGACACTCAAAACCGGATCGTGGAAGCTCCCTGCTGACATTCCGCTGTCGGAACTGGAGAGCCGTCTCGAGGAACGCCTCCGGACCGAACACGACCTCGCGGACGTCGACGTCACGATCGACGAACAGGGCCGGGCGACGATCGCTGCAGCGCCGCCGTCTGGAAGCCTCTCACGGCGCGTCCCGATGGGGAAGCGAGCAGTGTCGCTATCGACGCTCGTCCCGACGGGACTGGCACGCGGCGACAACGTGACCATCCGGACGGCCGAACGATCGATTGCCGGGACCGTGCTGAGCGCCCGAACGGACATGGACGAAGAGAGCGCGACAACCACCGACGACTCGGAGACCGACGAGACGGCGCTTTCGGATGGCGGCACAGAACCAATCGCTGGCTCACCGGGAGGCGGGAGAGTCAGCGCCAGTAGTGGTGGCGTCGGCCGCGTTACCGTCGCCGTCTTCCGGCGAGATGTCGAACCGCTCCTGGCGGCGACGAAGCCACGGCTCGTCGTTCGATCGCGCGGAACGAACCGTGAGTTCGAGGCGTTTGCGATGGTCAAGCGAGCCGGATACGCGATCCGTCGTGCCACTGTCGGGACAGCCGGTGCGCTCGACGAGGCGCTCTCGGCGACGGACGTAACGGTTCTCGCAGTGCGACGACAGGGAAGCGAAACCGGCGGCCGGCGACACGGCTGGGTGTTCGGTCCCGGCATCGAACGCTCGCTGGCAGCCGGTGACGAGGTGTTCATCGCGGGACCGGAGTCCGCTGCGGACGGGTTCGTGGAGGCGATCGCTCGATGACCGGGGTCCAGCCGGGGGCCGATCGCTGTCGAGGTCACGATGCAACGATTGCCGTCGCAGCCGCGGGTTGCAAGGGTGACGCCTCATGATGGGGATCGTCGCCCAGACGATCGCCCCCGAGCAGGTACTCGACGTGCTCGTTCGACTCCTCGGGTTCGCTGCTCTCGCGGGCGGAACGGCGGCCGGTGCGGCGGCCACCTTTCGCTGGTACAGTGCCGAAGAACTCCCAGAGGGGGTGGCGATCCTGGTCGGCGTCTCTACGGTCGCCATCTGGCTGAACACCAAAACGGCACTCCAGGACGCGATTATCGGAACGACGCCGCTGCTCGACCCTGCGACAGCGATCTACACGGTCGCCGCCTTCGTCGTGAGCGCAATCACGGCCGATGGCGGCCGACGCGTCGGCGACTACATCGCACAGGACGTGTTCGCGATCTCGACACCACGATCGATCGACGACGTGAGCCAGCTCGTCCGATCGGCCGGCCGAGTCATCACCGTCGAACTGCCCACTGAAATCGACGACGTAGAGGGGTACGACCCTGTCGACGAGATCACGAAAGAAGAGCTCGCCGGCGAGACGTTCCTCTTCCCGCGACGCCTCACCCGCGAGCAGCTCAGAGACCGGCTCGTCGATCGGCTCCAGCGCGACCACGGCGTCGGCCACATCGACGTCGAGTTCGCCGCCGACGGCTCGATCGACTACCTCGCACTCGGCAGCCGTCCGGCTGGGATCGGGCCGACACTCGCACCGGGGACCGTCGGTATCGCACTCCGTGGTGACCCAGCAGCCGACGCGAGTCCCGGTGACGCCGTCCGGCTGTGGCGTCGCGACGGCGACAGCATCCGGCGTGTCACCCGCGGTGAGCTCCGCGGCACCGCCGACGACGTGGTGACGCTCGCCATCGATGCCGCCGACGCGGCGAGAATCGAGTCGGACGGCGACTATCGGCTCGTGACCCTCCCCGACAACCCCGGGGCAGAACGTGATCTCGTCTCCTTGCTTCGGGCCGCTGACGAGACCGTGACAACGCTTCCGATCGAGACCGGTGACCCACTCAGCGGATCGACTGTCGGGTCGTTGCCGGTCCTCGTGCTCGCGATCGATCGGGAGCCCAGTCCGATCGCACTACCGGCACCGGAGACGACGCTCGACGCGGGCGATGTCGTCTATGTGCTGGCTCGGCCGGATGCCTTGCGGCGGCTGACCGCCGACTCGGCTGGGATGGCGGAGACGGGCAGTGGATCGACCGACCCTGGTGAGCCCGACAGCCCTCGATCGGAGCGGTAGCTACTTGAGTTCGGCCCCGATAGCGCCATCTATGTCCACGGACTGGAAACTGTTTGCCGATCTCGCCGAACAGGCGGGCGAGAAACACGTCACCGTCGAGGCCGGTACCGGCGACACCGTCGGCGACGCGTTCGAGGAACTGCTCGCGACCGCTCCCGGACTGGAAGACCGCGTTCTCGAAGATGGTGAGCTTCGATCGCAGATCAACATTCTTCGGAACGGGACGAACGTTTTAGTCGAGGAAGACGGTCTGGAGACGGAACTCGACGAGGGTGACGAACTGGCACTGTTCCCCCCGGTTAGCGGTGGGTGACGGATTCACCGCTGCGTAGAGCGAGCGTTCGGAATCGCCCGTATCTGCGGCAGGGAGACACTACCGCGTGATGTTTTTGCTCTCAGAGAACGGCGCTCGACTATGAGCGATGCGGACCTCACGGAGACCGATCGCCGATTTCTCAAGCGGTTCGTTCCGATCGCGGCGTTCATCGGTGGGCTCTGTTGTTTCACGCCTGTCGCCGTCGTTCTGCTTGGGATTGGCTCGGTCAGCTACGCAATATCACTGACCGATCTTCTATACTACCAGTACGCGTGGGCGTTCAGACTGGCCGGGTTGACCGTGCTGTTGAGCGCGTTCGTCGTCCATCTCTACACGCACGAAGGGGTGTGCAGTGTCGACGCGGCGGTTCGGCGATGGAACCGGATCCTCAACCTGCTCGCTGTGACCGTCTCTCTTGGGGTGTTCGCCTACGTGATCTGGCTCTACGTCGTCGTCGAGATCGTCGGGCTACTGCTCGGGATCTGGTAGACCGCTTCCCGTCACGGTGGCCTCGACGCAGGCGTTCGTCGGCAACGCACACGCGTTCGAGCGTTCGGGCCGCTCTCGATCGCTGACTGAGACGGTCACCGGCTCGCAGTGAGATCGATCCCGAGGACGAAATCCGACGCCTCGGAGAGTTCAACCCCAGCAGCAGCGGCGTCACTGACGTCGTCGACCGTCTCGGGAATCAGCACACGGGTCCGATCGACCCCCAGTTCGGCTGCATCACGTGCGATCGCGCTGAACAGCGAGCGAGCCGAATCGACGTCCGCCCAGACACCGACGCCGTACTCGGCCCAGCTCTGTTTCTCACCGTCGTCGCTCTCTCTATCGTACGTTCGGTTTCGGTACGCTGCACCCGCGAGACCGTCGTGGGTGTCGACAGCAAACACCGCCGTTTCGTCGGCGAACCGCTCGAAGTCCGCCCGCGTAAGCTCACGCAGGGCCCACGTCTCCTCAGGTGTAAGACCGAGGCCGTCGAGATGAACACGCCCATCGCTGTGGGTCCAGTACCGCCACGCTGCTGCGGGGTCGGTCGTGACCGTGTGGGACGCCGCCGTCGAGGTCGTCGCTGCGGCGTCAGCCCCCGGATGCAGCTCGGGCTCAGGATGGGCCCACCGGAACGCTGTCACCGGCTCGTACCCGCCACCCCGGGCGGCTCCGAGACCAGTCGTGTTCCACGAAAAGACCATGATCCGGGCGACGATCGCGCCCCGATCGCGGGCCCAGGCGAAACAGGCCTCGTTCAACTGCTGGCTGACGCCGCGTCGCCGGTAGTCGGGATCGACGCGCATGCCCTGAATCCACGCCTCGTCTGACGAGAGCATCACGGCCTGGACGATCCCGACGACACCGTCGTCGACTTCCGCGACGAACGTCTTCTTCGGCTCATCGTCGTCTTCGATCCACTCGTGGTAGATTCCGGGAATGTAGTCGCCACCCCGATCGGTCCAGAGATCGCTCGTGAACGCGGCGACGGCGTCGTAATCGTCGTGAGTCGCCTGGCGAACGTTCATATCCGTACCCGTTGCACCGCAGGCGAGGAATAGCTACTGTCTGCACGCAGTTCAGAGCCGGTGTCGTCGCGATCGACGCACTCGTCTGTCGGCGAGGCCGCTCACTCCCAGGGAACCGATCGCTCCTGCAGTTCGCCCGCAAGCGACGTGCTCATCGCCTCCGTGACGTCCTCGGCATGTTCGAGTGCCCACATCAGCTTGACTTTCGCGGTGCCAGGAAGGGTGTCGCCGGCCTCGATCACACCTGCGTCGAGGAGGTCCCGGCCCGTATCATACACCCGATCGCAGACCCGACCTTCGAGACATTGGCTGGTCATGACGACCGTCGTGCCGTCTTCGATCAACTCCTCGATTCGCGGGATGAGATCCGTATGGACGTGGCCGAGTCCAGTGCCTTCGATTACCAGTCCTGCCGACCCCTCGACGACGTCGAGGAAGGCTGGATCCATTCCCGGCGTGAACTTCAGCAGTTCGACGTCGCTTTCGAGTGCCGATTCGATCGCGAGGTCGGCCTCGCCACGTTGCTGGTAGTCCCGCCGAAACTCGATCGTCTCGCTGTCGTAGTGGACGTCACCAAGTGGCTTTGCACCGATCGTCTCGAACGCGTCTCGCCGTGAGGTGTGATTCTTGCGAACCCGCGTGCCACGGTGGAGCGCACAGCGATCGTCGCTCTCGGTGGCGTGCATACAGACCAGTACCTCCGCACAGTCGCTCTTGGCGGCTTCGACGGCCGAGACGGCGTTCATCACGTTGTCAGAGGAGGGGCGATCGGCCGAGCGCTGGCTGCCCGTAAAGACGATCGGAACGGGTGTCTCGAGCACAAACGAGAGGACCGACGCGGAGTACTGCATCGTGTCAGTGCCATGCATGACGACGACGCCGTCGGCGCCGGCTTCGATCTCTTCGTGGACCGCCGTTGCGAGCTCCTGCCAGATAGCTGGATCCATGTTCTCTGACAAGATGTTGGCGACGACCCGTCCCCGATAGTTCGCACGACCCGCGAGGTCCGGTACCGCACGCAGGACATCCTCTGCGTCGAACTGTGCCGTGACGGCACCGGTTCGGTAGTCGACGGTCGACGCGATCGTCCCGCCAGTGGAAATGAGCGAGATCGTCGGCAGCTCGTCGTCGAACTCGACGGTCGATCCGCTCTCGTCGGTGCTCGAACCGTCGATCTCGTAGACGTCTTCCTCGATGACAGAGACGTCCGCAGCGGTCCGATCGACGCCGACGTTGTAGCCGCCCTCGAGTTTGACGACGAGGTGGTTGTCCGTGCTGGAGGGGAGCAACACGCCTTCGTACGTCCGATCTGCGCGGTCGACGCGGACGCGATCGCCTGGATTCATGCGTTGGCGTTGCGCCGCGGTGGACTTGAAGGCACGCTTTCATCGTCGGTGAAGAGTCACCGACGCTGGAGCTGAGACGGCGTCTATGATCGACCCGCAGGACACGCGTCTCGGCGGCGAGTGTGAGTCCGTCGGCGATCACCAGCTGCGCGGCTCCGCTCCCGATCGCTGTCACGCCGATTCCCACCGGACACCCGTTCGGCTCGGATACGGTCCCCCTTGCGCTACCCAAATAACCCAACGAGAACCAGCCCCAACCCGGTCAACAGGAGAATCCCGGCGATCAGCGCCGTCAGAAACCGAACCGATGCCAGCGCATCCTTGGCCAGATCGAGCCGTGGATAGAGCCGTCGACTGATCGCTAGTAGCCCTATCCCAAGTAGGATCGAAACCCCCCCAAACACGATCAACTCGGTGCTCACTGTCTGCAGCTATCACTCCGGATGTAAAAAAGCCGGTCCCGCCGTTCACACAGTGGAACTGCGTGGTCAGCCGGTAGGTAGCCCTGCAGCGATACGGAACGCAACGCCGGCCAAAACGCCATAGAGAGTGACCACAGCGCCGATCAGAGCGCCACAGAAAGCGAACGCAGCGCCGATCAGGCAGAACAGATCGGTCATCAGCGTGGATGCGTGGGCTCCGTAGGTCGTGTGCTGTCCGAGATGTAGTGGCCCTAGGGATGGGTTACTCTCGTGGGGAAAGGCCCATGCCGGTCGCGCTCCTCATATCGAACTATGAGCGATCGCTCGGACGAGCTCACTGAATCCCGCGAGGAGCCACCTCGATCGACCGACGACCTCCTCGCTGAGACGGACGACATGCTGTCCGGATCGGGTCTCGACGCGGATGGATCGTCCGAGTTGACGAACCAGCGAGACCCAGCCCTCGACGACGAACCCGCGGAGACCGACTCGTGGTGGCGGTCGAGCGAGTCTGACCCGACCGAGACGACCGAAGACACCACAGAAAGCGACTCGTCCCGGCTGTCCGGACTCTCCCCCTCGATGGCGCTCGGCGAGTACTTTTCGCCGAAAGCGTTTCTCACGCTCGTGCTCACGATCGGTGCTGGGCTCCTGGCCGGACAGGCGCTGCTCCCGGTCGGTGGCCGCATCGCTGGCATGGTCGGCGTCGCGTTCGCGATCGGGCTGGCGACGTCGAAACGGCGCTACCTCGAGATGACAGCCGCAGGCGTGTTCGTCGGTGGCGCGGCTGCGCTGGTCAACCACGCAATTCTCGCAATCGCTGGCTCAGGGCAGACGATCGTTGCGATCGGAGCGGCCGCAGGACTGGTCGCCTGTGTCGGCAGTTACTACTTCGGCCGCGATCTGCGCGATGGACTGCTCCGTGACGTCGAGTGAGTGCCGGCGATCGCGACCCCGATCGATTCAGCAGCGCCACTGAGAGGTGGACAGTCACGCGGTATATATACTGCTCGGCACTTACACTAACAGGTGTTCGAGGAGATCGCTGCCACAGTGTTGGTGCTCGTCGATCGGTATGGGGTCTCCGTGCTTTTCATTGCGTTCGCCCTCGAAGGTGCTGTGATCGGAAAACTGATTCCGACCCGAGCGCTGTTCGTCGGCCTCGTGATCGCAACCGGACTGACACTGCAGTCGGCCGTCTCGATCGCGGTAGTTGCCGTCGCGGGTGCAACGGTCGGCCAGGTGCTGTTGTTTGTGGCGGTGCGACGATTGTCGTTCGACCCGATGGAGAACAATCACATCCCGGTTTCCAACGCCCAGGTGACTCGTGCTGACGGCTGGCTCGATCGATGGGGGCCAGTTTCGGTCACGATCACCAACGCGTTACCGATCGTCAGGGGGACGATGACGGTGCCGTCTGCACTCACGCGGGTTTCCGGCCGCAGATTCGTCACGTACTCAGTTGTCGGTACGTCGTTCTATACGATTCTTCTGGTGGCCGTCGCCGGCGGGATGGGCGGACTTCTTCCCGCCGAACTCGCGTTCGACGTGAGCGTAGAGATGATCTAAGCAGCGAGAGCGACGCGTCTCGGTCGCAACCGATCGGGACGTGATCCAGTATCGATCGCGACCGAGAGACCTGTGGCTTCTCGCTTGGATAGCGACGCTAGTCCTGCCAGATCAGTCCTGATCGGCTTCCTGGGGTCGCCCCGTCGACAGCTCCCAGCCGCGTTCGGTTCGGCGCACAACGCCGTTGTCGGCCATCACTTCGAGCAGTTCGGCGACGACCTCGCGGGGGGCGTCGATCGCTTCACTGAGTTCGCCGACGGATTTGGGATCCGATCGAATGCTCGCGAGCAGGTCGGCATAAATGCGGCTTTCCGGACCCGCACCGACGGCCTCGGAGATTTCATCGAGGACGTCACAGAGGCGCCCCTGAACCCACCGCTGGGCGAGCGACAGCTCGTTTTCGAGCTGTTCGAGATCCTCAAGGGCGACGAGGAGATCGTCGAGTCCGTCCGTTTCGTCCCACGAGACGTCCAGCGAGAGGTGCCGGCAGGTCGTGATATCAAAACTGCTGTTTGCAGGATAGGCACTCTTGCTCGCGTAGCCGTACGGCGAGACGTTCACTTCGAGTCTGACGTTTCGAGCGATATGGAAGTATTTCCGTCGCTGGTCGTCGACGCGGCTCTCGATCACGCCCGCCTCCTCGAGTTTTCGGAGGTGTTCGATGACAGCCTTGGGACTCACGCCGATATACTCCGAGATCTCAGTGACATAACAGGGTTTCCGGGCCAACAACCGGAGAATACGTCTCCGGTTTTCGTTCCCGAGCAAATCGAGCAACGCGGCGGAGTCCATCGGACGAACGTAAACGGCCAGCGGTGAAAAGCGTGTCTTCTCGATCGACGCCAGCGCAAGTGCGATCGACGCCGGGTCGTCTCGGCACCGACATCTGGTGTACCGCGATCGCGATCGCCAGTCCCAGAACTCGTTTCAGGAATCGTCGTCAGTATCGTCCGATTTCGAGTCGTCGTCTCCGTCGTCATCGGACTCTGTCTCGGTGTCGTCTCCGTCGTCGTCTGACTCCGTCTTGGTGTCGTCCCCGCCATCATCGGACTCTGCCTTGGTGTCGTCTCCGTCGTCGTCCGACTCCGTCTCGGTGTCGTCCGACTCCGTCTCGGTGTCGTCCGACTCTGTCTCAGTTTCGTCTCCGTCGTCATCCGATTCTGTCTCAATGTCGTCCTCGTCGTCCAACTCTTCCTCAGTGCCCTCTCCGTCGTCCAACTCTTCCTCAGTGTCCTCTTCGTTGTCGGCTTTCGACGCTGTCTCGGTGTCCGTTTGCAGCGTGTCGCTCCCGTTGGACTTTGGCTCGATGTCGTCTGGTTGGCCGCCCTCTCCATCGGAGCCGTCCACTGCGTCGGTATCCTGAGCAGAGAGCCCAGGTTGGAGGTGTTCGTTCTGAGAGTGGTCATCGCCGTCGTCTATCGCTCCGGTCTCATCGAGTGGTCCCTGACCAAACGCCCGATCGTGGCCAGCGATTCCCTGAGCAGTTGCAGCGATCTCCGGCCCGGCAAGCTCCGAGGCGTTCTCCTGTAGCGTCTCGAGTCGCTCGTTGTCGACGCCAGCGTCGGCAGCTCGATGTTTGGTTCGCTCGATCGAGCGATCGAGTGCGTTGATCTCGACCGTTAGCCTCACCATTCGAGCCTGGTACTGCCCGTTGGAGAGTTCGTCGTTCGACTCCTGGAGCACCTCACGTTCCTCCTCGAGTTCAGCAAACGTCGTTTCGAGATCCGCGGTCCGGTCCGCGACGAGTTCAGCCTGGCTCTCGTCGTCGGCGTTCTCGTAGGCCGATTCGAACATTCCTGCTTCGACTTCGTTTTTCGTGTCTGCTGCACTCGCCTGCATAAACGTCGAGACAGTCGTGTCTTGCTCCTCGTCGTCGCCTGACTCGTCAGTAGCGAACGTCCCCATGACGGCCCCACTCGCCACAGGAGCGATCGTCAGCCCGGCGATCGCGACGATCGCGAGCAGCACAACCCCCCGTCTGGAACTCATTGTTGTCTAACAGGAACCCAATATCGTAAAAAGCTAAACCTTCGTTCGAACCGTTCACTCGGTACCCTCGACGGCTGACAATCCGTTGGAGCGTTTAAAATCGCAGCAGTTCCCGTCGATCGACTGCTCTCGGACGGTGTGCCGCCTGGTACCGTTCATCGACCAGGGCTGGTGGCAGGTACAGACAGTCGTTGAGGCCACACTGCTGTTGAACAGTTGAAGACACCCGATTGAACGGTTTTCTCACGGGACACTCAGCCCGTGGCTCCCGCCGGTCAGTGCTTGCAATTCGAGGCGACGTTGTGAGGACAGACAGCGACTCGGCAGGGACACCGAGAACCGATCGGCCACAACGATCGGTTCAATCGCCCCGATACGATCTTCGAGACCGTTTCGGGACCGTTCAAGGAGTTATTGATAGGAACTGTTGTATTCACGTACGATCGATCGCCGCCCCAGAAGACTGGTGCTCTCGATCGTGAGCGCCCGTCGATCTGAATCTGACGACGTCTTCGAGAGCCACTGTTCTGCCAACAGTTATGTTGGTCCAGCCCATGTCATAACATGACATGTTCGAGGTGTTCTCGCGGAGCTACTATCTTGGACGACTCTACGTGACCCCAGTCGACGGCGAACACGCACTCATGCACCGCGACCAGCACGAGCAAATCAACGAGGAAGTGTACGCGACGGGGACTGGCCTGGAACGACTCGATGCGCCGCTCGTCATGAAACTCGAGTCACACCATTTCCCGGTTCACGGCGACGACGCCGTCCCGGCAAACACGCTGGCGCTTCCCGAATCGTTGCTCGAAGGAACCGAGATTCGGAATCCACCGTCGCTCCGAGAAGTGTTTCTCGCCCGTCGTGAGCGTGCAAAGCAGTTACTCGGGTTTGTGGGTGGACAGACATCTCAACCGGACCACGACGAGTATCCCGGCGCCGGAACCTAAAAGTAGTCGCGCTTCGCGTGTTCCGCCAGATGCTCGATGAGTTGCTCGGCCGTGCCTCGTTGAAAGCGCGTATCGACGACCTAGAGGAAGCAAACGAGCGATTGCGAAAGCGGTACGAGGCAGAATCCGATCGCCGAGCCGACGCCGTAACCGCCAGACAGGACGCCGAGGCGGAGCTGAACCGACTGGAAGACCGCATCGCACAACTCGAGGGAGAGCTCGACCGCGTCGAGGAGGACGACGACGGTCCAACTGTTCGTCACCGTGAGCAACTCCGGGGCAGCCGACTCACGAGCGTCCTCGATCGACTCGAATCCGTCCGGACGGAGCCGGAGGGTGCGCTGACCGTGCCGATCGACGACGAGATTCCGGCTGCCGTCCGGAACGATCTCAGTGACGTCCTCGGCGATCGAATCGCACTGGTCGACGACGCCACGCCCTGTCTCTGTTGCGTCGACGACACCAGTCTCGTCTCGGTGACGCTCGAACCACCCGTCCAGCCCGACCGCGAGCCGCAGTGGGCCGATCGGTTCGGAATCGAGCGTGAGTGGTTTCTGCCGACCGGCCGGTATACGCTCGCCGTCGTCCGAGCCGATCTGTTCGCAGTCGGCGTCTACCAGGGTGAGGACCGAATCGAGGAACGCGGCTTCGAGAGCGACGTCAAGGGGAGCCACTCGAAAGGCGGGTTCTCACAGGCCCGGTTCGAGCGCATCCGCGACGAACAGATCGACACTCACCTCGATCGCTGTCGAGAAGCACTCACAGCGTACGGAACCGATCGACTGTATCTCGTCGGCCAGCGCGGCGTCGTCGAAACGCTCGCCGAAGAGGCAGACCTCGAGCCGACGGCGACGGCAGCCGTCGACGCGACGGGGAAGCCGATCGCGGCGCTCGAGGACGCCCATCGCTCCTTCTGGACGACGGAGCTTCGAGTTATCTAACGGCGAGGAGATCGAACAGATAGGCGATCGATGGTGCTGTCGTGAACGCGTCGGTCGGTGCTGTCGTGAACGCGCCGGTCGGTTCCGATGCGGTCAGTTGGGAAATCGGGAAACGGTTCAGTATTAAATAATGGCTCCCATAGCCACGGATATGCGCGTCGCAATTCTGGCCCACGAGATGTTCCCCGACCGAGCCAAGACAGCCCTTGGAGTGCTTCGCTACGGCGACCACGATGTCGTCGCCGTACTCGATCGCGAAACTGCCGGCAGCCGTGTCGCTGACTTCGTCCCTGACGTTCAGGACGCTCCGATCGTCGAGGGGATGGACGCCCTTTCGTCCGAAGCGGTCGATACGCTGCTGATCGGCATCGCCCCGATCGGCGGCGGCTTCGACGAAAGCTGGCGCGAGGACGTCCGGACGGCGATCGAGGGCGGCTGTGACATCGTCTCCGGACTCCACTACTTCCTGAGCGAGGACGAGGAGTTCGCGAGTCTCGCGGCCGAGCACGACTGCGAACTGCGGGACGTCCGCAAGCCATCAGACGATCTGACTGTCGCAGCGGGCGTCGCCGGCGAGGTCGACGCCGAGATCATTCTCACCGTCGGCACCGATTGTTCGGTCGGCAAGATGACGACGACGATGAGGCTTGCCCGTGATGCTCGCGAGTTGGGCCACGACGCCGCCGTCATTCCAACCGGCCAGACTGGAATCATGATCGAGGGCTGGGGCAATCCGATCGATCGGGTCGTCTCGGATTTCACGGCAGGGGCCGTCGAAGAGATGATCCTCGAAAAAGGCGACGAGCACGATTACCTCTTCGTCGAAGGACAGGGGAGTATCGTCCACCCCGCCTACTCGGCCGTCACCTGCGGGATCCTCCACGGTGCGATGCCCGACAAACTGGTGCTCTGTCACGCCGCCGGCAGGGACGCGATCCACGGCTACGAGTCGTTCCCGCTCCCGCCGATCGGCAGCTACGTCGATCTCTACGAGAATCTCTCCGAACCGGTCTCCGAGGCACCGGTCGTCGCCGGCGCGCTCAACACTGCCGACGTCACGGAGGCCGAAGCACGCCAGGCCGTCGACGGGTACGCCGAGGCACTCGGGACCCCCGCGACGGACGTTATTCGGTTTGACACCGACGACATCTTGGAGGTCCTCCTAGAATGAGTCTCGAAACGTCGTTCGAGCGCCACTCGCTGCCGCTCGAGGACCCCTTTATGATCGCCGGCGAGCGGACGACAGTTGAACAAGACGTGATCACCGTTCGGATCGCCGACGGCGACGGAACGATCGGTGTCGGCGGGGCCGCCCCGGCCGCTCACTACGGCGAAACCGTCGACACCGCAATGGCCGTCCTTCCGGAGCTGCTCGCGGTGGTCGAGGACGTCGGTGACCCACATCAGCTCGATCGGATCGAACGACGGCTTCGCGAGACAGTCCGGCAGAATCCGGCGGCCCGAACGGCCGTCAGCATCGCGCTCCACGACCTCGTCACGAAACGGCTCGACGTGCCACTCTATCGCTACTGGGGGCTCGATCCGAGCGAGACGCTCGACACGTCGTACACGATCGGCCTCGACGAGACCGAACGGATGCGCGAGAAGGCGGAGCTGGCCGTCGATCGCGGCTTCGGAACGCTGAAACTCAAACTCGGAACCGATCGCGACATCGAAATCGTCCGCACGATTCGATCGGCAGCTCCCGACGCTCGCCTGTTCGTCGACGCGAACGAGGCCTGGACGCCCCGTCAGGCGGTCGACCGGATCGATCGACTCACCGAGTTCGATCTCGCGTTCGTCGAACAGCCCGTGCCAGCCGAGGATCCGGAGGGCCTTCGCTTCGTCTACGAACGGTCGGCGCTGCCGATCGCCGCCGACGAATCCTGTATCACGCTGTCAGACATTCCACAGATCGCCGACCGGTGTGATATCGCGAACCTGAAACTCATGAAGTGTGGCGGCCTGCGGGAGGCAATGCGGATGATCCACACCGCACGCGCACACGGACTCCAGGTGATGTGTGGCTGCATGACCGAATCCAACGCCTCGATCGCGGCGGCCTGTCACCTCGCCCCGCTGCTCGACTACGCTGACCTCGACGGCTCGCTGCTGCTGGCCGACGATTCGTACGACGGCGTTCCAGTGGTCGACGGGACGATCGAACTCGACCAGCTCGATCGGTCGGGAACTGGTGCCCTCATGCGTTGAGAGAAGGTACCGACAGCGCGAGTCGACGTCGAACGGTCTCGGACTGTTCTCCCGACACCGAAACCGGACCGAGTTTCGCCGATCGAGGTATAAACAGTAGAGAGCGAACCTCTAGAGCCAATGCTAACGGTGGTTTACGGATGTGGCGTTCGTATCGCTAACTGACATGCAAGACGGGAACGATTCGTCGCGACTCACCCGCCGAACGGTGCTGAAGGGAGTCGCTGGTACAGGTGCAGTAACAGGCATGGGGACTGTCCAGGCAGACGAAACCGATCGTGAGCCGAGCGCACGCCGGTTGGGGCGCTGTCCGGACGCGACGCTGGAACCGAGTCACGGCTACTGCGCGGGGGCAAGCTTAGACGGGTGTGCCGACGACCACGAGGTAACGATCGAGTTGCGCGAGGCGGTCGACACGACGCTTTCGGAACGCTATCCCGACGCCGCCGCGTTGCTCGACGACGGCTTCAAACCGTATTTCGACACGCTGAACGGCGGCGATGGCTGGTCTCACTGGCTCAGTCCCGAGTACATTGGCGACGATCGACTCCTCGATCCCGATCGACCGGAGTCGGTTCTCGTCGACAACGAGAGCTGGCGATCGATCGGCGCCATGTTCATCGCGACCCGAGACGGAGAGTCCGTCTCGCCGCCGCCGGTCATCTACGACGAGGAAATCGGCGTCACCTACGAGGACGGAATCGCACCGGTCGATGCGGAGCCGGCGACGGAGCCGATCGAACACGATGATGAGGAGGATGGTGATCACGGCGCCGAAGGCGAGAGCCAGCACGATGGAGAAGACGACCATCACGGCCCGAACGGCCCCGAACACCGCTGTTCTCCGTGGCACTACCACGCCGGACTCCCGGGGCGGTTCGCCTGGTGGTATTACCGGACCGTTTACGAGGGGGACGTCGACCTCACACTCCCCTGCCGAACGCCCTGTATGATGCACGTCTGGACGGTCGATCACCCTGACGGCGTCTACGCACACGGCGGCCCGCCGCCGGAGTATCGCGATCGAGAGCCCGCCGATGAGGCTGGCTTCGAGACCGACGCAGAACCCGGTGAGGACGAACTCGACTGGTCTGTGCTCCCGGACGATCTCACCCCCGATCGGCTGCCAGACGACTTCTCGGTGCTGAATCGCTGACTCCCAGGACGATCGGTGCGTGCGCCGCCCGCTCTGTGGCTCCCCGATCGATCGAGTAGGTCACTCAGTCGCTGGCCGCGTCGATCCAGCTCCACGCTGACAGTGCGGTGACGATTCGATCGGCCGCCGCGGCAGCGCTGCAGTCGTCGGTATCGATCTCGATCGCAGCGTCGGGCTCGTCGAACTCGCGGTAGATCACGTGGACGCCCTGCTCGTCGATCGGCTCCGCCCGCGATCGGTTGCGGTCGAGACAGGTTTCGAGACTGGCCGTGACGAAGACGAACCGAACGTCGTTCAGGCTCCGAAACTGCGTTTGCCACTCGCGACGGTAGAACGTCCCGTCAACGAGGTGGATCGCGTCCTCCGGGCCGTCGGCGACCGCTTCGTACAGTTGCTCGTACGTGCGGCTCGAAAAGTCGTCGGAGCGGTGGACCACGACGGCGACGTCTTGCTCGGTGAGGCGCTGTCGAACGCGATCCGTGATCGTCGTTTTGCCAGCAGCAGGTGGACCACAGACGACGAGTATCACGATGGGGCGTAGCCGGTGGGTATACTAACGCGCTCCGATCGAGTGTGCGTTTGGCGGACGGAAGAGGTCGAGTCCGTGCCTCAGCCGAGGTCTTCGTCCCGTTCGGACTCCCGGAGGATAAACGGTCCCATGGCGAGTGTCCGCTTTGCGATGGTGGCGATCCGGAGAATGTACGTGATGAAAATAACGAACGGCGAGATGCCGACGACGAACCCGGCGCTGGTCAGCCAGACCAGATTGTCGATACCGAGCGTCGTCCCGGGGAGCGCGGTCGCATCGATGTACATGATCATAATCGCCATTACGGTCAGCGCGGGGACCGAGATATACAACAGCGCCCGGGAGAGGTTGATCAACTCCCATTGAAAATATAGCGTTTTAAAATGTTCGCGGGCTGGCCCAAAGAGCTGTAACGTATCGATCACGTGGTCGATCTTCTCGTTCGCTTCCTCGGAGAGCGACTCGGTGTGATCGGCACGGATCTTGCGTGCATCGTAGATCTTCCGCGAGTAGTTGAAATTGAGTGCGTTCCAGATCACCTCGAATGTGCCGAACTGGGCATCCTCGAGGTCGGCTTTGACCGACTCTGCGTTGTCAGTAATATCGGCGACGTAGTCAGCGACTTTCTTCTGTAACGCTTCGTCGCGCTCGTCTTGCATCGCATCGTCGAGTTCGTTCGATCGTTCCTGGACGCCGTCGACGAGTTCGAAGAGGAAGGCCGCCGGCTCGGGCGGGCTGGTATCCTCCTCGATCGTGTTTTCGACGTCTGCACGAAATTCCGTCGACTCCTGCATCCGGCTACGTTGCTTGCCCACCGCACCGAGTTCCTGGGAGAGCACGAGCTGGTTGATCGTAACGACGATCGAGGTACCCGTGATGATTGCCCCGATAAAGGCCGAAAAGAGGAATTCGAGGCCGTCCTGTTGCTCGACGATCGTCCGCAGCGGCGTCAGATCGAGGAGGCTGATCCCGACGAGGACGGCGAAGACGATCGCCAGTATAGCTCCCGTAAACACCCAGCGATTCAGTCGCATCAGGAGATACAGTCGCGGGCCACCGAGTCTCTCGCCGCCGTTTGACTCGTCTCCCGAGTTCGAGTCTGTATCCGAGTCTCCCATCGACTGTAACGGACGACCACGTCGGTGGCTAAAATACATTGGCCGGGAGTCGACGGCCTGTCGAGTCGTCTCGGCGGAACCACTGGAGCAACTGCGTGCAAACGACGGCAACACTTGTACTGGTGGCACTGGTGTGTCCGGTCTGTATGAACGACTCCGCTGGGAGCGACGGGGCGGCGAACACGATGGAAAACCGTGTCCGCGGCGGGAAGCTGGCGGTGTGGTTTCTGGTCGCCGGAAACCGGCTGGCCGTCGCCGGTATCATGCTCGCCTGCGCCTTTATATTGCTCGTTATCCTCGGAGAGTTTGGCCCTGGCTCGATCGGAAAACTGTTCGATCCAGATCCAATCTTCGCACTGTTTACGCCGGTCATCATCGGCATCATCATGGGTGTCAGCCTCGTCCTGACGTTCAACCAGTTGGTCCTCTCCCAGGAGCTTGGCCCGGTCAGCGAACAGCGCAGCCGGATGCAAGAGGCGATAGCGTTCCGACGGGACGTCGAAAACGCTGTCGGACGGGAAACCAGCCCGCCCGAACCCTCGCTGTTCTTGCGTGGACTCATCGAGACGACCGGCGAGCACGCACAGGAAATCCTCGATCGGCTCGAGACCGAATCAGGTCTCGATGAGACGGCTCGCGAGGACGTCCGCGAATACGCCAACGGGATCATAACGGACGCAGATAAGGTTGGGTCCAGTCTCAAGGGACGGCAGTTCGGTACCTTCGAGGTTGTCGAAGCCGCCCTCGAGTACAACTACTCCTGGAAAATATACACCGGTCGCCGGGTTCGCAACCGCCACGCTGAGACACTCTCCACGGAGTTGCTCGAAAAGCTCGATGCGCTCCTCGACGATCTCGAGTTCTTCGGGCCGGCCCGCGAGCACTTCAAAACGCTGTACTTCCGCTGGGAGATCATCACCATCTCGCGAGCACTGGTATACGTCTCGCTCCCTGCACTGGCAGTTGCCGCCTACATGATCCTGATCTTCGAGACGGGGGACGTTGCCGGCTCGATTGCCGGGATCGATACCGGACTGCTGGTTGTCGGTCTCGCCTTTACCATCGGCGTGACGCCGTTTGCAATCTTTCTCTCCTACATCCTCCGAATCGTCACCGTCGCCAAATGGACGCTTGCGATCGGGCCGTTTATTCTTCGAGAGACCGATCGTGGGTCGGATATCGAATGGGAGTAACGCGTCATACGGATTAGTGTCAGTCAGCGTCGTCGCCGTACGAGACGTCGAACGGACCGGCTTCCGGATCCTTCTGTGGGAGCATCGGTCCAACGGAGGCCGTTCGGCGGGTGACGGTCGCCGTCCGAAGAATGTACGCCACGAGCAGTGACAGCGGGGTGATTACGAGCGCGACGAGCGCGCTGACCACGTAGGGGAGGGCAACGGCTCCGATCGTCGGGCCCCCGAAATCGGCATAGATGAAACCGAGCAGCATCGCTGACAGAATCGCCGGGACGCCCATATAGATCGTCAACTGGGAGAACCGAGTGAGTTCCCGCTGCAGGTAGGTCGTCTTGAAGTGTTCTCGGGCAGCGTTAAACTGTTCCAGTGCGACGATCAGCTGGTCGAGCGACCCGACAGCCTCCTCAGGAAGCGAGTCACCGTACCGCTCCCGGAGGTGTCTGGCGGCGTACAGCTGCCACGCTGCGTCGTAGCCGATTGCGGCAGAAACCGCGGTGAAGGTTCCAAACGAGGTGTTTTCAAGCGTTTCGTCGGTCTGGCTCGTACTCTCTTCGACCCTGTTGGTATACTTTCGAATCAGCTCGCTGGTCTCCGGGTCGGTGGCTCCTGACACTGCATCGTCGAGAACCCGAGCCTGATCGCGGATCGCCTCGATGAGGAGTTCGAGCAGTCGCGTCGGCGACGCTGGCGCCGCTGGCACCTTCGCCGTCTCTGCGATCTCTCCGCGGAACTCTTTGACGCCCTCGAGCTGATCCCGCGCGTCACCGGCCGATGCGAACTCCTGTGAGAGAATGAGCTGGTTGATCGAGACGACGAGCGTGACCAGCGAGAACGTGCCGGCGATCATGCCACCCGCTAGTCGGGTAATCGAGTCATCGTTTACGAACGCGATAATCCCGAGCTCGTACAGGGCGAGAGACAGCGCAAAGACAGTGAGCGAGAGGAGTGTCGCAACGGCCAGGCGATTCCCCTCGACGAGCACCCATTCCCGAACCTGGCTCAACGGGCTATCGTGCGTTCCCATCTCGGTGCCGTGGGACTCGAGCATCTCGTCGGTTGTTTCGGACGATGCCATACTATTGCGTTCAGTTCACCCGACAATAAGGGACTGCGTTGCACACCGAAACGCCATTTGTTCCCGAACTGAGCGACGCGATCGGTAAGCGGACTGGAGTTCGGCGAGTTCGAGACGTGACTGGTCAGTTCAGGGTTTACACTGAAATGTGTTCATGCTGTCGACACGATCATGATCGGTCACGATGAACGCGTTCGGGAACGGGGGCAGGAGCGGAGTCGTCTGCTCTCGATCGAGCGGCGTCGTATGCTCGTTGCGCTCGGTGCCGGGGCAATGGCTAGTGTCGCCGGCTGTCTCAACAATGGTCTTGGCGTGGACGGGGATCCGGAGTACAAGAGTGGTGACATCTCCGACCTCGACGCCGATGAACGCACGGCCGAGGAGTTGGCCGCAGCGGACGCACTCGCAGAGCAGGAGATTCACGAAGGTGTAACGCCTCTCGGGGACCTCGAGATAGTCGACCACGAGTTCGTCCTCGAAGATGATTATCGTGGTCCGACCGTCCAGGGACTCGTCGAGAACATCGGCGACGATCGCGTCGAGATCGTCGAGGTTCGCGTCCGCGTCTACGACGAGACGGGGGCCCAACTGGGTCGCTATCTCGACAGCACCGGTGACCTCGATCGGGGTTCGGACTGGGCGTTTCAGGTCATCATCCTCGAGCCGCCGTCGGAGCTTGCAGCGTATGACGTGACGGTGGTCGGAACGCCGACGTGAGCCACCGTGACGTCTCATATGGAGTATCTCCCGCGATCGTCGACTCCGATCGGGCGATCGGCGGGACGTGAGTACAACAGTCCGTCACGGTCAGACTCCCGTTACGACGGCGATTCGAGGCCATCGACGAGTTCGTCGTCGACGGCGTCGAAAATCGCATCCGGATGCTCGGCGGGCACGTACGCAGGACGACCCTTTCCAGTCGGTGAGGTCTCTCCAGTGTCGACCTGCTCGACGACACCTTCATCCTCGAGCCGGTACAGCGATCGCATCACGTCCGCTTCGCTGAGCGTTCCGACGACTCGCTCGATGGTGCTCAGTCGCGTTTTGCACACCTCTCGGAGTGCAGGCGTCCGAACCGGCGTCTCGTCGTTCCGATCGAGAACGGCAACGCCGAGCAAGACGGTCTGGTCGGTGAGCGACAGTTCGTCGACGGCTACCTCTGTTGGCATACAATCGTGTTGTATCCGAAGACTCGTATTCGTTTCTGCTGTGACAGTCGTTCGACGGGACTGGATCGGTTTCGCGATGCCGAGTTCGGGAACACGGACGATCGTATCGATGGCCCTGGTTTCGATCGCACGGCCCGGTCGCAAAATCAGCGTGTGCCGATCGCACGGCCCGATCGGTACCGACAGCCAGTCGTCTGGTGGCCGCTACTGGTTTTCTTCGTCCTGCAGTTCCGCGAGCTCGCTTTCGATCTCCTCATCTTCGACATCTGAGACGTCATCGAGTGCCGCCTCGTCGACCTCGTCGGGGTCAGCTGTGGACTCCTCGGTGCCAACGTCGGATTTGAGCGTCTCGAGTTCGGCCTCGACGCCGCTGTCGGTCGAGAGCGATTCGAGTTCGCGATCGATGGTGTCCTTATCCGAGAGGACCTCGTCGAACGCCCCGCTCTGGTGGAGTTCGTCCATGGCGGCCGCCCGTGCCTCCATGTCTTCGGTCTGTTCTTCGGCGCGTTCGATCGCACGGCCGACATCCTCGAACTCATCGCCGGTAGCCGTCATCGCCTCCGACACCGATGAACTCGCCTTTGCCGCCTCGTGGCGCGCTTTCATCGTCTCCTTTTTCGTGCGGAACTCCTCGATACGTGTCTGCAGTTCGTCTTTCTGGTCGATCAGCCGATCTTGCTGGTTCTGAAGTTCCGAAATCTGGCGTTCGAGGTCCTCGATCTGGTTCATTTTCGTCTTCTTCTTTTCGAGGGCGCGTCGCGCCAGATCTTCTCGGTCCTGTTCGACCGCTGTGCGAGCCTGTTCGTTGTGTTTCTCGACATTCTCTTCGAGGCGCTTTTTTTGCATCTCCAGGCGCTTTTTTTGTGTGGTGAGGTCGGCAATACCACGTTTGACGTCCTGGAGCTGGTCACGCATCTGCTCGTAGGAGTAGTCGAGCGTCTCCGTCGGATCTTCGGCCCGGTTGAGCACCGAATTGATTTTCGACCGGATGACATACGAGGTCCGAGAGAGGATGCCCATGGTCTAACGTATCGCTCGGTCCCCTTAAAAACATCACATTAACGACAGTCATCGACGAAATCAACTGGTCGTCCCGACAGTCATCGCCAGGAGAAACTCCCGTAACCAGACCAGACAGCGAGTGTGATTCGACGCCTCCGAGCCGGCGAGATCCGTGACGAGCGCACGGCAGTCGTCGCTACGGATCTCACTCCGAACACGACGCTTGCGATCGTGTGGTCGACGCCGTCGTATCTGCCACGATGCCCGATCGGCAGCGCGTTGGGCCAGTGCGTTCGCCAGCTCAGTCCAACGCGAAGACTCGCGCCTCGTACGGAGCGAGCGTCATGTCGGGGAGCGAACCGGGCCCGTCGTAGTTGCTGATGAGCGTCTCGGCATCGAGAGCCGCGTCGATCGGAAGCGAAACCGTCGTCTCGGTCTCGCCGAAGTGTAACACGACGAGGACGTCGTCGACGGCCACATCGGGATCGTCGGTCGTGCGCCGGTAGGCCCAGACGGTGTCGTGGTCGGGCAACAGGAGTTCGTAGTCGCCGTAGACGAGGACGTCGTGATCGGCCCGGAGCGATCGAAGTTCGTGATAGTAGTTCAGTACAGACTCCTCGTCGGCCGCTTCCGTCGCGACGTTGATCTCGGGATAGTTGGGGTTGACCGGCAGCCACGGCTCGCCGTCGGTAAAACCGGCTGCGTCGCTGTCGTCCCACTGCATCGGGGTTCGTGCGTTGTCCCGCGAGCGGGCACGAACGATCTCCTTGACGTCGTCGAAGCCATCGATCTCTCCCGCGGCGATCGCTGCCCCGACCTTGCCGATCGTCTGGGCATCGTCGAGCTGGTCGAGAGTGGTCCACGGATAGTTGGTCATTCCGAGCTCCTGGCCCTGATAGACGTACGTCGTTCCAGATAGCGTAAACAGCAACGTCCCGAGCAGTTTTGCGGACTCACGGCGGTACTCGCCGTCGTCACCGAACCGCGAGACGATACGTGGCTGGTCGTGGTTGGTGAGATACAGCGAGTTCCAGCCGTCCAGTTCAGTCTGCCACCGGGACATGACCCGTTTGAGATCGGTGAGTTCGAACTCAGCCGGCGACAGCCACTGGTCACCCATATCGACGGCCATATGATCGAAATGGAAGACCATGTCCAGTGGCCCGTCCTCGCGGACGTACTCGCTTGCGGTCTCGATATCGACGCCGATGCACTCACCGACGGTCATGGTGTCGCACTCGTCGTAGGTCCGATCGGCCATCTCCTCTAGGTACTCCTGGGTGTTCGGGCCGTCGGCGAACTGCTCGATGCCGACCCAGTCCCGTTCTGGATCCCCATCCGGGAGTCCCGCCGGTTTGGAGATGAGATTGATAACGTCCATCCGGAAGCCGTCGATCCCCTTCTCCAGCCACCAGTTCATCATCTCGTAGATATCTTCGCGGACGGCTCGGTTGTCCCAGTTCAGATCCGCCTGCGTCTCATCGAAGAGATGGAGATAGTACAGCCCGACGTCGTCGTCGTACTCCCAGGCAGGCCCACCGAAGCCACTGGACCAGTTGTTCGGATAGTCGTCGTCCGCGGCGTCGCGCCAGTAGTAGTACTCGCGGTAGCCGTTTTCGTCCCGTCTGGACTGCTGGAACCAGTCGTGGGCGGTCGAGGTGTGGTTGACGACGAGATCCATCACGAGCCGCATATCACGATCGTGAACCGCCGACAGCAACTCCTCCCAGTCCGCCATCGAGCCGTACTCGTGGTGGATCCCCCGGTAGTCGCTGATATCGTAGCCGTTGTCATGCTGTGGGGATTCGTAGACGGGATTCAGCCAGATGACGTCCGCACCGAGCCGATCAATGTGATCGAGTCGATCGATGACGCCCTGGATGTCACCGATCCCGTCGCCGTCGCTATCGTTGAAACTCCGCGGGTAGACCTGGTAGACGACTGCCTCCTTCCACCACTGTCGGTCCCGGTCACTGCTCATGGTATCTCATGCCACATCGGCATCAAAAAAGGTGCGTCTTCTGAACGATATCGCTCGTGTCACTCCCAGCCGCCGACAGCATTCTATACCTGCCGACACGAACGACCGGCTATGACCGACGTGCTCGTCCCAGGAGCTCGCGATGTCCGTGCCACGCTCGACGAACCCGGCAACAACGGCGACTCGGCGACGGTCGTCGTCGCGTGTCCGCCGCACCCACAACACGGCGGCTCCCGGTCGGACCAGCGACTCACTGCTGTCAGCGAGGCCGTCACTGACGCCGGAATCGCCTGTCTCCGGTTCGATTACGGCCCGTGGGACGGCGGAGAAGGAGAACGAGTGGATAGCCGGAACGCGATCCGGTGGGCGAGTGAGCGTTACGATCGCGTCGGCGTTTTCGGCTACAGTTTTGGCGCGGTCCAGGCGCTGCTCGCTGCGGCTGACACGAACGAACTCGTCAGCGCGGTCTCCGTGCTTGCCCCGCCGGCACAACTCGGTCCGGAGCTCGACGCGGTCGCAGCGTACGACCGACTCGAGTGCCCCGTTCAGGTCTGTTACGGCGACCGCGACACGACCGTCGACTCGGAGCCGATCGTCGATCGGGCACGGGACTGTGGCGATGACGTCAGGTCGTTCTCGGCGGATCACTTCTTTATCGGCCACCAAGACGCGGTCGGCGACACAGTAGGGACGTTCTTCGAGCGAACACTGTGTGAGGCGTGATAATCTTCCGGTATCCTCATTGTTACCTGCACATTCATACGGTTCGGGTTGGAATCGGATGAGTATGGCACGAGAAGTCACCCACGAAGAGAACGGTCCGTACATCATCGACGAAGACGAGTTCGACGAACAGGGCGGCTCTGCTGCGATCTGTCAGTGTGGCCTCTCCGATAACCAGCCGTACTGTGACGGCTCTCATCAGGCAACTGCAGACGAAGAGGAGGGGACGGTGTACAAATACGAAAACGACGACAGCGATGGCGATCGCACCGTCGTCGACGACTCCTGAGACGGATTAGTGGAACGACGTCCCGCCGATCGGCCGCGACGAGGTTGGCGATCGGCGTGACATGACTACAGCGGTCCTGATGAAACGGCCGGTTGCTGCGCCAGTTCAGGCGCTCGTCTTCGGTCAATTATAGTACTGATACGGTTCGACACCGATCGAAGGGGGGTGTGCGATCGAACGAATACTGACGCGCAGCGAGTTCTCTCCTCTCTGGTATGCAAGCGTTGCTCGAATCGATGTTGTCACAGTCACCTGCTGAGTTGATACTTGCCAGTCGAATTGGGTCGGTTCAAATTCGACTTACTGACTGTGAGTGACGAACGCTGCTTCCGGCCCTACAGGAATATTAATATCTGTGGTTTCATATATGTGTGGTTAAGTGTCAACCGATATAATAATATAAAAACAGAAGGCATTTGTGACATTCTCGCCTGATACAAGTATGGATAGAAGAGCATATCTCGGTAGCGTCGGTGCGGTTGTCGCGGCCAGCACTCTCGCGGGCTGTACGGGTGATGAGTCACGCACTGACGACGGTGAGGATGATGAGGACACTCAGTATGGGAACCTTTCGACGAGCATCACTGACCAGCCAAACGACATCGACCACTTCGAGTCGCTCGACGTAACGATTCAAGGAATCTGGATCAAGGCAGCTGACACAGAGGACGAAGAATCTGACGAAGACGATACTGAAAACAGCGACACCGAGAGCGACGATACTGAGAACGACGACACTGAGAACAGCGACACCGAGAACGACGATAGCGAGAACGGCGATAGCGAGAACGGCGATGCCGAAGACGACGAGAACGAAGATGCAGATCAAAGTTCAGGTCGGTACTACATCGAGTTCGAAGAGCCCCAAACAGCAGACCTCGTCGATCTGCAGGGTGACAACACACAGCTCATCGACGAAACCGAGGTCGAGGTCGGCGACTACCAGTTCGTCCAGTTGGACGTGAGTGACACAGTGGGGACCCTCAAAGACAGCGACGACGAACCGGACGTTCAGACGCCGGGCAACGCGCCGCTTCAGTTCAAACACGAGTTCGAGATTCGTGCCGACGAAACGACGCGGTTCATCGCCGATTTCGCCCCATCCCAGACGGGACAAGAAAAGTATATGATCCGTCCAGTTGCCAGCGGGACGCAGGTTCTCTACGGTGACGA